>Ga0182238_1000011_pt1 | contig 104319 bp, 83 predicted proteins | sample hydfrates6_PW_90_FD_132439 | JGI IMG/M metagenome (GOLD analysis project Ga0182238, IMG submission 132439) | Subsurface microbial communities from deep shales in Texas, USA - hydraulic fracturing test 6_PW_90 | ecosystem: Environmental > Aquatic > Deep subsurface > Shale gas/oil reservoir >... | reverse complement strand
TGCCGCACTCGCCCACTATGCCGCAGTCCGCCACCGAGGAGTCGCGAAGGTCCTGATTCTCCTGCTCCAGCGTTTGCAGGTACATGGCGCGATCAATGATGATCTTGAGCTCATTCAGGTCGATGGGCTTCTTGTAATAGTCATAGGCCCCGCCCTGCACAGCCTTGAGCGCCGCGCCGTGCTCCTCGTTGCCGGTGATGACGATGATCTTGGACAGCGGATTGATGCGCAGCATTTCGCCGAGGCAGCGAAGTCCTTCTTCCACGCCGTTTTCGTGCGGCGGAAGGCCAAGGTCCAGCGTGACCACGGAAGGTTCCTGTTTTTTGAACATGTTCAGCCCTTCCACGCCGTCGCGTGCAAAGGTCAGCTCATAGCCGCCCTTTGAAAGGCCCCACTTGAGCTGGCGGCGAACCTCGTCGTTGTCGTCGATGATGAGTAACTTCTGCATGAGTTCCGTACCCTTGTATAAATCGCCCGGTTACTCCGCCACGGGAATGCCGGGGAAGTTGACGCTGAAGGTCGCTCCCTCGCCCTCGACGCTGGTGGCGAGAATGGCACCACCGTGCGCTTCCACGATCTGCTTGCTCTGGTACAGGCCGATGCCCATGCCCTTTCGCTTGGTGGTGCGGAAGGGGAGAAACAGACCGTCCTTGAGCAGCTGAGGATCGATTCCGCCGCCGAAATCCACCACCTTGAGCCTCGGACCGTCCTCGTCCTCTTCCACAATGACCTTGAACGGTTTACCCCCGCCCGCCTCCATGGCGTTCATGAACAGGTTGAGGGTGACCTTGCGGATCTCCTCGCTGTCCACCCGCGCCTTGGCGCCGCCTCCTTCAAATTCGATTTTGGCATCGGGGATCAGCTTGGCGGTTTCACGGGCAAGCTCCATGAGATCCACAGGCTTGAGCTTGAGTTCGCCCTTGCCGGGGATATTGGTGAGCTGGGCGATGAGCACATTCATGCGGCCCACGATGTTGGAAAGCGAGTCCAACATATCTTTCTGGAATTCCGGTTCGTTGATGTACTCGCGGGCATTCTCCACGAGCAGCGAGAGCGGATAGACCTGATTCTTCAGGTCGTGCAGCACGAAGGCCGCGACTTTGCCGAAGCCCTCCATGTCTCTGGCCTCGGCCAGCTCATCGCCGAGCCGAAGATTCATGATCACTGCGGCGGACTGACGGGCGATGGACTCCATAAGCTCCCGGTCCTCTTCGTCGTAGACCTCCACGGGATTGATGGGCGGTCCCAGCAGAATCAAGCCGAGCAGACCGGAGCCGGTAAAAAGCGGCAGTATGAAACGGACTTCACGACTTTGCAGAAACGCATCGGTTTCCTCGTTGAACGAGTACTTTCCGGCCCGCATGTCGATGATCTGCTTTTTGCCTTTGAGCAGCCAGATAAGCTCCGACTCTTGGGGTATGGAGAACTCAGACTCATCCATTTCATGAAAATGCAGCGGGATGAAGTCGGTGTTGTGCCGCCCCTGCATGAAGACGCTGGCCCCGACGACCCCGAAGGTCTCGCAGTAGACGGTAAGAATGTTGCGATACAGTTCATCCCGGCTGCGGGACGAGGTGACGCGATCGGTGAATTTTTTCCACTCGATGCGGTAGTCGTACTTCTCGCCGTAGAAGTTGCGCTGGATCGTCAGGCGGACCTTGCGGCGCAGGTTTTCCGAGAGCGAGAGCACCACCAGCCCAACGCAGGCGAAGAAGGCGACCACGAAGAACGCATAAGTGTTGAACTCATCGCCGAACATCTTCATCCCCTCGCCCAGCAGACCGATGCCCAGCAGGAAGATGGCACAGAAGAGTACGACGAAGGAGCGATAGGCCAGTCGCCGCGAGATGACGATACGCTCGTCGAAGCCCCGGCTGAGTTCGGAATAAGCGATCATCAGCACGCCGATCACCACGCCAAGGGAGCGTGCGGTGCCGAAGCTCATGTCCACGGCCCTGAAAAGCAGACTTTGGCTGAAGTACAGGATATGGGCGGCCACGATGGTTCCACTGCCGACCATGGCAAACTTGATCTTCCATTTCGCACCGTGGGGCGCGTTGGTGACGGTAGCTTCAAGGTTGAATAATGCCACCGCAAGAAAGAGCATTATCTGCAGGTAGAAGAAAAAGGCCACCGGCTCCAGGAAGAGCATGTTGTCCAGAGCGAAGTCCGGCGAATAGAAAAAACTCTGGGTGGGAAAGAGCAGCGCCATGACGCAGGGGATGAAGGACAGTGCCAGTATGATCCGCTGGGTTATGGTTACGTCGCCGGGTGAGAAGCGGCGATAATAGCTCAGACTGAAGAGTATCCACGCCGGACAGAGAAGACCTTCCGCCACATGGGCGTAGCGTCGGTACTGAAGGAAATCCCGCGGGAACTCCAGCGCCAGCAGGTCGAAGACATTCAGCGCCGCCACGGTCCACAGCGCCACGAAGAGCGCGATGCGGGAGCGGCCACTATCCCTGCCCACAAGCCGATAAAGCGGATACAGCAGCGCCATGGCAATGGCCAGTGCCTGTATGATCATATCCATGTTCTCCCCCTCCTCCGCGAGCCCTAACTCGGCAGAAACGACTGAATGGTCGGGTAAAAGTCCGAAACGAACCGGGTCACGGCGGACTCGGCCACTTCCCCCCGGCCGTCCGCTGAGATTCGCACAAAGGCCGTGTCGCGCCTGCGGCTGGTGACCGATCCGAGGATTTCACCCATCTTCAGGGCATATTCGTTGGTCACGGGACGTCCGCAGACCTGGAACCAGTAATAGAAAACGGTCCGCTTTTCGCCCCGACGGTAGACCGCGCTGACGACTTCAAGCTCGCGTCCCTGAACAGGAATGCGGCGCTGCTTTTCGGATTCAAGATACCAGCCGCTGCCCGGGAGACAGTTCTTGGGCGAATGAATGGCACCGGCCTCGGGACCGCCATCATGATAGCCGATGTACAGCTCCACCGCCTTGCCCTCTGGTCCAGCGTATTTTCGGGCCAGATAATCACTGGGTTGCAGGACTTCGAGGGTTCTATCGGAAAACCGCCAGTCTCTGACAGCCCGCCACTGGTCCACTGCCGCCGGAAACTCCGAGAACGGCCGGTTGAGCGGAGTCGCTACGTCGCTGTAAAAACGGATGAAAAGCCCGGCGCAACCAATCAGCACCGCCACCGCAAGAATTCTCAGGTTCATGAGGGCACCTCGTAGGTGTTGGTGGTGAGCGAAGATTCCGCGACAATGGCGGGGCATGCCCATGAAGCAGCGACGCGATAGCCGAGGGCATGCGAAACTGTATCGAACGAGTTCGAAAAGGATTCGACAATCCCATCAGCTCCGACAGAGTCGGAAAGTGATGCGGTACGCCAAGACGCGTGTTGACGGTGGAAATCAGGCAAGAAAAAAGCCCCTTCCGCCCTGCGAGAATCAGGGGCGTCGGGCACTGCGAAGGAAATCAAGGTTGCGCGGCATCCGCTGCTCGAAGAGCGGGGCCTGTCGGCATGGCTTTGAACCAACCGGCAGCATGTGCCGGGCGCGGTTGCATCAAAGCGGTTGCTGAACCTGTGCGGATATGTGGTCATGTACTATTTCTGTTCGAGCATGCCCTCCCTTTTGCAGTTTTTCGGAATCATCAGTAGCTCCATGTGAACTCCAGTCCCACCGTGTTCGAGATGTAGTCACTGGAGGAGCCAGTGGTGTCATAGCTCTTGAACCGGTAGGTCAGGCCAGCGGAGGCGCGTTCCGTCAAACTGTAGTAAAGGCCGTTTGCCACGAGCCATCTGGAACTCGTATTCGGAGAATTCTCCAATTCGAGCGATGCGTCGTAGGTCAAGCGGAGCCTTTCGGTCAGTTCATGCTCGCCTCCTGCTGAAGGTACCCATTTGCTCGTGTCGCCCGTGGTCTCGTTCGTGGTTTCATACACGTTGTAGGCAAGAGCGACGTTGAAGCTGCCTCTGTCGTATTCCTTGACCACGCTTGCGGAATAATCCTGCATGGCCCTGGTATCCGCCGTATTCGGGTCCTCACGGTACTCGAAGGACGAATTGAGTTTTGCGGTCCACCCCTGATCCATGGCGTGCGTCAGGTTGAAGTGCCACGGGAACTGAAGGGTCGAACTTTCGCTGGTATCCTTGAAGTTCGTGTAAGCGGGGCCGATCCGGAAATCGATCTCCGAGCCTTCCGCGTAGACGAACTTGGCGCCCAGCGCTGCCAGATATCGTTCAAAGCCTCCGTCGACGGTGGAGTCGCGCGGCTCGTGATTCTCGTACTGGACCGAACTGGACATGCTCCAACGCTTGGTCAGCTCGTGCTCCACATCCCAGTAGAGGGAGTAAATCTGCTTGTCGATGCTGTCTTCGCCGGAGTACCAGAGGTCTTCGTACTTCGCTCCGAAGGTGGTCTGCGTGCGGTCCTGAAGGGGGAACCGGAAATAGGGATTGAGCGTGAAGGTATTGGAATCCACCGTATCGACGCTGGTATCGTTCTCCGAGACCTCTCCGCGCGTCGCGTCCGTGAACTTCTTGGTGTAAACGTCGCTCACGTCCACGTAGAACAGGTCTTTGAGCGCTTCCACGTTCAGATTGGTGTTCAGGTAGTGGTTCTGCTCGTCGTCCCGGTTGTTCTGCGTGTAGTCCTTGTACTCGAAGTCGTAGGACAGGTCGTACTTCACTCTGGCGTGATCGTACGCGGCAGTCACTCCGGGCTTGGCAATGACGAGATAATCGCCCTTGCCGTTCCTGGTCTCGTTGACGTTGTCGTTGTATTCCGTGGCAGCCGTGAATCTCGGCTTGATGGTAAAGTCGGCCGCCAAGGCCGGAAGAGAGGACAGAACGGGCAGCAGCACTGCGATCGCAAGGACCCTGAGTCCGGTTTTCCCGATTTTCAAACGCTGCATGACAATATCCCGTCCATGATGAAGGATGGTCGCAATTACTTGGAAATTGGACCATTGGTACACAATTACCTTTAAGTATGCAAGATGAAACATGAGTCTTCATGTCTTATCCGTCCCCCAGCAGAAAGCGGCTGATCCAGCTTCTGCGCTTGCTCGGCCTCAGTCTCGCTTCACCGCGAACCGGTCCGGCGGAAGGTGGTGCCTGCACCGGCCGTCCGAGGCCGATATCCCCGCTCATGGAAAGCGCGTGATCCACCCTGCCACCGAGCGCCATGAGGCTGTTTTCCAGCCTTTCAAGCCGGTCCATCATGTCGAGGACCGATGCCTGACCGCCCTTTTCCAGCTCCTTTTCCAGCACGTTGATGCGCGACTCCATGTCCTTGATATTGCGCAGTACTCGCTCGGCCTGCCTGTTGCGGTTCGTTGCGGCCTTGCGGACCGACGGGTATGACTTGGAACATTGTTGCGGGGCCGCGGAGCTGTCGCCGCACCAGTACTGCTGCTCGAAATCCAGATCCTCCACGATTTCAACAACGTCCTGACGGGTTGTCTCCCGCTTGCCGTTGGCGCACGCGTCCATGAGGATGTAGTCGCAAAGGATATTCACAAGCCTCGGGATTCCGTGCGTGTTCTGGTAGACTTCCTCGAACACCCCTTTCTCGAATCTCAGCGCATCACGGTTTCCCGCCCGTTCCAGCCTAGAAAGAACGTACTCCCTGAGTTCGTTCTTCTTCAGGGGCGTAAGATGGCAGGCCACCTGAATCCGCTGCCTGAGCTGAAGCAGTGCGGGACTTCCAAGGGTTTTGCGAAGCTCCGGCTGGCCGACCAGAATTATCTGCAAGAGCTTTCCGCCGTCGGTTTCGAGGTTGGAAAGCATACGAACCTCTTCCAGCAGTTCCAGCGACAGGTTCTGCGCTTCGTCGATGATCAGCACCGCCTGATTGCCGCGCGCGTATTCGTCGATGAGAAACTCGTTCAAATCCCGCACAAGTTCGATTTTTCCACGCCCTTCGGTTTCAAGTCCGAAGTCGTCGTTGATCATGGCGAGCAACTGTCGCGAGTCCACCCGCGTGTTGAAGACCTTGGCCAGCGTGACCCGCTCCAGGTGGCTCTTTATCAGCTGCCTGATGAGCGTCGTCTTGCCCGCGCCGACTTCACCGGTGAGCAGAATGAACCCTATCCGTCCCTGTATGCCGTACTTGAGATACGAAAGGGCCTTCCCGTGCGTATCGCTCATGTAGAGATAGTCCGGGTTCGGCAGCAGGTCGAAGGGCCGCGAATTCAGATCGAAGAATGATTCGTACAAGTCACACCTCGATGCGCTCAGTCGGCATAGTAATATTTGTAGGGAGAATACCCTGCGTACCCCATCCCGACACCCATGGCGGCCTGATTGTAGACCGCGCCGAGGATATTGGAACCGCCGAGCGCCTCAACCGTGTCGCGCACTTCATACTGTGTGACCTGCCCTTCCTTGACCACGAGCACCACGCCGTCCACAATTCGTGCGAGGCTTCTCGTCTCCGCAAACGGCAGAACCGGCGGAGAATCCACGATGATGTACCTATCGGAGTACCGATTCTTCATTTCGGTGAGGATCTGCTTCATCCGGCGCGAGGCCAACAGTTCTCCAGGACTCTGCATGGCCTTGCCTGCTGGCAGAAACGTCAGTTTGCCCAGCCCGGTCTTGATCAACGCCTCGCTCACATCGCGTCCGTCTGTAAGGCATTCGGTCAGCCCGAATTCAGGCTCAATGCCCAGCAGGGTCTGGCAGGTGGGCCGTCTGAGGTCACCGTCAACAAGCAGCACGGTGTGGTCGAACTCCTGCGCGAGGCTGATGGCGAGATTGGTCGCCGTAACGCTCTTCCCTTCGCCCGATGTGCCGCTGGTCACGAGGATGGTGTTCTGGAAACCGTCGCGTTTGGTCACGCGGACCAGATTCTGCTTCAGCTTGCGAAACTCTTCCGCTGCCGGGCATTGCGGATCATTCACCGAAACGAGCATGTGCTGTCCGGCTATGCGCTCCAGAACTTCCTGTGGCGGCTGCGGGGTGCGGTGCATGTAGCCGCGTGTTTCCACGCGGCGGCGAGGCTCTTCCCCGCGCATTTCCGTGGCGGCCCTGAGGGCGCGTTCTATACGACTCATGAAACCGTTCCTTCTCAGGCCAGCATGGCCCTGATTTTCTCAAGCGTGTTGTCCACAAGCGAAAGGTGCAGCAATTCCACCACAAGGAAGAAAAGCGTCACTGAAAAAAGCAGCCCTGAAACAAGGTACAGCCGGATATTCTTCATGCGACGCCTGTGATCCTCTTCCGGATCGCGAACCTTGGGGACCACGGCGAAAACCGGGAGCCCCAGCCCGCGAAGGTCGTCCACCGTCTTGATGGAAGGATTGATGAGATCCAGCAGGACGATCAGCGCAAGGGCCAGCCCGAGGCCGCCAGCCATGCCACCGGCCATGATGAGCGGCCGGTTGGGGCTCGTGGGGATGGACGGCACCACGGCCGGGTCGAGCACCTTGAACGATACCGACTTGTCCTGAAGCTCCATCTCCTTGGAGACTTCCGACTGACCATAACGCGAGACCAGCTTTTCGTAGATGATGACCTCGTTCTGCCTGCGCCGTTCCAGTTCGGCCAGTTGAGTCTTCAGGGCGGGAATCTGTCGCAACAGCTCACGGTTTTTGCGAATTTCGTCTTCCAGATTGTCCCGCTTGGTCTCAAGCGACTTCAGCTGCACCTTGATGCCCTGATAGTCCCCTGAACGGTATATCTGCTGACGCTCCATGTCGCCGTTCTCACGAATCTGCCTCTTAGTGGCTTCTATCGACTTGCGCATCCGGATGACCCTGGGATGCTGCTCGGTGTAGCTCGTAAGAAGCGTTTGCAACGTGGCCTGCTGATTGATCAGCTTGGTGCGCGAAGGCGTGTTGCTGACGATCATGCTGCGGGCAGTATTCAACTCGTCCAGGCGAATCTGGATACCTTCAAGCTGCTGCTCCGCGCGGTCGATGTTTGCTCGGATGGAACTTTCGTTCGTGGCGAGCATCAGTCCGGATTTGCTCTTGAACTCGTCGATTTCCTGCTCGATTTCCTCAATTCGGTCCTTGAAGGTGGCTATCTGTTCAGCCAGAAACTGCGTGGCCTCGTAGGATTCCTTGCGCTTCTCGGACGTTTTCTCCTCAATGTAGATCCTAGTGAGGGTATTGACGATGTCGCGGGCCAGCACGGGGTCGCGATCAGTATAGGAGATGTCGAAGACGCCCTTCTTTTCATCCAGCCGGATGTCGAGCTTGCTGTTAAGGGTGCGGATGAGGTTGTCCCAGTCAGCGCCGGAACGCAGTTGAACATCCAGATCGAGCTCCTTAATGACCTTGAGCAGCATGGAGCGGCTGAGCATGGTCACCTTGATGGCCTTGATCTTCATATCCATGGACGGGGTGATGGCAATGCCCTTCACCAGATCCTGAATGACGTTTTGTTCTATGAATACGAGGCTCTTGGCGGTATATCGCTTCGGCATGACGTAGCTGACCACCACGGCGCCGAGCATCACCAGAAGTGCCACGCTCAGGAACAGTCCCCTGCGCTCCAGCATCAGGCGCAGGTAGCGCATGATGTCGAAGCCACCCTGGTCGGCGGTATGGTTTTGCTGTTGCGTATTCATATCGTGCCCGGGGCTAGAAGAAGCTTTCGCGGACGATGATGTAATCGCCGGGCTGCAGCAGCACGTTTTCGGAAAGATCTCCCTTTTTGATGAGCTTGTTCGCATCCACTTCGATGCGTTCGCGCTCATCACCGTTCTTGCGCACGATGGTGAAGGTGTCTTCGTTGGCGTACTTGTTGAAACTCCCCGCTTCCAGCAGAGCGTCGAGTACCGTGAACCCTTCGCGACAGAAGATGGCCTTGGGCTGTGCCACGGCACCGAGCACAAAGACATTCATGTTTTCCTTGAGGGGGATGAACACGGTGTCGCCGGGTTCAAGCTTGATGTCACTCTCGAAGTCTCCCTTGGTGAAGAGAGCGTGGAAATCCTGCATGACCTTCTCGCCGTCCCTGTAGACGTACGCCTCGTGAAGATCGGCCGCTGCCAGCGACCCCAGCGAGGCAAGCAGATGCAGCAGCGTGGTACGCTGAGTCAGGTCGAACACGCGCGACTCGACGCCGCCGCCCACGATGTAGACCTTGCTGCTTGCGCTGTTGAGCAGGGAAATGTTGACCAGCGGCTCGCGCACCAGATCAGAAAGCTCGGTGTAGAGCTTCTTCTTGAGCTGCTGCACGGTAAGCCCCGCCGCGTGCACGTCCTCGATGCCGGGCATGGAGATTTTTCCGTCCGGACGGACCACGGTCTGGGTCTGGAGTTCGTCCTCTCCCCATACCTGAATGGAAAGGGCATCGCCCTCGCCTATGGTGTAATCCGAAGCAAAACAGGGCGCGGCAAGCGCCAGAACCAGACAAAAGGCATAGATGAAACTCTTCACGACAGTCCCCCGACTTTTTGAAGTTCTCGTTCTCCCGACCCCATGGTCGTCGATCCTGTCCGCTAGCGCCCCATTTTGCGGGCCATGACCGCCACGGTGGCGAACATGATCCTGAAATCCAGCAGGAGCGTGTAGTTCTTGATGTAGTAAAGGTCGTAGCGCAGCTTCTCGATGGAATCCTCCACCGAAGAACCATACGGGTAGCGGACCTGTGCCCAGCCGGTGATGCCCGGCTTGACGAAATGCCTTTCCGAGTAATACGGAATTATCTTCTTGAGATCCCTGACGAATTCAGGACGCTCGGGCCTCGGCCCCACGAGGCTCATTTCACCCGTGAGTACATTGAACAGCTGCGGCAACTCGTCGATGCGCGTCTTGCGCAGGAAGTTTCCGAGTCGGGTTATGCGGCTGTCGTTCTTGTCTGACCAGACCGCGCCGCAATCCTTTTCCGCGTCGCAACGCATGGTCCTGAACTTGTAGATGAGGAATTCGCGGTCGGCGCGTCCCACACGGACCTGCTTGAACAGCGCGGGGCCGCGCGAATCGAGCTTAATGAACAAGGCCACGATCGGCAGGAAGGGTCCCACCAGCATCAGCCCGAAAAGGCTCAGGACGATGTCGAGCACCCGCTTCACGACCCGGCGAAGCCCGGTGATCCTGAAGCCCTGGGCGAAGATGAACCAGCTTGGTGTGATGTTTTCGAGCATCAGCTTGCGGTTGACCTGCTCGTAGAAACCGGGCGCATCCAGCACTTCCATGCCGCTGAGTTTGCAGCTGAGGACTTCCTGCAACGGGAAGGCTCCCCTGCGCTCGGACAGGGACACCACGATCTTGTGCGCCTTGAGCTTCTTGGCCCGGTTGAGGATATCCATGGTCACCGGATTGTCCGGATCCTGATCGCTGAACTGTCCGGGACGGCATTCGATGTAGTCGCGAAGCTCATATCGTCCGTTGGAGGACTTGACGAGCTGCATCATGTCTTCTGCCATGGCCCCGTTTCCAACGATGACCACCCGCCTCACCATGCCCGGAAAACGCATGACGTTTTGCGAGGCCACTATCCACAGGGCGCTTGTCGCTCCGAAGAAGCACAGGATTTGAAGAACCACTTCTTCAAGCTTCGTGAACATGCCCACCTGCCAGTGGATAAGGAACGCCGCGTTCGTGGCGATGATAAGGCTCAGGAGCAAGCCGTTGAAGCCGTCCTTGCCCCGGCGGCGAGCACCCTTGATGATAAGCTCCGCCGCGACGGACGACAGGATGATGATGCCTGCCAGAGCGGCAAGATCCATGCCTCTGGTTTCAAACAGGACAAGCATGTCCGGCATGTCCCTGAATGCCGCGAGCGGCATGAAGCCAAGAACAAGGGCCAGAATCACGAATGACTTGAAAACGCGTATGGAGGCATAGGTTACCATGATATCTCCTCGGTTTATCCACCGTTGATTTCATCAAGCAGCTTGCGGGCCCTGTTGGCGCTGTCCGCATCAGGACTTTCCAGTGCTCCGCCAAGCGCGAGCCTGGCCTGTTCCACATTGCCCAGCGCCCTGTAAGCGTACCCGAGGTGGTAGAGCACGGCCCCGTTGGTGCCATCCAGCTCACGGGCCTTCTCCAGCACCTTCACCGCTTCTTCGGCCTTGCCGTTCTTGGCCAGCGTGTAGCCGAGGGTATCCATTACCGCGAGATTGGACGGTGAGTTGACGTAGGCCGTATAGGCCAGACGCAAGGCTTCGACCGCGGTTTCGGGGTTCTCGACATAAATCGTAGCCAGGTTGTTCAGAGCCGGGACATAGCGATCCGAGAGTTCCAGCGCCCTGTTGTAGCGCTCCACGGCTTCATCCGTGCGTCCCATGGACTGATAGATGCTGCCCTGCGCCGAATAGGCCGGATAGAACTTGTCGTCGCGCTTGATTGCCGCATCGAGGTAATTCAGAGCCTTGCGAGGATCGCTGGCTGCAAAATGCCTTCCCAGTGTCAGGAAGAGTTGCGGAGTGGGGCCGCAGAGATCAAGGCCGCGCTCCAGCGCCATGACGGCTTCTTCGTCCTGTTTGAGCTGTCGGTGAATATTGTAAAGCGTGAGGTAGCCGCCCGGATTCTTCGGCTGGAAATCCGTAATCTGCCTGGCAGCCACGAGCGCCTTCTCGAAGTCGCCCTTCATCATGAGAGCTCTGGTCTGAAGACCGAGGGATGAACCGGGGCTGTGGCGTTCCTTTTCGCGACAGATTTCAAGCACGTCATCATACCGCTTCATGCTCAGGAGCACTTCGGCCCTCATGGCTTCCAGCCCTTGATGACCGCGGTGGGTCTTAAGACCGTCACTGACGAGCTTCAAGGCATCTTCAGGACGCTGCTGGCGAATCCTGTAGGATGCATACCCGGCGTAAGCTTCAGGCTCACCGGTCTGCAGACCCTTTTCGAAGCAGGCTTCAACCGCTTCGGGGCGATCCATCAATTCCAGCACGGCTGCCTTTCCGAGCAGGCCCCGCAGAAACTCCGGACGCTGTTCCAGAAGTGCGTCATATTCCGCAAGCGCCTCTTCGGGCTGCTTCATCGCCAGTTGAAGGCCGGCCCGCATGAGATAGGGGGAGGGGTTGCTCGGATCAACCAACTTGGCCTTGGCAAGCAGTTCCTCCGCTCGATCCATCTCTTTGGCGGAAAGAGCGATGCGTGCGAGCAAATTGTAAATGGCCACATCTTCAGGCCCGCCGGTCAACCCTTCGGTCAGGGTCTGCTCCGCAAGAATCCTGTCGCCGTTTCTCAGGTAGAATGAGGCAAGGATCACGCGGGGGCGGAAGCTGTCCGAAGCCGAGGTTATGGCTTCGCGCAGCGTGTTTTCGGTTTCGGTCAATTCGCCGAGAGAATATTGCAACGCACCTAATTTCATATAGGCGCCCGTGACCTCCGGGCGGCTGCTTTTCACCGACGAGTACATCTTCAAAGCCTGCTCGCGCTCGCCACGCAGCATATGAGCGTCACCGAGAGTCATTCTTGCGGCTACGTTCTGCGGATCAGTCTCCAGCACCTTTCCGGCCTCGGCCATGGCTTCATCCACACGCCGCTGCTGAAGAAGAATGGCACTGATCATCTCCCGCGCACGAACGAACTTGGGCGAACGGTCAGCGACGTTTCGAAAATGCGTGATGGCGGTTTCCAGATCGCCCTTGCCGTAGGAACTCAGCCCGAGGAAGAACAACGTTTCCAGCTCGGGCCGCTTGGTCAGCGCTTTCTGGAAAGACTGAATAGCCACGCCGTAGTCCTTGCGGGTGAATTGAATAAGACCGGTGAGCTTATCGCCCTCCGGAGAATTGGGGAAATCCGCATTCAGGGACTCGGCGACGCGTTCAGCGTCATCATAGCGCTTCTGTTCGATGTAGTTCTTGCCCATGATGTAACGGGCCACGGGATCATCGGAGTGCGCCTTGCTCAGACGCTCGTAGGTCGCGTAATACGCTTCCCGGTCGCCCTCAGCGGCCTGGCGGGCTCCGAGCAGATAAAGACCCTGCTGATGGTCGGGCCACTTGGCAAGCAGTTGAGTCAGTGCGTCATCCAGTTCCTTTTTCATGCCAAGCTCGGCATAGGTGCGAACCAGCGCCACGCGGGCCGTGTCGCGTTCCGGATCCAGCCGGACCACTTTTTCAAGCCGCTCAAGGGCCTGCTCATGACGGCCCAAACCGGAATAGGCTGCCGCCAGGTATTCCTGACCTTTTGCGCTGTCCGGATTCTCCGAACAGTATTTATCCAACAATACCGAAGCTTCCTGATAATTACCCCGTGCAAGGGCAATGCGTCCCAGCTCCAGATTGACGCGCTTGTCGTACGGATTCTGACGAAGATATTTCTCGAAGCTCTTTTCTGCGTGATCCAGCTTGCCCGCCATGAGGTAGGCACGACCGAGCCCGTATCGGGCATCCATCTTTTCCGGAGCCTTTTCGAGCACGGTCTTGAATATGACGATGGCCCCCTGATGATTTCCTTCGGCAAGGTACTGCGTCCCCTCATTCATCATCTCATCGACACTGCTGCCGCAGCCCGCCACAGGGGCAAGAAGCGCGGCGAAAAGGAATATCGCAAAAAGGAATCTCAAAACGACCCTCCGGGTTCTTGTAATTGAGGAGTTCGGATGCCGTATTCCGTCCGACGGCATCGACAATCGTCCTGCAACCTACCCACAAATAGCCAGAAACATGCCAAGCACTTTTCAGGCAAATTAGCTGATACCTAACAGACAGTTACAACCTATCAACTATCTGTAGATCGACCTTTGAACCCTTGTTTGTCCGGCAAAGTCGGACAGCGAGGGAGCTGTTTCCCCTCGCAAAAGCCAAATGCGCATATCCATACGACCACAGTCGGGAATTGCGTTTTTTTTGCTATTGAAAACAGCATGTTGGAAATCACGAAACCCGCTGTCACATTTTTTGCTCAGTAAGTTTTCGAAACAAGAAAACCTCTGGATAGTGATGGAGAGGGAGTAATGAAGAAAACCCTTGCAGACGGGATGTTTGAAGCCCTGAGACTCAAACCCCGCCGCTGGACGGTCACCGGAGCCGCCGGTTTCATCGGATCACACCTGGTGGAAACCCTGCTCAGACTCGATCAGTTCGTGGTAGGAATGGACAACTTTTCAACAGGTTATCAGCACAACCTTGAAGAGGTGCGCAAGTCCGTAAAACCCGGACAATGGCAACGTTTCAGTTTCATTCACGGTGATATCCGCAACCCCGGCGACTGCACGCGATGCGTTTCGGGCAGCGATTACGTCCTGCATCAGGCGGCCATCGGAAGCGTGCCGTGGTCTCTGGACGACCCGGCCTTCAGCAACGACAACAACATTTCGGGATTTCTGAACATGCTGTTGGCGGCACGGAATGCCAACGTGCGCAATTTCGTCTATGCCGCGTCCAGCTCGACGTACGGGGATCTGCCCGGTCTTCCGAAAAAGGAGGACATGGTCGGCGTGCCGCTCTCCCCCTACGCGGTGACCAAATACGTGAACGAACTTTACGCCGAGGTCTTCAACACCTGCTACGGATTTCCGTGCATCGGCCTGCGTTATTTCAACGTGTTCGGCCCGAGGCAGGACCCCAACGGCGCCTACGCGGCGGTGATACCCCGCTGGTTCGCCACCATCCTTGAAGGCCGATGCCCGGAAATATATGGCGACGGCGAAACCACACGCGATTTCTGCTACATAGCCAACACCGTTCAGGCCAACATCCTTGCGGCGATTACGGAAAATCCCGCAGCAAAGGGGCAGGTCTTCAACGTGGCCCTCGGCGAGAAGACTTCGCTCAATCAGCTCTTCGGACACATCCGGGACATCGTGGCCCGCCGCAAACCGGAGGTCGCTTCAATGGAACCCGTCTACCGTCAGTTCCGTCCCGGAGACATCCGCCATTCCGTGGCGGATGTGAGCAAGGCATGTGAGCTTCTCGGCTACTGTCCGAGCACGTCGGTCGATCAGGGCCTCGCCTACGCCTCGCAGTGGTACATGTCTGAAACACCCCAGCCTGTTGCCTCATGATCGTCACGATAGCACGACAGAACCTGCTCCACGACAAGGTCCGGCTCGCCGTGACCTTGACGGGGGTGGTGTTCGCCGTGGTGCTCATCACCATTCAGATAGGGCTTTTCATAGGATTCACACACACCATATCAGCGGTCATCGACCACTCCGGAGCCGACGTCTGGGTCACCTCACCCGGCGTCAAGAACTTCGACATCGCCCTGCCGCTGACCAAAGAAAAGTATTATCAGGTCCTCTCCGCCCCCGGGGTGGAGAAGGCCTCCAAATTCATCATCCAGTTCGCCGACTGGAAAAAGCCGGACGGCGGACAGGAGTCCATCGAAATCATCGGCTTCGAGCCGGACAAGAAGATGGGCGGTCCCTGGGGATTCGTGAAGGGCACCCCCGCCATGCTGGACCTCAGGGACGCCGTGGTGGCCGACCAGCTGTACATGGAGAAGCTCGGCATCAAGAAACAGGGGGAGAGCGTGGAGATCAACAGCAGAAAGGCCCGCGTCGTGGCCTTCACACGCGGCATCCGCTCCTTCACCACCTCTCCGTTCGTCTTTGCATCATACAAGACGGCGCTACAGTTTTCCCATCTGCGGCCCGATGAACTCACCTATATTCTCGCCAAAGCGGAAAACGGCATCACTCCCGGCCAGTTGCGCGACTCCATCGCCCGCAACGTGAACGGCGTGGACTCCTACACCACCACGGAATTCAGCGACAAGACGCGCGAGTACTGGATGCTCAACACCGGCGCCGGGACAAGCATCCTGCTGGCCGCTTTTCTCGGACTGGTGGTTGGGACGGTCATTGTGGCCCAGACGCTTTACGCCACCACGCTCGACCACATCGGCGAGTTTGCCACACTCAAAGCAATGGGCGCGCCCAACTCGTACATTTATTTCATCCTCATCACACAGGCCACCCTGAGCGCCATCCTCGGCTACGGATTCGGCATCGCCATCTCCTACCTCGCGGCAAGCATCAGCCAGTTCGCGGCCATGGCGATCATCATTCCGTTCGAAGTGGCCGTCGGCATGTTCTTCCTGACGCTGGTCATGTGCGTCAGTTCCTCGCTCATTTCGATCCGGAAGGTCATGACCCTCGATCCGGCGCTCGTTTTCAAGGGACGATGACATGCAACAGCCACGCACCGCCATATCGCTCACCGGAGTGACCAAACGATACGGAGAACCGCCTTCGCAGGAATACGCTCTGCGCGGCGTGGATTTGGAAGTGAAGCAGGGCGAAGTGCTGCTGCTCATGGGGCCTTCAGGTAGCGGCAAAACCACCCTTCTTTCCATCATGGGCTGCATTCTCAGCCCCACCGACGGCGATGTGGTGGTGGCCGGTCAGTCGGTCACCGGCCTTTCCACAGGCAACCTCGCCAAAGTGCGGCTCGACAACCTCGGGTTCGTCTTTCAGGAGTACAACCTCTTCCCGACCCTTTCAGTCATCGAGAACGTCATGGTGGCCCTCGACCTGCGGGGCATGAACAGGAAGGACTCCGCCGAGACAGCCATGTCAGCGCTGGAAAACGTAGGCATGGCCGAAAAGGCGCACGTTTATCCCGAAACGCTCAGCGGAGGCCAGAAACAGCGACTGGCCATCGCCCGCGCACTGGCGGGATCGCCAAAGGTCATCCTCGCAGATGAACCCACCGCCGCGCTTGATTCCGAAAACGGCAGGCTGGTCATGGACCTCATGTCCTCCCTCGCCGACGACGGCACCCGCTCCGTGGTGGTGGTCACGCACGACCAGCGCACCTTCGAGTTCGCCGACCGCATCATCACCATCGAGGACGGCCTGCTCCTGCCGCCGAGGGAAATGAACAACATCCGAAAGTCGAGGAAAACATGAGAGTACTGCTTCTTCTGCTCGCACTCACGGCAGGTCTGGCCGTTGCCGTCCATTATCAGGCACCGGGCTGGCTGGCACGACTGCTGCCGGAGGTGGACAACTCCACCGAGGCCTTTGAGTCCGTGCCGCCCCTTGAAGAATCCTCACTATGGATAGCCGCCTACGGACGGGTAGAGCCCGTTTCCGAGGAACGCGCCCTCGCCTTTGAAATCAGCGGTCTCATTGATTCCGTCTCCGTGAAGGAAGGAGACCCGGTGCGAAAGGGGCAGATTCTGGCCACCCTGCGCAACGAGGATTATCAAGCACAGCTCGCCTCGGCCCGCGCCATTCAGGAAGCACGCAGGGCCACCTACGAGAAGCTGGTCGCAGGCGCACGAAAGGAAGAAAAAAGCGAAGCGTGGGCCGCGGTGGAGCGCGCACGGCTGGTGATGCAGAATGCCCGAGTCGAAATGCAGCGCAGAAGGGAGCTGTTGGAAAAAAATCTCATCGCAAAGGAAGAGGTGGACCGGGCCACCAAGGATTTCCGGGTCGCCCAGAAACAGTATGAAGAGGCGGTTCAGCGCCACCTCATCGCCAAGGACCAATCCCGAAAGGAAGACATCGCCTCGGCCTACGCCGAATTCGACGCGGCGAGAATGCAGGCCCGGGAACGCGAAGCGAACCTCGAAAAGACTCTGCTCCGCTCCCCCATAGACGGCGTGGTGCTGCGAACACATCGCCGCGCGGGAGAAAACGTCTCCATATTCTTCGAAAGTCCCGTGCTCACAGTCGGAGACACCACGGAATACAACATCCGCGCCGAGGTGGACGAGAAATTCGCGGCCGGGGTGAAGCTCGGCCAGCCAGCCTTCTTCGTCTCGGACGCCTTCGGCAAGAGGCGTTTCGCAGGAAGCGTCGTGCGCCTCGGCAGGATGACCGGCAAGAAGAAGCTTCCGCTGGATACTCCCGGCGACAAGGCGGATACCGAAGTGCTGGAAGTGATCGTTTCCATGGACGAGGACAGGGAACTCATCACCGGCCTCACCGGGGACGTCTTCATCAAAACAGGACAGTCAGCCAAGAACCGCTAACGAGCAAGCTCAAGGACGCATCATGTCTCCCGCAGCAGTACGAATCATCCCTTTCGCCGTCTACATGGCCTTCATTGCCCTGGCAGAACTGGCCGCTTTTCTTCCCGAAGAGACGTTCTCACCTGACTTTTTCGACACGCTCTATCCACTCCGGGCCGGGCTGACCGGGCTGCTCCTCTGGTTTTTCAGAAAACACTACACAGAAATCCGCTGGAATGAACTCGCCGACGCACGGGTGACCCCGGTCACCATCGCAGTCGGCGTCCTGCTTTGCGGCGCGTGGGTGAATATGGACTGGGCATTTGCCATACAGGGCGAACTCACCCCGTACGATCCCGGAACCACCGGCACGGCAATGGTCCTGATGCTGACTGCCCGTGTCGCGGGTGCGGTACTGGTGGTTCCCGTCATGGAAGAACTCTTCTGGCGCTCTTTCCTTGCCCGCTATCTCGTAAACAGGGATTTCCCGAAGGTCCGCCCCGGGGCAATCACCATGGTCGCCGTGGTCGCGACCTCCGTCCTCTTCGGGCTGGAGCACAACCTCTGGCTGGCCGGGATACTGGCCGGTCTTGTGTTCACCTTCATATACATGCGCACCGGCAGTCTGGCCCAGACCATCCTTTGCCACGCGATCACGAACGGCGCGCTTGCGGCATACGTACTCGGAACCGGAGACTGGCGTTTCTGGTAGTGTCAAGAGCTTCCGAACATTCTGTCGGGCTAGTTTACAAACAGCCCGAAAGTGCACCGGCCCCTAGCTCTTAAACTATCAAAAACAAACAACAAACAACTTTGGCACACCGGTTGCTTATATAAGAGCAACTTGCAACTTTTTTTGGAGGAATGTCATGAGAATCATCAAGACCCTTACCCTGGCAGTCGTCACCTTGGCCTTTACGGCCAGCCTTGCGGCCGCAGCCCCCATCCTTACCGGCGGCTACAACTACATCAGCTTCGACGGCTTCGAAAACGTCTATGGCCGTACCGCTGAGACCATCAATGACCCGCTGGTTGACGGCGACGTCATCTACGGCGTGCTCCAGGCAGGCAACATCAAGACCGAAACCGGCAGCGTCGTCACCCAGCCCATGGGTTCGGAACTGACCGGCTTCTTCGCCGCTTCGGCACAGTATGTTGATGGCCTGCTGACCCTCAACTCGCTTCAAGCCACCAATGATACGTACAATTACTACACCGTCACCGATGGCGCAGTGACCTGGAACGACGCGGGCCTCGGCAGCATCATGGGCAGCATCTTCAGCGCCGATGAACTGGCCGGCTATTCCGTAATGAAGCTCTTCAGTGACCTTACCGGAGACGTGAACTCTCCCGATCTGGCCACCAGTATCGCCACCCACACCAACGGCGAAGAATGGGCAACCATGGCTCTGACTCCCGGTGACAGCTACTGGTATACCCAGCTCGCTCCTGAAGGCTTCGGAACCAACCTGTACGGCTTCCAGTCCTACGGTCCGGCTCCCTGGGGCAACGCCCTGATCAACGACCCGACCGAAAGCCTCTTTGACTACGACGTGGCCCTCTTCGGCGAAGCCGACATCAGCGCCAACGCCAACCCGCTGATCCCCTGGCTGCTCGACATCGCCGACCCCGCGGTCATCGCGACCCCGGAACCGAGCACCTTCCTGATCCTGGGCCTCGGACTCCTCGGACTCCTCGGCTTCAGAAGGAAGTTCCAGAACTAAATCGGCTAGCCTGATTCCTCACAAAATCAAGGGAGTCTCCGCAAGGAGGCTCCCTTCACTCTTTTCCGAGGACTGACAACCCACTGTCGAAAACCGCTACACAGTCTCCCTCTATTCAACGCACCTCGCTTTCTCTGGACAATGAACAGCTCTTCGACAACATATTGCCAACCGCAAGAACCTGCCTCAACCATGATGTCCGGAAGCCAAAATCAGTCACATAAGCACAAGAAAAACCGGCTCAAGATGAACCGGTTTGTTGTCATGCGTATTGTTCTACAGGAAGTCAGGTGTGCAGAAAGCTTTCCTCGGGCCGTCTGAGGGTTCCATGCCTGATGGCCGGGCCAAAGCCCACGCGGAAGAACATGACGGGAACCGAGGCCAGAAAACCGGGAAAAACCTCTTCCACAAGCGGCCACGACCGGGACAGGATATCCTGATGCCTGTTGCTGCCAAAAGAACTCTCTCCCTCAAGCAGCACGCGCAGCCGGAACAGCGCCGGAGCCGCTGCGGGCTGAAACTGCACCCCGTAATGCGCGAAACGAAGCCAGACACGCTGCAAGGCGCGGCCAGCATCCAAAAAATTCTCGGGACTCCGGGCAGCCATGGAAATGAACCCCACACCGCCGGATTTGCGGATTCCCCGGGCGGAATGTGCGGCCACCGCCCGTGATGTGCCCAGCAGGTTGGCCGCACGCATGACGGACCAGCTCTTGGTGGCCCTCAGGAACAATTCGCCGGGCTTCCCAGCCTCCAGGTTCTTCAGAGGAAGACCGTCACGCGTGATGCGCTCTTCCTGCGGAGTGAAACGAATCATGGAGACAAGATGCTCATGCAATGAACGGTTCTCGCTGCGCAGCATGTCCAGCTGCATTACGGCTTTCGCAAAGGTCTCTATTCCTTTGCGATCATTGACCCAGCCAAGGCGCAGTCCGGGAAAACCGTTCAACGTCTCTGCAACGGCCTGCCAGACGCCGTCCGAAACGGGTTCGCTGGAATAATCCCTGCGGTTCGTGGTGCGCAGCCAGATGGCGTCGAGAAAGGAGTCGTCCGCGGGCTCATCCGAATGATGCAGATCCATGCCGTACACGCAGTCAGCATCATTGTAGGGGAAATGCTCCAACTCCAGTTTGCGGCCGCAGGCGCGGGCGGCAATGGTCATATTCTCGGCAACGGCCCCGCAGGACATGAGAGACGCGGTCTGGGCGACATTGAAGAAACTGTGGTCGGCATCCCTGTCCACGAAAAGATCGATCCGCCCGGGAGTCTTGCGGAACCGCCATGGCTGGACATTGTCGCCAGACGGCGCACGGACCCCGGCGCGGATCAGGTAGTCCAGCACCGTCCCGTCGCCGCTGTCGGGGGGTGGCGAAGCGACGGGACGGTTGCCGGTGGGACGGGGAGATAGCAGAAATTTCTTGAAAGCCCAAAGCTTGGCCTTCTGGAGCGCCCCCCGATTCCCCTTGAAAAGCCTTCCGCGCACCAGTTTACGCTTGTACGCATCGAACTGAAGATAATAGGGAACGGCCTTCACGCTCTTGCGTCCGAGGATGACGCGCATGGCTTCCATGGAGGCCAGAGCCGAACATAGTCCGCAGGCCAGTGCAGATGACGGTCCACGTTCGGCGTCTATATCCACTGCGTTCAGGTCGATATACCCGGCGTGGGTGGCCCGAGGCGAAAGTCCCATGGCAAATTTGAGCAGCCTGTCCCGCACCGGGGTCTCGTCTGAAATATCGAAGTATTCGTCGAACCCCATGCCTCCGGGCATGAAAACCAGCACCGCCGAACTGAACCCCATGGGACCGGCCGTGATAACAGGTATCCCGAGTTCCTGGGCCCGCTTGAAAACCATGCGGCGCACATCGAAAACGAAAAAGTCCAGTCCATCCAGAACGACATCTGCGCCATCGAGAAAATCATCGAGGTTTTGGGCGGTTACCCCTTCAGGGAATGTCCGGAAATCCAGATGAGGATTCACGTCCGTGGCTATCTTCACCATGGTGTCCAGTTTTTCCGAACCGAAGGATGCGGCGCTTGCGCCATACTGGCGGTTGACGTTCACCGGGTTGAATTCGTCCATGTCAGCAATGCTGAAAGCTCCCACCCCGCAACGGACCATGGACATGAGATGACTGCCGCCCACGCCACCAAGCCCTGCCACCGCCACGCGCGAGCGCATGAGTCGGTCCAGCTCGTTGGCGTTCACGAGGCCAAGATTCCGGGCAAAGGCCGCCGCATGGAATTCTTCGCGATTCTTCAGCCCGTAGCCGGATATTTTCCGCAGCAATTCTTCACGGTTCACGATCGCCCCCCGACGTTCGGTTCTGCATTAATGCCCGATTTTCCCCTTTCCTCCGATGGCCTGAGGATACAGATACGCAAGGACCTGCAGCTGCTCTTCGTTCATCCCGCTCAGGACATGGGGACGTTGATCCAGAAAATACTGCACGGTGGATTGTTCCAGCGGCTTATCGTTGCCCACTGAATACTTCATGCTCGGATCCATGACCGCGTTCTTCATTTTGACGAAGAAAGACAGAAGGTCCGTGTCGAAGTCGGCATCACCGTATGCGTCGCGCATCCTCTGGTCATACGTGTGCACGTCGGCGTGAAGGGCCACAGCGGGCGCTCCCACTCCGGCATACATCCGCTCTTCCGCCAGTTGGTCGAAAAGGAAAATCTCCTTATAGAACCGGACGTGCTTCGGGTTGACCATGATGCACACGTCATCAAGCTCAACAAGGTGAGCGTAATTGAACAGCGCCTTTGCGAGATATACGACCAGATTGGCGCCCCGGCGACTTTTGGGAGTGGCCAGAGCACCTACTTCGGCAACCTGACGTCCCTTGGCGCGCAAAGCGTCGATCTCAGGCTTGTAGACAGCGTCCATGGGCAGACCGAACACTCGCGTATCCTTGTACAGGCTCATGGTGGATATGACCTTCAGGTAGGTCTTGAAAATGAAAACGGAAGTGGTAGGCAGCAGGCTGTGCACACTGTAGAGCATCCCTGTCGGCTCCGGGTTGGGCACATAACCGGCATCATTATACTCCGTGTAAACGATCCGGAAGGCCTGTTTCAGCTCGTCCAGAGTTTCCCCGATCTTGATGCTCGGGCGGTCGATGCTATCAAGGTTGTCCCTGACCAGCGCCGAACGTCTGATCCGGATGGTACGTCGTTGCTCAAGTCCGTTGAACGGCGGCTTCCCTACCTTTCCTTCCTTTGCTGCCATTACCATTGCCACCCACCTGTACTGATCATGTTTCACCCTTCCATATAGTTTGCCAGCATTTCGATCGGCCTTGAGTCGGAGGTGTCGAATCCTCCGCCCATGCTTACGCCGTTGGACACGTTGCTCCATGTCTTTCGGCAGTAGAAGGAGACTGTCTGATAGGTCTCCGGAATGGTGAACACCACTTCAAAATATGATACGCCCGACAGCCTGTCCGCAAACCCCATATCGAGGTTATGAAAGGAAATTCTCATGCCCCCCTTGGAAATATCCTTGATGGTGACCGGCAGACTGTGCACCCCCCTGTCGGGGATATTTACACAGGATACCGCAGGAATTGACACTTCCAACCTTGGATACGCCCGTCTTTCGTCGCCCACTTTGTCCTTCATCTCCCCCTTGTCCCTGAGGTAGCTGAGAACTATTTCTCTTACACAGTCTTCGGGAGGGCGTTTATTTCCCTGCGCGACAGCCTGCAAAGCCTGATATTCCGTAGGGTTCATATCAAAACACACTTTCACGAAGAACCTCCTTTACCCTTGATCCCCTGACCGTCACAGCACCCGGGGATGCGCCAGCCTGCATTGTTGTCTTTTCCCGTATTCCGCCACCGGATTGTCATGGTTATTGCTATTAACATGCCAATAAACAGCAGCGTTTTTTCAAGGGAAAGACTACAAGGACAATCATGCAGATCACCTTTCAGGACATAGCTCTCAAACCAATGCCGAAGACGATCGCGCAGCTCGATCTCAGTAGAATATTTTCGCTTTTCAAGCGGTTTGAGTCCAACCACATTCCCTATCCTACCGCCGGGGGAGACTTTCAGTGCCTGTGCGCATCCCAATTGGCAGCGCTGGCAATCTGCAATGCGCCGCTGGACATTGAGCAGGCCCTCAAGCCTCATGTGAAAAAAGTCCGGCCGGCCGACCTGGTGGAGAGCCATCTCACGGAAGGCTCCCAATTGCCCGAACTGTTCGTGGTGGAAGACGGCCGACGCCCCGTGGGCTGGACAAACCTGAAACGCGTGCTCGTGAACACGCTGCTGTGGTCAAGTCCCCGTCTTGATGAAGTTTTTTCGCCCCATAAGGGGGTCATCGTTTCGGAAACGGATTCTGTCTACGAGGCACATCGCAAGCTGCTCATGAACCATGCCGAAAGCGCCATCGTAACCGGTGGCCGTTACGTGCGGGGGATCATATTGGATCGCGACATCAGCAAGCTGGTGCAGGACGGAAGGGACATCTGGAATCTCAAGATTCGCAAGGCCATGCGCGAGGTTCCCGTACTGGGATCGTGGGTGCTGCTCAAGGATGCCTATACCGCCTGCATGAGAAACGACACCGACAGGGTTATCGTCAGCGACGCCGACGGCACCCCTCTGGGCACAGCCACACTGGGTGACATCGTGAACGCTCTCGGCATCCGCGCGCAGATTCCGCAAAATGCGGACGGCGAATCCATCACCAGTCCGGGCCTTTATGAAGCGGCATTCATGGACACCGTACTGAGCCAATCCATGCAAACCGGAATAATCGGACTCAACGACCGGCTTCGCGTGGTGTACTACAATGCGACACTGCAACACCTGTTGGACAAGTCCAACCGCATCCGGGTCGGGGCCGACGTGGAGGCGATATCCCGATGCTGCGGCAGCTCAAGGCACAAGGTCTTGACCATGATCGAACGGGCAAGAAACGGCGATGAGCAGATATTCACCTCGTGGCGCGAGCATAACGGAAGCCAGCGGCTCATGCAGTGCCGAATAAACGCGGTTCGGATAACCCATCGGACCATAGGGTACGTGCTTGCGGTCCAGGACATCACTTCACGGCACAACACGGAAACAAACATCAGAAAGTTGGCGTATTACGACAGCCTGACCAGTCTGCCGAACAGGCATCTTTTCGAAGAGCGGTTCGTTTCCGAGCTGAACAAGGCCCAGCGTCACGGAACCAAGCTGGCGGTGATGATGATGGACCTGAACGGATTCAAGGATATCAATGACCGGTTCGGACACTTCGCAGGCGACACGCTGTTGCGTGAACAGGGATTGCGGATGCTGGACACCGTTCGCGAGTCCGACACCGTAGCCCGCTTCGGCGGTGACGAGTTCATGTTCCTTTTCCCGGAAGTCACGGACAGGGGGAGCGCGGAAAAGGTCGCGGCAAAACTGATGAGAGCCGTGGAGCAGCCCGTGGTGCTCGGCGAGGAAAGGGTCACCATCAGCGCCTCGATAGGCACAGCGATTTACCCGGATGACGGAGTGGATTTCCGCACGCTCATGGACCGTGCGGACTCGGAGATGTATTTCAACAAGCGCTCCAACTGAGCTACATTATGTATCGCCCGGCCTGCTTTCCGTCGAAGACGGCACCCACGATGACCTGCGAACTCAGCTCCATGCGTGCGGGGCTGCAATCGAGTACCACCGGATTTTTTTCACCGGGGATAACGAAAATCAGGTTGAAATGCTCTATTGACTCAAGCATGTCGAGATACACGTGGCCCTTGTCACGAATCTCAAGGAGCACGCCCGAAAGCGAGATGTTTTTTATCATGGCCGGCAGGCACACGATTTCTCCCTCGCTGCTGAAGATCTGCACAACCGCCTGCTGAGACACCTCATAGCGAGTTCCCTGCCGCCGGCCCTCGTTGTCGAACGAAGGATCTTCCCGCATCACTGATCGTATCAGCCGCAAGACTGCGTCAGACACATTGCGACCAGCATCACCCTTTGCGTCAAGGGCAATATCCAGTAGTTGACTATAGCGTTTTTCCGTTCCGGAGATGGGCATCTTCACCTCTGCAGAGCCCCGTCCGGACTCCTGCCATGCTGATTGTTACGCCCGAAGCGACAGATTGTGCTTCTGCAAAAGCTCATAAAGCCTTGTCCGCGAAAGTCCCGAGATGCGGCAGGCCTTCTTCACCGAGTTTTCGCTCACCACCGCAAGGTGCCTGAGGTAGGTTTCCTCCACCTGGTTGATGGCGTTTTTCCTGTAATGCTTCAAATCCGGAAAATCCGGAGCGTTATCCACCGGCAAGGCCTGCAGTTCAAGGCTTTCGACCTCGCCATTCCAACCGCCGTTGTTTCCGTTACCGTTGCCGTTGCCGTTGTCACCGGATTCGGCAGCTTCCGGAGCTTCATCGGCGACCATCTCGGCCTGAGGCATCCCGGCAATCATGCCGCCCTTGTCTTCCGCCTCCACGACAACCTTTCTTGACCGCAGGTTCTGCGGCAGATGGAAGAACGTCAGTTCATCCTCATAGACTGCCTTGTAGACCGAGACGCGAATCACATTCACGAATTCACGCACGTTCCCCGGCCACTCATAGTAGTAAAGGGCCTCCATGAAGGAACTGCCTATCTTGAGCGGCTTCCTGCCAAGCTCCTTGCAGATACTCTTGACGTAATTCTTGGCAAGCAGTTTGATGTCGCCGTTTCGGCTGCGAAGCGGCGGAAGCTCTATGGAAAACGTCTTGAGTCTGTAATACAGGTCACGCCTGAACAGGCCATTCTCAACCATTTCATAAAGATTACAGTTCGTTGCAGCTACAAGACGGAAGTCCACATTGACCTCTTTCGAGGAACTGAGAGGACGGAACGTCTTCTCCTGAAGCACCCGCAGAAGGGACTTCTGAACATTCAGGGACAGGTCACCGATCTCATCAAGGAAAAGGGTGCCCTTGTGAGCATGTTCGAAAAGGCCTTTCTTGGTCCTGTCCGCGCCGGTAAAAGCGCCCCTGTCATGACCGAAGAGCAGGCTTTCGGCCAGATTGTCCGGCAGATTGGTGCAGTCCACCACCACGTAGCGGTTTTCCGCACGTGCGCTGTTGCGATGCAGAGCCCGGGCGAAAAGTTCCTTGCCCGTTCCGGTTTCACCGGTAATGAGCAGGTTGCCTTCCATACGGGCGGCAAGCCCCATCTGCTCGATGCAGCGGTTGAGCCTGCTGCTTTCACCGATAATGCCGCTGCGCTCAATGGCCGGACGAATGGCGGCTTTATCCTTCTGGCGGAGCAGGCTGTCTATGACTTCATAGAGCCGCCCTTTCTCAATGGGTTTGAGAATGTAGTCCTGCACCCCAGAGTCGAACGCCTTCTCGATACACCGCGGGTCGGAGTGACCGCTGAGAATCACGATGGCGCACTCGGGGTTGGCCTCCAAAACCATGGGAACGTGATCCACTCCGTTCCCCTCCGGAAGCATCACGTCGAGAAACACGATATCCACCGGATATTGACGGATATGTTTGATCCCCGAGGTAATGGAACCGAAAGCCTCACAGATGTGTCCCATCGATTCAGACCAGTGTGAAACGAGTCGTCTGATCGACGGGTCATCGTCGATAACAAGGATGCGACCCAAACCGTTCCCCCTCTCGAAAACAATTAACGGTCTGGCGAATTGATCACCGTTCCGTGCGCAAAAAAGCTGACCGATCTCACCTACAGGCTTCTATCCCCCAAAGTCCATAGGACATTTCCCTATTTTCCTTCCACATGAAACATGCGAACTACTACTATATACGTATTACAACGAAAAAGTCACCATCATATTATTTTTAAACTGCACATTGTAAAACCCATCGACACCGCATTAAAACCAAAATCAATATCAGATTCACAAAGTAAAAGACTATTCACTTTTTGAAACCATCCACACAACACCACTAATCATTAACAATTCACCATTTCAAAAAAACACGTGAAACCAATCTTCGATCAATTTTCTAGACTTTTGCGAGAAACCATCTTTGAAACCATCAACCTTTACGGCTAACAAGAAGGCTTTCCGCATTACCTATAGCGAAGCCGGAAATCAGGAGGCCAGACTGACGACAAGCTCGTCGATACGGTTGGACAGACGTTTCAGCAGGACGGCCCCGGCTGCTGTGAGAAGAAACCCGGCAAGAAAGGAAACGGCGTATCCGGCGTGAAAAACCTTGGTGAACAGTATCAGCACCCCGCCGTGCAGAAGGAAGAATTCATAAGAATAATTCTGCACCGTAAACAGCAGCCCCGAAGAAGTGCTGAGAGATGCGTGAAATGCTCCGCCCGAACGAAAACTCTCCTTGTCCAACCCGGTACTCGCCATCAGGCGTCGCAACAGGAACCCAAGCGCAAAGGCCACGAAGAAATACGGTGGAATGTCGAAAACAAGCAGAAACCACGCCCACACGACGGTTACGCCTACACGCAACACAACGCTTCTGAGAACGGCGATGACGAAAACATAGAGATAGAAGCAGAGGATGGCGGAGACGAACCACGCGATGACGTACAGACTGTTGTCGATGAACAGGTTGCCCCCGGCCAGAAGCACGCCAATCTCGAACACACCGACGTCCTTGTATCCGTACATCATGTTGGCGGCCACGACTCCCACCACCACGATCCAGTACGGAATGTAGATGCGGCGAAGCCTGCGCATGAGCCATCCGACCGGGTTGCTGCGCGCGGAAGCCGCATAGAATCCTGACAAAAAGAGGAAAAAGGAAAACGCATAGAAGAGCGGCCTGTCGCTGCCAAGGCCGTAGAGCGCATTGCAATGGAACACGAACACCAGCACGGTGGCCGTGATCCGCAACACGGAATTCACTGCGGAGGTCATTTCACGCACAGAAAGCTCTCCCTTGCATTCAACACTCATAGTGGACATTACCCGATTTCTCCCGGCGTATCATGCACCAATTCTGCTTGGCCCTATTTTCCGCATCACCCGTATCAGGGACGGACGGAAGCCCGGCCGGTACCGATCCCATCCAGCAACTCACCGCACTTTTTCCCGGCAACAGCCAGTCCCTTGCCGACCAGAAAACTCGCCGTGAGTGCAAAGAGACCGTTCACCACGGGACTGTCCCACCAAGTCACCTGAAAATACTGGTGAATGATATAAACAGGCAGCAACACATCGCCGACGGCGTCAAGCCAGGGCATACGATAGCTCTTTGCGGTTCCGAGCACGAACAGTGCGATCCCTGCACCGAGCAGACTTATGACCCCATACGCTCCGTATCCGAGCGACAGCCCCTTGATCACAACTCCCGCAAGCACCCCCGCTGCAAGCAAAGCAACCCCGACTCCCGGCCGGAGTTGCAGCCCCCTTCGGGCCATGTAGATACCGACAACGTACCCGTACGCGGTTGACCATAGAGCAACCCCGTAGGGATTGGTCTCCGGAAGGATGAGCGTGGCCGCAAAACCTCCCACCAGCAGCGTGTCGAGGACACCGGGGTGGGTCAGCATTCCATTGAACAGCGCAAAGAGCACATAGAAAATAAGGAGCAGCGTCAGGAACCACACTCCGAGACCGAAAGGACTCTGGTTGTTGATGTGAAACCAGTTCAGAAAACCGCTCATGCCCAGCCAGCTTACCAGCGAATGCCAGCCCAGAATATCCGGTCGCCCCTGCACCACGAACAGGGCGGCAAGAAAGAGGTTCACGATCAGATATACCACGAACAATCGCCGCACCTTGTTTCTCCAGTATATTCGCATATCCGCACCGGGCGGGTACCGCCGCGCTATGAAAAAACCGGAGGTGATGGCGAAGAAGCACAGGCCCGTATCCACCGGTATCCAGAAGTTGTACATGATGACCCCGCGTGACCCGTGGTAGACGTGGCCCCAGACGACAAGCGCCAGAAACAGCAGCTTCACGTACTGGACAAGCGGATTGTAACCGGTCTTGACGTCGCTCGGGCTCATCATCGCCTCCCCGCCGGATTCATACCAACGTTAGAGCTATTGCATACGGTCCATTATCGCTCCTGCGAGCTTTTCACGTGCCACGATCAGATCCTCCGGATCAGTGGACCAGTCGTACTCGTCCCTAGCCGCCTCGGTGATGATGGCCCTGCCCTCTTCCCCGCCGCCGAGACGTTCGAGCAGGGCAAGATATTCGTAATCCTCAAAGCCATCGCGAATGGAATTAAGCCGAATGGACGGGATCGGCACACCTTTGGTGCCACCTATCAATTCGGGCTTTCCGGGATACCAGAGCGTTCCGTCGCCGTTGGCATGGAAAGCATACTGGGTGACCCATGGCTGCTTCCCCCATTTGTAGCCCATCTGATAGTAGAGAACGCCTTCGATATCCCGCAGCCACGAGAGCGCACCGACGATCCTCGGAGAAACTGCGCCGGCGTCGATAAAATAGCTCGGCAGCTTGACGGTCTCTTCCGACATCATTGACGTGTACCACCAGACCTCTTCACCCTTGGCCTGACGCGAGCGATAAAGCTCGGCTCCGCCGTGGCGGTCCTCCTTGTCAAAGAAATTGATGACAGGACACCAGATATCCACGAGACCGCGCAACGCGGGACGGCACTCTGTCGTCACCAGCGTCTTGAGTTTCGGCGCTCCCTGCTTGATGAGCCTGCACTTCTTCTCCACATCGGCCATGTGCCGCTTTCTGGGCTCGTCCCAGACGTAGACGTAGGATTTTTCGAGCCACCCCTTGCTCTCAATAAACTCCTGCACCGCACGCCAGTAAGCGATCCATGCTTCATCCGTCTTGATATCGGGACTGCCGGTAACGTTGATGGACGTGAAGCGCCGGCCGTCGGGCATACCGTCGCCGCTCAGGGCGTCTCCGAAGAAACGCTTGGTCTGGTTGGTACTGAGGGTGCACGAATCCGTAGCCGCGTCATAGTCTCCGGTGATGGTGAAAAAGCCGGTATAAAAAGCAATTCTATGCTTGGCCGCCTCTTTCTTGCAGAGCGAATACATCCCCTTCTCCGACACGTTGGACGGATCGAATCCAAAGGCGGTCCGCAATGTAGGCTGAACCGGCAGGTCGAACGGCAACACTTCCAGTGCAACGGGGATCGTCTGCGACTCCTGCCCCTCCATGCTCACCGTAAGGTTGCTTCGGTAAATCCCCGGCTTTTGCCCCGGCGGGACGGACACTTCGATCCAGAACGATTCGTTTTCCCCGGCATTCAGGTTCATGGGCCTCTTGCGTCTGACTTCCCCGTAATACGGGTCCACAAGCGGCACGAGCGCGTCCGGCCACCAGCCGGTCTGTCCCACGTTTCGCGATGGCTTCACGATGTCCATGTATTCCTGCCGGTACACAACAACCCGCTCCTCGGGAATGCGGCTGCCGTCATCGCTTCGCAGCGAGCCAAGATCCACTTCCATGGCTTTGTGCGCGCTCGCCGAAGTCACCACGAGCTGTATGGATTCCACTTCGCCTCCAGCCGCCATCCAACGAGGAGAACGTTTCGGATACGCAGGCTCCCTGAAACGCTTGATCTTCCGCAGCGGAGATTCCAGAAACATTCTAAAGCCGGCATTGTCGTTTTCAGCCACGGTATAGGCGCCGGGGACCTCGACCCACGCGCTCGCGGCATTACCGGAATCCACGGCACGCAGCCGCATTTTCAGCCGACTGCCGGGGGCCGAGGGCATCGGAATTTCCACATTGCGCACATCGCCGGATATCTTGCTGCCGCCTTTGAGCGACTGCCATGCCCCGCCGTCGAGCGAGGTCTGGACTTCATAAAAGACCTTGTCACCGGGATTGAAATCCCGCGGCTCATCATGGGTCCACTCCAGAAGGACGTTTCCGGCCACGGGCCTTGTGGAAGGAATGGTGGTGACGGTCGGTGCCGAAGGTGCCGCGTTGCCCGTAAAGACCACATCCATGGTCAGCTTTATGCGTATCTCGTCATCGCCACCGGGACCGCCGAAAACGAGCGGGTGACTGGAGTTGCGTCCGCCGCCGATATACTTGCGCTTGAGCGTCACGCCGATGGGTTCGTCCCCGGAAACCCAGTCTTCCAGCACATCCTCGGGAATGGAAATGTCATAGCGACGGTCCCACTTGGTCGCCTGCGGATGGCGCGCCCCATACCATGGCTCGGAAAAAAGCTCCCGGCCGGACAGGGTCAGCACGCTGAACCGCAGTTCCACGTCGGTCCAGTCCGGTTCATAGCGGTAGAAGACGCTCAACGTTCCGGAGCGGACCTCGGCGGTGCTCCCCGGCAGATCGGGCCGCTCGCCCTTGAACGTGACCGGATTGGCATAGACGGTGACCCAGAGTCGGTCGGCATATTCGCCCTTGTCCAGCGGCACATCGAACTCGATGCTTTCGGACGAATCCGCCCTGACGTCGTGCACGGCGATGGCCAGCACCAGAGCCGTCAGCAACACCGCCAGCATGACGAGCGACTGCACAGGCCCTGCCCCGCGCCTGAGAACAACCAAACAATCATACCATTTCCACATATCGCTCCTGCCTTGTTGGGTAACCGGGTTTCATCCGCCTATGCCCGCTTTCCGGAAAGCGGGCACGAAATCGAGAGTCTGCATGATTCTGCGGCGATCCAGCAGCGCGAGCCCAGTCAGGTACACACCGCCCGCCACCGCCAGCTTCACGATGAGGGTCTGCCAAATGGGCCCTTCCACCACGTACTGCATGTATACCAGCGCCGCGATGAGAAACGCCTGAGCCGCCAGCGTCCTGCGCACCCGCTTGAACACGGTGCCGATGCCCAGCCCGATGGCCTTGAGAAGAATCCCGCTAAACAGCAGACACAGCACCGGGTAAACCGTAATCCAGACATACAACGACGCTTCAATGCCCTGCCAGAGCGAAATGCCCAGTATGGCTCCGCCCACGAGAACCAGCTGCATGAACACGAACTTGACCTGCTCCGTGATTCGCCCGAGCGCTGTAAGCGCGACCATCACGTAGCTCTCCGCCAGCTTGAAGATATTCATGAGGCAGAATATGCGAAGCGGCAGCACCGCGGCAGCCCAGCTCTCGCCGAGCAGGATGAGGATGGCCTCTTCCGCACAGAAAAAGAGTACGTAATAGAACGGCACCAGAAACAGCACCTGAAGATAGGACACCTTCAGCGTCCACTCCCGCATGCGTTCGTGGTCCGACTTGTCTTTGGCCAGATACGGCAGCAACACCCTGTTGATGATGTTGATGATCTTTTCAAAGGGCATGTTTGTCAGTTGCTTGGCGAAGGTATACCCGCCGAGAAACGCCGGTGACGCGAGCTTTCCAAAGATGAATACGTCCACCTTGGAATACAGCTGCGCGATGGATTTGCGCGCCAGAATCTTGAGGCCGAAAAGGAGCAGTTCGCTGACTTCGGCCCAGCGGATGAGAAATGTGGGCCGCACGGGCCTGTAGTAACTGAAGCCGATGAGCTGAAAGAATTCGATGAGTATCCACTGCGAGGCAAGCGTCCAGTACCCGAACCCTGCGGCGGCCATGGACAAGGCGCAGAAGGACGTAATGATGCGCGAACCGGTTTCGATCTTGGCGATGGCATCAAACCGCGTTTCGCGAGCCAGCAGACTCCATTGCAAGGATTTGGGCGCGCCCACAAGAAAGACGATGTTCTGGAAGGAAACCAGTGCGGTTAACCGTGGATCATTGAAGGCCCAGGCCATGAGCGGAGCCGCCAACAGGCCGATGCCGAACATGATGACACCCGTGAGAATCGAAAAGCCGTAGAGCGCACGTATCTGATAGTCCGATATTTCATCCGCCTGCACCACCGCCGCGCTCACGCCCATGAGGCAGACCGTGTGGGCAAAGACGGTATAGAGCCCTGAAATGGCCACGATGCCGTAGTCTTCCGGACTCAGCAGCCGTGCGACCACGATGGTGACGGTCCACGTGATGACCTGCCCGAAAAGGCTCGTTCCGCCCATCCAGGCCAGACTTTTCTTCACGCCCATGCCGCTCATCGCGCTTCCCTCGCTTCATAGCCGTTGAAGACGATCCCCTTTTCGCAAATGCCATTGGTCACCATTTCCATCATTTCCCGGTAATTCTCGGCGTAGCTGCTCCCCGAGAGCAGAGACATGGCGCGCTCCCTTCCGGCTTCGCCCATGCGTCTGCGCATATCCGGGTCCGAAAGCAACATATCCAGCTTGCGGGCCAGATCTTCGGGATCCTCAGGCGCCGCAAGCAGTCCGGTGCGCCCGTCCTCCACAATGTTCGGAATGCCGCCCGTACGACTTCCGATGCAGGGTTTGCCGCAGGCCATGGCCTCGATGAAAACCCGCCCCATGCCTTCGGAGCGCGAAGGCGTCACCAACGCCTTGCAGCGTGAGAGGTACTGTTGCACCTGATCGTAGGGAACAGGATCAAGCAGTTCCACGCCCGGAATGCCGGACGCGAGCGCATCCCACATGGCCCGCTCCGAAGCGCGGCGGTACCCCACGACCTTCAGCCGGATGTCGGGATGCCTGTTGCGGACCTCGGCAAACGCCTTGAGCAGGATATCCACCCCTTTCACATGGAACGGATGCCCGAGGCACAGTAGATACCCGGCATCGCCGCGGTCTGAGAAATGATCCGTGGGAACGTAGTTATGAAACATGACCACCGGCTTGCCCTGGAGCACGTCGGCCCACTCACGGTACTGGTCGGAGTTGAGAATCTTGACGCAGTCCGCCATGCGCAGGGTGAGACTGCCCACCAGATTGAAAAGTGTGCGCCGCACCCTGCTGACCGGCTTTCCCGCAAGGCGGGCCGCTTCGGCGTCGCGGATGTGTCCGTTGATTTCCACCACCAGTTTCGCCCCGGAAGCGAGCTTGGCAAAGACGCCCATGACGCCCAATGTCAAGGGATCGTATACGGCGATGACGTCCGGGCGGCGCTGCCTTGCGATGCGAATGGCTCGCCAAATCATCCCCGCAGTTCTGCGGATCATGCGCCAGCGCGTCCAACGACGCTCGGCGGGATGCACGTGCAACACGGCATTAGCGAAACGGTCGCCGTTCAGCGACTCATCGCCAGAAGCAAGAATGTCGAATTCCCATTCACGGGGCATGGCCTCGAAGCGCGAACGAAACTGCTCTGCATGAAGGGCCAGCCCCGGCGGAAGAATGCTCAGTATCCTCACGGCGTAACTCCCTTCCTTTCTGCCAGCAGCCGGTGCAGACAGTCGCGGATGTGCTCCACGTGCACCTTGAGCGAACTGTGCCGCCAGACATGCTCATGCGCTGCCGTCCCCACTCGGGACCGCAACTGCGGGTCCTTCACCAGACGCAGCATGATCTCTTCGAATTCGTCCACGGTTTCGGCAAAAAAACCCGTTTCACCATGACGGATCACGGCGCGTTCGGAGTGGGTGGGGCAGACCACGGCGGGCAATCCGGCGGCCATGTAGCCCTGAACCTTGTTGGCATCCTTGAACCGCTGAAGGTTCGAGGTGTCACGCCAACGAAATGCAATGTCGGCGTCGAGGATATCCTCGGCCCATGTGTCGTTGTCGAACATGCGGTACTCTATCCAGTCATGTTCGCCCACCCGGTCGGTGTCGTAGAGAATGCGGCAGCCGTGATTGTCGTGAAGCCTGCGAAGCACCGGCAGCACGGGATCATTCTGAGGCTGATTCAGCCAGACGCCGGTCCAGTAAAGCGTTACCCCGTCAACGGCATCACTCGCCTGCTTGAAGGATCCTTCGTTGGCGTCATTGTAGATCTGCCGGGGAAGGTGAACAGGCTCGGTCCCTGCCCTGCGCACGACTTTTTCGAGCAACGGCGAGCACACGAGGCAGCCATCGAGCAGCGAGAACCGCTTCAGATCCCGGCGCTCCCAAGGATAGTAGCGGACATGCTTCAACATGCGCCGCCATGTCGCGTCCTCGTAAACCGAGGGACACAGGAAGGTATCCTGATAGTCCAGCAGCATGACTTTTCCCGCATCCCCAAGAGCGCGCATGGTCCGCAGTTCCGGAAGGTATTTGATGAAAACAAGCGCATCGAATTCCTGAAGTTCGTCAAGGCGAAACGGGTTCCATGAGAAGAAACCGCACTCAAAGCCGTGGAAGGACTCCAGTTCCCGTGCCACCTTGCGGCCGGACTGCTCGAAGGAGTTGGCGTCGGTCACTGGACCGAAGCCTATTCTGGCGGGACGATCAGTTTCGCGCATCGGCCCCTCCCCCGTTCCTGCGGCGGTCGATCTCGTCATGCATACGCCCGATGACCGATGGCCAGACGTATTCTGAAAGCGCCAGCTTCCGCCCCTTTTCGCCGACCTTTTGCCGCTTGGGACCGTCGTCCATGAGATCAAGACAGGCCGACGCAAAAGACTCCGCATCATCGCGTATCATAAGATGCTCTTCGTCCTTGCAGAGGATGCCCTCACACCCGAGCGAGGTGGAGACGACCGCGGTGGACATGGAAAAGGCTTCCAAAATCTTGAGCCGCGTCCCGCCGCCGTAGCGAAGCGGCACCACGGCGACCGCCGCGCCATGAACATAGGGACGAACGTCATCCACGGTTCCTGTCACGGTCACGCCGTTTGCGGGATCGTGCAGGGCGAGCACGTCCGGGTGAGGCTTGCGCCCTACGACGCTCAGATGTGCTGCGGGACGGCGCTGGCGAATGCGCGGCAGGACATCCCGGACAAAGCCGATCACGCCGTCCACGTTGGGGAGCCAGTCCATGGACCCGACGAAGACCAGTTCGTCGGCACACTCCCTGTCGGCTCCTCCCGGAGTGAAGTAGCGGTCGTCCACGCCGTTTTCCACCAGCACCGCACGGCCGGAAACGCCGCACATGCGGTCGATCTGGTCGCAATCCTCGCGGGAAACGGCCAGCACCGCATCACAGGCGCGAAACGCATCACACTCGAAGCGACGCATGTTGCGGGCATGCAGCGAAAGTGCGGCCCACCGAGGTCCGAAGCGCTCCAGATCGCGCATTCGGTCCGCTATCTGACATTCCACGTTATGGGCGTTGAGGGTCACGAACGGCCGGGACTCGCCGACAATGCTCGCAGCTTCCCCCGCCAGATGAACGGTCTCGATGTGCACAAGGTCATACCCCTGCCCGAGCCGGTCCCGGAATCTCCTGGAGAAATCGTCGTTACGGTACTTCATGGTGGAAACCGGCAGTCCGCGCACGGCTGCGGAGATCAGTTGCGGGACCGTGGTCCCGTGCCCGAGAGCGGGATTCGGAATCTGTTCCACCCTGCTGACGCCGAGCTCAAGCGCTCCGTCCACCCAAGCCTGCGTTTCAGAGAGGTCCATGGACGGGTCGCAATAACTGATGACGTCCACATCATAGCGTTTCGCAAACCCTGCCAGCGTGTTCCATGAACGGATTCTGGCTCCGGTGTCACAGGGGTAAGGCGGCCTCGCCACCGCGAAAAGGACGCGCTGCCTGCTCATGCGACCTCCCCTTCCGGCTTCTCCGTACGACCAATCTTCTCAAGCATGGCTTCGGCGATGGTCGCCGAGCAGGTTTCCGGGCGATACCGTTCGCGACTCAACAGACAGTTCTCGCGCATGACGCGCAGACGCTCTTCATCTTCAAGCAGCAGGGAAACAGCGTCCGCAACCGAGACGGCGTCCGGTTCTTCCATGACCAGTCCGGTCTCACCGTGCTCCACCATTTCCGGAATACCGGCACTGGCCGAGGCAACCGCCGGCAACCCGCAGGCCATGGCTTCCTTGATGACGTTCGGATACGCATCGTAGCGCGCGGGATGCAGCAGCAGGGCCGAGGAAAGATACTCAGCCCGAAGCCGCCCGTGCGAAACAAGACCCAGATGCCTTGCGCCCTTGGGCAGTCGCTGCTCGGCAGGGCCTCCAAGGACGATCAGCTCAAGCTCGGGAAACGTGCGCCGCAGAATCTCGAAAGCGCGGAAAACGATATCCCCGCCCTTGCGGTGGAAATCCGTGCTGACGAAAAGCAACTTCTGACTGCGCTTTCCAAGGGCCTGATGCAGCTCGGGAAATGCGATCTTGCAGGCCGTGGGAGCAACCGTCACCTTCTCCGGACTCAGCCCGTAATCTTCGATCATGGAATGCCTTGCGCTCTCGCTGTAGGTAAAAACAAGGTCCTTGTCCTGCATCGAAGCACGCTCCAATTCAAAGAACCGCTCCCGGTACGAGGAAAAGTTTTTAGGCAACCACTGCGGCCAGTGGCGTTCGACCATGGAAACGGTCTGGTCGTGGTAGGAAAAGCTCTTGGCTCCGTTGCTGGTGACCGGGCCGAAAAGGCACCCCACCTGAAAGAGCGCATCCTGCGGCTGACTGTACATTTCAACCGCCCTGCGGAACCTTCTGGTGCGCGCCTCGAACGCCTGTGGATGCTTTGCCGCCCACTCCATGCGGCGATGGAATTCTCGTCTGGCGTCAAACGGACGACAGAGCATGGCTTTGAACAGGCAATGCAGGCGGCTGCGCCGCGCGGCGGTCTCGTCGTCGGCATTGAGCACATTCGTATGGAAGGAACGCCCCAATCCTTCGTAGAGCCAGTTCTTGCTCGTCCCGGCCTGCACGTCAGGTCCGGCCCACTGGTCCAAAACAAGAAGGGAAGGAGCAATGCGCGACTTGGGCGGTCCCATGAGGCCCACATCGTTCAAGTCATGATATGAACTCATTTGCGCTCCTTCATCTTGTACCGGCGACGGGGTGTGGCGCGAACCGCTTCGGCCTGTGCCGCCGACCGGGAAACGGGAGGAGAATCAGCCATGACCGGAGCCTGAGCCGGTTCAAGTGCCAGCACCCGCTCGCGGACCATGGCGATAAACAGCACGAAATACAGAACGAAAATATACCCCCACGAAAGAAACATTCCCCCGAATACATACGCGGTCAGTGAAAGCCGTATACCCTTGCCCAGCCAGTCGTTCTCATCCTTCGGCGCAGCCCTTCGCCATGCGGAAAACAGCATGGCCAGAAACGCCGCGAGACCGAAGATGCCCAGCTCCGCGCCGATCTCGATGAACGCGTTATGCGCTTCGCTCCACTTGCCGCCACTATGCGTCTGGCCCTCGGCCACGATGAAGGTGGAAAGGCCGGTGCCGGTAAGCATGTTTTTCTGGAACAGCTCCAGCCCGTTCTTCCAGACTTCTATACGACCGTGTTTGGCCGTCATGTTGTAGTCGTCCTCCAGATTCACCATGGACGTAAAGCGGCTCAGTTTTTCCGGCGGCGCAAAAGCGAGCACCAGCATAAGCGCCAGCCCGCCGAACATGGCCAGCCTGACCACGCCCTTCACACCATGTGACAAGGCCCAGACCGTCACGGTGCCCACGAGAGCCACGAGCCCGCCCCGGGACTGGGTCAGGACGATGGCCCCCAGCCCAAGCACTGCGGCAGAGCGAAGCGCCCATTTGTAGAGCGGCTTCACATGCTTCATGGCTGGCAGGACCAGCGCGAGAATCATGACGAACAGCAGCGCAGTATCGTTGGGGTCATACGTCCAGTTGGCGGCCACCCGCCCCCCGACGACGCGCGGATGCAGAAAACAGATCAACCCAAGAACGATCAATGTCAGCACGGCGCCGCCGATGACGTAGTTGAGGTCTTCGCGCCGATCCACCTGACAGTTGAGCGCCAACAGAAATATTCCGCAATAGAGAATGAACTCCTTGAGGAACCCCAGCGACTTGCTGCCGTAAACGCTGAATGCCACGCTGGCGATCATTATCCCCACGAACAGCACGAACTTGCGGAAGGTCGGGGAAAGCCAAAGCATATTCAGCCTGTACCGGCTGGTCCCGCCCTTCATCAGCAGAGATATGCCCATGATAAGAAACATCACCAGCACGAGTCGCAACGGCCACAGGAAGACGAAGACCTCCTGCACACGACCGAGGGTAATCATGGTGCCAAACAGCATCAGATTGGCCAGAAGGCCCGGAGAACGTCTTATGGCGACCTCCACATTGCTCATGTTGCCTCCTCGACGAAGGGCTGAGCGTCACGGATGACCTCGTCGTAGAACTCAAGGTGCCTGCGGCTCCACTCGCCAGTGCCGAAATCGCTTTGAACACGCTCATAGGCGCGCCTGCCGTGGCGACTGCGGATCAGCGGGTCATCCATGTACATATCAAACCCTTCGCGAAGCGCGGAAAGATCGTTGACGGGATACAGCACGCCGTCGTCGCCGCTTCGCACCACATCCACATTCCCGCCGACCGCCGGCGCCACCACCGGCAGTGCGTACGAACGGGCCTCCAGCAGGCACATGGGGGTGCCTTCCCAGATGGAAGTCTGCACCAACAGGTCGGCTCCGCGATACACGGCGTCCATGTCGGAGACGAATCCCGTGAACACAACGCTGTCGCGGATGCCCATACGCCGGGCAGCGTCCTCCAGATTCGCCTGCAGCTCGCCGTTGCCCACCAGCAGGTAGTTCACCGATGCGGCGCCGTTTTCGGAAATATTGCGGCGTATCATCTCAAGATACAGCGGATAGTTCTTCTGGGTGCAAAGCCTGCCCACATTGATGACCACCGGCAGCGAAGGATCCAGCCCGAAACGCGCAGCCAGTTCCTCGCGGGCCTTGTCGCGGCCTGAAAGCAATGCGGAAGGGTCAGGCTCCGGCAGCTCGATGGCATTGATGATGGCGGTGGATAATCCTCTGCAACGCGGCGGGAGAGAGCTTTCCAGCACCTCGCGCGAGCAGCCGATGACGCCGTCCGCCAGTCGAAGCCCCATGCGCTGAAGACTCTTGATCATGGCGGCCATGCCGCCTTTGGGAAGAATCAGGCCATGCAGCGTGTAGACGACTACGCCCCTGTAGAGTCCGAACATCCGCATCAGCTCGGCGTAATAAAGCGACTTGTAGCAGTGGCAGTGCACCACGGAAATATGCAGCTCGCGCAGTCTATTCGCCACACTGCGCAAAAGGGGGAATGAAAACCGACTGCTCGTGCGGAAGATCTCGGCAAAGGCCTCGATATCCCCCAACGACCGCATGAGATTGCCGTTGCGCTGCTCGCCCGCCCGCGTCTCGACCACCATGAACAGGCGACAGTCCAAGCCCATGGACCGCATGCTGCGGCACAGGCCGACTGCCACCTTCTCCCTTCCGCCGAAATCGCCGGAGAAACTGAAGTGGGCCACGCTGGGCGTCGGATTCTGGCTGGTCGTGTTCAAGGAAGCTCCTTTGCCGCCCTCAGCGTTTGTATTTGTCTTCGAGACGCACAATATCGTCCTCGCCGAGGTAACTGCCGGTCTGCACCTCGATCAGTTCAAGCGGAATCCTGCCGGGATTCTCCAGCCGGTGAACATTACCGAGCGGGATGTAGGTGGACTCGTCCTCGCAGAGCACGAACTCTTCGTCGCCATTGACGATGCGGGCCGTCCCCTTGACCACGACCCAATGCTCCGCGCGGTGAAAATGCTTCTGCAACGAGAGGACCTCACCGGGTTTGACCACGATGCGCTTGACCTGAAAACGGTCGTCCACAGTAATGGACTCGAAGCTGCCCCATGGGCGATAGACCGTCTTGTGCGCCTCGGTCTCGGGCCGCTTGGCGGCCTTGAGGCGGTCCACCACCGTCTTCATACCGTCCAGCCTGTCATGCGGTGCCACAAAGACCGCATCCGGGGTTTCCACCACCGTGGTATCTTCCAGACCGAGGGTCACCACGAGCCTTCCGGACGAACGCACGTAGCAGTTGCGGGTCTGCTCCAGAACCACATCGCCCAGTGCACTGTTTCCGGATTCATCACGGGGGTGCATGTCATGCAGGCTTTTCCATGAGCCGAGATCACGCCATTCGATGTTCATGGGGACCACCTCAATGCCCTCGATCCGCTCCATGACGGCACAATCGATGGAATCGGCCGGGCAGCGCGCGAAGTCCTCTGCGGAAAGGCGAATGAAATCAAGATCGCGGTAACAGCCGTCCACCGCAGCCCTGCACGCTTCAAGGATCTGCGGGGCATGACGGCCCAACTCATCGAGATACCGCGATGCCCGGAAAAGAAAGATGCCGCTGTTCCAGTAGAACTCGCCGGATTCGACGTATTCGCGGGCCGTGTCCAAGGCAGGCTTTTCCACGAATGCATCCACCTGATAGACGTCCGGGGCGAGCTCCGAGCCGCGCCGGATGTAGCCGTAGCCCGTTTCCGGGTGGTCCGGGACAACGCCGAAGCAGACCACCCCGCCCTCTCTGGCGCGTTCCGCACCGACGGCAACCATCTCCGCGAACATCGCAAAGTCTGGAATGGAATGGTCGGCAGGCATGACCAGCATTACCGGATCTTCATCCTCGCAGAGCATGGCGGCCACGGCCGCGGCCGGTGCGGTGTTTCTGCCCGATGGCTCAAGCAGCACCTGCCCCGCGACATCGCTGTTTCGCAGCTGTTCAGCCACGAGAAAGCGGTGTTCGTCGTTGCAGACCACCATCGGCCCCTGCGAGCCGGTGATCAGCCGGCACCGAGCCAGTACGTCCGAGAAAAGATAGCGATCCCTGGACACCTCGATGAACTGCTTGGGATACAGCGTTCTGGACAACGGCCAGAGCCGGGTTCCCTTTCCACCGCAAAGTATGACGGGCTGCAAGGCAGTGCCTGCGGTCATGATTTCCCCCGATGTTGCGCCGCAGCAGCGGCACGTTATGCGCCAGCTTCGCGCCCCGCTCTCCCCAGCGGGACACGCATGGGCCCCTTAGTCCCGACTCTCCGAAGCATTCCGGGAGCGGTCCTCTATTTTCTTCAATACAATGGCTGCTCCCCCGAGCAGCACCATGGCCATGATGAAAACGGCCATTCCAGCGAATTCATGGAAAAACCCTTCAGCAGCAGCCCTGCCGTAATACCGTGAAAGCACGCCGGTCATGATCACCCGGAAGGCGTTGGTCATGACTGCGAACGGTATCGCGCTGAGCACGAGCACCCAGCGGGTCCACGTTTTGCCGAGCATCAGAAAGGCCAATGTGACGGCAATGGCGATAAGCGACATGAGTGAACGCATCCCGCTGCACGCGTCCGCCACTTCCAGCACGATGTTGGGAAACGAGATGATGTTTCCCTCGCGCCACACCGCGAAATTCATGATCTTGAGCGCGAGAACCGAGACCTTGGTCACGAAAAGTTTGAGGGGAAAGGCAATGGCATCATAGATGATGTAAGGAAGCGGCACCATGAGCACCAGATAACCGAGCGGAAGACGCAGTCTGCTGAAGGTTTCCTTACCAAAAAAGAACAGGACCGACCCGGCAAGAATAACCACGAGCGAAAGCCGCATGTTGAAATATTCCGTGGCAAGCCACGCGAAAATGAGCTGCACAACTCCGGCGGCGATGACGAGGAGCCCGATATTGGAAGGCGTGGCGCGAGTCTCGCGCAATCGCGGCCAGTCGCGATAAACGAACCACCCCGCTATGAACGGGATGAGAAACCCGTGCGAGTAATTGTCGTCTATGTACCAGTTATGGACCATCCTCTGGATGATGGAACTATAGGCAGCCGCCAATACGACCAGCAGCCCCGCGAGCTGGAATCGGTATTTGTAGAGCGATTCGGAAAACGTCACTTTACCCCCGGCATGATGCTTTGAACGACACCGTCACAGACGCCCCGCGCGCCCATTCGGAAAAAGCGGTTTCCCCGTCCGCTTCGAGTCGTTCGAGCTTTTCGTGTTTCTATGTCCCTCGTCATTGAGAGCCAAAAACATGCCAAACAGAGGCAAAACGTGAAAACCTCACCATATCAATCACTTAGAGAGCATGAACAGTATATTCTTCAAAGGGAGCGAACACTGGACTCCTGAAAAACCGGACAGCGGCGATCATAGCCCAACGGCTTTGTTCCAGAACAATATGCCGCGTTCCTTCAACCCGCTCCTGAGCTGCCACGCCTCCAACTGGCTGCTCAGGTACAATCGCATTCTCACCACGGGCATCTTCAGCTCTGACGACTGTCCGGTTTTTTCGGAATCACAGTGCAAAGGAAAAATGGAATGGAAGCAACGGAGCCATATTCCCCACCCAATAAGGTAGAATTTTTACCCCTCTTCAAAAATAACCCTCCCTACGATGACAATGGACCGTTTGTTGCTTTTGATTTTGGAGTGTCCACAGAGTTCCTCCTGTTGAACACACGGCTGGCAACGCTTCACAAAGGAGTTCGCCCATGGTGTCCGTTTCCGTTATTTCACCCGTGTACAATGCAGAAGCTACACTGGAGCAAATGGTCGAGACGATTGTCAGCCAGTCTTTTGAAGACCTTGAGCTCATTCTCGTCGATGACGGTTCAACCGATGGGACCCACGATCTGGCTCAGGATCTTTCACGACGCGACCCGCGCATCCGATTGCTGCAAAAGGAAAACGGTGGCGTCGGGAGTGCCCGCAATCTGGGTCTTGAGCATGCCAAGGGGAAGTACGTTACCTTTCTGGATGCTGACGACGAATTCCTGCCGAACCGGTTTGAGGCACACATACAACGGCTTGAATCAGCACCAAATTTGGTGGCGGTTTACGGTCGTTTCAGGGTTCGGGATCAGAACGATGGACAAACCTTCCATGTGAATAATCCCTTTCCCGCGGAAGGAACCGCCCCTGCGGATTTCGTGAATTTCATGCTGCGGGCGGGGATGTTCTATCGGCTGGATTCGGCAACCTACCGAATGGAGAGCGTCGGCAGCCTGAGGTTCGACACAAAGCTCAAGCTCGGACAGGACTTCAAATTCATACTGGAAATGGCCTCGCGCGGACTCCACGCACCGGATAACGGTTACTGCGCCACCCTGACACGGGGGCATGAATCCATCACCAGACGTCGCGCACGCCACATGTACAGCAGTGAAAAAGCCCTCATTTCAGAGTTCATCCGCAACCATGGGTTGGGGGTGGCGACGAAATGCCGCTCCATGTCGCACCAGCACGTGCGTTTTTCCAAACGATACCAGTCGAAAATGACCGGCAAGGCATGGTCACACGCCCTGCGGGCCATACCGTGGAATCCGCTTAACATCAGTGCATACAAACACATCCTTGGCGAACTGGTGCTGCAACGAAGCAGCTGACGGTAGGAAGGCAATCATACACGGCCACTCATTCTGGCAACGAAAAAAGCCCCGACTTTCATAGCCGGGGCTTTTGTACCGGTCCGAACCCCTGCTTTCGCAGAGTCCTCGCGTCAAGGATCAGCCTTTCTTGACGACCGATGTTTTCAGCATCATGGAGCCGAATCCGGTAATTTTGCAGGAGATGTCGTGCACTCCGTCTTCCGGTTCGACCAATTTGATATTCTTCACCTTCGTCCCCTTCTTGATGGGAGTCGAAGCCCCTTTCACTTTCAGGTTCTGGGTGACGATAACGGTGTCTCCATCGGTGAGGACGTTGCCGTTCATATCGGTATAGACGCGTTCTTCGGTGTCCCCGGCCTGAAACTCGTGCCCACACTCGGGACAATTGAGGATACTGCCGTCAGAGTAGACATACTCGGAACCGCACTGCGGACAATCAGGTAATTTTTCCATAATTTCCAACCATTGGTTTGATGTTGCCCCCTTCCATTAATGGAGAGCCCCAAAAGGCGCAAGCGATCAAATCCGGCTCAGGATGAAAGTTGTCCCGGACTCTGAACACAACGCAATCCATTCAGGCAACGGAATGCTCCGGCGCGTCTACTTGGTAAGCTTCAAGACCACGTTGGCAAGACTGAAATACTTGAGGAACGTGTATCGCCAATATTCGTTCGGTGCGACTCGGTAGATCATCCGCTCCAGCGCAACCGCGTAGTTGACCGGCGAGGCCTTTCCCGTATGTCCAAGCAGCACCTGTGCCTTGTAGCCGGTATTCTCTGCGGCCTGCATAAGCTCTTCATAGGTGGGCAGTCCGATGTGCCCGGCAACGTATTGGCGAATGTTATAGGAGTGCGGAGCTCTGATATAAAAGACTCCGCCCGGTTTCAGGTTCTTGTAGACCCCTTTGAGAAATGTCTCATGGTGTTCCCACGGTATGTGCTCCACAACGTCGAAGCTGTAGGCGATGTCAAAGCGTCCGACGTCAAATCCCCCGGCATCCACCGTCTTGAACGTCACGTTGTCCAATTCCAGCGCCTCGGCAAAAAAGCGGCACTTTGTATTGACGGTTCCGAGATGTCGATGCCGGTCACGTCGAATCCAAGCTGCGCAAAATAGCATGAATACGCACCGCCTCCACAGCCAACGTCCAGCACCGAGCCTTTGGGATGTCGTGAAATAGCACGAAACAGGGACCGCAGTTTATTCGGAAGCTTCGGTTTGAGGCAGGTTTCATATGCCGCACACGTCTTCCTGACCGTACGGGCCTCCCTCTCCGAGACCCCTGTGCAGTCAATCTCGGGAATCTTCTTGAATCGCATCACTTCTCCTGATTATGCAAAAGAACGCTAAAGCAAAATTCTTTACTGAGGAAATGATACGATAGCAAGGTTCCAGCTTGATCGTTGCATATAAAGAACATGGAGATAAGATAAAGGCCGCATCAAATGTAAAGTTTCCCATCATAGTGCCATCTAAAAGTAGACACTTCCGGCAGTTTTTAACGATGTCACTACCATGCAGACGGATCCCCGGTTCGGCATGTACATCGACATAGACATAGGCCAGCTGAATTCGCTCATCAACGACATGGATCTGCAATCAGAACTGGCGGAACTGGATGGCAAGGATTATCCTCTGGGCATAGGCCCGTCCGCCATGGGCGAAGACATGGAGGACGCGGCAGTCAAGCTGCTGAAGGCCCTGCGTTCGGAAAAGGAAACCAGAATTCTGGCTCCGGGGCTAGTACGTGAAATATATTACCGCGCCCTTTGCGGCTCGCAGGCTCCGGTGCTATATTCACTGGCAAGAGGAAAAAGCTCCTTCTCGCAGGTGGCCCGCGTCATCAGTCTGCTGGAAGGAAACTATTCCGTGCGGTTCGACGTACAGCAAATGGCGGATTCGGCCCACATGAGTGTTTCGGCCTTTCACAAGGCCTTCAAGGAAATCACCGAGGACTCTCCCCTGCAGTATCTCAAGAAGATCCGATTGGCACGCGCACGCGACCTCATCATCCAGAAAAACATGAAGGCCTACCTCGCCGCCGATGCCGTGGAGTATGAGAGCACCTCGCAGTTCAGCCGCGAGTTCAAGCGCCACTTCGGCCAGAATCCTGCGGACGTCATGCGGGAGATACGGTCGGCATAACGCAGCCGAGCAACATGGAATACCATCTAACACTGGAGGGAGAGCCATGGATCGCCGTAATTTTCTGAAACAAACCATCAGGGGCGGAATCGTTGCGGGATCCACCCTCGCTTTCGGCGGCGTGCGCGCATTCTGGAGCACCCCCGCCATTGCCGCAGGCCCGGAAAACCCATGGGATCTGGTGGCCATTCGAGGCGGCGAGCCGGATGAAATGTTCGATAGCGCCATCAGTGCCTATAACGGCATGAAATCTTTCGTATCCCGGGGCGACAGAGTCATCGTCAAACCGAACATCGGCTGGGACGTTTCCCCCGAACGTGGCGGCAACACCAACCCCAAGCTAGTCGGACGCATCGTTGAACACTGCTTCGACGCCGGGGCCGCGGAGGTGATCGTCTTCGACCACTCCTGCGACAACTGGCGGCAGTGCTACCTGAACAGCGGCATTGAAAACGCCGTGGAGGCCGTCGGCGGCAAGATGGTCTCGGCGGACAGCGAAGGCTACTACAGGGAGGTCTCGATACCCGAAGGCCGTCGCCTGAAAACGGCTCAGGTGCACAAGGCGCTGCTGGACGCGGACGTGTTCTTCAACGTTCCGGTCCTGAAGGATCACAGTTCATCGCTGATCACGGCCAGCATGAAAAATCTCATGGGCGTGGTCTGGGATCGCTGGTACTTCCACCGCAACGACCTGCACCAGTGCATCGCGGACATGGCTTCCTTCCGCAGGCCCGACCTCACTATTCTGGATGCGTACCACGTCATGATGCGAAACGGTCCACGCGGGGTCTCGGTGGAAGATGTGGTGCAGATGAAGGCACAGGTGCTCTCGACGGATTTCGTGGCCGCGGACGCCGCCGGTGCACGCCTTTACGGGGTGGACCCCGCTGAGGTGCGCCACATCAAGCTCGCTTCCCAGATGCAACTTGGCAGGATGGATCTCAAGAACCTGTCCATCAATCGCATCAAACTCGGGTAGAATGCGACAGCGCAACCTGAAAACGCTGCGGGTTGCAGCCGCCCTCGTCTTTCTGGTCTCGACCTCGCTTCTTTTCCTGGATTTCAGGGAAGCAGGGGCCATAAAGCTTGCCGACGCCGTCCTGTACCTGCAATTCGTCCCGTCGCTATTCAGTTTCCTTGAACAGGCGACGTTGGCGACAGGGGGCTTTCTCGCGGTACTGCTCGTCACAATCCTTTTCGGACGCATATACTGCTCCACGGTCTGCCCGTTCGGGACCCTGCAGGATGCAATCAGTCGTGCTGCCAGCCTGAAGCGTCGCAGATTCGCCTTCACCAAACCGCACAATGTTTTGCGGTATTCCGTGCTGGCCGTGACCCTGCTGGTGTTTCTCGGCGGAAGCGGGCTATTGGTCAATCTTCTGGATCCTTTCAGCAATCTCGGACGCATTCTATCCAACCTCGCCCGTCCCGCTCTCATCGCAGCCAACAATGCCGTGGCCCCCATTTTCGAAGCTTTCGGGTCTCACGCTCTGTACAGGGTCCAGTGGCCGGTCATCGCGCCGGTTTCCATCGGAGCAGCCATAGCGATGCTTTTGCTGGTGGCATGGCTCAGCCTCCGGCACGGGCGCCTATACTGCAACACGATCTGCCCTGTCGGCACGTTGTTGGGGCTGATCTCAAATCTTTCACCGGTTCGCATCCGCTTTGACGCGGACACATGCCGAGAGTGCGGACGCTGTGAGCGCGTCTGCAAGGCAAGCTGTATTGATTTCAAGAGAAAGAAGGTAGACGTCAGCCGTTGCGTCGCCTGTTACAACTGCCTCAGCGCCTGTCCGGACAGCATCCTTCACCTGAGAACCACGCTCCCCAAAGGTCGAGCAGGCAAGGCGGATTCCGGCAGAAGGAAATTCATCATAACACTGGCGACCGGCGGGCTGGGACTTGCCGTCACCAACGCAAAAGCCGCCCTGCCGCCCGGCTTTGTCCCGAGCCGCCCCACGACGATCCCCGAGAACCGAACCAGCCCGGCATCGCCGCCCGGTTCGGTATCAATAGACCACTTCACCGCCAAATGCACGGCGTGCCACCTTTGCGTTTCCGCCTGCCCATCGCGGGTACTGGTCCCTTCACTGTTCGACTACGGGCCGTCCGGCATCATGCAGCCAAAAATGGGCTTTGCCTCCGCCCATTGCAATTTCGACTGCACCGTCTGCTCACAAATCTGCCCCAGCGGCGCCATTCTGCCCCTGACGAAAAAGCAAAAGCACCGCACTCAGATCGGCAAGGCGCACTTCATCAAGAAAAACTGCGTGGTATATACCGATAACACCAACTGCGGCGCCTGCTCCGAGCACTGCCCCACCAAAGCGGTACGCATGGTGCCTTATGAAAACACCAAGGGCCGCAAACTCGTCATTCCCGAAGTGAACCAGAATATATGCGTCGGCTGCGGAGGCTGCGAACACGCCTGCCCCACCCGGCCCTACAGGGCCATTTACGTGGATGGAAACCCTGTACACAAACGCGCGGAAAAACCCGTCATCAAAAAGCTGGAACCAGCACCTCATATGGAAGAAGATTTTCCCTTCTGATGCTTGAAGCACATGCTTTCGATGAATAGGGAAAACCCTACTTTCCTACTCCCTACTGAACCACAGGAATATTTTTAGGAAGAAAGCAAGGCACACTACCGCGCAGAAAACGTAATTCCGTCTGTTCGGACACCACTTGCAGGGCAAGGGAACGAGTGAAAGCCCCCGCACAAGCTGGAAGGTGTGCCTGAAGAACTTCGTGTCATCTGAAGCGAAACTGAAGCTGTGACACGGCACCAGTATTGAGCACTAAGGGGTATCCGGGGTTTATTTCTCGTCATTGTACCAAGCCATGTCGCCAGAACTGGGCATCTCAAAACCTGCCAAGCAGTATTGTCGGAAATATATCTGCATTTTGCCGACCAGACCCTGCATTTGACTAATATGAAGGTGTATTTCACCGACATGTTCCGCGCATACTGCATTTTTCTCCAAAACCCCATGTTACAGTTTTTGCAACTTTTAGCGCTCCATTGGGTGCTGTTCTGAAAACCAACAACTAGGAGAATTGAAAATGGCAGGTCATTGGAATCAACACATTGGAGACGACCAATTGGTTTATGGCATGCCCAAGCACATGAGTGCTGCTGGCGAATCCTCGTCAGGCAGTGAAGACTCGAAAGGGTATTAGAAGATCACTGTCGAAGTGAGGAACCTTGGCCCCTTTGCTGCTGGAGCCAGAACTCAAGTTGACGGAGACGTATGGGAAGGCACCGGGCATATGTTCCCTGGGCAGTCCAGGTCTTTTGAGTTCACGAAATTCGGAGAAATACCGCTGCCATGGAAAGTAATGATCATGTATGACGGAGCCAAAAATTCGAGCATTCAATATTCTATCAGAGGTTAAATTGAAGTTCGCAACTGCTATTCTGCTTGTCGCCTTACTCGTACCCACGAACACTTGGGCGCAATCTGTACTGAAGCTTTCGTGTGGCGATATCACCAAAATCGAGGTGTGGCGTTTCCGAGGAAGGGCTTGGCGTTGTCCACCCAACGATGGAGGCAGCAGAGATGGGTATCACTATCCAATCATAATCTACCTGACGAAGGAAGCTCAGAAGCGCGTGAAGCAGGTTTATGACTCAACCGAAGAAACTCCATTTATGGTTGATGATTGTAAATTCCTCATTCAGCATGTGCAAATAATGGCCAAGGAGATACTCATCGAGAGCGCTGATCCCACCAGGGACAACTTCCGTGGAGACGAAGGAATCATCATAACCAAGAAAACGAAAGAAGCAGCCTTTGAAGCTGCTCGGCAAATCTGCGCTGACAAGGTGGAGACTGCCGTGTTTACGGACGGCAGTTGAGTTAAGACGAAGACGCAAAAAGCCCCCGATGACCAGTGTCACCGGGGCTTTCTGTTTACTTGACGAAAGAAGTGGATCCACTTTGTTGGAGTGGAGTTGTCAGAAGCATACTACAAGGCAGCCAAATCTCGCCTCACTCAAGGGCAAGACAAAGAGCAGACTCGCGCACGTAGCACCACTCATGCCAACCACAGGAATGGCCACTTCGACTTTCTCAAGTTAAATGGCCTATTTCCTCAACTTACATGTCCGCTTACAGCGGACATGTTGGAAATTGTGCCGAAAAAGTGTGTACCACCTGAAGCCACGAAGACGAGCCACGAAACGCGAAAACGACACAAAAAAGGGTCACACTTTCGTGTAACCCTTTGATTTTAATGGCGGAGCCGAAGGGACTCGAACCCTCGGCCTCCGGCGTGACAGGCCGGCGTTATAACCAGCTTAACTACGGCTCCGCTTTTTCAGAGATCGGACAGGTTAAGCACCGTCCGTTCCGGCGTCGAGGCGTTTGCCTCAGCGCGGAAAGAGGTATGTCTCAACTACCCCTTTCTTGTCAACCAATATTTGCAAAAAATTTTCTCCGAAAGCACTTTTTCCCACAAAGCAGGGGCGACTCACTTCTCCTGCCAAAGCAAACGGTTGCCTTTTCGAGCCAGCCAGCCGAGTCGCAACCCTTGCCAGTAAAGGCCGCACGGGCCATTCCCCTTGCCCGAGGGCAGCCCCTGACCGCTTAGCAGACGAATCAGATCATCCGTTTCGGCCTCAATGCCGTCAACAGGAAGCGACACCGGCAACGCGCCCCAGAGCGTGGCATCCGGCCGAAATTTTTTCCGGTCTCCCTTGCCGCCGATGCGCCCCAAGCGGCAACCCTGCCATTTGACCCCGTCCGGCAACAATCCATTCAATTTCGAGGGAACCCAGAACACCCGCCCATCATGCTCCACGGCTTTTCCAGGGGGAAGCTGCGAATACTCCAACGCATCGCCGCCAGAGATGCTCTCAAGGCGCAGCCCGCCCTTAGTCTTCGTTTCCGGGGGGTCGGCGATTTCGAATCTTTTACCCGGCTTGCGAAGCGCCGCGACAAAGAAGCCCTGCCCCTCGGATTCGTCGGCAACGCACAGCACTCCTTTCAACCCTTTCCGAGGCTCGGCGAACACGAAACCCTCCGGACGGGCAAACTGTTCCTGCTCAAGCCCGAGTTCCTGCATGGCATAGACAACTTGCGCTTCGTTTTCCTCGGGGTTGGTGGTGCAGGTGGAATAGACCAAATGTCCACCCGGCGCGAGAAGATCGGCAGCCTTCGCCAAGAGCTTGCGCTGGAGATCCTTCAGAGGAGCCAGCCGTTCCGGAGTCCACTGTTCACGCACGCCGGGATTGCGGTTCTCCGTCCCCCAGCCGCTGCAGGGCGGATCAAGCTGAATGTGATTCCAACGCTGCGGCTCAAGCGGCAGGTCCTGCGCAAGGGAGCGGACGGTCCCGGCGTTGATGCAGCCGGTTTTTCGAAGGTTGGCCCGCAGCGTTCCCATACGCTCTCCCGGCTCGCAGGCGAGCACCGCACCTTCGGGGCCGACAAGCGAAGAAAGAAGCCCTGTTTTACTCCCCGGAGCAGCACACATGTCCAGCACTCGGCCTCCGCGCCCGGGCGACAGGGCAAGGGGGGGCAGCATGGACGAACGGTCCTGAATATATATGCGCCCGAATCGCGCGGCCAGTGAGCGTCCGAGCGGGAACGGTTCTTCCAGAAGCCTTTTCGCTCCGGGAAAGAACGGCTCCGGTTCGAATTCGAACCCCTCAGCGCGCAGCAGAGCCTCGATACGAGGCCACTCTTCGGTCGTGCCCGTCAGTCGAAAAGACCTTGTGTCTTCTGCCATGAAACCTCCTTCAAAACAGCTTGACTCGCGGGTTCGGATACCCGTATCCGATCACGTTGGCAACCAAGAGCTCCTTTGCATAGCGTTCCATTACCTGTTATATAACCTCTCCCGCAGATGCGGAGGAAATCTGAATGAATCGGGTCCGTCCGGGCCCCGGAGGATACTCATGTTCAAAAAGATCGTTACGGCCGCGCTCATGGTGGTCTTCGTTCTGGGCGTCTCTACGGCAATGGCGCAGTCTCCCAAGACTTTCGTCGTGCTGCCGGTCAAATACGATGGCCCCAAAAGCTATGAATACCTGATCAAAGGCATTGAGCTTCAGCTCAAGAAAAAAGCCACCTGGCCCGGCCAGTACGTCCCGGCGGACGTCAATGCTGCGGGCGTCGAGCTGCCCAGCGGCGAAGCGCAGGCCCTGCGCATCGCGGATAGACTCGGCACAGACGCGGTCATCTGGTGCTCCATCGATCAGGAAGGCACCAAGTCCGACGTGTTCATTCAAGCCGTGGCCAAAAACGGCCACCAGTGGAAGAACCAGACCAAAATGGACATCAACGAGATTCCGGTCTGGCTGGAACGCTCCGCCGAAAGCATTCAGGGCGAGGTGTATCAGCGCCCCGGCATGGGGCAGCAGAAAGAGGCCATCGCCCAGCTTTCCCGTGACAACACCGAACGTGCAGCCCCGAAGAACCAGAGCATCATCGCCGCATCCAGCGAGGGTGTTTCTCAGCCGCAGGTCATGTCCCTGAACCCCAACTTCCGTTACGAAGGCGGCGCACAGACGCCCGGACGCTGGCGCAGTCAGACACTGCGCTTCCCCTCATACGGAATGGTTGTCGGAGACGCTGACGGCGACGGAAACAACGAGGTGTTCATCCTCAGCGAGCACAACCTGTTCGCCTACCGCTACCGTCAGGGCAAACTGGAGCCGCTCGACAAGACCGAGATTCACTCCAACAAAAACAACCCGCTGCGCCTCTCCATTATCGATCTGGACCGCGACGGAGCCTCCGAGATCATCGTTTCCGCCAGAAGCCATGAGCGTCCGCGCTCCACCATCTACTCCTTCAAGGGGTCCAAGTTCACGGTGCTCAAGGACGGCATCCGCTACTATCTGTCCACCATGAACCTGCCTCCGACCTTCCAGCCGGCGCTGGTGGCACAGAAAAACGGCAAGCGCGGACCGTTCCCCAGAAAAATCTACGAAGCCTATTTCAACGGCGATGACGTCGTGCTGACCAGCACCATTCCCCGTCCCAAGTACGGCAACGTATTCAACATGAACTACCTGCCCGACGAGGGGACCTACAAGGTGATGGTCATCGACAACATGCAGCGCATGCGTGTTTTCTCCCCGGACATGGAACAGCAGTACCAGAGTGAGGAAACCTACAACTCCTCCGTGGTCGGCATCGAAGTGTCTGACACGCTCTATGGAATGGGTGACGTTGGCGACGACAACGAGATCAAGGATCTTCTCGTGATCCCCTTCCGCATGGTGCCCGCGGCCATTTCCAATCCCAAGAAGTACGAAATGCTGGTCAACAAGGACATCACCATGGCTGGTCAGGTGTTCGACCGGTTCAACACGTACTCGCAGGGTGAAGTTCACGCCCTGTTCTGGGACGGCGTGGGACTGAACCTTGCCTGGAAGACCCGCCGCATCAAGGGCACGGTCACCGACCTCGGACATCAGGACATCGACAACGACGGCGAGAAGGAACTGTGCGTGCTGCTGAACAAGCAGACCGGCGCACTGGACTTCAGCCAGCGCAAGTCGATGGTTCTCGCATACGAACTGAACAAATAACTCAGGGTAAACGCATTCCGGAAGGAGAGGATCATGTTCAAACGTTATCTTGCGGTATTGCTGGCGTTCGCGGCGCTGGCACTGGCCGCCTGCTCGGACCAGAAAGCCGGGGAACCGGGGGCCGAGACGGCTGAAAAACAGGCCGAGGAAGTCATAACCATCAGTTATGCCAACTTCCCGCCCGCATCCACGTTCCCCTGCATCCAGATGGAACGCTGGGCCGACGAGGTGGAAAAACGCATGGACGGTCGGGTCAAGGTGGAAACCTACCCCGGCGGCACCCTGCTCTCCGCCAAGAACATGTACCGGGGCGTGCTCGAAGGACAGGCCGACATCGGTTGCCTGAGCCTGCCCTACTATCCGGGTGTGTTTCCCGCCCTGCTTTCGGTCAACCTGCCGGTGGGCTTCACCAACGCCACCACCGCGAGCCTGACCCTCTGGGATCTCTACAGCAAGCTCCAGCCGGACGAGATGAAGAACGTCAAGGTGGTCACCACGTTCACGTCCGCTCCTTCCAACATCATGAGCAAGGAGCCCGTCCGCAGCCTTGAAGACCTTCAGGGCATGGAACTGCGCGCCAGCGGCGCCCTGCTGAAGATGCTGGAACTCATGGGCGCCAAACCCGTGGGCATGCCCATGTCCCAGACTCCGGAAGCCCTGCAGAAGGGCGTGGTCAAGGGTCTGGTCTCCTCGCTTGAAGTTCTCAAGGACTTCAACTTTGCGGAACTTTGCCGCTATGAGACCATCACCAATCTGCCCGTCTACCCCTTTGCCGTGGTCATGAACGAAGACCGTTGGAATTCGCTTCCCGATGATGTGAAAAAGGTCATCGACGATCTCGGTCGCGAGCAGGCTGAATGGACCGGCAACTACATGGACGCCCACATCGACGAAGCCCTTGAGTGGTCCAAGAAAAACCATCAGATCGAAATATATACGCTCAGCAAAGAGGACCGCGATCGCATTGCGGAAATCGGTGAGGGTATCGTGGACGACTGGAAGGCCGAAGCCGAAAAGTCCGGCCTTGATGCCGATGCGATTCTGAGGGATCTCATGGCGTTCAAGGGCAAGTACGAAGAACGGTTCCCCGAATAACCAGCTCACAATGAACGGCGCGCTTCCGTATGGTGGCGCGCCGTTTCATCCCCCTACGAATTATGGATATTCTCGATCGCCTGAGCGAAAAGCTGAGCATCTGGCTGGCGCGGCTTGCGGGCCTGTTTCTTGTCGGCATGATGGGACTCGCCTGCGCCAACATGACCCTTCGCGCCTTTGATATGCCGCTCAAGGGCACCTTTGAACTGATGGGCTTTTTGGGCGCGGTGGGCACCGGCCTGTCGCTTGCCTATGCCCAGCGGAGCAAAGCGCACATATCTGTGGGCCTGCTCATGAAGCACTACCCCAAAAGCGTCCGTCGGATTCTCGCCGCTCTCACCGAGGCCGCGTCCTGCGGTTTCTTCCTGCTTGCAGGACTGGAAACCGCCGACTGGGCAGGATTTCTTGTCACCACCGGCGAGCTTTCCGAGACCCTGAGGATCGCCTATCATCCCTTCGTGTTCGCAGCAGCGGCCGGTTGCATCGCAATGGCCTTCGTCCTTATGACCGACTTTCTGAACACCGTCACCGGCAGGGTGGAACACTAGCATGGAACCGGCAACTATTGGGCTTCTGGGCATCGGCATTCTGCTGGCCTCAATCTTCGCACTGCGCATCCCCGTGGGCTTCGCCATGGGCATCACGGGATACCTCGGCTTCATGGCAATCCTCGGTCCTCAGGCCGCCTCCGGTATGCTTGGTACGGAAGTCTGGAATGTCTTTTCCTCATACGGGCTGACCGTGATCCCGCTGTTCATTCTCATGGGGCAGATCTGTTTTTATTCCGGGGTGAACGAACGGCTTTACAAGGCAGCCTACGCGTGGATGGGCCACATTCGGGGCGGCATCGCCATGGCCACGGTGCTGGCCTGCGGCGGCTTCGCCGCGATCTGCGGTTCCAACTCCGCCACGGCGGCCACCATGAGCACCGTTGCCCTGCCTCAGATGAAACGGTTCAATTACAGCCCCGAGCTTTCCACCGGATCCGTCGCCGCAGGTGCGACCCTCGGGGTGGTCATTCCGCCTTCGGTTGTGCTGATCATCATCGGCCTGCAGACCAGCCAGTCCATTGCCGCGCTGTTTGTCGGCAGCATCCTGCCCGGGCTGCTGCTTACCACGCTCTTCATGGTCACCGTCACCGTCCTTTGCCGCCGCAATCCCCACTGGGGTCCGGCGGGTGAAAAAACCTCCTGGGGCGACCGGTTCCGCTCTCTGCCCGGCTCGGCTGAGATGATCGTGCTGTTCTGCCTTGTCATGGGCGGCCTGTTCATGGGGCTGTTCACCCCCACGGAAGCGGGGGCCGCCGGCGCCATGCTGGCCTTGATCATCAGCCTTGCCACCCGCACCCTTTCCTTCGGAGACTTCATCCGCTCGGTGATGGATACGCTTCGCGTGTCGAGCATGATCATGGTCATTGTGGCCGGGGCCGTCATCTTCGGACGTTTTCTGGCCGTCACGCGCCTTCCGTTTGAAGCGGCAGGCTGGGTCACGAGCCTGGATATCCCTGCCACAGTCATCATCCTGCTCATCTGCGTCATCTACGTCATCGGCGGCATGGTCATGGACGCACTGGCCATGCTTCTGGTGACCATCCCCATCTTCTTTCCGGTGGTGACGGCAATGGGCTATGACCCGCTCTGGTTCGGAGTGCTCATCACCATCGTAACCACGCTTGGCGCGGTCACCCCTCCCGTGGGAGTCAACACGTTCATCGTCGCATCCATGGCGCCGGATATCCCCATGGGCCACGTATTCAAGGGTGTCACCTGCTTTCTGCCCGCATTCCTGCTCTGCGTCGCCCTGCTGATGCTCTGTCCGTGGCTGGTCACCTGGCTGCCGGGCCTGATGTAGGAGCTCGACATGCCCGGAGTTCAGAACGTCACGGTCAGCGAAGCGGAAGCCGGTCAGAAGCTTCTGCAATTCCTGCAGCGACGAGTCGGTCGCGCCGTGCCCAAGGCCGCCATCATGAAATGGATACGAAAGGGCGAGGTGCGTGTGGACAAAGGCCGCAAAAAGCCTTTCGACCGCCTCAAGGCCGGGCAACTCATACGTATTCCTCCGTTCAGAGATGAAAGCTTCACACCGCCAACTGATGCCAGCCCCCAGATCGAGGTGGTGCACGAGGACTCCGAGCTCATTGTCATCAACAAGCCATCCGGCCTCGCCTCTCATGGCGGTGACGGCATAACCGACTCCGCCGCCGCACGCCTCAAGGCGGCCTATCCCGACGAGACTTTCAGCCCCACACTGGCCCACCGACTCGACCGCGACACTTCGGGACTGCTCGTTGCCGCCCGCACCTACAGCACATTGCGGCAACTCAACGACGCATTCGCCCGGTCAGGCTTGATCAAGCTTTACCTAGCCAGAGTCACCGGACGCTGGCCCGATGCCAAGACCGTGATGCTCGAAGATCACATGCAGAAGTCCGGCAGGCCGGGAAATGAAAAGGTTCATGCCGGTTCGGGAAAACAGGCGCGCTCGGAAGTAACGCTTATCGATTCCGATGAGAAGGAAAGCCTGCTCGCAATACGCCTGCTCACCGGGCGAACGCATCAGATCCGTGTTCAGCTTGCCTCTCGTGGATTTCCGATTCATGGCGACCCAAAATACGGGCTTCCTGGCTCTCGCCCTCCCCTTTTGCTGCACTGCTTCGGTCTTGTGCTTCCGGACTTGGGAAACGGTTCCATCCAGATTTCATGCCCGCCGGACTGGCAGGAAAACTTTCAGCCATCGCACGAAGCGCTCGAAGGCGCGCATCTACTTCTCAACACCTTGCGCAAACGGGCTTTTGCGGGCTAAGGTGGCTTTCAAACCATAAGGACTGAACCATGATTAAAACTTCCTTCAATGCCGTCCGTGTCCTGATGCTGATCTGCCTCGTTACCTTCGTTTCCGGGTGCGCGACACCTTACAAGGCAGCCGTGGACGAGCGGAACATGAAGACGATCTACGCCGACGAGAAGATCACCTTTCAGGTGAAGCAGGCGTTTCTCGACGACGATCAAATCAAATACATGGATTACGATGTGGCCAGCTACGAAGGCGACGTCTTCCTCATCGGCGAATACACCTCGCAGGCTCAAGCCGACAAGGCCGTCAACGTGGCACGAAGCGTCGAGGGCGTCCGTTCCGTAACGTCCTACCTGCTCCCGAAAAAGGAACTTGCCGATTGCGGCACCGCCGAGGAGCTGGAGCTGATGGCGACCATCAAGCAGAAGCTCATTCAGGACGAAGACATCTGGTCCACCAACGTGGATATCTACATGGTGCAGTGCCGCGCGGTGGTTCTGGGTATCGTCGGTTCCGAAAAGGAACGAAGCGATGCGCTGGCCCATATCCGCAGCGTCAAAGGACTCAAGGGCGTCAAGTCCTACCTGAGAGTCAAACGCTGATTCACCGCAAGGAGCCCTGATGAAAGCCGTCTTCCTTCCCGTTTGCCTTAGTACGGCTTTCATGCTTTTTGCTGCGGGCTGCTCCTACGTAGACCCTTACGTGCCCGACTTTGGCACCCCGGCACCTACCCTGAGAGCATCGACCTACACCACGCCGCAAACGAGGGCCGTCATCAGTGCGGCCCAAACCCAGCTCGGCAAGCCATATCGATGGGGCGGCGAATCCCCTTCAGCCGGCTACGACTGCTCCGGCCTCATGTGGTGGACCTTCCGGCGAAGCGGCATCCGCATTCCAAGGGTATCGTGGAAGCAATACTCGGCCGGCACCTTTGTGGAGCGTAACGACATCCGCCCCGCAGACATGGTGTTTTTCAAGGTTATGACCGGCAAAAGCATGCATGTGGGGCTGGTCACGGAACGAGGGACGTTCATTCATGCTCCGAAGTCCGGAAAACGCGTCATGGAATCGCGATTGGACAATCCGTTCTGGAGTGAGCACTACGTTGGAGCCCGTCGCATTATCCATTAAAAACGAGCACCTCTGCCGCGTTGCCAAACACACATTTCAACAGTCACCACTTACGCCCCATCAAGGACTCACTCCCTTGTCATCCCTGATTCGTGGCGGAATCCCTCCTTCCGGCACGGCAGGACCAGACCATTTTTAAACATGCTGTGAGTAACAAAAAAGTTTCGCCTGTCGAATGATGCTATTCAGAGCTCACCGCCCATGGCAGCGTTTTTTTCGGCAGTAATGCATCAAGTTACGCTTTCGACCTTGGAAAAAGCCCATGGCTGTTGTATAGCCCTGTCATCATGGATTTCGAGAGGTACCTACACGAATGCGGCGACCCGTTCATGCTGGAGCGACTGTTCCAGGTTGAGCGATATGCCTGGCTAGCCTTGTCTCAGGGCATGGCCGCCGTAATCAACCTCGACGGACAATTCGAAGACGTCAACCCCTCATGGGAGCGCGTCACCGGTCACGAAACAGAATCCCTACGAGACTCCTACCTCATCGAATACATCCATTTTGAAGACCGCGAAAAAGCCCTTGGCGCAATGCAGCGGCTCATCACCTCCGACATCGGTTCCACATCCTTCTCGTTCCGTTTTCTCGATCGCACCGGCGACCACCGCCTGCTGAACTGGCAGGCCATCTATTCGCCGGACCACAATGCCTACTTCTGCGTAGCCAACGAGGTGGGGGATGCGGCCAATATGGAAGTTCTCGCTTTCCGCGACGGGCTTACCGGGGTGCGAAACCGCCTGGCTCTGGAACGAGACCTGCCCATGGTGGTTGATCGCGCGCGAGACAAGAACGATTGCGTCCTCGTCTACTTCATTGATCTGGACGGCTTCAAAGATGTGAACGACACCCTCGGACACAAGGCCGGAGACACACTGCTGGCCCGCGTGGCCGAGCGTCTGCTCTCATGCGTCGGCGACAACGGCACTGCCTACCGCATGGGCGGCGATGAGTTCATTGTGCTGACCGCCAATTGCAAGGGGCGAAACTGGGCGGAAGACTTGGCACAGGATCTGGTCAAAAGCGTTGGCATCCCCTACGTGGTGGAAGGCCGAGAGGTTTGCATCGGCGCCAGCGTAGGGATCAGTTGCTACCCGAACAATTCCGACAGTGCTCAGGACCTGCTCGAAAAAGCCGACAAGGCGATGTACAAAGTCAAAGACTCCGGAAAAAACGGATACCGTTTCGACTGTAAGTCGCCCTGCCCCCACAACTGCTGATTGCACTGCGGCAGCCTCCTTTCCCCACATTCCCCCAAAACTCCCACGGTTCGCCACAAGGCTTGGATAGCCCCGAATTTCCCTATATTCCCACGCTCAGTCCGATTGCGCAGGACTGGCAGAACAATTGTGCACATATTCTTGCACAAGCCGGTATTTCCAACTATGTTTACGCATTTACCGAACCAAACACTCTTACACGATAAACAGTTTCAGGTCCGGCTCGGCCCACTGTTTATCTTTGTTGGTTTCAGCCGGAGGAAACGCACCGATGCGTCACCCTTTTCGCAAACGCAAGTGTTCATGCGCAGCCGCACTGATCGTTCTCTGTCAGTTCCTGCTGTACGCAGCGGTTTCGGTTGCCGAACCGATACGGTCTGTTGTTGCAGCAGGTCCGTCGTGGGAAGGATTCACATGCAAGGACGGCACGGGCCTGTACCACGATCTGCTCGCAGAATCCTTCGCCCAGCACGGCATCTCGGTTAAACGGATATACGCCCCCAGCGAACGGGCTTACGAGCTTGTCCGGCAAGGCGAGGCGGACTTCATGACAGCCAACGATGTTCCCGTTCATGGTCTCGTTGCGTCCTCCCATCCACTTTACGAAAATAAGTTTCACGCATTTTTCCGCAAAAACACGGTTAACAACTGGAAAGGAGCGCAGAGCCTCGTTGGCCGTCAACTTGTCTGGCGATACGGTTACTACAAGCCCGAAAACTTTCCTCCCGGCATACAATACAGCGAACTCATGACAGGCGAGGCCTGCCTCGGTATGGTCATCCTTGGACGCGCCGACTTCTATATTGACGATATCCTGCTCATTCAGGAATCCATCAAAAGCACAAAAACCCCATTCAACATGGACAATTTCGAGGTTCGCCCTGTGGGACACCGGGCCTACTATCCTCTTTTTTCCACCTCCAAACGAGGCATAAAGATCAGAAAACTCTACGAAGAGGGAATGGACAACCTTCGCCAAGATGGTCAACTCGCCCCTATTTTTCATAAATGGGGCCATACGCTGCCTCACTTCTACAAGTCCCACCCCTGATTTCAATATTTGGGCTTTTATGCCATGAAGACCCGTATGCAGCCCATCACCACATCCATTTTCGAACTGTTCAAGATAGGCCCGGGCCCCTCCAGCTCCCATACCATCGGCCCCATGAAAGCGGGCGCGGACTTCATGACATTGACCCGCGCGTTGCCCGTCGAGGTCAAATCAGAAGCCGACAGACTGGAAATCCGCCTGTTTGGGTCCCTCAGCGCCACCGGAGCAGGACACGGAACACGCAAAGCGATAATATCCGGCCTTCTCGGACACAGCCCGGAGCACTGCCCGCCTGAAGTGCTCGACAATCTTGACCGTTCACCATCCGAACAGCATGAACTTGATTTCACTGGGAATTTTATAACGTTCACGGCGTCTGACATCATCATGGATGCCGTTGAGCATGATTATCCGCATAGCAACACCATGATTTTCCGCCTTCTGAACAAAAAAGGGAAATCCCTCCTCGAGAGAGAGTATTATTCCATCGGAGGAGGCTTTCTTCGCTGGCTGGGGTATGAAGAACCGCAGCGGGGAGAGCCGAAATATCCGTACTCCAGCATGGGCACGCTCAAAGAACATTTGACGCGAAACGACATCCGCCTGCACGAGTTGATACTGGAAAACGAAAAGGCCATCACGGGCCTGACGGAAGACGAAATATTTTCGAGACTTGATACTCTCATTGAGGTTATGGAGCACGCCGTTGAAAAAGGCATCACCACCTGCGGCAAGCTGCCGGGTCCCATCGGCCTCCACCGCAAGGCGCCCACCATGTATCAGCACGCCCGCAACGACCATTTTCAGGGCTCCGGATTCGTCAAAGCACTCAACGCCTATGCGCTAGCAGCTTCCGAAGAAAACGCCGCAGGGCACTGCGTAGTGACCGCCCCCACCGCAGGGGCCGCGGGGGTGATCCCGGCCATCCTTTTCGTTCTCAAGCGACACCTCGGGGCGCTCACGGACGAGATACGACAAGGGCTGCTCGCCGCAAGCGCCATTGGCTTTCTGGTCAAACACAACGCCAGCATCTCCGGCGCGGAGGTCGGCTGTCAGGGAGAGGTCGGCACGGCATCCGCCATGGCTGCGGCCATGTTGGCATACGCTCGCGGTTATCGCTTTCAGATCACCGAGAATTCAGCAGAAATCGCACTGGAACACCATCTGGGTCTTACCTGCGACCCTGTCGGCGGCTTCGTGCAGATTCCCTGCATTGAACGCAACGCCATGGGCGCCGTGAAAGCCTACAACGCCTACCTCATCGCCACCACGGTGGAAGCCGCCTACCACATGGTCGATCTCGACAAGGTGGTGCGGGCCATGAAGGAAACCGGACGCGACATGTCGCACAAATACAAAGAAACCTCCGAAGGCGGCCTCGCACTCTCCATGACGGAATGTTAATTTTCGTTTTTCGAAAAATTATACATTTCGAACAGCGAAACACGCAATGATGGCGTTATAATTTTATCCGTTTCAACCACCCTTCACACCTCCTACCCCCCTGACAACATTTAAAAAAAGTTTGCCCGACTCGTTCTTTTCTGCTAGTCCCACCTTGTCTTTTGTGAATGGATTGAAACGAGGAAAAAACGTGATTTCTTTCAAAAACGTCAACAAATGGTTTGGAGACCTGCACGTTCTCCAAAACATCAATCTCGAAATCGAGAAAGGCGAAGTGGTTGTCATCTGCGGTCCCAGCGGCTCGGGAAAGAGTACGCTCATCCGTTGCATCAACCGGCTTGAACCCATCCAGCAGGGCGACATCGTCGTGGACGGCATGAACGTGGGCGATGCGCGCACCAACATGACCACCCTGCGGGCCGAAGTGGGCTTCGTCTTTCAGTCCTTCAACCTCTACCCGCACATGACCGTGCTGGAAAACATCATCCTCGCCCCCACGCTCGTTCGTGGCATGACGCGCGGCGAAGCCACCGAAATCGGCATGCAGCTGCTCAAGAAGGTCAACATCCCGGACAAAGCGGGGGCCTACCCGACCCAGTTGTCCGGCGGCCAGCAACAGCGTGTCGCCATCGCTCGCGGTCTCGCCATGCAGCCCAAGATCATGCTCTTCGACGAACCCACTTCCGCTCTCGACCCCGAGATGATCAACGAAGTGCTCGACGTCATGAAGTCGCTGGCTCGCGAAGGTATGACCATGGTCTGCGTCACGCATGAGATGGGCTTTGCCCGCGAAGTGGCCGACAGGGTCATCTTCATGGATGAAGGGGCGATGGTGGAACAGAATACGCCGGAGGAGTTCTTCCACAATCCGCAAAGCGAGCGGACCAAGGACTTTCTCAGCAAGATTCTCAGCCATTAGCAACAGGGCTCTTCGGGCCGGGCCCGGGGAGTCTTTGATGACAACTCAACCACAACCGAAGGAGAGGTTATGCGAGTTTTCAAAATCATGGCGCTGTCCGCCGCCATGCTGCTGGTCGCGGCCAGCATGGTCTTCGCCGGTCCCACCTACGATCGCGTGATGGGCGAAAAGGTCGTTCGCGCCGGTATTTCCAACAAAGGCAAACCGTTCGGCTTCATCAACGCCCAGAACGAGTGGGTCGGTTTCGACATGGACATGGCCAAGGAAATCGCCAAGCGCATTGGTGCCAAGCTTGAGCCGGTCGTCGTCAACAACAAGACCCGCATCTCCTTTGTGCAGACCAACCCGCCCAAGGTGGACATGGTCCTTTCCAACATGACCCACAAGCGCGTGCGTGACGAGAAGATCGACTTCTCCATCACCTACTTCTTCGACGGTCAGAAGTTCCTCGCACCCAAGGGCATGATCAACAAGCCCGAGGACCTCGTGGGCAAAAAAATCGGCTCCATGCAGGGCACCACTTCCATCGTCAACGTGAAGAAGTACCTGCGCTCCATGGGCGACAACAACCCCAAGGTCATCGGCTACCAGAACGAAGTCGAGATGTTCGAAGCACTGCGCTCCGGTCGCGTGCAGGCCATCTCCACCGACTCCACCCTGCTCATCGCGCTGGCTTCCAAGATGCCCGGCAAGTTCGAGCTGGTCGGTGAATTCATCTCCGACGAGCCCTACGGTGTCGGCCTGCCGGAAGACGATTCCGCATGGCGCGACCTGGTGAACTTCACCATTCAGGACATCTGGGCCGACGGCACCTACATGAAGATCTACAACAAGTGGTTCGGTCCGGATTCCGACACTCCGTTCCCCATGACTTCCAAGATCGAAATGTGGCCGTAAGCCGCAGGCAACCCGCATTGTAACGATCGGGTCCCGGGGCGGACGCCCCGGGACCCGTTTTCCAAGAAGAGCACATGCTTAATAGACTATTCGAGAAGACATGGGTCCAGAACACGACCCTGCTGTTCATCCTGGGACTGGCCGTCTATTATTTCGGCTTTGTCTTTCATTTCGACTATGACTTCAACTGGGGAGTCTTCGTCAACGAGACGCAGTACGGCCATATGGGCCTGCTCATGCTCAACGGCCTCCAGCTGACGATTTCCATCTCCATCTATTCGGCGGCGATAGCTCTCGGGCTGGGCACCCTCTTCGGATTGGCACGGCTTTCCAAGTTCAAACCGGTGTATGCATTTGCCTCGGCCTACGTCGAATTTTTCCGCAACACGCCGCTGCTGGTTCAGCTGTTTTTCTGGAACTTCGCTCTGCCAAACGCGTTTCCGCAGGAAATCCGCTACAAGCTTTTCGAGTACAACTTCGAATTCTGGGCCGCGACCATCGGTCTTGGTATCTTCACCTCCGCGTTCATGGCCGAGATCATCCGCGCAGGCATGCAGTCCATTCCCAAGGGACTCCTTGAAGCATCCTACTCCTCGGGCATGAGCTACGCCCAGACCCTTCGCAAGATCATTCTCCCGCTGGCATTTCGTGAAATCATCCCGCCGCTCGGCTCCGAGTTCCTCAACAACATGAAGAACTCCTCGCTGGCCATGACTCTCGGTGTCGCCGAGGTCTGTTGGTCCATGCAGGAAGTCGAGTCCCTGACCTATGCCGGCTTTGAGGCCACTGCCGCAGCCACGGCGATCTACCTTTCGCTTTCACTGGTCATTGCGGGTCTGTTGAACCTCGTGAACACCAAGCTCAAGCTGATGCCCGCCGGGAAGAAAACCTTCACAAGAAAGGTGGCGGATGCGTTTTTCCTGCCCTTCGAATTCGTTTGGGAGCTATTCGCACGGCCCATCAGACGGCTTACCAGAAAGAAACAGGGCTCTAAGCACCTGACTCCGCGACAGGAATTCTTCTTCCGCTTGCGCGGTCTGGCACGCATGACCCTGATCAACGGCGCCAAAACCATCTTCGTTGTCGCGCTCTTGCTGCTTATCTACCAGACCATCAAGGGCATCGCCTCCTTCAACTTCCAGGTGATCTGGGACAACCTGCGGGCGTTGCTCATCTGGCGCTTCCCCAACGGCGGCAGCACCGAGCCTCTCTGGGGCCTCGGCGGCCTGTCCATGTCCATCTTCATGGCGGTGTTCTCCATATCGGTCAGCTTCGTCATAGGCCTGTTCGTGGGCATGGGACGCACCTCCAAGAACAATGCGATTCGCATTCCCTGCACCGCCTACATTGAGCTGATTCGCGGCAACCCGCTGATCATCGTCATTTTCTGGGTCTACTTCTTCCTGCCGATCATCATCAAATCGCAGATCGGCGTCTTCTGGAGCGCGACCTGGGCCATGACCGTGTTCTTCGGCGCCTACATCGCGGAAATCGTCCGCGGCGGCATCGAAAACATCCCGCCCGGGCAAGTCGAAGCCGCCCAGTCCACCGGACTCAGCTACTTCCAGACCATGCGCAAGGTGGTTCTGCCGCAGGCCCTGAAGCAGATGCTCCCGGCAATCGTCGGCATGTTCATCGCGGCCTTCAAGGACACCTCGTTGGCCTACATCATCGGCGTGACCGAACTGACCACCGCCGCGTACTCCATCAACAACCGACTGATGCTCTACCCCTTCGAGATCTACACCACCATCGCGGTGCTGTATTTCCTTTGCTGCTTCGCCATGAGCCGCTATGCAAAACACCTCGAAAACAAGCTCAGTCCGGAAAAGGTGCGGCTCGAAATGTAGACCGCACATCCATTCACGAGACAGAAAAGGGAGGCTTTCGCCTCCCTTTTTTATTGCCTTCAAACGATAGTCCTCTCGAAAAATCACAACTCAGGGCTTCTTCTTGCCCTCTTTGCTACGCGGGTGGGCCTTGTCATAGACCTTCATGAGCTGTTGCAGATCAAGATGCGTATACCGCTGGGTAGTGGAAAGTCTCGCGTGGCCCAGCAGTTCCTGCACACTGCGCAGGTCGGCTCCGGCCTCCAGCATATGAGTGGCGAAGCTGTGCCGCAGCATGTGCGCGTGCACTTCACGGGGAATGCCTGCTATCTCCGCCAGCCGGTTGAGAATCCGGTTGGCCTCGCGCCTGTTGAGTCGGCTCCCGCGCTTGCCGATGAACAGGGCGCGCTCACCGGAAACAGGCTTGAAGGACTGCCGTTGCTCCAGCCAGCGACGCACTCGCTCACCGGCCTTGCTTGTAAGCGGCACCATGCGCTCCTTGCCGCCCTTTCCCATGACACGCACCACCCCGCTGTCCACATCGAACACATCCAGCCCGACCGCCTCGGATATGCGAAGCCCTGAGCCGTAAAGCAGTTCTGCAAGGGCAAGATTGCGAAGCCCCTCGGGATCGGGGGGCACGGCGGCTTCCATCATGCCGATGGCCTGATCCACGTTGAGCCCCCTTGGGTGAACCTTGTCCTGTTTGGGGTTGCGAACCCCGGCAGTCGGGTCGTGCCCACTGATCCGCTTACGCGCGAGGAATCGGAAGAAAGCACGAACGCTCGAAAGCTTCCGAGCCACGGTGGTTTTGGTGACCCTTCGGCGATGCAGGTCGGCCATGAAGCCGCGCACGTCATCTCTGGCGATTTGTTCCGGCTGGTCGAGATCGAGTTTGCGGCCTTTCAGAAAGTCCTGAAACTGCTCCAGATCGGTCCCATAGGAGCGAAGCGTGGCGGGAGAATAGCCTTTTTCGGTACTCAGGTAGGCAAGAAAGCGCTTCCCGTATTCACCAACGTCGCGTTCATTCGTTTCGCTTGTCGATGACATAGGAACTCTTGGGGTTTTCCTTGGCCTTCTTCTTAAGCGCCATGGCGATGGCCGAAGCTTCGCCGTAGTGCTTGAGACGGCCCTCGGTGTTGATGACCACGGCAATGGATACGGCCATGAGCGGGAACGTGCGTTCATTGCCCTGCCTATCCGTGGAGCGGATGAATCCCTGCTTGCGATCTTCTTCGTCGTAGAAATGCGGAACGATGGAGTCGAACGCATCAATAACACGCTTGCAGGATTCCTCGGCCCGGTCCGCCGGCACGATGTAGACGAAGTCGTCACCACCCACGTGTCCCACAAAGCTGCCTACGCCGCCGAGTCCGCGAATGGTATTGACGATGACCCGCGCCGACATCATGAGCACCTCATCCCCGCGCGAAAAACCGTACTTGTCGTTGAAAGACTTGAAATGATCCAGATCGCAATAGGCGAGCGCGAATTCCTCGCCCGCGTCGATGAGCGACTGGATACGCTGGATTATGGAAGTATTGCCCGGCAGCTTGGAGAGCGGGTTGGCGTCGAGCGCACGCAGGGCGCGACACAGGGTCAGCTTCACTCTGTCGCGGGCCTCCCCCTCTGTGAAGGGGCGCACGAGAAAGTCGTCCACCTCGATACGGTTCCAGTCCCACGGCTCGGTCATGTCCTCGGCATCCAGCACCAGCACGACCGGGAGCTGGCGGTAGACGTTCTCGCTCTTGACCAGCGAAGCCACCTCCTGTCCGCTGATGTCGCTCAGCCGGTTATCCACGATAAGCAGGTCCGGCGGCTCGTTGAAGAGATGCTCCACGGCACCGCGACCGTATTCGAACACCGTGATTTCCATGAGCTCTTCGGGCCACAGGGAGCGAAACAATTTGGCCAGCTCCGGGTCCGAGGACAGGACAAACGCCCGTTGACGACGGGAAAAGAGGGAATCGCTCATGCTTTTGTTCATGGTATCCAAGTAGCACCTGCGAGTGCAGACAGTAAAGGTTTCGACTACAGACAGTCGAGCTGCGCCTCGACGGCGCGCGCCACCGACTCCGGCGATTCAGCCATGCCGTCATCGATGAGCCCGATCTGCAGATTAAGCTCACGCTGCATGGGAATATTGTGCGGGTCGAAATATTCGCGCCACGCCTCGGCGGCCTTTTCCAGGTCTTCCGCGCGGGCGTAAGTCAGGCCGAGCAGGATCATGGCGCGCAGCTCCTTGGGACGGCCGCGAAGAACCGTGCGAAACTCCGTGCGGGCCGGGATGTAACGTCCAGCCTTGTACATGGTCTCGCCAAGCCGCAGCCTGACGTCCAAGTCCTTTTCCTTCTTGAGATATTCGCGATAGAGTCGAATGGCCTCGTCCCAGTCCTCCGCGGCATAGGCATCGTTGGCCTCGCGGATCAGGGATATGGTGCCGCTGCTGGCCGCAATGGGACCACAGGACTGTGCATCATCCTTGCGAATACGGCGGACAGCTCCCATGAGGAAGTTCCGCCGCGATGCGTTGACCTTGTCGTTTTTCTTGGACATAACTCCCCCTGCGGCGAGATAATATCCGATTCCCGGAGCGGGTCAACCGCCCACAACGCATTCCTCGGAAAAATCGAATGAAAAGCGACCTCTGCGGCTGGACCGGCAGCGTCCTTCACATAGACCTGCAACGTGGCGAAAGCCGGACCGAGCATCCCGGCCCAGATTTTTATGCTACGTACTGCGGTGGCCGGGCCATGGCGGGAGCGTATCTGCGCCCGCACTGCACCCGGCAGTGGGACCACCCGCAAATGCCCGTCTGCATATTTGCCGGGCCGCTGACCGGCACCGCCGCACCGGCATCGGGTCGTGCCAGCCTGATGACCCGATCCCCACTCACAGGAACCGTCATCGACTCGCCCCTCGGCGGACGTCTGGCCACGCAACTCAAGCAGGCCGGATGGGACGGTATCGTCATAACCGGAACGGCAGAAACGCTTGTCGGCATAGAGATCCGCGACCAGCGCGTTTCCATTGTGGACGCTGAACCCCATCAGGGAGCACAGACCTCCGAGGTTTTCGACTCGCTCCACGAATTGATGCCACCCGACGCTTCGGTTGCCTGCATCGGTCCGGCCGGGGAGCATCGTTCACCCATGGCGTCTATCATGGTTGATCGCTATCATCCCGCCGGACGCGGCGGCCTCGGGGCCTCTCTGGGCGCACGGAATCTCAAATACCTGATGGTCACCGGTTCCGGAGACGTTACCGTGTACGACCCCGAAAAGCTCGCCGAAGCCGGATGCGAGATCATGCGCCTGGCCGCCGCATCGCCCGCGCTCATGGGACCCAACGGCTTTGCCCGAAACGGCACGGCCGCCCTGCTGGACCTTACGGACTCCCGGCGCATGATGCCCACGGACAATTTTAGCAAGACACACTTTCCTGCAGCACACGCGTTGAACGCCCCAGCATTCAACGCACGGTACCATGCCCGGCCCCACGGCTGCGAAGGCTGCCCGATCCACTGTCACCGGATGGCCGATGATGCTCGCAGCATTCCCGACTTCGTCAGCCTGTCCCACCTGACGGCACTGATCGGCAACACGGACATGGAACTTACCATGAAAGCCTTCGACCTGCTGAACCGCCTCGGACTGGACGCGGTTTCAGCGGCTGGGACGCTTGCTTGCGTGCGCGAGATCACAGGCAGGGACTTTGATGAAAACACGCTTTTGCCTGCGCTCCATGAGATGGCTTCCGGAAAGGGACCGGGAGCAGGATCAAGGCGCTACGCCGCGGAGCACGGTGAACCGGAACGTTCCATGACCTCGAAAGGCCTAGAGTTGCCTGCATTCGACCCGCGCGGCGCTTACGGCACGGCGTTGGCGGTGGCGGTCAGCACCGTTGGCGGCTGCGATCAGCATGCCTACCCGGCAAGCCATGAAATCCTGCGAAAACCTGTCGCCACGGATCGCTTCACCTTCTCTGGAAAGGCACGCATCATCAAGACCTCCGAGGATGTCCTCGCTGCGGCAGATTCCCTCACGGCCTGCCGATTCATCTTTCTCGCTGCCGGGCTTGAAGAGTACGCTAAGGCCGTAAGCGCAGTCACCGGAATGGACATGGATCTGAAGACACTACAGATAATCGGGGAACGCGCCTGCTTCAACGAGCGCACCATGAACGCGCTCAACGGTTTCGACGCAACCCATGATGACCTGCCGCCGCGTTTCTTTACTGAGGAAGGTTCCTCCGGTGATGGAATCCGCATGAGCCCTTTGAACCGGGAGCAGTTCCTGCTAGCCCGCGCCGCATATTGCCATATCCGTGGGCTCGACGAGAAAGGGTTGCCGCTGAAGGAAAAGGCCCATGAACTCGGCATGGAACCAATGCAGGACGGTGACTCAGCATGAAGGAACTGCTAAACAAATATGCCGACAAGATGGTGCGGCACGGACTGGCCGAGGCAAACACCCCGCTGCTGGGCGGCCGGGACGCCTTTACACAATGGAACCGAGAGGATGCGAACCGCAAGGTGTTCGAACAGGTCTTCGAACTCATGGATGTCGGCTCACTGGTTTTCGCCCGGCCCGCCGAGCCGTATGCCGACATCATAGATTTCCTCGCCTCCCGGCACGGCTCATCCATCCGTCCGAGGGACTGCGAGACGCGCACCTTCCTGCACGACATCCCGGTGACTGAGTCTTTCGAGCCGCAGGCCGTGGCAGACGCTCTTTTCCGGCGCAAGGCCGCAGTAATTCCGGGCAAAGGGGTGGTCAGCTTCGGCACTGTCAGCCCTGAACAGGGATTCGTCTTCTATTCCTCGGTCTGCTTCGCCTGTTTTGTCCTTTTCTTTTCCGACTATCTGGCGGCCTGTGACTCCGGCGGGCCCGACCCGGAATTTCAAGCCGTATTCGAGAAGGTCACATCCCGACTTCCTGTCCCACCGAGCGCCGACCCAAAACTGGCGAACGGACCGTTCGCGGATCGCGAGACAGCGCTTGCCGCCATGGCGGAGGCTGGGCGGGCCGTGGTGGATTACGGCTTGGTAGATTCGTTTTTCGGCAATCTCTCCTGCCTGATCGACAATACGGTGCTCATCAGCCAGACCGGAAGCTCCCTTGACGAACTGGAAGGCTGCATCGACCCGTGCCCGCGCGACGGCTCATCCTGCGCCGGACTCACGGCATCCAGCGAGCTGTCCGCCCATGAGGGAATCTATGACAGAACGAACGCCCGCTGCATCCTGCACGGTCACCCGAAATTCAGTGTGATCATGTCCATGGTCTGCGACGAATCGGAGGAATGCGAGAACGCTTCGCACTGCCACATCCGTTGCCGGGAGCCGCGCACGGTCGGAGGCGCGCCCGTGGTTCCGGGGGAGGTGGGCACCGGCCCCACCGGACTCTGCAACACCCTGCCACCTGCCATGGCACATTCTCCCGCCGCCATCGTGCACGGCCACGGCGTCTTCGCGGCATCGGACGCAGATTTCAACAAAGCCTTTCGGCTGCTGCTGGCAACCGAAAAACGCTGCCACGATGAATATTTCCGCAGAATAACCGCAAGCCAGCCGCACATTGTGCACACTGAAGAATACTGATAAGGCCCGGACATGCCCGACGAAATAATGAAACCTGTCAGTCTCAAACACGCTTCACTCTTCACCGGCCTGACCCTCGGTATCACCTGGATCGTGGAAGCGGTGATGATCGTCAACGGCTTCAGCGCCGAACGACTTCTCGAACCCGGCGCCATGCTGTTGCTCGTGGCCGTCATGTGGGTGCCGGGCGTATGCGCCCTGATGGTCAATATGCTGGCGGGCAGACCGCTCTCCGCGCTCGGCCTGCGTTTCGGCTCATGGAAACCGTATGCCGCCACCGTTTTCCTTGTGCCCCTGATATTCATGGCATCCTACGGGCTGACCTGGCTTCTGGGCATTTCCGAGCCGGACTGGACCATGAAAACCCTGCTGCAATCCATGCGCATGTCGCCCGGCGCGGAAGCGCCCGCCTACCATGCGCTGCTCATCATGCTCCCTGCGAGCGCGTTGCTCGGCCCCATCTTCAACTTTCTGGCAGCGCTCGGGGAAGAGCTTGGCTGGCGCGGCCTGCTGCTGCCTTCGCTCATGCCGCTGGGCAAGCTGCGAGCCTACCTGCTGCTCGGGCTCATCTGGGGCATCTGGCATTTGCCGCTGATTCTCGTCGGCTTCAACTACCCCGGCCACCCCTTTATCGGGGCCCTGCTGATGTGTTTCGGCACCATCGCCATCGGCACGTTCATCAACGAATTTGCGCTGGCCTACCGCAGCACCCTTCTTGCCGCATTCATTCATGCCGCCATCAACGCTCAGGCCTACGGCGTCTGGAAATACATTTTTCCGGACAACAACCCGGTGCTGGGCGGCGACACCGGCCTGACGGGAATCATCTGCTGGCTTGTCGCGTCGCTGCTCGTCTTCTTCTGGTTCAGAAAACTCGGCACCCCCCGCTCTCCGCAGTCATAATCGAAGCCTCTACATAGGCGGCAGGGCAGTGTTTTCAACACCCCGCGACCCACATTGGTAAAACAGCTGTTTTCCTCAACCATCGCGCAACGGTTGGCAGAAACCAACACTTGCGCTATGGTGCGCTAAACTTTGGAGCATGTTCATGGGCTGGTTGGTCACAGTAGTCAGTGTGGCGGTATTCATAACCGCCTACCTCGGGTTGCGCGTCATTCGACCGCTGCCCTTTTCGGCGTGGACCAAGCGCCTGCTGTTCCTGCTGGTGGCCCTTCTGGTCATAGGCCAGCGCTTTACATGGGTTTTCCGCTTCAACGGCTACCACCATGAGCTTATCGACGGCCTCGACCTCGCCGGGTACACTTTCCTCGGCTTTGTCTCGTCGTTCATGATGATGCTTCTAGCGCGCGACCTGTTGTTCATCGTGCTGCGCATCATCAACTACCTTCGCCCCAAGGACACCCGGCGCATCTTCTTCAAGGAGAAACAGCGCAACACCCGTCGCGCATGGCTCAATGCGACCAACGCCCTGATTCTGGCCGTGGCCATTCCTCTCACGGCGTATTCGACTCACATAGCCCGCGGCCTGCCCGGGGTCACCGAAGTGGATATCGCCGTGTCGGACCTGCCGAAACAGCTCGACGGCTACACCATCGCGCAGGTCACCGATACCCATGTGGGCCCCACGCTCAAGGGGCCGTGGGTGGATCAGCTTGTGGATCTGATAAACGCGCAGAACCCGGACATGATCGTCCATACCGGCGACATGGTGGATGGCCGCGCTTGGTGGCTGCGCCCGGACGTGAAGCACTTCGAGGAGCTTGAAGCCCCGCACAAGTTCTTCATCACCGGTAACCATGAATACTATTCCCACGCGCTCGAATGGATCGAAGAAGCCCGATCGCTGGGATTCACGACGCTCGTCAATGAGAGCGAAGTGGTTGAAGTGAACGGAGCACGGATTCTCGTGGCTGGCGTTCCGGACAGCAAGGCCGGACGCTTCTACGACGAACACACTCCAAAGCCCAGAGAAGTGATGGACCAGGCCGGGGAGCATGATTTTTCCCTTCTGCTGGCCCACCGGCCGGACATGATAGACGCGGCCGACGAGGCGGACTACGATTTGCAGCTTTCCGGTCACACGCACGGTGGACAGTTCTTCCCGTGGACCTTCATCGTGGGCTGCTTCAACCCGTACGTGTACGGGCTGCACCACCATGGCGACACCGCGCTTTTCGTTTCACGCGGCGCCGGATACTGGGGACCTCCCATGCGCCTCGGCGCACCTCCGGAGATCGTTTTGATCACACTCAAACGCAAATGACCCGCAACGCTTTGCCTTTTTGTCTTGACGGCAGGCGCGCCATGGCATACGCCGAGGCACGTCCCGTTATCATAAACGGGTTTCGCCACACCTTTCACGTCCCCCGCTGAAACAGCTTCACCTCTGCATCGGATGGAAAGGCGGCCCGACCGCCGCGGCATCGTGCGCTCTGCGGCGGCGATTATTCGCACGAAAAACCATCAGGAAAAAATGAATCCATTCAAGAAACTTGGCCTTTCCGACAACGTAGTCGACGCTCTCGAAAAAAAGGGCTTCACCGCCCCGACCCCCATTCAGGAACGCACCATTCCCATGCTCCTCGCCGAAGAGGCGGACATCGTGGGTCAGGCGTCCACCGGAACCGGCAAGACCGCCGCTTTCGGACTGCCCATCATCGAACATGTCGTGGAAGGCGAACGGCATGTCCAGTCCCTCGTTCTGGCCCCCACGCGCGAACTCGCCATTCAGGTTGCCGACGAGATCAATTCCCTCAAGGGAAACAAGAAGCTCCGTGTGCTCCCCGTCTACGGCGGCCAGTACATCGGCCTTCAGCTCAAAAGCCTCAAACAGGGAGCCGACGTTGTCGTGGGCACTCCCGGTCGTATACTCGACCACCTGAACCGCGGCTCACTCGACCTTTCTCGCATCGGCATGGCCGTGCTCGATGAGGCCGATGAGATGTGCGATATGGGCTTCATCGAAGACATCCGGGAAATTCTCTCCCGCAGCAACGCGGAACGCCGCACGCTGCTCTTCTCCGCCACCATGCCGGATCAGGTCATGCGCATCGCCTCCGAATTCATGGGCGACTACAAGACCGTTGCGGTTAAGGCCAAGAAGAACGAAGTCCCCCTGACCAAACAGATTTTCCATGAAGTTTCGGAGTCCGACCGTTTCGAGGCGCTTTGCCGCGTCATCGATGTGGAACCCGACTTCCGCGGCCTCATTTTCTGTCGCACCCGTGCCGATACGGACGAAGTGGCCCGCAAGCTCGCCGAACGCGGTTACCCGGCCGAACCCATCCACGGCGACCTGAACCAGTCTCGCCGCGAACAGATTCTCGGCAAGTTCCGCAGCGGCGCCAGTGACATTCTCGTTGCCACCGACGTGGCTGCCCGCGGCATCGACGTCCCGGACCTGAGCCACGTGATCAACTTCGCACTGCCGCAGGATCCCAAGACCTTCGTGCACCGCGTGGGACGCACCGGACGCGCAGGCAAAAAAGGTGCAGCCATCACGCTCATCACACCGCGTGAATTCCGCAAGCTCATGTTCATCTGCCGCACCTCGGGCATCGAAATCTCCAAGGAGCCGCTGCCCAAGGTCGAGGATGTCATTTACTCCAAGAAGAAGCGCATCGCCTCCGAACTGGACGAAATACTGGCCACCGAAAACTTCGAGACCTACCTGCCGCTGGCACGTGAGTTCATGCAGGAGCGGGATCCCGAAGAAGCCATGGCAGCGCTGCTTCGCTATGCCTTCGGTGAAGAACTGGAGCACGACGCCTACCGCGAAATCCGCGAAGCCCAGCGCAACGACAAGGGCGGCCGGGTTCGCATGATCGCCAACATCGGCAAGAATCAGGGCATGAACCCCAAGAAATTCGTGGACTTCCTTGTAAACCGCACCAAAACCAGACCGTTCAAGATCCAGAACGTGAAGGTGCAGGGCAACCGTACGAGTTTCACGGTTCCCGAAGGTGAAGTGAAATTTATTCAGCGAGGACTGAATCGCTTCCCTGGCAAGGATGGACAGCCTTTCTGCTCGAAAGCCTAGTTCCGACCCCTCGAAATAAGACAACAAATCGACCGGGACGGTAATCGTCCCGGTCTTTTTTTACGCTTGACGCAATGTACCAAATCGCACAGGAGGTCCATTTTCAAAGCACGACAATTGACACTTGCATTTTCCTTTTGATAGAAATGACCCACTCTAAATTTGCTTTAGGCAAGTCTTAAACACAACAGGGACACTTTGATGAAAAAAGTTCTCGACAACCTTGATAAAAGACTCGTGGCAGCTCTTACCGAAGATGGACAGTCTCAGGTGGGAAAGCTGACCGAGCGTTTGGGAGTTACTCCTCCCACCGTCCGCTCGCGCATGAAGAACCTTATTTCCGCAGGCGCGCTCAAGGTGGCGGGCCTCGTGGACCCCATGCGCACCAAAGGCCTTACCGTCGCTCTCGTGGGGATCACCCTCCAGAGCCATAAGCTGCTTGATGAAAAACTTGAGCAGATCGCCAACCTCGACCGCGTCAACTGGTGTGCCGTGGTCACTGGCAGATACGACCTGATCGTGGAAATCGTTTGTACGGAAAATACCAGCGATCTCTATGACTTCCTTGACAAAGATCTTTCACAGATCGGCGGCGTGGGATCGAGCGAATCCTTCATGGTCATGAAGTCGCGCCGCAAATGGCTGCTTCTCCCTGAGGCCGTAACCCGGCTTTTCAGCGCAGAATAATCGTGTAGTTGCCATGAACTAGTATCCCTCAAGCGTAAGGAGACAGGACAATGATCATTGGTATCCCCAAGGAAATCAAAACCCTCGAAAATCGCGTTGCCATGACCCCCGGTGGCGTGGAAAGCCTTGTCCGTCAGGGCAATGAAGTGCTGGTGGAAGCCGGAGCCGGAGTGGGCAGCGGGCTAAGCGACGAGGAATTCTCCGCCGCAGGCGCCAAGATGGTTTCCGCAGAGGAAGCCTGGGGTGCCGAAATGGTCATCAAGGTCAAGGAACCGCTGGAAAGCGAATACAAGTTCCTGCGCAAGGACCAGCTCCTGTTCACCTACCTGCACCTTGCAGCCGCCGAGCCCCTGACCAACGCGCTGCTTGAGGCCGGAACCGTGGGCGTTGCCTATGAAACCGTGCAGATGCCCGACGGCTCCCTGCCCCTGCTGACCCCCATGTCCGAAGTGGCGGGCCGCATGGCTACTCAGGTGGGCGCGCATCATCTTGAAAAGAATCAGGGTGGTCGTGGCATGCTGCTCGGCGGCGTTCCGGGTGTTCCGCCGGCAAAGGTCGCCGTCATCGGCGGCGGCATCGTGGGCACCAACGCCGCACGCATGGCAATGGGCATGGGCGCTTCCGTGAAAGTGCTCGACCTCTCCCACCGCCGTCTGCAGTACCTCGACGAAGCCTTTGACGGCCGCCTGATGACCGTCAGCTCCACCGAGCCCAACATCCGTGAAGCTCTCAAGGAAGCCGACCTCGTCATCGGCGCAGTGCTCATTCCGGGCGCCAAGGCTCCCAAGCTTGTAACCCGCGAACTGCTCAAGACCATGAAACAGGGCTCCGTCATCGTTGACGTTGCCGTGGACCAGGGCGGCTGCGTGGAAACCATCAAGCCCACCACCCACGACAACCCGACCTACGAGGTGGAAGGCGTCGTTCACTACGGCGTTGCAAACATGCCCGGCGCAGTGCCCCGCACTTCCACCTTCGCGCTGGTGAACCAGACCCTGCCCTACGCCATGCGCCTTGCGCAGAAGGGTGTGGCCGCGCTCAAGGACGACCCGTCGCTGGCCCTGGGCCTGAACACCATGCACGGCACCCTGACCTGCCCCGCGGTCGGCGAAGCATTCGGCATCGATTCCATCACCCCGGAAGCCGCGCTGAAAAACGCATAGTCATCATCCGCCATCCTGTTTGCGGGATGTCGTAAAAAAAGGCCGGAACCCTCGGGTTCCGGCCTTCGTATTTGTGAAGCAGATCCTCTCGTTATTCACGGCTATTGCGCTTCCAAAGCTCATTGTCATGGATATCGCGCAGATGCCCGGCATTCTCCGTATCGCCAAAGAGCAGCTCGGACATGGCTTCGTAATCCGGCGGCTCCTCAAGGTTGTCGGTGATGCGCTTGACAAGATAACTCACCGCCCGAACCCAGAGCATGTCCGCACTGGCCACGTCGGGCTGGATGCTGAGGGTCTGACGTTCGTAATTCAGCTTGAAACAGAACGTGCGGAAAAGCACCTGTTGGATATTGTTCAGATCTTTGGCCGTCGCCTCAATTCCCTTGGCCTTCAAGCGCTCGTCGAGTTTCTCGCGAAAGAGTGGATAGCCCGAGATTTCGCCGTGTTCCACAAAAAGCGCGAATGTCTCGCGGATGCCGGTGGTCAGCAGCGTCGGATCCGGCAGGTGAACATGCTGTTTCTGAAGGATCAGTTCGTAGGGATGCAGTTTGCGCGCGTTGGTTTCCAGTCGCGCCAGGTCCTCGGGCGACTTGAGGGAGATGTGGTGGTCGTGCTCGCCGTTATGGATGCTGATGACGTCCTGACAGGATTCGAGGAACGACTTGAAGGTCGAGAAACCGTAGTTACTCTCGTCAAAGGCCGGATCGAGCCGAATGAGCATGGGCTTGATGGCCGCCTTGACGATCTTCGTCTCTCCTGTCTCCGCCGCAATACGTCCCAGTGCCTTGATCAGCAACTTCTTGGCGTCTTCCAGATCTCCGGTCTCGTAGCCCTCCTTCTCCAGACTGGAGATGGACGAAGACTTCACCAGCAGCGAAGAGTAGTACTTGAACTGGTTGCAGGACTTCATCCAGTACTGGTTGGTGGTCTCGCGAACGCCGATGCCGATTATCCGTTTGCCTCGCTGCCTGACCTTCTGGGCCAGAGCGACGTAGTCCGAATCTCCGCCGATGACCACCACGGTGCTGATGTGCGGATTCAGGGTGATATCCTCAATGGCGTCGATGGCCATGCGGATATCCGCACCGTTCTTGCCGTGGGATCCTCTGGGAAACATCTGCACCAGATCCACCGCATGATTTTGCAGGTCGAAACTGTACCCGAAGAAGAAGCTCCAGTTTCCATAGGCCTTGTTGATATTGACTTCGCCGACGGAGTTGATGAACTCCATGATGGAATTGATATCCACCAATGCAGGCTGGCGCGAGTGCCGGTTCATTTTGTCTCTGTACCAGTGCGGTCCGTACCGCAGGGTGCAAAGTGACGCGTGAATGTTCTCGAAATCCCAGTAAAGCGCTATCTGTTCTGCACGGCTCACATGTACTCCGTTGTTTTATGGACCCTTGTAAATAAGAAACGGTCCGTTCATGCCATACGCAAGAACGGACCGTAACATGGTTTTCAAAAAAAAAGCCAGCCTATAGACCGTGGTCGCGCATATGCGCGTCGAGCACGTTGTCCACCTTGACCAGTTTGCTGGAAATGCGTCCATTTTCAATAGTGTAACGGGTCACTTCCCATTCCAGCTGATCAATGTATTCAACGGCGCCGCGGCCTTCATCGGCCATCACTTCGGCCATGAGTTCCAGAAAGTCTTCCACCATGAGGTACTTTCCCTCATGGTCCACCCTGAGGACGTTGTCCTTGTACTCCACCTGCTCGAATGGAATCTCATCCCGGATGCGTTCAAACTTGTCCGGGGTCAGGCCGTGAAAGTCACCGTAGACTCGTACGTCTTCCATAGCTTTCGCCTCCCGGCACCGGACGCGGTGCCATGCTTTTTATATTCCAGAGGGAAACGGGATACAATCAGGCGGAGTGTCTGTCCAGTCTTTGCAACGTTTCGGCCAGACTTGTCCATAACAGACGGCTGTCAATCTCGGCCAGTCGGACTGCCTGTGCATCGTCATACTTGGTCTCCAGCTTGAACTTGTTGCCCATGACGTGCCCCATCTGCTGCGGTGTGGTGGCCTTGGCGAGGCTGGAGTGCTGGACATGACGCACGGCCAGCGTTCCGCAGTAGACGGCGGACATTCCGGCCAGCGCGCTGCGCAGATCCCGTTCGAGATCGTCGAACTGCGACGGATTGAAACGGACGTCAAAGGCTCCTGCCTTTTCCACCGCCTTCATGCTTACCAGATGGCAGCAGCCGGAAACAGAAAGACAGGGGCGATCATAGCTGAACAGTCCGTCATCCAGCGCACCGGAGCAGGAGTCGAAAAGATTGATCCTCCGCGGCATCTCGCCCGGCTCTCCGGCCGAAGGCGGCACGGGAAGCAGGTTGTAGTCTGCGGACTGAAGACCATAGGGAGAGTCTGCGGAAGTTATGCGGCACCCAACCACTCCGGCGTCAGGATCAAGCCGCGACGCGCCGAGCAACTTCAGAAGCCAGTCCGGCGGCAGCACCACGTCATCGTCCAGAAAGGCCGCCCAGCGGCAGGCTCGCACCTCGGGCAACGACAAAAGCCAGTTCCGCGCCGGAGGCGCACCGATATTGATGGGCAGGGTCACGGTTTGCAGCCGGTCGCCAAACCACTCCTTGGCGGTCCGAAAGACGTCCTGCATGTGATCCGTGGAACCATTGTCCAGAAGGAAAATCCGCGCCTGTCCGATTTCGCTTTTGCGAAGCGACTCCAGCGTGCGCAGCATGAGGTCGGCTTTGTTCCAGGAATAGGCCAGAATAGCCACCTCGTCAGCGGTGGGCGGCGCAGGAAGCGGCAACGGGTTGCGAAGCGAGTCCAGCTTGAGCAGCAGATTGGTGTGCCACGGCATTTTGAGCACCAGCCGTTCAAGCAGGTCGGCCCCCTCTTCCGTACGGCCAGAGCGTATCAACAGCTCGGCGCGATGATAGGCGGGCCAGAAGCCCCATACCGAGGCGTCCACGCGGTCCACGGCCTTGATGGCCTCATCAGGTGGTGACATGTGAAAGGCGGCCTCGGCACGCAGACGCGGCAGCAGCGGCGCCAGTTCACCGTCGAAAGACAGGGAGGACAAAGCGGCCTCAAGCAGCGATTCGCTGCCGAAACGCAACAAACCGTCCCAGCACAGGCCGAGCCATGCGACACCTTCCGGTCGCACCAGCCGCGGCATGAGAAATTTAATGGCGTAGGACGGGTCGCCGTTGAGCATCACCTGCTCCCACAGTTCGGCGTCGTCTTCCGGAAGCTCGGTCAGGTGCGTGGAGAGATGCTCGAAAAACCGCCGAGCCTGTTCCGGCAGAAAAGGCCTCGCGGCGTTGAAGGACGCAAAGCGGGTCAGGAAATCCCGGTCGAACGGCTGCCGGGCGATGGTCCACCAGCCCACTCCGCACCCTGCGGCGGCGGCATCCGGAGACTCGTTGCCGAGCAGGTCCAGCGCATGCATGAGGCCGCGAATATGATCGCTCTGCACCACCCCGAGAATCCAGCCGGGGTACCGCGTCCGCATCAGTTCGAAAAATCCGGGGCCCGGCACCGGGACATCGGGCAGCAGGGGATCAGCCATGGGCCAGCTCCTTCAGGTCCTTGAGAATGATATCTGCCGCGCGCCCCGCCGCTCCCGGCTCGCCCAGCATGTTCCTGAGCTGCCGCAGGTCCTCGCGGACGGCTTCGAGTCGGGCGGAATCCTCCATCCACGACAGGGCCTGCCCGAAAAGCGCGTCCGCCGTGGCGTTCTCCTGCACCATTTCCGGAAACACCTCACGGCCAAGAATCAGGTTGGGCAGGCTGATGAAGTCCACGTTCACGATCATGCTGCCGATCAGATACGTGAGCTTGGAGAGGCGATACGCGATAATCGAGGGCGTGCCCACAAGCGCAAGCTCCAGCGAGACGGTGCCCGATGCCGCGAGGACGAACGAACAGCGGCGCATGCCCTCATATCGGTCATCCGGGTCCACGATGTCCACCGGCAGCTCTTCCGGCCAGAATTCCATGAGCCGCTCCACCGGCATCCCGGGCGCTCGAAACAGGCTGAAGCGTACCGCCGGATTGCGCTCCCGGAGCCGCATCGCCACCTCGGTGAACTCCGGCAGAAGCGTGGAAATCTCCTTGTTCCGGCTGCCGGGCAGGATGCCCACGCGCTCCGGCTCGGGATCAATGCCCTGCAACCGGTCGAGCGGCACCTCGTCCACCAGCGGGTTGCCGATGTAGGAAACGTCCATGCCGTACTGCGCGTAGAAATCTTTTTCGAAAGGCAGGATGCAGAACACGTCCCGCACATTTTCGCGCAGGAATTTGGCCCTGCCCGAACGCCACGCCCAAAGCTGCGGACTTATATAGTAATAGACGGGAATGCCCATCTTGCGGGCCATCTTGGCAACGCGGAAGTGAAAATCCGGGCAGTCGAGCAGGATGATGGCCCGAGGCCGCTCGCGGCGGAAATCACGTTTGAGTTTCCCCAGCAGGCGGATGATGCGCGGCAGTCCGGCAAAGACTTCGGTCAGCCCCACGAGGGATATCAGACTCATGGGATAGCGCACATCACAGCCCGCGCGCTCCATGGCGGGACCGCCCATGCCCATGATGGAGAGCGATGAGTCGCGCCGTTTGAGCTCTCTGCAAAGAACCGCGCCGTGCAGATCGCCAGATGCCTCGCCCGCGCTTATCCATACGGGCCCGTCCGGATTCATCAAATTCATGAGCGGACAGTAGCCCGATCCCGCCGTGCGCGCAAGCGGTGTGAGATGGGCTTGCCATCCGATTCACAAGCGGGTACCAAGGGCCCACGTTTTCCGCAAACAAACACCTATAGGAATAATGACCATGATGAACGTAGCTGTCATCGGACTCGGCTGGATGGGCCGGGTTCACCTGAGAAATTATACGGAGATGCCCGAAGCCAACGTGGTGGGCGTCATGGACGTCAACGCCGAAGCTCTGGCCGAAGTCAACGAACAGTTCGGCGTACCGACCTTCGACGACGTGGACAAGCTGCTCGAACAGGACATCGACGCCGTCAGCGTCTGCGTCCCGACGATCCTGCACCACGAAATCGGCCTCAAGCTCATCGACAAGGGCATCGCCCTGCTGATGGAAAAGCCGCTGGCCGCCACCGCCGAACAGGGTCAGGAACTCGTGGATCGCGCCAAGGCCGCCGGCGTGCCGCTCATGGTGGGCCACATCGAACGCTTCAACCCGGCCGTGCAGCGCGTGAAGGAGCTGGTGGGCGACGACATGATCTCCATCACCATCGAGCGCGTGGGCCCCTACCCGCCGCGCATTCAGGATGTGGGAGTGGTCAAGGACCTCGGTTCCCATGACCTGGATCTGGTGCGCTTCCTCACCGGCTCAGAGTTCAAGACGGTGTACGCCGTGACTTCCACTTCCCTCGGCAAGCACGAGGACACCGCACTCATCACCTGCGAAATGGAAAACGGCGTGCTGGCCAACATCAGCACCAACTGGGTCACGCCGTACAAATCCCGCAAGATCAACGTTGCCTTCGAGTCCAAGTACATCGACTGCAACCTCGTCACGCAGGAAGTGAAGGAATACTCTGCCTTCTCCACCTACGACAAATCCTACTCCGTGCGCGAATGGCCGCTCGTCTACAAGGAGCCCGTGCGCGCCGAGCTGAACGCCTTCCTCGGTGCCATCAAGGAAGGCAAGCCCATGCCCATCAGCGGCGAAGACGGACTGGAAGTGCTGCGCACCTTCGACCGCATCTTCACCTGCGGCTGCTAACGGCAGCGAATACCGGACAAAAGAAAAGCGGGACGGCCATGGCCGTCCCGCTTTTTTACATTCGCAAGAACCCGATTAGAATTCCAGATGATTGGGCGTCCTCGGGAACGGGATGGCGTCGCGGATGTTGCCCACGCCGGTCACGAGCATCAGCAGGCGCTCGAAACCAAGGCCGAAACCCGCGTGCGGCACGGAGCCGAACCGGCGGGAATCCAGATACCACCAGTATTCTTCTTCGGAAAGATCCATTTCCTTCATGCGGGCATGGAGCACGTCGAGGCGTTCCTCACGCTGAGAACCGCCGATGATCTCGCCGATGCGCGGCACGAGGCAGTCCATAGCCGCCACGGTCTCGTTGTCATCGTTCATGCGCATGTAGAACGGTTTGATGGTCTTGGGATAGTCGTAGACGTACAGCGGCTGCTTGAACTTTTCCTCGCACAGGAAGCGCTCATGCTCGGTCTGGAGATCCATGCCCCATTCCACCGGGTACTCGAACTTCTTCTTGGTCTTCTTGAGAACGTTGATGGCCTCGGTGTACGGAAGGCGGATGAACTCGTTTTCGAGAATGGTTTCCAGGGTGGGCATGAGGCTCTTGTCCACCCACTTGGCGAAAAGCTCCACGTCATCCGCGCAGTTGTCGAGGATGTGGCGCACGAGATACTTGATCATCTCTTCGCCGAGATCCATGTCGTCCGCGAGGTCCGCAAAAGCCATTTCCGGTTCGATCATCCAGAACTCGGCCACGTGGCGCGGGGTGTTGGAATTCTCGGCGCGGAACGTGGGGCCGAAGGTGTAGACGTCGCCCAGCGCGAGGCTGAACATTTCCGCTTCAAGCTGACCGGAAACCGTAAGATGCGCGGGTTTTCCGAAGAAGTCCTCTTCAATGGACGACTTGCAGCCGTGCTCAAGACAGGTGACGCGGAACATCTCGCCCGCGCCTTCGCAGTCCGAGCCGGTGAGCACCGGCGTGTGCACGTAGAAGAAGTCCTTCTCGGCAAAGAATTTGTGAATGGCCTGCGCCAGCTCGGAGCGGATGCGGAACATGGCCCCGAACTTGTTGGTGCGCGGACGCAGATGCGCGATGCCGCGCAGGAACTCGTCGGAGTGGCGTTTCTTCTGCAGCGGGAAGGTCTCGGGATCGGCCTCGCCAAGCAGCTTGAGCGATTTGCCGCGGACCTCCCACTTCTGTCCCTTGCCCGGCGACTCCACCAGCTCGCCTTCGATGGCCACCGATGCGCCGGTGCCGATCTTGGCAAGCTCGGCTTCGATTTCAGGCGTGTGGTCGATGACCGTCTGAATGTTTTTCAGACAGGAACCGTCATTGAGTTCGAGAAAGGAAAATCCCTTGCTGTCGCGCTTTGTACGCACCCAACCCTTGACCACGATCTCGGGCATTGCGCTTTCAGCATTCAGAAGGGCCTTGATTTTCGTTCTTTTCATCATATCCCCCGGAAAAACTTTTTCGGTCTTTCTAGCCCTTCACCCAACAAATGGCAACGCCCACTGTTGCGTCCCGCGTGCGCGTGATATACAACCCCTGCACCGAATGCACGCAATGCTATCAAAAGGACTCGTACAGATATGGCTTTCTTTTCCAAACTGAAGAAACTCTGGCAAAGCCCGGACGAAGTCGCCCGGCAAGCCGTCGAGGACTACGTTCAGGACAAGGGTATCGAAGTAGACCTGCCCGAAGCCACGCCGGAGAAGGCTCCGGAACCCGAAGCCCCCAGCGCTGAGCTACAGGCCGAAGCACAGCCCGAACCACAGCCCGAGGCCGCCGCCCCCGCTCACGAAGCCGCACCCGCCGAAGCACAGGACTGGCAGAAAGAGCTGACCCTTTCCCTGCGTCAGGCCGAACCGCGCCTTTCCGAATGGCTCTCCGTCATCCTTGAAGACATCGACGAAGCCGGTGACCGCCTCTGGCAGCGTCTCGCCTTTCTTTTCGAAAGCCTCGGAGCCCCGGCCGACGAAGCGCAGGACTTCATCGCCCGCTTCCGCCAGTGGCTGGACGACATGGGCTACGAGTCCGTTGACGAATTCCGCTCCGAACTTCAGTACCGCCTCGCCCTCGCTCTGGACCTCGAAGACGAGGAAGACGAGCGCGACAGGTTGTTCCTCAAGCTCTCCGAAGGCATCACCAAGACCAAGGAGACCCTCACCAAGCACATCGACAGCATGCTGGCCAGCCACGACAGCATGGACGATGATTTCTGGGAGGAGTTCGAGGAAATCCTGATCATGGCCGACGTGGGCATGGAGGCCGCCAACCAGCTCATGGAAAGCCTCAAGTCCCGCGCCAGAAAGGCCGGAACTACCGACCCCGCGCACTTCAAGGACATCCTGCGCGAGGAACTCGAAGAAATTTTCCGCACCCCGCCGCGCATCACCGCCGTCAACCCGCCCGAGGTGGTCATGATGGTCGGCGTAAACGGCGTGGGCAAGACCACCACCATCGCCAAGCTCGCCCACCGCGCCCAGATGCAGGGCCGCAAGGTGCTCATCGCCGCAGGCGACACCTTCCGCGCCGCCGCCATCGAGCAGCTCGAAGTCTGGGCCGAGCGCGTGGGAGCCGGATTCTTCGCCAAGGAAGCCGGATCCGACCCGGCCGCCGTGGCTTATGAAGCCATGGAAAAATGCATCGAAGAAGGGTATGATCTGCTGTTGCTCGATACCGCCGGGCGGCTGCACACCAAGGTCAACCTCATGGACGAGCTCAAGAAGATCAAACGTGTCGTGGGCAAGAAGCACGAAGGCGCACCGCACAAGAGCCTGCTCGTCATCGATGCCACCACCGGACAGAACGCCCTGTCCCAGACCAAACTGTTCCACGAGGCGGTAGGCGTGGACGAACTTATTCTGACCAAACTCGACGGCACCGCGAAAGGCGGCGTCGTCGTGGCGGTGGCCCAGCAGTTCGGGCTGCCCATCAGCTTTGTCGGCCTCGGTGAGAAGATGGAAGACCTGCGCCCGTTCGACGGCAAGGACTTCGCCAAGGCGCTTCTCACCTAACTTCCAACCCTTTTCTACAGGAACCCTTTGATGTCCGAGGAAATCAAGAGCAACGGCCAGGGCGAAGAATCTTTTGCCGAACTTTTCGAGCAATACAGCGAAAGCGGCACGGACGACCTGAACGTCGGCGACAAGGTTGCCGGAAAAGTCATCGCCATCGATGGCTCCGCGGTGTTCGTCGACACCGGCAGCAAACTGGACGGCATCGTCGAGCGTGAGGAACTGCTCGATGAGGAAGGCAACCTAACCGTGGCCGAGGGCGACGAAGTGGAGCTTTACGTGGTCGGCAAGGACTCCGGCGGCATCCGCCTGTCCAAGGCGCTGGCCGGTATCGGCGGCCTGAAGATGCTGGAAGAGGCCAAGGAAGGAAACCTGCCCGTCGAAGGCAAGGTCACCGGCACCAACAAAGGCGGCTTCGACGTCGAGATTCTCAAACGCCGCGCCTTCTGCCCCGTCTCCCAGATCGACAGCCGCTTCGTGGAAAATCCCGAGGAGTACGTCGGCAACACCTACGAGTTCCTCATCTCCAAACTCGACAACAAGGGCCGCAACGTGGTCGTCTCCCGCCGCGCGCTGCTCATGCGCGAAGCCGAAGCCGCCACCGAACAGTTCCTCGCCGAGACCAAGGAAGGCGACGAAGTGGAAGGCACCATCACCCGCCTCGCCCCCTTCGGCGCATTCGTCGAGATTGCCACCGGCCTCGAAGGCATGGTCCACATCTCCGAACTCGGCTACGGACGCGTGCAGCACCCCGAAGAAGCCGTGGCCGTCGGCCAGAAGGTCAAAGCCAAGATCATCAAGCTCGACACCGACGACAAGGGCCGCCAGCGCATCTCCCTCTCCATGAAGGAACTCGCGCAGGACCCGTGGGACTCCGTGGTCACCCAGTTCGCCGAAGGGGACAAGGTCACCGGCAAAGTCGTGCGGCTCGCGGACTTCGGCGCATTCGTCGAGATCGCTCCGGGCCTCGACGGACTCGTGCACGTCTCCGAGATCAGCTACACCCAGCGCGTCCACAAGCCCGGCGACGTGCTCTCCGAAGGACAGACCGTCTCCGTCAAAATCAAAAGCATCGACGCCGACAACCGCCGCCTGTCCCTGTCCATCAAGGACGCAGAAGGCGACCCGTGGCTCGACGTGGCCGAAAAATACCTGGAAGGCCAGACCGTCAAGGGCACCGTGGAAAAACACGAACAGTTCGGCATCTTCATCAACCTCGAACCCGGCATCACCGGACTGCTGCCCAAGTCGGTCCTCTCCCGCTCCGAAAAAGCTTCCGAGTTCGAGAAACTGCATGCCGGCGATGAAGCCACCGTGGTCATCGGCGATGTCAAATCCGGCGAACGTAAGATCAGCCTGCGCGTCGGCGACGAAAAAGACGCCGAAGACTGGAAGGAATACGCCCCCAAGAAAAAGTCCAAACCCTCCGCAGGAAACTCCGGCGGCGGACTCGGACTGCTGGGCGAAAAGCTTCAGGAAGCGATGAAGAACAAGAAATAATGAAGCCTCCGGCGGGCAGGGGCGCTGCCCCTGCACCCCGCCAAAGGGCCGAGGGCCCTTTGGAATCCCCGGCTTGCCATATCCCAACGAGAACGGCCCGCTGCACTTCGTGACAGCGGGCCGTTCTCGTTGGGATATGGCGGGTTGGGCAATGTTATTAGTAGACGCAAAGAATCCAGAGCAATTCGCTACTTCAACTAAGCCACGAGTCTCCCCCCGGAATCCCCCGTTTCCCGGTGTGTTGCGGGTGGGGCGATGCCCGCAGGGATCGTCTCAGCCGCAACACACCGGAAAACAACACAGGGTTTCCAAAGGGGCCCGTCGGAGACCCGCCGAAGGCCTTCCCTTCCAAAAAATTCGGTTAAACTGCGATATCCAGTGCGGTGCCGGGTGCTGGAGATTCATCCGTTTCGGCGTTCTCTGCGTAAGTGTCGGCGACCTGCTTGCTGTCACGCTTGGATTCCAGCTTCTTTTCAAGCAGTTCGGTCTGCTGCTGGAGGGCATTTGGCTTGATCACTTCGAGGGTGACACCGCCGTCTGCCTTGGGGGCTTCGGGGTTTTCGACTTCGACTACCTCGACGATGGTTCTGCCGCCGAGGCGGTGTTGCAGCTCGGAGAGGAAGTCGTTTCGCAGATCGTCATAGCGGGCTGCGAGGCCGCCGATGGTGTCGCCGTAGTTCAGGCCGGTCTGGCCTTCGTCCTGCTGTTGATCGAGTTCGGCTACGACGGATTGGTCACCGGCGAGCTGTCTGCGGAGATGGTCGGACGTTGCAGCGAGGACGGATTCCGCGTTTTCGGTGTAGAGGTTTCGCCCTGCGTTGCCGAGCTTGTCGAGACCGTGATCAAGGGCCTTTTCGCGCATTCCTTCAAGCTTCTCGGTCCACTGCTCCATGCCGTGAGGCCGGTCATTCTTGCGGAATGCGGCGTTGAGGGAAGACTGGATCAGGCCGTGCAGACCGCCCTGGGTGCCGTTGCCGTTTCCATCGAGGCGATATCCGGCAAAGGACTGGCGGACTTCTTCGGCGAAGGTCCGGTCGGCTTCGGACATGATATTGTCCATCTGCCGGCCGAATGAACCGGAGCCGTCATCGTAGAAACGCTGGACGAGTTCTCTTGCGTGACGGTAGTTGCCATTGTCCACGGCGGTGTCGAGCGTCTCGCGGAAGGCATTGTATTCGTCGGTGGTACGTCCGGCGGCACGGGCCTCGGCGTTTTCTCCGAGATAGGCATCAAGGCTCTCCACCATGTTGACGGAAGCCCGCTGCTCGGCCTTTTCGATGCCTTGGCGAATGTCATCCCAAGCGACCTGCTGAAGCTCGACGTCGCGGGAATAGGCGGCGGTGGCTGCGGTACCGGACGACAGGGAGGATATCCCGCTGGAGGTGTTCTCCGAATAGCGGGAAATGCTCACCGCGCGCTGCTGCATGGCGCCGATGCCTTGTGATCCGTTATATCCGCCTATTGCCGTCATGATACGATTCTCCGTTCTGCTCGTGCTATCGGCAGTCGGAGCGAATCGCTTTAGGGCTGGGCGGAATCTTCTTCGGCAAACGGACAGGGCGCTTGAAATACGGCCTGCCCGATTTCGAGGCGATAGTGGTGCAGGTGCAGCCGTTCGGCTTCGGGGCCTGCGTACAGGGTGTCACCAAGGATGGGATGCCCGATGGACGCGAGGTGCACGCGAATCTGATGACGTGCGCCCTTTGCTATTCGACAACAAACGAGGGTTGATGCGCTGCTCGCCTCATGCCGAATGGGCTCGACAGCGGTTTGCCGGAGCGGGTCGGAGGAATCCTCATCCAGAACGCGCACAACGCGGCGATCGGCCACATCGAGAGCCCTGCGGATTGTAACCGGGGCCACAACGCTTCCGGAGACCTCCGCCAGATACTCCTTGCGGATGCCGCCCCGATCCTCGATGTGCTGATAACGTTGCGCGGCACCGGCATTGAGCGCCACGAGCAGAATGCCGGAGGTCGGATTGTCCAGACGGTTCAGGAGAACGGGGGCATATTCCGGGAACAGCGCGGGAAGCATGGCTTCAACCGAACAATTGGTACGCCCATCGATAACTGCGGAGTGAACGCCTTCCGGCTTGTAAACGGCGGCGAAGCCGTCTTCGGCACCCAGAACGTAAACCCCGAGATCTTCCGGTCGTGCCGGTTCGCATGAATCTTCGGAAACCCTGACTTCCATCCCTTCCATGAGCTTGAGTGACGGCTTTGCCCTGCGGGCGTTGACCGTGACACGGCCCTCTTCGCACAGACGGCGACGATGGCGCAGGCCGGTTTCCGGCAGCAACTCCGCGAGAGCGCGGTCCAGCCGGATTCCGGATAGGGCTGATGGGACTATCATGTGTTTTTCACTCATGGCCGGGGCAGGATACAGCGGAGCAGGCAACCGGGCAAGATGGAATCTCCTTTGACGCAAAGGGTCATCATGGCTTACATCTTTGCATCAGGTCGGCAAAGGCGCTCTGTTTCCCATCCGCTGCAAAGGAGGCTCCTGTGAGTTTCGACGTTCTCTGGATTTCACGCGAAGAGATAGAATCCCTGAACATCACCATGCCCATGGTCATGGACGCCGTGGAAAGGGGGTTTGCCGCCGTCGGAGGCGGAGATGCGGAGATGCCGGCCAAGATCGGGGTACATCCACGCGAGGACTGCTTCATTCACGCCATGCCTTGCCATGTAGGCGGCGCCGTGGACCGCTGCGGGGTGAAATGCGTTTCCGGCTACCCGCCGAACACGTCGAAGGGCCTGCCCTACATCAGCGGTGTCATGGTGCTGAACGACCCGGAGACGGGACTGCCCAGGGCGGTCATGGACGCGGGATGGATCACGGCATGGCGCACCGGCGCAGCTTCCGGGGTCTACGCCAAGCATTTCGGCAATCCGGACACGCGCACCGTCGCCATCGTCGGCACCGGCGTGCAGGGACGGGTGAACCTCATGGCCATGCGCGACGTGTTCCCGGGGCTGAACCATGTGAACCTGTATGATGTCTCCGAAGAACAGATCGGCAACTTTCTGTTCGACATGCAACCGGAGCTGCCCGAGGCCGGATTCCGCGTCTGTCGGACACTCAGGGAGGCCTGCGCCGACGCCGACGTCATCATCACCTGTACACCCATCGTCGAGGCTCCCGAGCGCCCCATCGCCATGGACTGGATCAAGCCTGACGCACTGTGCATCTCCGTGGACTACGACGCCGCGTTCAGCGACGAGATCATGCGCCGCGGCGTGTTCACCGTGGACAACCGGGGGCAGTATCTCTGGACGCAGGAACAGGGCGTCTATTTTCAGAACGGCTACCCCGTGGCCGAAGAAATCCACTCCGACATGGGCGAAATCTGCGCAGGGCTGATGGCTCCGGTACGCGACGGCCTGCGGGGGGCGGTACTCATGGGCATCGCCAGTCACGACGTCATGACCGCATCGCTGATTTACGACAGAGCTACCGACAAAGGACTCGGTACAACGGTGAAACTCTAGTGGATATCCGCGGCTGTTTCTACATCCTTGCGGCGGCCTCCATGTGGGGCCTCATCGGTGTCTTTACCAAGTTCCTGCTCGCAGAAGACATCTCGGCCATGGAGATCGCGTTCTGGCGCGCCAACTTCGGTTGGCTGTGTTTTCTGGCCCATGCCAAGTACAGACGCATAGTCCGGGTCAGCTACAGGGACCTTCCCGTGTTGCTGAGCTTTGGTTTTGTCTGCGTGACCATGTTCTACGTGTCATACCAGCTGGCAATACGCGACGTGGGCATGGCGCTCGCCGCGGTGCTGCTCTACACGGCCCCGGCGTGGGTGGCGTTCCTTTCCCGTGTGATACTCAAGGAACCGCTCGGCGCCATCAAGCTGACCTGCGTCGTGATGACCATCGCCGGCGTGGCCTGCATCAGCCTCGGCCCCAAACTGCTCGGGGGCTCCACCATTCCGCTGGATCTCTTCGGGCTGGCCGCCGGACTCACCGCCGGGCTGACCTATGCGCTCTATTACATCTTCGGGAAAAAGTGGCTGCACCGCTACTCCACCCCCACAATATTCACTTACGCTCTGCCCTTCGGCTCGCTCATCCTGTTGCCTTTCGTTGACTTCGCACCGAAATCGTCTACAGCATGGCTCCTGCTCGTCGGCATCGGCATGATTTGCTCCTACGGCGCATTCTCCGCCTATTATGCCGGACTGCGACGCATGGAGGCGACCAATGCGGCAGTCATCGCCACGTTCGAACCCGTGCTGGCCGCCGTGCTCGCCTTTGTTCTCTTCGGCGAGCAGTTTGGCATCTTCGGCTACGCGGGCAGCGCCCTCATCATGGCCGCCCTGCTCATGGTCGTAATTGATCAAAAAACACGACGGAACAAAGAATGTCCGAACTCAGACAGGTAAAGGCGGCCGCTGGCTCCGGGAAGACCTTCCAGCTCACGCGCCGCTTTCTCTCCCTCATCGACGGCGCGGACGCAGAGGAACAGGTCCGGGTCTGCACCCGCGGACCGCGCGAGGGCTATTCGTGGCCCGAGATTCTCGCGGTGACGTTCACGAACAAGGCCGCCGCGGAGATGAAGGAACGCGTAGTCGAAGCCCTGAAGGAAGGGGCCCTCGGCAAAGGCGATCGCGCCCAGCTGCCTGGGCACGATCCAGCCCGCGACGAAGCTGCCCTGCGCGACATCCTGCGCCGCTATCACCGGTTGAACATCCGGACCATCGACTCCCTGTTGGCACTCGTGCTACGCCTTTTCGCGCTGGAGCTTCGCCTTGATCCCGCTTTCGACGTGGTATTCGATGAAGGGGACCTGTTCGAGGAAGTCTGGGCCGACTTCATCACCAAATGCAGTAGGGACGAAGTTGAACGCGACCAGTTCGCCGAGATGCTCGGCGCCATGCTGCGCGTGGAGTCGAAGAAGGGATTTCTGCTGCATGAAGGCATCCGTGACCGGGTGCTCTCTCTCGTGCAGTTCCTGCGCACCGTCAAGCAGGTGGATACCGACACAGAGGCCATGGAAGCCGAGCTCAAGAAGGCCAACGTCCGCATGAAGGACGCTGTGGCAGCCATGCGAAAATACATCGACGACACCGGCCTTGCGGTCAACGCCAACTTTCCCAAGGCGCTCGCAAAACTCGAACCTCTTGGCATCTACGAAGATCTGAAAAACGAATCCACCTTTCTTTCCAAGGATTTCCTCACAGACTGCTGCAACAAGAAAGGCGTCCCCATGGTGGACGAGTCGGGAGAACGGACCTACGCGAATCTCAAGGCGCAGTGGGCGGAATGGAAACGACTCCAGACGCTCTACCGCAGCGCCATCAGCCTCGCCCCCGCCGTGGAAGTGGCTGTCGGGCTGCTGACCGGCCTCGCCGACGTCGAACGCAGGCAGGGCACGATAACCGGCAGCGCCATCGCCGGATACGTGGCGTACCTTCTCCAACACCCAGCGGTGCCGGAGGCATTCTGCCGTCTGGGTTCCCGCCTGCACCACCTGTTGGTTGACGAATTTCAGGACACCAGCCGCGACCAGTGGGCGGCCATCACCCCGCTGGCCGAGGAATGCCTGTCCAAGGGCGGCTCGCTCTATTACGTGGGTGACGTGAAGCAGGCCATCTACGGATGGCGCGGCGGCGACGCAGACCTTTTCGACGAGGTGGCCGAACAGCAGGGGCTCGCTGAAATGGCCGGGAGCGACCGCTCCACCCTGCCGGACAACTGGCGCAGCTTCCGCGAAGTGGTGGAATTCAACAACGACTTTTTCAAACGACTGGAGCTTGGTGATGCCGCCAATGAGTTGGCGAACACCCTCTTCTCCGACTCCGATATCGGTTTCATGACCGACTTCGCGGACACCATCCGCTCCGATTTTTCCGAGTGCGCACAGGGTATTGCGCCCAAAAACCGAGACACCGGCGGCTACGTGCGTATGGAACGGCTGGTGGGCGGCGACAAGTCCGAGGTGGAATCGCAGTCCGTGGAACGGCTTTCAGAACTGATGGATGAACTGTCGGGTCGCCGCGCCCTCTCCGACATCGCCATACTCGTACGCAGCCGCAAGCACGCCGATCCGGTCTGCGACATGCTTTTGCAAAAGAACATCCCGTTCATCACGGAATCCAGCCTGAGGTTGGACCGGCACCCGGTGATCCGGGAACTGGCCGCGCTTCTGGAGTACCTGGACGCTCCGCGCAACGATGCGGCGTTCGCCTCCTTCGTCACCGGGACATGGCTCTTCCTGCCAGAGTCCGGGCTCGACGCCGGGGACGTGTTCCGCCTCATGGCGGAGCGCGGCAAAGGCCCGCTCGCAGCACGATTCCGCAAGGACTTTCCGGACGCATGGGCCAACTGCGTGGCCCCGTTTCTCAATCGCGCCGGACTCATGACGCCCTACGACCTGACACAGGAGGCGGTGAGCGCGTTCCGGGTGCTGGAACGCCATCCCGATGCCGAGCTTTACGTTCGTCGTTTCCTTGAGGTCATTCATCTGGCCGAGGAACGCGGCTTCGGTTCGCTCACGGAATTTCTGGACTACTGGCGCGAAAACTCGGAGGAGGAAAAGGTTCCGCTTCCGGGCAACATCGAGGCGGTGCGCGTCATGACCATGCACAAATCCAAAGGACTGGAATTTCCTGTGGTCATCGTCCCCTTCCACGACTGGGACGCGGCCCCGCGCGGCGAGTTCACCGTGGTTTCCGAGGGCGGGATGCACCTTCTGACGCCGCTGCGCAAAGGCCTGGGCCGCCCCTACTGGCGGCAGACCGCCAAGAACTGCCGTGAGCAGCTCAATCTGCTCTATGTGGCATGGACCCGAGCCGCCGAGGAACTCTACGGTCTCTGGGTGGAGACCCCGCCCAAGGGCGGTCCGTATCCCGCTCTGGAGGTGGTGCGTCATGCCTTCGGCGACGGCGAGGCGGTCGTGGAACGCGGCGAACGTCCCATACCGGAAGCGGTCGGCGAGAAAGAGCCGGAAACACCGGGACAGGACATCGGCCCGAGAAACGAGCCACCCGAGATCGGTGCATGGCTGCCGAGGATGCGTGTCCACCGCCATACCCGCGACGAGTTCTTCTACAACGAGCGAACCCGCGGCGATCTGGCGCATCTGGCCTTCGAGCACTTGCGCATGACCGGGAATTCGGATGCTGACGCTGAGCGGGCAGTGCTTCTGGCCCTGCGCGGATTCCCCGCCATCGGGGGCGAACTGCGAGACCGCGCTCATGCGGAAGTCAAGGCCATGCTGCTGTGGGCCATGGAGACACCGGAACTGGCACAGCTGCTTCGCGAGGGTGAATGCGAGGTGGAAATCCTTGGAGATGATGGCGAATTCAAACGGCTCGACCTGCTGCACCAGACAGAAAACATGCTGACCGTACTCGACTTCAAGACCGGCCCGGAGCCGGACATCAAACATGAAAAGCAGGTGCGCGACTATCTCAGACTCTTCGACGCCATGCCGGAGGCCCCGCAGAATCGCCGGGGGCTGCTGGCCTATCTGGACCGCCGGGAACTGCGCGAAGTGAGGGAGCGGTAAATGGAACCCATACGCATCATCCCGTGGACAGACCGTTTCGTCGAAGGCCTCGGCGCGGAACTGGCGGCTCGGCCCGATCTGCACAGGCACACCGTGGTCTTCACCCACGATCGTCCACGTCGTTATCTGCGTGAATATTTCAAGCAGTGCCCTGACCTGCCGCGCCCCTGCCGAATGCCCGAAATCTCGCACATGGGATCCTTCGTACAGGGAATTCGCGACGAACTTTCCGGCCCCATGCGGCAGGCAAACCGGCTGGACCGCATCGAGTTGCTCTACCGCACCGTACACGACCTGCGACGCGAAGGGCGCGGGTTGCTCGGACAGCTGCCTGAGTTGGAGCGCGAACAGTTTTTGCCCTGGGGGGCGCGGCTTGCGGACCTCATGGAAGACCTGTTCCGTCAGGACGCCGACCCTGTGGACATCCGTCTGGCTGGTGGCGAAGTGGCCGACTACGCATCCGCCCTGCTTGAACAGCTGTCCGCCATTCATGAAAGCTATCTTGGCAAACTCGACCGGCTCGGCTGGACCACACCAGGGTTGGACCTTCGCTTCGCCGCCGCCAACACCGACGCCGCGGCCGAACTGTTCCGGGACCGGCGCATCGTGGCTGCCGGATTTTATGCCCTGTCGCGTTCCGAGGACATGCTGATGAAGTCCCTCTGGCAGCGCGGACTGCTTGAGGTCTGGTGGCACTCCGATCCCGAACTGGCCGAACATCGCAAGGGGCACTGGGCGGTCTTCGAGCATCGCGACTGGCAACGCCTCTGGCACGCCCCGGTGGAAGTGTACGGCAACGCAACCGAACGAACCCCGGACCTGCGTTTCGTGGAAGGATTTGACCGCCACTCGCAGCTCAAAGCGCTCGGCGAAGAATTGCGGGCACACCCGGAACACGACGACACCGCCGTGGTGCTGCCCGATCCCGGCGCCCTCATGCCCGTACTGCATCATCTGCCCGAGGAGGACGTGAACATCTCCATGGGCTACCCGCTGGACCGCACGCCGTTGGCCCGGCTGCTGGACATCCTCATACGCCTTCAGGAAAACCGGGACGAAAACGGACTGTACCTCTGGAAGGATTGCGTGGCTCTGTTGCGACACCCCTTCATCCGGATGCTCGGCGGTGACGAATATCGCCGCACCCTGCATCTGCACGAGGGAGAATTGCGCTTGGGCCCGGCCCGCGTGGATCCCCGCCATTGGGAGCCGCCGTTCGGGGAAGCACCGTTGGACGACGTGCTTCCGGACGCAGTGGAGCCGGTGCGCCGGGAAATGCTCGGCACCTGCCTCTCCGGCTTCGCAACCGTGGAGACACTCGCCGCCCTCGCGGACGCACTGGAAGGCCTCGGCCGCCTGCTGCACGAACACGGCAAGGACGTACTGAACGCCCACCTCATCGACGCGGAATGCCTGTACCGCCTGTTGCAGGGAACCGCCCCCGCGCTGCGTGACACGCTGGCCTCGCACGAGCTATTCAAGCAGCCCGTGCTGTTCGCCATGCTGCGGCAGGACCTTTCGGCAGAGCGTGTCTCCTTCGAACCGGAACCGCTGTCCGGAATGCAGGTACTCGGCGTGCTGGAAACGCGCCTGCTGCATTTTCGCAAGCTCATCCTGTTGGACGCGGTGGAGGAACGCATCCCCGGCACCAACCCGCACGACCCGCTGCTTCCCGACACCCTGCGGCTTGAACTGGGACTCCCCGGGGTACGCCGCCGGGACTATGTGGCCGCCTACAACTTTCATCGGCTCATCAAAGGCGCGGACGAGGCGGTCATCCTGTACCAATCCGGAGAGAATCCGGGGCTGCTCGACTCCAAGAGCATCCGGAGCCGCTTCGTGGAACAACTGCTCTGGGAGGAGGAGAAAAAACTCGGACACGTTGTGGAGGTCGGCAAGTCCGACCTGCTCAGGCCCGTGACCATGCGCTCCAGCGCCGTACCGACGGACGTGCCCGGAATACCCGTCACCGAGGAAATCCGCGCCGAACTGCTGAAACGATTGGAGAAGAAACCCCTCTCACCGTCCCGGCTGGACACCTACCTGCGTTGCCCGAAGCTGTTCTTCTTCGAATACATGGCGGGCATCCGCGAGGACAGCCGTCCCGAGGACGAACTCTCCAGCCACGTGGGCAACGCGATCCATGACACGCTGGAAACCTTCCTGACACCACACCTCGGCCGTTCCGTGGATGTAAGCGGGCTCGGTGCGGACATTCTGACCAGCACGTTCGAGGAACAGCTCGCCGAAAACTCGGTCTTCCGACATCTCCCTTTCGATGTCTTTGAAACGATTCGCCGCACCGGGCGCGAACGGCTGCTTTCCTTCCTGCACAGTCAAGGGACCGCCACACCGCTGGCACTTGAAAAGGGCTATGAGGGGAGCATCGAATTCGACGGCAGGAGCATTCCCTTTTTCGGCAAGCTCGACCGCGTTGACCGCAGGCAGGGCGGCATCGTCATCCTCGACTACAAGACCGGGACCATCAAGAAGCCCGCCGCCAAATTCTGGGAGGGCGAGCTCTGGGACCGCATGGCAAGCCACGATCCCGACGCCCCGGACCCATTGCTGCTGCCCGACCTGTACAAGTCACTCGGCAGTGTCCAGCTCCCGGCATATCTGCACATCTACAAGAATGACACGGGCGAGACGCCTTGGGATGCCGCGCTGGTGGAACTCAAGGACAAGGGCGAGGAAAAACCGTTGTTTCCCAAAAAGTGGGAAGAGGCCGACCGCGCCGAAATCATTGACGACATGATTCCCCGCCTGCTCGGGTTCGCCCTCAGGCACATGACCGCGGCGCAAAGTTTCGAGGCGGTCACCGGACGCCACTGCGACTGGTGCGCCTTCCGCCGCTCCTGCGGCAGCTAGCCCCATAGGATTCGCCACCATGAAAAAACACGACGTCATCATCTGCGGTGCCGGAATCATCGGCCTGTGCATAGCGCGGGAACTGGTCGCTCGCGGATACCGAGACATTCTGGTCATGGACAAGGAACCCCATCCCGGAATGCACGCCTCCGGGCGAAACTCCGGAGTGTTGCACGCGGGCATCTACTATGATCCCGGTACGCTCAAGGCGCGCATGTGCCTTGAAGGCAACCGACTGATGCGCGAATACTGTCGCGAGAACTCCCTGCCGCTTTTCGAGTCCGGCAAGGTCATCGTGGCCCGCAACAGCTCGGAAGTCCACACGCTGTTCGAACTGGAACGGCGCGCCACGGCCAACGGCGGCAACGTGGAGATCATCGACGAACGACAACTCGAAGAATTGGAGCCTAACGCCCGCACCGCGGGGAAAGCCCTGCACTCCCCCCTCACCGCCGTGGTGGACCCGAAAAGCATCCTCAAGAGCCTCGTGCGCGACCTTGAACGTTCCGGCAAAGTCCGGTTCCAGTGGGGAAGCCGTTTCGTGAAAGCCGGACGCAATTTCATCACCACCGACACTGATGATCTGGCGTACGGCCTGTTCATCAACGCCGCCGGTGCCTACTCAGACAAGGTGGCCCACTCCTTCGGCGCGGGCATGGACTACCGGCTGATACCGTTCAAGGGCATCTACAAGACCCTTCGTCGCCCTGCCGCCGACCAGATACGGGGCAGTATCTACCCCGTGCCGAACATCAATAATCCGTTTCTGGGAGTGCATTTCACCCGCAACGTCCATGACGAAGTCTACCTCGGCCCCACCGCCATTCCCGCATTCGGCCGCGAGAACTACGGCCTGCTGCGCGGCATCGACGCCGAAGCCCCGGCCATTCTGTGGCGCGACGCGCTCATGTTCCTCAACAACCGCAAATTCCGCAGCGTTGCACTGGAAGAACCCCGTAAGTATTTGTCATCCTGCTTCTTCAGCGATGCCTGCGACTTGGTAAAGGAGCTGCGGCCTGAGGACGTGAAAGACAGCCCCAAGGCGGGCATCCGTCCCCAGCTCGTGAACCTGCGAACGCATGAACTCGTTATGGATTTCATGGTGGAAAAAGTGGGCAATTCCGTGCATGTGCTCAATTCGATTTCTCCGGCCTTCACCAGTGCAATGAGCTTTTCCCGAATGGTAACAGGGGAATACATCGACAAGTAAAACAAATGTTTGAACCGTTTTTTCCTTTCCTCTCTCCTTGACTTGCCGCTTGGCGGGTGTATGCTTCGCGCAACTCTCTTACAGCGAGGTTGACATAATGAAACTCCCTACTTTGAAGTTTGGAGATCTCGTCGCCAAAATGCCCATCGTTCAGGGTGGCATGGGTGTCGGCATCTCCCTTTCAGGTCTTGCGTCCGCAGTAGCCAATCAGGGCGGTGTGGGCGTCATCGCAACATCAATGATCGGCATGCGTGACCCGCAGCGCGCCAAGGATCCGCACGCCGCGGATATTCGCGCACTCACCGAGGAAATCCGCACGGCCCGTGAAAAAATGAACGACGGACTGCTCGGCGTGAACATCATGTGCGCGCTGACCAACTTCGCGGACATGGTCTCCACCTCCATCAAGGAGAACGTGGATATCGTCTTTTCCGGCGCCGGGCTCCCGCTCGACCTGCCGAAATACGCCCGCGAGGCATCGGATAATCTGAAGCAGGAAGTGCGCACCAAGCTGGTGCCCATCGTGTCCTCCGGACGCGCCGCCAAGATCATCTCCAAGAAGTGGCTGTCCAAGTACGGCTACCTTCCCGACGGCTTCGTGGTGGAAGGCCCCAAGGCGGGCGGCCACCTCGGCTTCAAGCCCGAGGAAATCGACAATCCGGACTACCAGCTCGAAAAGATCGTCTCCGACGTTGTCGAGACCGTGAAGCCTTTCGAGGACCAGCACGGTCGCGCCATCCCCGTCATCGCGGCGGGCGGCGTGTACAGCGGCGAGGACATCGGAAAATATCTGGCTCTGGGCGCTTCCGGCGTGCAGATGGGAACCCGCTTCGTGGCCACCGAGGAATGCGACGCGGACATCGAGTTCAAGCAGGCGTACGTCAACGCGAAGCAGGAGGACGTGGGCATCATCAAAAGCCCGGTCGGCCTGCCCGGACGCGCCATCATGAACAACTTCCTCAACTCGGTTTCCGACGGCCTGAGAAAGCCCAAGAAGTGCGTGCACAAGTGCCTGCACTCCTGCGCCGAGGAAAACTCGCCCTACTGCATCGCGCAGGCTCTGGTGAACGCATACAAGGGCAAGCTGAAACACGGCTTCGCCTTTGCGGGCGCCAACGCCTACCTCGTGGACAAGATCGTCACCGTCCAGGAGCTGATGACTTCCCTTTCCGAAGAGTTCGACAGACGCTGGAGCAGCGTCGAAGAGTTCGGAAGGGATCTGGCTAAAAAGAAATAGCCGCTTCCAAACGACACAAAAAAAGGCAGGGCCGAATGGCCCTGCCTTTTTTTGTTTGCTGTGTCATCCGCTCTATCAGACGAAGTTTCTGGCTACCTGATAGACAACCACCGCCAGCCCGTAGGCCAATGCCGTGGAGCCGATCACGCTGAACATCGCCCAGCTCCAGCTCGACTCCCGGGCCATGGTCACCACGGTGACGAAGCACGGTGCGTAGAGGAGCACGAAGATGATCATGGCCAGCCCCGCGGCCTTGCTAAACCCGGGGTCCGTGGACAGACGCTCGGCCAGCGGACGCGCTTCTTCGGGGTCCACTTCGCCGAGGGAGTAGGCGGTGCCCATGGTGGACACGATGACTTCCTTGGCCGCGAATCCGCCCACCAGAGCGATGTTCACGCGCCAGTTGAAACCGGCCCACTTGGTCACGCCTTCGAGCGCGGTGCCGATCTGTCCGGCGAAGGTGCCGCGAAGGGCTTCTTCGGCCTGCTCGTTTTCGAGCGTTTCGATACGGCTTTCCAGTTCGGCGACCTGATTCTGCGCACCGGAGGCCTCGACGGTTTCAATCTTCTGCGCGATTTCGGCGCGCTGTGTTTCATAGGCTTCCACGCGATCCTGCGGCATCTGGGGGAAAGTCATGAGCGCCCAGAGCAGGATGGAGATGCCGAGGATGACGGTACCGGCCTTGCGGGCGTATTCCCAGGTGCGCTCCCAGGTGTGGATCAGCACGCCGCGCAGTGTGGGGATGCGGTACGGCGGCAACTCCATGACGAACGGGGTGGACTCGCCCTTGATGACCGTCCAGCGCAGGATGCGCGCCACGATCAGGGCCATGGCCCACGCGGTGAGGGTGATGGTCAGCATGACGCCCGCGCCCTCTTTGGGGAAGAATGCGGCCGCAAGCATCAGGAAGACGGGCACTTTCGCGCCGCAGGTCATGTACGGGGCCACGAACAGAGTCGCCAGCTTCTCGCGCGGGCTTCTGAGCGCACGGGCGGACATGACGCCCGGCACCGCGCAGCCGCCTGCTATGCCGCCGGAGACGATGAACGGCAGCACGGAGGTGCCGTGCAGGCCGAAGGTGCGGAATACGCGGTCGAGCATGTAGGCCATGCGTGCCACGTAGCCGGAGTCCTCCAGCGCGGAGATCATGAGGAACATGAACATGATCAGCGGGACGAAGCCGAGCACGCCGCCGACGCCGTCGATGATGCCGGACACGATCAGCGATTTCAGCAGCCCCTCGGGCATGATGCCGGAAACCGTATCACCCAGCCATCCGAAGAATGCTTCAAGCCAGCCCATGGGTATCTCGCCCACGGTGAAGGTCACCTTGTAGATCATGTAGATGACGCCCAGCATGATGATCGGGCCGAGGAACTTGTGAGTCAGGAAACGGTCGATGTTGTCGGACATGCTGATGCGGTCCTCATCCAGAACCGGGTAGCGTACGACGTGTTTGACGATGCCGGCGATGAATCCGTAACGGTAGTCCGCGATGATGGCGTCGGGCTCGGCATTGAGGGTCTTCTTGGTGTGCTCGGCGACCTTGGCGGCCATCTTTTCCAGACGCTGGGAAAGTTCGGAGTCGGCCATACGGCCCTTGAGCACCACGTCCTCGTCGTGTTCAAGGTATTTGATGCCGGTCCAACGCGCGGGAACCAGATCGGTGAGCAGACCGGCCTCGGCGATCATGGATTCCATTTCCTCCAACACGGGATCGAGGTCCGGGCCGTAGGAAATGCGAAGCGATTCCCAGTCGCCCTGATTCTCGTTGGCGTGACGCGCGGCAGCGGCCAGCAGGTCGCCTTTGCCTTCACCGGTGCGGCCCACGGTTTCCACCACGGGGCAGCCGGTCAGTTCGGAGAGCCGCTCGGTGTCGATCTCCTTGCCGCTTCTTCTGACCTCGTCCATCATGTTCAGGGCCAGCACCAACGGCACGCCCATTTCCTTTATCTGGACGGCGAGGTACAGGTTGCGCTCCAGCGCCCCAGCGTTAAGCACGTCCACCACCACTTCCGGCCGCTCTTCGGCCAGAAAGTTGCGGGCCACGAGCTCTTCCTGCGTGTATGCGGTAAGCGAGTAGGTTCCCGGCAGGTCCACGAGTTCGACATCGGTCCCCTGATGTTTCACGATGCCGGTTTTCTTTTCCACGGTGACGCCCGGCCAGTTGCCCACGTGATGCCGGGCTCCGGTGATGGCGTTGAACAGGGTCGTTTTTCCGCAGTTCGGGTTGCCTGCGATGGCTGCAGTTATCTTCTGCATGCTAGTCCTCCAGCGGCTCGACGGTGATGTGGTCCGCTTCGCTGTTTCGAAGAGTGAGGGTGAAGTCCTTGAGCCTCAGTGCCACGGGGTCCTTGAGCGGCGCCTTTCCTATGACCTTTACCTCGGTGCCGGGAATGAGGCCCATGTCACGGATTCTTCGCCCGAGCTCGCCTTGTGCGGAAACGGTCACGATCTTGAGCTTCTGGTTGACGCCTGCCTCTCGCAGACAAAATGCCTTGCCCATCTGGATCACTCCTCTCGATTCAAATGAAAATCGTTTTCAACGGTTTGATAAAAAAAATTATTCCCCGCCGCAATCCTTCTTCTGCTGGGGCGTGCAGCTTGAGCCGCAGCCGGAGCATCCGCAGGATCCGGAAGAGGTAGCGCTCTTGACGAAGCGCCTGATGACGAAGAACGCCGCTGCCGCAACGATCACGCCGACGATGATAATATCTGTCATATTTCCCCCAGTGGTTTTGGACGCATCCGCCGCGTCCGTCAACTAGCTTGTAGTGACGTTGAAAATCATTGTCAATGACTTTGGCGGAGAAAGTTCGGATTCTTGTTGCGAGGGGTGGAGTACGGGCATCCTGCTGAAAGTATCTTGAGATCTGGGGAAATCCCCCTGCCTGAAAATCCGTCAACTTGTGCGGCCCGGGAGGATTCTATATAGTCCACGCCGAAACCGAACCAAGGAGCGCGCCGTGGGCTGCTGCATGTGTGAAGAATATAAATGGGATGACCCGCAGGAGCCGATCCTGTGTCTGCTTGAGGACCGCAAGGAATACTGTCTTTTCCATGCACCGGGCGATTTGAAGGATCATGAAGCGCTTATGGATGCCGCTTGGGAGCGGGTGAACTGTGTGCTGGAAGCCAACGTCGGCCGGGGGGAAAATGATCAGATTTCATGTGATTTAAGCGGTACGGCCTTTGGTGAAGACGTGGATTTTGGCGGAATGAGCTTTTCTACAAGCGACTTCAGGGGCGCCACGTTCGGGGGGGAAGCC
>Ga0182238_1000010_pt1 | contig 107892 bp, 97 predicted proteins | sample hydfrates6_PW_90_FD_132439 | JGI IMG/M metagenome (GOLD analysis project Ga0182238, IMG submission 132439) | Subsurface microbial communities from deep shales in Texas, USA - hydraulic fracturing test 6_PW_90 | ecosystem: Environmental > Aquatic > Deep subsurface > Shale gas/oil reservoir >... | reverse complement strand
TGGACCCGACAACTGCAACCCCGCTGACAACCCAGGGATTCCAAAGGGGGCCCGCCCCTTTGGTCCCCCTGAAAGGGTCCGCCTGAAGGGCCCGCCGGAGGCAGCCCCGGAGGCCTTAAATGCGTGTCGGTTTTCTCACGAGCAGCCAGATGACGTGGACGAGGCCGGGGAAGTAGCCGCAGAGGGTGAGGATGAGGTTGATCCAGAACTGGAGACCGAGTCCCACTTTGAGGAATGCGCCAAGCGGCGGCAGCAGGACGGAGATGATGATTCTGAGAAGTTCCATGGTCTTTTCCTTTACTGTTTTGTCTTAGGGTTTTCCATCCCATAACCCTTTTGAGAGGATTATAACAAGGGCGGCCTATCTTTCATTGCAAAGAGGCAACGCGCGAAACGAAAAAGGGCCTTTCCGCGGCATCAATGCGGAAAGGCCCTTCGAGGATGTCGGTAAGCGATCGGACGCTTGCTTTGATATTTATCTAGGCTGCTTCCTGTTCTGCTTTTTCCAGCTTACGGCGATATGCCTGAAGGTCTTCGATGGTGATGACCGGCATATTGTGTCGCTCGGCATACTCCACGACTTCGGGGAGCCGGGCCATGGTACCGTCAGGATTGGTGAGCTCGCACAGGACGCCGCAATCGCCGAGTCCGGCAAGACGCATGAGGTCCACGGTGGCTTCGGTGTGGCCTTCGCGTTCCAGCACTCCGCCGGGGCGGGCGCGCAGGGGGAAGACGTGGCCTGGGCTGTGCAGACAGTCCGGGCCGGCGTTGCAGGCCGAGGCCGCCTTGACGGTGCGCACGCGATCGGCGGCCGAGACGCCTGTGGTGACACCTTCGGCAGCTTCGATGGTCACGGTAAAAGCCGTGCCGTACTGGCTGTTGTTGGTTTCGACCATCATGGGCAGGCCGAGCTGTTTGACCCGTTCGTCCGTGAGACACAGGCAGACGATGCCGCTGCAGTCGCGGATGAGCATGGCCATCTGCTGGTCGGTGAGATGTTCGGCAGAGAAAATGAGGTCACCCTCGTTTTCCCGGTCTTCGTCGTCCACCACGAGCACGCCCGATCCGGCCCTGAGTGATTCGAGGGCTTTGCGGACCCGCTGTTCGGGATCTCCGTAACGTGAGAGAAGAGACTGATTCATGGTAACGCTCCTTGGCGTTTGGGTACCAGAATCAGGGCGCAGGAAATGCCGGAACGCACGCCAGAGGGCGCGGCGCCGCACAAGGCGGCATCGTTCGGCGCTTATCCTCTTCCATCCGGACTGTCACCGTCGGCCCCGGCATCTCACCGGGTCTGCTGACCCTCTCCCCCGATGGGAGAAGCGCTCGCGGGCTCCCCGGTCGCGCCGGGATACCGCCGGTGGGGAATTGCACCCCGCCCTGAGAATAAGAACGGGCCGAACTGTGCAAAAAGCCGGGACAAATGTCAACTTCCCATCTGCGGTCCGGGAATTCCTTCCATTTCCCGCCGTGCTCCCGCAAGCAACTCCCTGCCGAAATCCTCCAACAGTGGCGAGTCGATATTCCAGCAATGCCAGTGCAGCGCCACATCCACGGTCACAGTGGGTAAAAGGTCCACAAGCACGCCGGATGCCAGCAGCGGGCGGCTCTGTTCATCGGGGATCATGCCGCTTACGGTTCCGGCGGCGATGAATTCCGGAAACTTGGATGCGGACGGAGCGTAGGCTGCCGGCGGAGTCGGCTGGGTCTTGAACGCTCTGGCAAAGAGTTGTTCGTGGAGCGTGTCGTGCCGGTTGAAAATCAGCACCGGAGCCATGTTTGCCGATTCGAAGGATGGGCCATCCGGGAACCACCGATCACGGTATTCGGGCGCTCCCACGAGCCGGTAGCGCATGGTCCCGAGGTAGCTCACGCGGCAACCCTGAAACGGCTCGGCCCGGGACGAAACGCATCCGAGGACGTCGCCATCGCGAAGCAGGGTGTGCGTCTTGTCCTGATCTTCCACGCGGAGGTCGAGCAGCACCGGGCGGGTCTGCATGAAGGTGCGAACTGCCGGATGAAACCACGTGGCGATGCTGTCCGCGTTCACCGCCACGGGCAACGAGGTGAATGGGCCGCGCCGTTCGCCGATGCCGCACGAAAGGTCATCCTCAAGCCGCAGTACCTGTCGATAATGCCGCAACACCGCCTGTCCCGAATCCGTGGGCCGAGGCGGGCTCGTGCGCACCAGTAGAATGCGGCCCGTGTTCTCCTCCAGCAATTTCACCCGCTGCGACACCGCAGACTGGGTCAGATGCAGTCGCTTCGCAGCTTTCTCGAAGCCACCTTCCTCCACAACCGCAGCGAACGCTTCAACTTGTCGATAATCAAGCATGGCTCATCAGTATAACTAATGATTCATTAAAACAATCAGTTTCACTTTTGAGTGCGGCAACGGTAGTCCAGCACACCAAAGGAGAAACACACATGCTGTTGACGCCGTATGCTGAAGGATTTGCAATGGGTGGCGGGCTGATCGTGGCCATCGGGGCGCAGAACGCTTTCGTGCTCACACAGGGGGTGCGCAACAACCGCCCGTTGATCGTGGCCGCGCTTTGCATTCTCATCGATGCAGCATGCATTTCGCTCGGTGTTTCGGGCGTGGGAACCGCAGTGGCTGCCAATCCGAAGCTAGGGGACATCGCAGCGTGGGGCGGTGCCGCGTTTCTGCTCTGGTACGGCTGGGGATCGCTTCGCTCCATGCTTTCCGAAGACCGCCTTCAGGCGGATGCCGAGACGGCCGATACGCTTCGCCGCACCATCGGCATGACACTGGCGGTCAGCCTGCTCAATCCGCACCTGTACCTCGATACGGTCGTACTCCTTGGGGGCGTGAGCGGTCAGTACCAGACTCCGGCGCGGTACGTCTTCGGAGCAGGGGCGATAACCGCCTCGGTGGCGTGGTTCCTGACTCTGACCGTCGGCGGGCGCATACTGGCCCCGATATTTGCTCGTTCCATCACCTGGCGGATTCTGGACGGCATCATCTGCCTGACCATGTGGGGCATCGCCGCCGGACTGATCCGATCCGCGCTTTAGCCGTACCGCAATTTTTTGCAAGACAGTCCGTAGCGTGTCGTTCTATGCTCTGCGCCAATAGGTAGTTTCCCGATCCGGAGAAGACCATGAGCAAGAGTTCCGTCAAATACATACGCCCCGAGAGTCTGGACGGGTTCGAGATTCGCTCCGTGGTGGAATCGGGGCACTCCTTTCCCAATCATACGCACGACGTTCACTCCGTGGCCGTCATGGAGGCGGGCGGTTGTTACTGCTCCTCAGGTTCGTATGTCCGAAAGGGCGAACTTGCCATGTTCAACCCCGGATTCGTGCATTCCGGCATTATTCCGCGGTCCGACACCCGGCTAACCTACCGCGTTCTCTATTTTGATAATGATCTGCTTACCGATGCCGCACGGCAACTGGCCAAACGCGACGCGCTGCCCGAATTTCGGTCAGTGGTGGCTTGCGACGGTCTTGCCCACCGCGAACTGAACGTTCTCGGCAACACGGTGGCAGCCGGGGCGGACAGGCTCACCCTCGACACCGCTCTTTCCCGCGCCTGCGCAGCCCTGCTTGCCCGACACTGCGAACTGCGGCCAAGAGTGCCGGACACACAGGAGCCTCTGGCCGTGCGCCGCGCCCGAGACTACCTGAACGAGCATCTCTCGGAAAAAGTCTCACTGGACGACCTCTCGCGCGTCACCGGACTGTCCCGCTATCATCTGCTGAGAACCTTCCGCCAGTGCGTCGGCATCCCCCCGCACCGCTACCACACCCAGATTCGTCTGGAGCAAGCCAAGTTCCTCCTGCGTCGCGGTCATCCCATCGCCGAAGCCGCCCTGCAAAGCGGCTTTTCCGACCAAAGCCATTTCGCCAACACATTCCGCCGATACACCGGCGCCACCCCGCGCCAATACGCCCGCGGCTAGCCCCACCACATCCGCCCCTTGCTCATCTGCCTGAAAAGCGGTGACTTTTGCGTGCAGAGCCTTTCGCATTTACTTTTTCTTTCAAATCAAGCAATTAATGTAGATAGGAACATTTTTACGAACACGTTAGGAACACCCACAGACCACAAAGGAACCGCCATGGCCCGAAACGACCAACCCCGCCGCTGCGACTGGGCGCTTCAGTCCGAAGAGGAACGAATCTATCACGACAAGGAATGGGGTGTGCCAGTCTTCGACGATGCGCACCAGTTCGAGTTCCTCGTGCTGGAATCCGCACAGGCAGGACTCTCATGGCTGACCATTCTCAAAAAACGCGAAGCCTACCGGAAAGCCTTTGCCGGATTTGACCCCAAAACCGTATCCCGATTCAATGAAAGCGACGTCGAACGCCTGATGCAGGATCCCGGCATCGTCAGAAACCGCCAGAAAATCGAAGCCGCCATCAACAATGCAAAAGCCTTTCTTGAAATCCAAAAGGAATTCGGAACCTTCTGCAACTACATCTGGGGATTCGTAGACGGAAACCCAATCCAGAACAATTTCAAGAAAATGGAAGACGTGCCCGCAGAAACCGAACTCTCAAGGACTATCGCCAAAGATCTCAAAAAAAGAGGCTTCAAATTCCTCGGCCCGGTCACCGTCTACGCCCACATGCAGGCAACAGGCATCGTCAATGACCACCTCGTGCACTGCCAGCGCTACGCAGAAGTGGCCGGATATACGCTTAATCTGCCCTGATGGGGAATGATGCCTCCGGCGGGCCCTTCAGGCGGACCCTTTCAGGGGGACCAAAGGGGCGGGCCCCCTTTGGAATCCCTGGGTTGTCAGCGGGGTTGCAGTTGTCGGGTCCATGCGGCCGCACAATCCGCGTCCCAACTGCAACCCCGCTGACGGGGATTATTGGTTCTGTGCGTCTTGGCTGACGAATTCCTGTAGCAGGAGGGAGTCAAGATAGCCTTTCCAGCTCACATGCTCACCATAAGAACTCCCAGCAACATTCCCCATCTCCGCCAACTCAACAACCGCCATCAGCCGTCCGCCAAGCCGCCTAAGAATTGTCGCTTTCGGAAAGCCGGGTGCGGCTTGGCAATACAAAGGTTTTTGGGAGATTCTTAAGAACCCTTTTGCAAAAGGGTTCTTAAGCCGCCGGAGGCACCATCTCGTTGCTACCGGAGGGCTTTTTGAAAGGCTTGAGCAACGTCTCGCAGATTCTGTTCCCAGTCATAGGCGAGCGGGTCGGCCTTGATGACTTGCCCTTGGATGGCCTTGGCGATGAGTTCGGCGCTTCTGTCCGAGAACTGGGGTTGGACGAATACCACTCGAATGTTCTCTTTTTTGGCGTGTTGAATAAGTTCGCCAAGCTCTTTTGGGCCGGGTTCCTTGCCTTCCAATTCTATGGGAATCTGCGTCAGGCCGTAGGTTTGGGCGAAGTAGCCCCATGATGGGTGATAGACCATGAATCGTTTTTGGTTGGATTGGGCGAAGAGAGACTGCAAGTCGCCGTCAAGTTTATTTATTTCGTGTACGAAAGACCCATGATTCTTGCGGTAGGCTGCTTCGTTTTCAGGATCTGCTTCGATCAGTCCTTTGAGAATAGAGGCTGCCATCTGCCTGACTATCGGCGGGGCCGTCCAGATGTGCGGGTCAGGGATTCCGTGATGCTCTCCATTCTCAACGTGCACTTCTTCATGGTGATGATGTCGAGCCATTGGTCGTTTATCAACGCCTGCATCCATTGCGATGAAAGTCGATTGCGGGCTTGCTGACTTCATTCGCTGCAGCCATGCTCTTTCGAAAGGGACTCCTATGGAGAAGTAGAGTTGCGCCTGTGAAAGTTCTGCCATCTGGCGCGGTTTTGGTTCATAGGATGCGGGGCTCGCACCGGGTTGAACCATCACGGAGACATCGACGAGGTCGCCACCGATTTGTTCCACGAAGTATTGCTGCGGAACAATGCTGACGACAACTTTGGTTGCCGCGTGTGCCGTACCGGTCAACAGGATAAGGGCTATCAGGGTGGCAAGAATTCGTTTCATCATTGGTAGCTCCGCAGGCGGTTACAGGATTGAAGTCCAGTATTCTCCCAATTAGTTTGAGCATGTCAACTCGAAGGGATCGCATGGCTGGCTTAATATTGATTTTTCGTGCTATTGTCCCTGCGGCTTTTCCGTTCCATTTTGTTCTCTTCCATCCATCTTTTCGGAGCAGACATGCAGTTTGACGCCAACGCAGTTTATTTCGCTTTTGGTCTCACCCTTTTCGCTGGCCTTTCCACTGGTGTGGGAAGCGCCATCGCCTTTCTTTGCCGATCCACCAACACGCGCTTTCTGTCGCTGGCACTTGGCTTCTCCGCAGGGGTGATGCTCTATGTTTCGTTTGTTGAAATATTCTTCAAAGCAAAGGAATCACTGATGATGTCTTTGGGAGAGGTGCCGGGGACATGGGCTACTGTGGGCGCTTTTTTTGCTGGCATCATGCTCATCGCTCTCATAGACCAGCTTGTGCCGGGCTATGAAAACCCTCACGAACTCCACTCCATTGAGGAAATGGACCAGCGAATGGAAACGCTGCCCAAAAACGAGTCGCACGACTTCGCCAAGCTGCATCGCACCGGGATGTTCGCGGCTCTGGCCATCGCCATCCACAACTTTCCCGAAGGGCTGGCCACCTTCACCGCGGCGCTGACGGATCCCACTCTCGGAATTGCCATCGCGGTAGCCATCGCGATCCATAACATACCAGAAGGCATCGCCGTATCGGTGCCGATCTATTTTGCCACCGGCAGCCGCGCCAAGGCCTTCAAGCTTTCCTTCCTGTCCGGGGTCTCGGAGCCTGTCGGGGCTATCGTCGGTTACCTGCTGCTCATGCCCTTTTTTACGCCGACACTGTTCGGCGTTCTCTTCGCCTCCGTGGCGGGCATAATGGTCTACATCAGCCTTGACGAGCTTCTGCCGGCCGCCGAGGAATATGGTGAACATCACTGGTCGATCATCGGCGTGGTCGCCGGGATGGCGGTTATGTCGCTCAGTCTCCTCCTCTTTCTCTAGATTACAATTTTGCAATCAAATACACTTCTGTTTGCAAATTTGGCAGGAGCGAGCTCGCAATTATGTAAAAGTGTACTGTTTTCAGGGGTAATTTTTTGGCCTGCGTTTTGCAAAGTCTCGTGTCGGAGGTAAACAATGAACGCAACGGACAATGCTTTTATCATCATCTGCTCGGCGCTGGTCATGTTCATGACGCCGGGGCTGGCACTTTTCTATGGCGGGCTGGTCAGGTCCAAAAACGTCCTGTCCACCATCATGCACAGTTTCGTGCTCCTGGGGCTGGCGTCCATCGTCTGGGCGGTGGTCGGCTACACCCTTTCCTTTGGCAGTGACATCGGCGGCCTTATCGGCGGATTCGACTTCGCCTTCCTCAGCGGCGTCGGGATGACCACGGAAGGTTCACCGGCGGACAACCTGCCGCACCTGACCTTCATGGCGTTCCAGTGCATGTTTGCGGTCATCACGCCCGCGCTCATTTCTGGCGCGTTTGCCGAACGCATGAAATTTTCCGGATTCCTGCTCTTTTCCACGCTGTGGATCGTGGCGGTGTACGCCCCCATGTGCCACTGGGTGTGGGGCGGCGGCTGGATGGGCGAAATGGGCGCGCTGGACTTCGCCGGCGGTGCCGTGGTGCACATGAGTTCCGCTGCAGCGGCTCTGGCCTGTGCTGTCCTGCTCGGCAAGCGCAAGGGATACGGCAAAACTGCCTTTATTCCTCACAACCTTCCCATGACCGTGCTCGGCGCAGGCATCCTGTGGTTCGGCTGGTTCGGCTTCAACGCCGGGTCCGCCCTTGCTGCGGACGGCAACGCTGCCAACGCATTTGTGACAACACACATGGCCACTGCCGCCGCGCTGCTCTCATGGCTTGCCGCGGAGTGGATGCATGAAGGCAAGCCCACCACGCTGGGCGCGGCTTCCGGCGCGGTCGCCGGACTGGTCGCCATCACCCCGGCGGCAGGCTTCGTGAACCCCATGAACGCCATCCTCATCGGCCTCGGCGCAGGCGTGATCTGCTACGGCGGCATCATGCTCAAGAACAAGTTCGGATACGACGATTCGCTGGACGTGGTGGGCATCCACGGCGTCGGCGGTACCTGGGGCGCGCTCGCCACGGGCATCTTCGCCACCGAAGGCGCCAAGGGCCTGCTTTACGGCAACCCCGGTCAGCTCTGGATACAGTTCGTTTCCGTCGTGGCCACCTGGGCCTTCTGCTTCATCATGACCCTGATCATCTTCAAGGTTGTCGATGCGGTCGTGGGACTTCGGGCGAGCGAAGAAGACGAAGTGCGCGGACTTGATGTTTCCCTGCACAGCGAAACCGGGTATCAGATCTAGACAGGAGTATCGCCATGAAGAAAGTGGAAATCATAACGCGAACGTTCAAGCTGGACGACATCAAGGTCGCCCTGACCGATCTGGGCATTCAGGGCATGACCGTCACCGAGGTCAAGGGCTTCGGAAGACAGGGTGGTCACAAGGAAGTGTATCGCGGGGCCGAGTATCAGGTGGATTTCGTCCCCAAGATCAAGATCGAGATAATCATCGACGATGCGCAGGTGCGCGAGGTGGTAGAGGCCGCAAGAGCCGCCGCCTTCACCGGGCACGTCGGCGATGGGAAAATATTCGTCTACCCCGTCGATGAGGCAGTGCGGATCCGCACCTCCGAAACCGGCGACGAGGCCATCTAGACGAACCGGACACCTCCCTTTTGGGCGGACCGCACCCCCCATCAGCGGTCTGCCCAAACCGGGAAGGAATCAGTCTCTGGCGGCTTTGACCAAGGCTTGGAACAACCCCTGCTGACGTTTTGACTGCGGCATGTATTCCGGATGCCATTGCACACCCAGCATGAACCTGTTTTCGGAATGCTCCACGGCCTGTATGACCTGATTGAGTTCCCGAGCCGCAACCACGAGCCCCGGAGCCACGTCGTTCACGGCCTGCCGATGCAGGGCATTGACGAAAACCGTCCTTGCCCGCAGCAGCTCGGCAAGGCGCGTCTGCGGTTGAAGCAGGATGCGCTTGCGAGGCAGCACGGATTGAATCTGTGGATGTTCCTCATAGAAATCCCGGAGGTCCTGATGCAGCGAACCGCCAAGATGCACGTTCATCAGCTGACAGCCACGGCAGATGCCCAGCACGGGCATATTCTTGTCCATGGCCCGGGTCAGCAGATGCAGTTCGAGATCGTCGCGGGCAGGGTCGCGCTTGGGGCCGAATTTCAGCCCGAACAGCCAGCGCAAGAGAAGCAGAATAATGGCCAGCCCGAGATCGGTGGGCTTGGGCTTCTCCTTGGGGCCGGGATCAAGGGCTTCCATACCGTAGGTTTCCGGGCTGACGTCGGCGCCGCCGCCGAGTACCAGCCCGTCGAGTTCATGAATCTGTCGCGGGCGCTTTGGAGTGATGCGCACGGGACGACCGCCTGCACGAACCACCGCAAGCGCCGTGAACCACCAGGCGGGGCCACCCCCTTTGTCAGGACCGCAGACCCCTATTACCGGTCGAGCCATTTTGCCACCCTGTCAGGCCATGAATCACCGAGCACGCGCTCCGAAATGCGTCTGGACTCAAACCAGTCCCGCGTCATTGCCGTAAGCAGTTCCGGATCGTTCGCCACCCGCTCCACTTCGAGCCACGATTCCCACTCGAACTCCACGCTCCAGCCGGAATCATCCAGACGACAATCCGGGAGACGGTAATGAAATGCCGGCCGTCCCTGAATGAGATCGTGCTCCACCGGGTGCTCCTCCAGTTCTTCGGGGACCAGCTCGGCGAACATGGGCAGCATGTCCAGCGCACGGTTGCGTGTGGGATTGTATTTCATGTAGTCATCGGCAAAACTTCGTACGTCGGAAGGCCAGTATTTTTCATCAAGTACGTATTTCAGATAACTTGCCGGAAACCTGTCAATGTAGGGGGAGATGACGCGGGTGAGGTCAACGCCGCGCTCGCGTATCCAGTCTTCCAGAAGCAGGAAGGAGCGCAGGTACGCCAGCAGCGTCTTCAGGGACGTGTCCGGCGGCTCCACGTTGAAGTGCAGGCCGAAGGCGTAGGTGAAGCTTGCGCGGGTGCCGCGGGCGTGCAGCTCATGCAGCCTGCGTCGAAGGACTTCCGCCTCGGTAAGCACCGAAAACGGCAGCGGCGGAGTGACTACCTCGCACGGTACCAGATCGGAGGCCAGACCAAGAAGCATCTGCTCCAGACGCTGGGCCTCGTCGGAAACGTCAATGCCTATGAACTGCAGGTATTCCTCGTACCGCTTTTCCTTGAGCATGGCGGCGTCCATCTCCACCGTGAATTTGCCCACTTCGGTTTCCTCGACAGTAAAGACGAAGCTGTTCTTGCGCTTTATCTCGCCGCCGAAAACCTCGCGAACAGCCTCGGCCGCGGCTTCCGGCCCGAGCTTTGCGAACTCGAATTCCAGTCCGACGCGACGTTCGGACCCGTCTTTCTTATGTTGAATCTGTGGCAGTATCATATCGTTTTCCGTAAGTATGTGGTGCATTCGGCACCGGGGTTCAAGCAATGAGCAACAGCGTATCACAAGCTCCGAGCGGGGCGCCAGCATCAAGCGCGCAGGCGTTGAAACAATCTCGCGAAACACTCTTGAAGCGTCTGGAAGCGCGTGTGCCTCCCAGTTTTCCCGAAGCGTTGGCGCACGCCGCCGACACGTACTTCGAAGAGCGCGTCAGGGAGCTTACGAAATCAGAGGCAGCCAGCGCAAAGCCTTTCTGCGTGGTGGCCGTGGGCGGATACGGACGACGCACCCTCTGCCCCGGGTCGGACATTGACGTGCTCGTGATCTACCCCGGCCGCATTCCCGGCGATGCCGAGCCGTTCGCACGCGAACTGTTTCACCCGCTCTGGGACGTGGGCCTCAAGGTGGGCCACGGAGTGCGATCGGTCAAGGATTGCGCTTCATTGGCGGCTTCGGATTTTCAGGTGCTCACCTCCCTGCTGACCGCCCGGTTCCTGTGCGGCAACGAGGAAACCTTCAGCAAACTGTTGCGAACCGTGCATCGCAAGGCGGTGAAGGGACGCGAACGAGAGATTGCGCGAGCCGCGGCATCCGAGGCACGTTCCCGCGAGGAGACTTTCGGGGACTCGGCCAGCCTGCTCGAACCGGACCTGAAAAACGGCATCGGTGGTCTACGGGACATACAGACCGTGGACTGGCTGGTTCGCATAGCCCCGGACCGCAATCCGTTCCTGCCTGAGGAAATGACCCGGCTCCGGCGGCAAGAGGAATTTCTGCTCCGGGTACGCACAGCCCTGCATCACGCGGCGGGACGCGGGCTCGACCGTCTGCATTTCGACCTGCAACGACAGGTCGCCACCCTGCTTGGCTATGTGGCACCCGATGACGAGGCCGACAAGGCGGGGCGCGCCGTAGAGTTCTTCCTGACCCGTCTGCACAGCGTGCTCGGCAATGTGGCGGCCATGCGCGAGGCCGCCGTGCTTCATGTTGCCGGGCAGCATCACGAGGCGCAGGGACTGCCTCAGGGCATTGCGGCGGAACCGGAAGGGTTGCGTTTTGCGCAAGGCTCGCCTGAGCCCGAGCGGCTGCTGGATATCTTTACTGCCGCCGCGAGCACGGGCATTCCGCTCTCGTGGCGCGCAAGGCGTGCCGTTTCCGCCAGCGTGGCCGGACAGGCGGAGCTTCTGGACCATGATCCCGAGCTGTTCCGACGCATTATGGAGCTTTTCACATTGCCGCATGCCAGAAGCGCCGTACTGCCGCTGTCACGCACGGGGCTGCTCGGCGCGGTGCTGCCACCCTTCGAGCGAGTCAGGCACTTCGTGCAGTTCGATGACATCCACGTTCACCCGGCGGGGAGGCACACGCTGGCCACCTGCGCCGCCATCGGTGACATGATCGCCGGGCGACGCGGCACCGAAAGCGCGCTTTCCGAACACATCGAGCACCCCGAACCGCTGCTGCTGGCAGCCATGTTTCACGATCTGGGCAAGGAAGAGCCGGACCACGAACAGGCCGGGGAAATGCTCGCCCGCGATTCTCTCATGCAACTGGAATACGGCAGGGATGTCATTGAAGACGTGGCGTTTCTGGTTCGCAATCATCTGCTGCTTCCGGCCACCGCAGCCAGACACGACCCGGAGGATCCGGCGGCAGTGGAGGCTGTGGCGAAAACCTGCGGTACCGTGCGACGGCTGGACATGTTGCATCTGCTGACCGCTGCCGATGCTGAAGCGACCGGACCCAAGGTTTCCGGCAGCTGGAACAGGTCGCTCCGGGAGCGGCTGTATCACAGCGCGAGAGCCATACTCGAAAAAGGTGGGCATGGTTCGCCGGATACCGTTTTGCATGCGGACGTTCCTTTCGAATCAGTTCCTGACGTGACTGCGCATATGCTGGTGCGAATCCCGGAGCAGGCCCGCCGCAGACTCAGTCCGGAGACACTGGCGGAACATGCCGATATGGTGGCGGAACTGGACACTGCCGTGGCGCAAGACAGGGTACGAAAGCCCGGCGGCAAGGGCGGCATCGGCGTGAACGTCATCCGCAGCGCAACCGGTCCTGTGCCGGATGTGCGCGAAGTGACGGTGGCGGCGCACGACTCGCCCGGCCTTTTTTCCACCGTTGCGGGCTGCATGGCCCTGCTCGGGCTTTCCATCCTGTCGGCGGACATCTTTACATGGGAAGGGGATACCGCCGTGGACGTGTTCACCGTCGGCAGGGAGAACGGCTCCGCACCGGACGAAGGACTGCTGAAACGGCTTTCCTCCAACATCACCTGGGCCATGGCCGGCAAGCTCGACGTGTCAGGACGGCTTGCGGAAAAACGAAGCTCCCTGCTGGCCCCGAGACGCGGCCCCGATCTGCCGCTTTCCGTGCGCATCGACAACGAGGCGGACCCCGGCTTCACCCTGCTGGAGATATCCGCCCCGGACCGCATCGGGCTGCTGCATGATCTCGCCCGGGTGCTCTCCGACCTTGGGCTGGACATCGGTTCGGCGCGGGTTTCGACCATATCCGGCCGCGCGCTCGACGTGTTCCGGGTATGCGAAGCGGACGGCTCCAAGCTCAGCGACGGCTCGCGAATCCGGAACCTGCGGCGCGCGCTGACACGTGTCGGGGAATTGTATTGAGGCAGCCCTGCAATGCCGGGGACTTGCCAGCGGCGCGGTTCTCTGCCATTGCATCCGCGTAACCAGCGAACACGGAGGCAGGCATGGGCACGCGGCATGGCGTCATCAAGGTATTCTTCACAGGCGGAACCATCGGCATGAGCCCCGGCGAGGGGCATGAAGGCGTTGCTCCCGGCAACAACTTTTCCCGGCTGCTCAACGAACTGGCCTCGCCTCCGGACGGCGTAAGCCTCGAACCCGTGCTGTGGTCCGACAAACCAAGCCCGCACATGACGCCAGAGGACATGTTCCGGCTCGCACGCGACGTGCAGCAGGCCGTGGACGCGGACGACTGCCTCGGCGCAGTGGTGCTGCACGGCACCGACGTGCTGGCCGAGACCGCCTACATGTGCGACCTGGTGGTGGACACTCGCAAGACTGTGGTGCTCACCGGAAGCATGCGTTATTATTCGGAAACCGGCTACGACGGCATCCGCAACCTGCTCAACGCGGTCAGAACCGTGCTCCTGCCGCTGCCCCCCGGCACCGGGGCGGCCCTGCTCATGACCGACCGTATCTTCCCCGCACGCGAGGCGGTCAAGATCAATTCCCTGAACGTGGACGCCTTCGACTCACGGGAGGCCGGTATCATCGGCTACGTGGCCGGGGAGGAAGTCATCCTCGCGGGCTGTCCGCTGGCTGCCGAACCGAGGCGCAAGTTCTCCGCCCAACGGCTGGAAAAGCGCGTTCCCCTCATCACCTGTTACAGCGGCATGGACTCCCTGCCGTTCGATCAGGCTCGTGAAAACGGCGCGCGCGGACTGGTGGTGGAAGGCTTCGGGGCGGGCAACATCCCCCCGGGAGCGGTGCCCGGCGTGCAGCGCTGCCTCGACGCCGGAATGCCCGTGGTGCTGGCCACGCGCTGCATTGAGGGCGGCGTCTGGCCCATTTACGGCTATCCCGGCGGCGGAGCGGACCTCAAGTCGAAAGGCGTCATCCTTTCACGGCGCATGGGTGGCCCCAAGGCTCGCATTCGCCTCATGCTGGCGTTGGCCATGGCCGAAAACGCCGACGAAGCCAGCCGCCTGTTTGTTGAATGGGAGTAGGCCGCGCCTTGCATTCCGGGGCAAGGATGCTTACATTCCCGGCATGACAAAAACATACGATCCCGATCTCATATACGTTGAATGCGGAAAATGTGGCCAGCCCATCCTGTGGGGGCCGGGACAGACCAAGAAGATTCTGGATGCCGCGGAAATCGCGGACGAGGAAGTGGATGAGCATTGTGCCATCATTTCAGACGGTTGCCCGTCCTGCAAGCCCGGCGAGACTTCCTTCAGCACCCAGATCGTCCGAATGAACGACGAGCAGGAAGACTCCATGCCCAAGGGCGCTGAGGCACATTAGCCCTGCGCCTTTTCTTTTTCCGGGTGAACGCGTACCATCCCCCTCCATCAGAATCGGCCAGAACATGACGGAGGGACCCCATGACCAGACTCTTTCTCGCAGCAGCAGACACCCCTGCCGGACGCGCCGTATCAGAAGGGCTTGCCGGGAGCGGATTCGACATCGCCACTGACTCGCCCGACACCGACCCCGTAGCGGCCATGCGCGAGGCTGACGTTCTCGTGCTCGTTTCCCCGCTGGAGGAAACGCTCGTCAGGCAGGGCTTCGACCTCGTCAACGCCGCCAAGGAAGCCGGAATCGGCCATGTGGTTCGGATTTCGCTATACGCCTCGGCCAACGACGCCCACTGGCGGCTCGGGCGCGAGCTTGGCCGCGTGGATCTGGCCGTGGAAGAATCCGGGTTGCCGTATACCATCCTGCGGCCCAGCATGCTCATGCAGACCCTGCCCACTCCCGCCGAGCTGAACGGCGTTCTGCGCATTCCAAGCGGTGACGCGGCCGTAAGTTATCTTGACGGTCGCGACCTTGCCGCGTGCGTTGAGGCGGTCCTGTCCGATAAAGAGGCTCACAATGGCCGCACCTACGCCGTCACCGGACCGCAGGGGCTTTCCATGGATGATCTCGTGCAGACGATGGGTAAAGTGTCCGACAAGCTACCGAACGCGGAAGCACTTGAAGAAAATGATTATCTGGCCGTTCTTTCCGAGCAGGGTTTCGACGAGTGGTCCCGCAACATGCTCCTGAGCCTGTCGCGCATCGCCAAGCGGGGCATGGCCGGAAACGTCACCGGCGCGGTCCGCCACATCACCGGCCGCGATCCTCACTCCTACGCCGATTATCTCGCATCCCTCGAACCGGAGTAGAGCCTATGCCCGGTCCTCGCGAAGCCAGAACCCGGCTCATCCGAATCATCCGCGACATTGCCGCGGGCAACTACTCCGAGGAGATTCTCGATCTCACCGGTCCGGAACAGCCTGTGGAGATTCAGGAGATAGCCGAGGCAGTGGCGACCATGATGGTCCGCATCGAGGCCAGAGAACAGCATCTTCAGCAGCTTAACGAGACCATCAAGCACAACGCCCTGCGCACCGTGACTTCCATCGCACAGGCGCTTGGGGCACGAGATCAATATACGGAAGGCCACGGCGAACGCGTCGCCGCCTACTCCATGCGCACCGGCCGTCGCATGGGTCTGCCGCGCAGGGAATGCGAGAATCTCCGCGTGGCTGGCCTATTGCACGACATCGGCAAGATCGGCTTTTCCGACCGCATGTTCCGTGACGATGACATGAGTCCCGACGAGTCCATGATGCTGGAGATCCGCAGCCATCCGCAGTGGGGATTCGACATCCTCGCCGGGCTGGAATTTCTCGGACCGGCGCTCGAATACGTCCACGCCCACCACGAACGGCTCGACGGACAGGGCTACCCGCGCGGGCTTGCCGAAAAGGAAATCCCGCTGGGGGCACGCATCATTGCCGTTGCCGACTGCTTTGACGCCATCACCACAGACCGCCCCTACCAGCGAGGCCGTCCGCCGGAAGACGCCTTCCGAATCCTCGGCGAGAACTCCGGGGGCGCGCTGGACGCCGACGTGGTCGAAGCCTTCATTGCCGAGGTCGAAGAGAACGGGCTCGAATCCTGAGCCGCACCATCCCGGCTTCTAGCGCCGCATGGTGGCACGCAAACGATCCGGCCGCAGCAGCAGGTCGAAGGCGTCGAGCACATCGTTTACCACCACATCCGCAGACATGAGTGCGCGCACCGAAGCCCCTTCGCGCTGGATTACCGCAATGCCGAGGGCAGCGGCCTTGAGCATGGGACCGTCATTGCGGCCGTTGCCGATGGCCACGCACGAAAAATCGCCAATGGATTCGACATAGGCGAGCTTGGCTTCGTCCTCGCCCACTCCTTCGGCCGGTGAAATCACTTCCACCAGAACCGGCAGGTCCGACATTTTGCGGATGCAGTCCCCGTGCGTATCCGCAGTCAGAATCACCACCTGCGCCTCTTTTGCAAGCTGTTCGATGCGCTCACTCACGCCGGGGAGCAGTTCTCCGTCCTGTGCGATGGTCCCGTTGTAATCGAACACCACCGTCTCCGGCTTCAGGTTGCCCATTCCGGGGATGAATATCTCCATGAATTACCTCCAGTCCGATTGACAGGTTATGGTTGCGGCGACTACCAGTATCCCTTTCCGAAATCACTTTGCAGGAGAGGCCATGCCCAGCGCCCTTACCGTCAAGATCGTCACCGCCCTCGCCTACTTTGCCGTCGTCTTCTACCTCGGCTACCGTGGCTGGAAGGAAACCACCGGCTCCGACGACTACATGCTCGCCGGGAGAAAGATGAAATCCTTCGTCATGGCAATGAGCTACGGCGCGACCTTCATCTCCACCAGCGCCATCATCGGCTTCGGCGGCGCGTCCGCCATGTTCGGCCTCGACCTGCTCTGGCTGATGGTGCTCAACATCGTGGTCGGCATCGTCATCGCCATGCTGATCTTCGGCAAGCGGACCCGTCGGATGGGGCTCGCCCTCAACGCCGAAACCTTCCCCGAACTGCTGGGCAGACGCTATAAATCGCGCTTCATTCAGGCCTTCGCGGGCGGAACCATCTTCACGTTCATTCCGCTTTACGCCGCCGCGGTGCTCATCGGCATCTGCCGCATGCTCGAAGTCTCCATGGGCCTGGATTTTCACTTCGCGCTCGTAGGCTTTACGCTGCTGCTTGCCGTCTACGTCATTTCGGGCGGCATGAAGGCCGTCATGTATACCGAGGCTTTTCAGGGCTGCATCATGGTGGGCATGATGCTCGTACTCCTGTATGTGGTCTGGAACATGCTCGGCGGCTTCTCCGAAGGCTTCCAGACGCTTTCCCAAATGGCGCCGCTCATGCCCGAAAAGCTTCAGGCGCTCGGCATGAACGGCTGGACGCAAGGCGCGGAACCCGGCTCACCCATGTGGATGGTCATCTGGACCACGCTTATCTACGGCGTCGGCCTCGGCGTTCTCGCACAGCCGCAGCTCGTGGTGCGCTTCATGACCGTGCCCAACGATCGCGAACTCGAAAAAGGCGTCATCTACGGAACGCTCTTCATATTGCTGATTCCCGGAGTCATCTACTCCGTCGGCGCGTTTACCAACGCCATATTCTATCAGCAATTCGGCAAGATAAGCATCCAGATGGCCGGTGGCAACCTCGACAAGATCATCCCGACCTTCATCGAGACCATCATGCCGCACTGGTACTCCACGCTCTTCCTGCTCGCCATGCTCGCCGCCGCCATGAGTACGCTTGCCTCGCAATATCACGTGGGCGGCACCTCCCTTGGCCGCGACGTCTACGAGCAGTATGCCGAAACAAGCTCCAGCGCATCCGTCAAAGTGGCCCGGTACGCGGTAACCGCCACCGTCTTCATCACCCTCGTCTGGGCCTGGGTGCTGCCCGGCTCCATCATCGCACGCGCCACCGCATTCTTCTTCGGCCTGTGCCTCGCCACCTTCTTGCCCGCCTATCTGCTCGGCCTCTTCTGGAAAGGCATGACCCGTGCCGGCGCCATCGCCTCCATGCTCGGCGGCTTCGCCTGTTCCATGTTCTGGATGCTCTTCATCCACGGAAAATCCGCCTCCGGCCTCGGCCTCTGCGAAGCGCTCACCGGAAACCCCACCCTCGTCTCCACCGCCACCCCGAACGCCTACCCATGGATGCTTCAATTCATCGACCCCAACGTCATGGCTCTCCCCGCAGCTGCAATCATCGCTATAACAGTCAGCAAATTCACTGCGCCTTACGAACGGTCGCATATCGATAAGTGCTGGAGTGAGGTGTAGGGAAGGCCTCCGGCGGCTTAAGAACCCTTTTGCAAAAGGGTTCTTAAGAATCTCCCAAAAACCTTTGTATTGCCAAGCCGCACCCGGCTTTCCGAAAGCCACAATTCATAGGCGGCTTGGCGGACGGCTGATGGCGGTTGTTGAGTTGACAGGGGAGCAGGAATGTTGGGGGAGTTCTTATGGTGAGCATGTGAGCTGGAAAAGCTATCTTGACTCCCTCCTGCTACAGGAACTCGTCAGCCAAGACGCACAGAATCCAAACTTCCGTCAGCGGGGTTGCAGCTAGGACGCGGTTTGTGCGGCCGCATGGACCCGGCAGCTGCAACCCCGCTGACAACCCAGGGATTCCAAAGGGGGCCCGTCCCCCTGAAAGGGCCCGCCGGAGGCAACAGTGCCTACTCGTGATGTCCTTTGAATTGCGCCGTGACCTTTGCGCCGCCTTCCGGAGCGTTGGCGAGGGTAAGGGATGCGCCGTGGCTTTCAAGGATGTTGCTGACGATGGCAAGCCCGAGGCCGGTGCCGGAATCCTTGGTGGTAAAAAACGGATCCCGGTATTTTTCGAGCTTGTCGGTGTCGAAGCCGGGTCCGGTGTCCCGGATGATGATGGTGATGCTGTCGTCCTCGGCGTCCTGCTCGGCGTAGATATATAGTTCACCGGAACCTTCCATGGCCTGCATGGCGTTGGAGACCAGGTTGTAGAGGGCTCGGTAAAGCAGGTCTTTGTCACCCTTGGTGACGAGCTCGTCAGGCCACTCGCGGTGCACGGTTATGCCGAGTTTTTCGAATTCCGGCTCAAGGAACACGGCGATCTGTTCAAGCATGCGCGACAGGTCCACGTCGTTCATGACGGGTCTTTTGGGGCGTGCGTAATCAAGAAACTCGGAAACGGTTCTGGAGAGGCGTTTGGCCTCTTCGTGCAGGGCGTCGAGCAGACGTGTGTTGCGACCGTCTTTCTCGGCCTTCTTGATGAGCAGTTCGGCGGTGGAGCTGATGATGCCGAGCGGGTTACGGATTTCGTGCGCCACACCCGAAACCATGCGGCCCATTCCCGCGAGTTTTTCCTGCTGGAGCAGTTCGCGTTCGAGGCGTTGCTTTTCTTCAAGTCGCTGGTTGTTGATGCGTTCCGCGCGGCCGAGCAGGAAGATGATGGTGAAGAACAGGACCATTGAGGTCAGCAGCGAGGCCGAGATGATCAGCCGCTCAAAGTTGATGACTTCCATGTATTCATCGGTGATGTCCTGCGAGATTTCGAGGATGCCCATGACCGGGTTGTCGGTGATGGAGGCGAGGTTGGATTCCGCGCGCAGGGGATAATGCGAGGTCATGACGATGGAGCCGGGCTTCAGTTTGAGGCTGAAGAGCGCGCCGAGTTTGGAGACGCGACTATCGATTTCCGCGCTGAATTCTTCGCTGACCCAAGTCTGTTCAACCTGCTCGGTGTTGGGGCCCTGCTTGTTCAGTTCATCGGTGTCAAGGGAGTAGGTGACCGTGCCGTCTGCGTCGAGGATTCTCAGTTTGAGCACCTTGAAGCTGTGGACGGTGGAGCGGACCACCTGATCGAGTCGCTTGAACTGCTCGGGGTCGGATATCTTGATGGAGCCGTAGCGGATGAGTACGGGCAGGGCAAAGCGCGTCCAGACCTGATGGCTGACGTTCTCGGCAAGAAGAAGACCGAACTGTTCCTGCTTCTTGAGCATGGAACGTTCGGTCCTCTCGGAAAGGAATATGGACAGGAGCAGGCTGAACCCGAGGATCAGCGTGAAGATGCTCCATGAAAGAACTTTGACGCTTTGCAGCGGTCTTCCGCCGCCTCCGGTCTGCTTGTTCAATTCCTCAGAACTCCCGGATTTCCCGTCCGGCGGAGAGGAAGGCGTCGAGATCCTTCTTTTCGGGTTCGAGGCCGTCCGCGCCGAGGCGGGCCTTGGCCAGCCGCTTGCCGAGTTCCACGGCGGGCTGGTCGAGGGGGTTTATGTCCATGAGCCAGCCGGTCAGGATGGTGGCGGCTCCGAGCAGGGCAATCATTTTTCCTGCCTGTCTGGGCGCGTCCTGCTCCATGCGGATTTCCACGAGCGGAACGCCGTTTTTCTGCAGGGCCATCATGGTGCCGAGTCCTTCGGCCCTGATGAGTTCCCCGAAGGGCTTGCCCTGCACGTAGTCGAACTTGGCGGGCAGCTCGTCAGGGAACCGCGGACCGTCCGGAAGCTCCGGGCAGGTCAGGAACAGGCAGGCCTTGTTGCGCGGCCCGTCCAGAAACATCTGGTTCACCGAGTGCTGGTCCGTGACGCCCACCGCCGGGATGGGCTGGCTACCCTTCCCGTTTTTGCCGAGGCTCTCGGCCCAGAGCTGGGCGAACCAGTCGCCGAAGTCGGCCCAGAGCGGAATGTAGGCGAAAAAGATCAGCTCCGCAAACCCTGCGTCCATGAGCGATTTGCCCCAGCAGGCCAGCCGGAAGGATTCGTGCTTGCCAAGGGTGACGGCGTCCAGCTCCGGATCGGTGAGTGGGGCGGCGACCTCGCGGGCTCCTTCGAGCAGCGCGTCCACGTCAAGGCCGAGGAACAGGGCCGGGATCATGCCCACGGCGGAGAGTACTGAATAGCGGCCGCCGAGGTTTTCGGGAACTGGCAGCGTCGTGATGCCGTGCGCTTCGGACTCGTCGCGCAGAAAACCGGACTCGCCGGTGACGAAGAGCATGTTTTCCTTCCAGCGGTCACCGAGCACGGTACGCATCCAGTCACGCACGATGAAATACTGGCCGACGGTTTCGATGGTGCCGCCGGACTTGGACACGGTGACGACCACGGTCTTCTCCGGAGGCAGCCGGTCCAGATAGCCGTCGAGGGTGGACGGATCCACGTTGTCGGCGATCCAGAGCCACGGACCCTCGTGACCGGGCATGTCCTGCTGCGGGAAGAAAGCCTTTTGCAGCGCGCGGGCGCCGAGGGCGGAACCGCCGATGCCCAGAAGCAGCATGTGGTCATAGGATTGCAGCCGACCGCGCAGGTCTCCCAGCTGGGTCTTGAGTTCATTGAGATAGGGCATGGTCAGGAACGGCAGGTCGCCATTTCCCGTTTCCTGAATGAGCCTGCGGGCCACGGTTTCGGCCTTGGATGCGCTGGATTCGATGTTCAGCCGTTCAAGATCCGCTCCGGTCCAATCAAGTATGTCGGTCATGCTTCTCTCCTTGTCTTTGAGGCCTCAAGACGATGCATCATTGCGTAATGCCTTGTTTTTTCAATTATGGCAACCGCTTTGGCGCAGTTCCAACCACCCTTGTAGCATGATTGCGGGCGTCGTGCATGATTTTCAGCGGATTGGTGCGGCGGGAGAGCTGTGACGGGGAGCAACGGGATGGCTTTTCCCGTTGAATCCGGCGGTTAGGCGTGCCCGTGGCGATTTTGTTTGCTCGTTCAGGGCATTCCGGCTATGCTTCCGTCCGGTCCGTCAGGTAAGGGTTGCGGAATTGGAACCGTTAACGGGGAGTTCGTTTTGAGCCTCGACATTCTTGAAGAATTTCATAATCCCGAATTGTGCCGGAAGCTGCTGGATCAGCTCTCCGCCGAGCTTGAGGGAGAACTCAGGTTCATGGAGGTGTGCGGCACGCACACCGTGGCCATTTTTCAGAGCGGGCTTCGCTCGCTGCTGCCCGAAGGCATCGTGCACCTTTCCGGGCCGGGGTGTCCCGTCTGCGTGACGCATGAGTCGGAAGTGAACGCGTTTCTGGACCTTGCCGAGCGCGACGACGTGATCATCGCCACTTTTGGCGATCTGATGCGCGTTCCCGGCCACGGCGGGCGCAACCTCAAGGCCGCCCAGGCCGACGGAGCGCGGGTAAACGTGATCTACTCGCCGTTCGACGCCCTGAAACTGGCAGCCGAGAATCCGGACTCGACTGTGGTCTTTCTGGGCGTGGGATTCGAGACCACGGCCCCGACCATCGCGGGCACCATGATCATGGCGCGCCAGCAGAGGCTGAAGAATTTCCGCGTTTTGCCGTTCCACAAGACGGTCCCCGAGGCGCTGGCCGCCCTCATGGACGACGTTCAGACACGCATCGACGGCTTCATTCTGCCGGGGCACGTTTCGGCGGTGATCGGGCTGGAGCCTTACCGATACATTGCGGACAAGTATCAGCGCAGCGCCATTGTCACCGGGTTCGAGCCCGTGGACATCCTCCAGTCGCTTCTGGATATGGTCCGTTGGCGCAACGAGGGCACTCCGAAGGTGACGAACAACTATACGCGCATCGTCGCCGACGAGGGCAACAAGAAGGCCATGAGCGTCATGCATCAGGTCTTTCAGCCCGGTGACGCCCTGTGGCGCGGCATCGGCATGATCCCCGGCTCCGGGCTGGACATCCGCGAAGAGTGGGCCGACATGGACGCCAAGCGCGAATTCGGTATCACCATCGAGGAAGTCCCGCCGCTTCCGGGCTGCAAATGCGGCGAGGTGCTCAAGGGCATCATCTCCCCCGAACAGTGTCCGCTTTTCAAGAAGGCGTGTACCCCGGCCAAGCCGGTGGGCCCCTGCATGGTCTCCACCGAGGGAAGCTGCGCCGCCTACTACAAATACAAGGTTGACTAGAGCATGAGCGACAAGATTCTTCTGGATTACGGCTCCGGGGGCAAGGCCTCCCAGCGGCTGGTGTCCGACCTCTTTCTGAAATATCTCGGCAACGACGAACTCAACCGCCTGAACGACGCCGCCGAACTTCAGGTTTCCGGACGCATCGCGGTGAGCACCGACTCCTTCACGGTTGACCCCATCTTTTTCCCCGGCGGCAACATCGGTTCGCTGGCCGTGCACGGCACCGTCAACGATGTGGCTATGCTCGGGGCGGTCCCCAAGTACCTCACCTGCGGGTACATCATTGAGGAAGGCCTGCCGTTCGCCGATCTGGAAAAGATCGTGGAGGCCATGGGCGAAGCCGCGCGCAAGGCGGGCGTGAGCGTGGTCACGGGTGATACCAAGGTGGTGCCGCGCGGAGCGGTGGACAAGATATTCATCAACACCACCGGCATCGGCGAGATCGTCGTGGACACCCCGCCCGCGGGCGACCTCGCTCGTCCCGGCGACGCGATCCTGATCAGCGGAACCATGGGTGACCATGGCCTGACAGTACTGGGCACCCGCGAAGGGCTCGAGTTTGAAACCGGCGTGCAAAGCGACTCTGCCGCCCTGAACCACCTGCTGGTGCGTCTCATCCGCGAGATTCCTGAAATCCACGTGCTGCGAGACCCCACGCGCGGCGGACTGGCCACCACCATGAACGAGATCGCCATCAGTTCAGACACCTGTTGCGAGTTGGAAGAGTCGAGCATCCCGGTGCGCCCGGAAGTGGCTGGCGGCTGCTCGTTCCTCGGCCTTGATCCGCTTTACCTCGCCAACGAAGGCAAATTCCTGTGCGTTCTGCCCGAAGAGCACGCGGAAAAGGCGCTGGCGATCATGCATGAGGATGAACTCGGTGCGGACGCGCGTCGCATCGGCACGGTCACGGACGCCAACCCCGGCAAGGTGGTCATGATCACCAAGCTCGGCGGCAAACGTCTGCTGAACATGCTGGAAGGCGAGCAGTTGCCCCGCATCTGCTAGCTTCCCAACGATCGAAAAACAAAAGCCCCCATCCGAGGAAGGGGGCTTTTTTCATGACTTGTTGTTTGCGGTGATGCTGACCGCTAAAAATGAATCTTGGGTTCGTGCGAATCCCTCGCCTTCTGCTGGAGATTCTTACGTTTACGGTCCTTCCGCTCGATTTCGCTGTCGTAGTACATCTCCAGTTCGGCCTCGGAGATAAAACCGTCCTTGTCCTTGTCCAGCGTGTCCACGGAGACGCCTTCGGGAAGGTCGTTCTCAAGGCCCAGTGCCTGCAATTCCTTCAAGTCCAGCTTGCCGTCGCAGTCAATGTCGCACTTATCCGTTCGGATTATCCCCATCTCGCGAAGCTGGTTCTTGCGTTGATCATTTTGCTGATCGTTGTCGGCCATGGCCGGAATGGCGGCAGTAAGGATGAACAGTGCGGCGAGAAGCGTCTTCATGGGTATTCCTTGGCTTTATGATTGGTGCAGTCATATAATGAATTGCATAATTTGCGTGCGAGGACAATGCCTGCAGGCTTGCTGGAGTCAACGCTTGCAGGTAAGCAAAGGCATGGAATACTCATCTCTTGAAGCGGCGTATCTGGAGGAAGCGGTACAGGCTGCGCGGTTCGAGCTGTTCGCCCTGCGCGCACAGAAGGACGGCAGGCCGAGAGCCGCGGCGTTTCTAAGGGCCGTGGTTCAGGCCAAGAACGTACACGCGAAAAAGGCCCTGATGCAGCTTCGAGGCCGCATCGGCGCGACACCGGACAACATGAGCGAGGCCGAGGCGATGCTCGGCGCACTGCCGGAGCGTTTTTCGGAACTGGTGAACGAAGCGGAAGGCGCGCCACAGTCGCTGCTGTCGCAGTTCCTGAAGACCTCCATGAACCACAAGGCGCGCATGGGTCGTCTGGACAAAGATGCTGACGAGCCGTTCCACGTCTGCACGGTCTGCGGCTTCATCGCGGAAGGCGACATTCCCGGACGCTGTCCGGTATGTCAGGCCCTGCCGGAGAAATTCGAAACGGAATCCGCGGACGCTACTTGAGGGCGAACCGTTCGATCTTCTGTTTGTAGGTCACGATGCCCTGCACAATGCCCTGCGCCAGGCGTTCGAGGTACGCCTCGCGGTTCAGCCGCTTGGCCTCGGTCGGGTTGGTGATGTAGCCGAGCTCCACCAGCACGGCGGGCATTTTTGCGCCCATGAGCACATAGAAGGGAGCCTCGCGCACACCCTTGTCGCTGACCTTCCACGTCTTACGCACCGAGGCGAGGGTCCGCCGCTGCACGTCACCGGCCAGATCCTTGCTCTCCTTCATCTTGGAGTTGATCATGAGATCGGTAAGGATGAACTGGAGGTCGCTGATGCTGCGCGGGTCCACGGAGTTCTCACGCGCGGCCACGCGAACCGCGTCCTGCGTTTTGGCAAGGTTGAGGCTGTAGGTTTCCAGTCCGCTGATGCGGCTGCTGCGATGCGCATTGCAGTGAACGGAGAGGAACAGGTCCACCTTTTGGACGTTGGCCATGGCCGTGCGCTGTTCGAGCGGGATGAAGGTGTCGTCGTCACGGGTGTACATGACCTTGAACCCGGCCTGCCTGAGGCGACTGCCGAGAATCTTCACGAAGCGAAGGTTCACGTTCTTTTCGTGAAGCCCGTTGGCGACGGCGCCGGGGTCCTTTCCGCCGTGGCCGGCGTCGAGCATGATGGTATTGACGGTCAGACCGAGCTGTTCAAGCAGGTCGCCCGCCATCTTCTTGCTTTCCTTGGGCGGCCGGTATTCGCTGTTGTCCACCGTTTTGTGCCCCTCGGAGGGCGGTGGCGCCGAAGTCCCGTCGCTCTGCGGCGAATAGACATCCACCACGATGCGGAACGGGTTGTCCAACGGAAAGACCTTGTAATCCTGAAGGGAATTGAAATCGAGCACCACGCGGGCGGTTTCCTTGTCCTTCTGGCCCACGCGGATCTGCTTGAGGATGCCGTCCGCCACGTTGGTCTTGCGCTTCACGTCGCGGTCAAGCTGGGCGCCGACCAGATCGAAGTACAACCTGTGCGGACGGCCGTGCTTGGGCGCCGGATCAAGCAGTTTGTACCGGAAGGGAACCTTGCCGGCCATTTCGAGCACCACGCGGGTGTAGTCGTCGCTGCTGCGGAAACGCACCATCTGCAAACGGGCACCCTTGGTGGGCGTGGCATGAACCGCCCCGCTGCGCTTGGGGGAAGGCTTGGCCTTTTTCTTACTGGCCGACTTGACCCGTCCGCCCCATGCGCGCAGTTGCCGCTTGGCCTTGGGGGCCATGTCTTCGCCAGAATAGTTGTCTATGAGGTAGGCGAGATCGCGCCTTGCATTGGTTCGCTCGTTGAGCTTGGTGTAGCGGATGACGGCCCTGCGATAGATGCAGTCGTCTATCCACGAATGGTGCGGGAACTGTTTCACGGCCTGACTGAAATACTTGACAGCCTGTCGATAGTCGCTTTTCAGCCCGCTCCACCGTCCAAGCTCCTCGTTGGTTCTGCCAAGATAATACAGTGACTTGGGAGCGAAGGGACCGCTTCTGTCCTTGCGGTAGGCCTTCTTGAAGCCGTTTTCGACCTTACGCCAGTTGGAGCGATAGCGAGCCCGGTCGGAGTCTTTCCTGAGGGAGTGAAATTTCTTGTAACTGCTATTAAAATATGAACTCGCAGGAGCGGCGGATGCCGCACCCGAGACGAGGACGATCATGATCATGGCGGCAAAGGCCGCGGCGAGCTGTCTTCTCGGAAGCATTACCTATCCTGCGGTTTCGTCCGGAGCGATTAACACGGCAGGGCCGTCCCGTCCGGCATTCAACGGCTTCGGCCCATATTTAAGGATTATCTACAAAAAGTCCAGAGCGGACAAGGGGGGTGTGGACAACTTTATGCCCGGCCGGTCTCCAGCCACTTTGCCCAGTCCTCACGACCGTTCTTGCGCGCCAGCGACGCTGCCGCATCATGATCGTATTCCACACAGGCTATTTCAGCCTCCCAGCCATTCGGCCCGTCCTCAATTATCGCATACCGTGCCCTCGGATCGCCACTTTGCATGGCATGGGGCGGATCATCCTCCCGGTAGGCCTGAAGCCCAACGCTCCCGGGGTTGACCAGCATCGCACCCTCGCAGTGCGTAATGCGGGCAATATGAGAATGACCGCACAGCACCATGGGCGGCGGCGGAATCGGCAGACCGCGAAGCATGTCGGCACAGGATCTGACTTCCGGCGAGCCGGACGACACGTCTTCGAGAAGACACGACGCATCATCGCCCGGTGCCCCATGCAACATGAACAGGCCTCGCACCTGCAACGTTGCTGGAAGGTAGTATATCCACTCCCGAGCGTCCTCGCCAAGCTGCTCCCTGACAAACGCCATGGTGTCGGAGACCGCTCCTTCATCAAGAATGAGCCGGTCCTGATTGCCCCGCACCGTAGGCATGTCCATGGACGAAAGAATATCCCACGTCCCGGCAGGATCCAACGGCCCATAGAAGATGTCTCCCAGATTCGAAAAAAAGCTGATGCCCCGCTTGGCCGCATCAGCCAACACCGCCCTGAGGGCAAACGAATTTCCATGTATATCGGCAATAACCGCCGTCTTGGTCATAAGCCTTTCCTGTTGTTCATGGTTATCAAGATGAATGTGGAAAAGAAGTCAAACACAATCCGGGCGTCGCAGCAACCGCATTGCCTGCATCAGGAGTGCCTCCGGCGGGCCCTTCAGGCGGACCAAAGGGGCGGGCCCCCTTTGGAATCCCTGGGTTGTCAGCGGGGTTGCAGCTGCCGGGTTCATGCGCCCGCACAACTCGCGTCCGAGCTGCCACCCCGCTGACGGGGATTTAGGGGCTGTGGCCATCGAAAAACATGGCCGAGAGGTTGGTTGCTGCTAATCTTTCCAGACGTCCTTTACAGCCTGAACCAGTGCGGTAACGGCCGGGTCGTCCTGTCTGTTTTTCAGATAGGTAAAGAGGATGTTGGTGGTGAAGTCGCGGTCTTCAAGGCAGAGGATGACTTTTCCGGCCTTGACGGCGGACTGGGCTTCGTCTTCGCGCATGATGGAGAGGCCTTTGCCTGCGGCGACGAGCTGGCGGATGATGTCCTCGGAATCGACTTCAATGCGGTTGGCGGGATCCGTATGAAAGAGATCAGCGTTTTCGGCAAGGATGTTGCGGAACGGGCAATGCGTGGCGGGCCAGACCCACGGGAGTTCGAGCAGCTTTTCTGCGGGTTGACCCTCGACGCGGTCTTTCCAGTGGGCGGGAGCAACGATCTGAAGGCGGGATTTCGCCAGCGTCTCGGTGGCAAGGTCGTTGACCGGCAGGCCGTAGAAGACAAATCCGGCGTCGAGCCTTCTGGCGCGGACTTCCCGCAGAATGCCCTCCGTGGAGCTTTGCACGAGATGGAGCTTCAACTCCGGATACCGCTCCGCGAGCAGTTCAAGCAGTTCGGTTATGCGCAGAAACTCGGAATCGGTGTTGAGGCCGACCCTCAGTTCTCCGGATACCTCCCCGGAAAGCTGCTTGGCTTCGGCCAGCATGATGTCCGTCTGGTGCAATATGTGATCTGCACGCTTGCGCAGGACCTTTCCCGCCTCGGTGAGGACCATGCCGCGCGGGGTGCGCTTGAACAGGGCTAGGCCGAGCTCGTCCTCAAGGGCCTTGATGTGCGCGCTGACTGCGGGCTGGCTGGCGTAAAGACGCGACGCCGCCTTGGTCAGGCTGCCCTCTTCGGCCACGGTGACGAACGTCCTGAGCTGATACAGTTCCATATTTTCCCAAATAGCATTTTTTAGGCATCAGTTTTTCTGAAACCGAACTTCACGCATTGCAAATAGATCAAAACGTGAGGTGTGGGTATTGTGTACTCGTTCTCGCTGAGGAATACAGTTGAACACACGCCGCAGCCCATTACCCTCTCCGTGGGCATACGGCTAGCTTCGAGGGAGCCGCGAACCCCTGCGAAGCGATAAAGTGGAAGCCCGTCCGGGCTTCCACTTTTCGTTTATGCCATTTACGACGCCGCTTCCACGGCTTTCTTGAAGCCTTCGGCGCTGCGACGGATCACGTCTTCACCCACGCAGAATGTCAGACGGAAGTACCCCGGGAAGCCGAAGCCCTTTCCGGGAACCGCAAGGATGCGCTCCTTGAGCAGCAGTTCGGTGAAGGCCACGTCGTCTCCGCCGGGTGCTTCCGGGAAGAAATAGAACGCGCCTTTGGGCATGGTGTAGCGCAGGCCTGCGTTGTCCAGCACTTCGGCCATGGCCTTGCGGCGCTCGTCGTAGACGGAGATGTCCACGCCGGAGCCGAGGGAGCGGTGCAGAAGGCGCTGTCCTATAGCCGGTGCGTTCACGAAACCGAGGATGCGGTTGGACATGACCAGTCCGGCCAGCAGTGCTTCGGAATCGGGCATGGCGGGGTTCACCAGCGCGTAGCCGATGCGGGCGCCCGCGAGGCTCAGATTCTTGGAGAACGAGGAGCAGACAACGGTGTACGGGTAGAGCGGCAACAGGCTCGGGACCTCGGTGTCGTCGTATGCCAGAAAACGGTACGGCTCGTCGGAAAGCAGAAAGATGGGACGGTTGCGACCCTCGTTATGCTTTTCGAGCACGGCAGCCAGTTCTTTGAGGCTCTCTTCGGAATAGACGGCGCCGCTGGGATTATTGGGGGAGTTGATGAGCACGGCGCGGGTCTTGGGCGTGATGGCCTTGTCGATAGCTTCGATGTCGAGTTCGAAGGTCAGGGGCTTGGCCGGGACCGGCTTGAGCACGCCGCCATGGTTTTCACAGTAGAAGCCGTACTCGACAAAGAAGGGCGCAGGCACGACCACTTCTTCGCCGGGATCAATGACGGTGCGCAGAAAAGCATTGATCGCTCCGGCTGCACCGCAGGTGATAATGAGATTCTCCGCCGGAACGTCGGTTCCCTGCTCGCGCGAGACGTGCTCCGCCAGGGATTCGCGCACATCGGGATACCCGAAATTCGGCATGTAGCCGAAGGCGAAAGGCTTGTCGGCCTGCTCGGCCATTTCCGCCAGTCCCTGTCCCACACTCGGCGGCGGCGGCAGGTCGGGGTTGCCGAGGCTGAAATCGCAAACATTGTCCGCACCGAACTCGGCCTTGAGTTCGGCACCTTTTTCAAACATCTTGCGAATCCATGACGCCTTGTCCATGTATTCGCCTATTTGTCCGGAAACCAGCTGCATAGTTTCTCCTTCCTAGTGTTTTTTTGCGTCACGGGAGGATACGGCAATTCATTTCGGGAATAAAGCGGGATTGTGCTTCTTCCGGAGACAGATCTTCGCAGTACTCTTGCGGGCACGGCCCGGGTATGAAAAAGCCCCCGCATGGACGGGGGCTTGAAGTCATCTGAAAAGGATGGCGGCTATTACAGCAGTACGGAAAGGTCGTACGTGGAAGCGCTTTCCACTTCGGCGGTGACGAAGGTGCCGGGGGTGAGCTCGGTGCCTTCGGGAACGCTGATGTACGTCTTGCCGTCAACTTCCGGGGCCTGAAACCATGCGCGACCTTCATACAGCCCGGGCCATTCAGGGGACGGGCGTTCCACGAGTATCTCGATCTCCTGCCCCACATACTCTTCCATCAGCTCGGCGGATATTTCCGCCTGAAGCGCCATGAGCGCATCGCGACGGGCTTCCTTGACGTCGTCCGGCACCTGATCCGGCAGCTCGGCCGCCGGGGTGCCCTCCTCGGGCCAGTACGGGAACACACCCACGTGATGCAGCCGGTGTTCCCGGACAAAATCCATGAGATAATGGAATTGCTCCTCGGTCTCGCCCGGAAAACCCACGATGAACGTTGTGCGGATGGCAGCCTCCGGGAAGAATCGCTTCACGCGCTCCAGCACTTTCTGCGGATCGCGCGAGAAAGGGCGGCCCATGTTCTTGAGGATGTCCGGGTGTGCGTGCTGAAGGGGTATGTCGAAATACGGCACGAACGGACGGCCCATTGTGGCAAGATATTTCAGGTTGGATTCCGAAAGTCCCGCCGGGTACAGGTACATGACGCGCAGCCAGTGCAGCCCTTCAATGATGAGCAGTTCGTCCATCAGCTTGCGAAAGCCGTCCTTGATTCCCAGGTCCGAACCGTAGGCCGTGGAGTCCTGCCCGACCACCACCAGCTCCGGCACGCCGGAGGTTACAAGCAGGCGGGCCTCTGCGGCCAGCGTTTCGAGCGGGAAGCTGTGCTGCGGGCCGCGGATGGACGGGATGGTGCAGAACCGGCAGTTGTGCGAACACCCTTCCCCGACCTTGAGATACGCGAACGAGGGCGCAGTGGACACCCTGCGCGGCATGGTCTTGTCGGTTTCGGCCCCCAGCGCGTCCCGAATCATGTCGGACCAGCAGTCAAGCTCGTCCGTGGAGAGCCACAGCGAGACCTCGGGCATCTCGTTGCGCAGCGCGTCGCGGAAGCGGCTCACGAGGCAGCCCGCGACGACCATGACCGGCTGGCGCTTGCCGGACTCGCGCGCCTCGCGCACTTCCTCCACCAGATCAAGTATTGTCTCCACCGACTCTTCGATGGCAGGCTGGATGAAACCGCAGGTGTTGACCAGAACGAGGTCGGCCTCCTTCGGTTCGTCAACGGGAGTCATGGCTCCGCCGAGAGCGCCGAGCAGCCGTTCGGTATCGACGAGGTTCTTGGGACAGCCAAGGCTGACGGTATGGACGCGAACGGGTTCGCTCATGTTTCCTCCGGTGGATCGCGAGTTGCGACAGGGGGTTCAGTTAAGCATTGCGCTTTCGGATACGCCGTGTAGAATGAATACCAGAATTCTGTCAAACAGGCGGGTGCCGATGCTGGACGATACAATAACCAAAGATCTCTCTGCGGACAAACAATACTCCATAGGCGTCATCGGAGACATCCCGGCCCTTCTGGCTTTCTGGGAAATGTTCCGAGACCAGGCCAACGACGCGGTGCTGCGCGAAATTGGCATCGTGGCAGCCGCGCTGCCGGGCCAGAACGCGCTGCCGGGCATCTACGAGCAGGCTCACGGCATTCCTTTGCACAAGACGTGGCAGGGCATGCTGGAGGACCACCCCGAAATCAACATGGTCATTGAGGCCACCGGTCGGCAGACGCTGCAGTCCGAGCTTCGCACCAATCTCCCGGCCCATGTCACGTTGGTCGAACGGGACTGTGCCAATTTTTTCATCCGCCTGCTCACCTCAGACAAAATATGGGTGGCCTGCAAGCTCGACCTCATGCACACCCAGACCATGCTCAAGACCATCATCGACCAGCTTGATGAGGAAATACTCTTTCTTGATCTGGAAGGTACCATCCTCGGCTGCAACAAGACCGTTGCTGACCGGCTGGGCAGTCCGAAACGAGCCATCGTCGGCGGCACGGTGGAAAGGGTCTTCGGTCCCGATGAGGCAAAGGCGCTGGAAAAGACCATAAAGACCGGCCAATCCTCCGAGTCCACCGCCACCAGCGTGGACCACGAAGGGCGCGCCCATTATCACAGGATATATACATATCCCATCTCCAGCGAAGAAGGACAGGTGACGCACATCGTGGCCATGCGCCGCGACATCACGCGTCGCACCCATCTTGAACAGCGGCTGCAACAGTCGGAAAAACTTGCTTCCATCGGCGAACTCTCCACCTACATCGCGCACGAGATCCGGAACCCGCTCTTTTCCATTTCCGGCTTCGCCAACTCCCTGATGCGCTCGGAAGGATTGGACGAAAAGACCACCGAGAAAATCCAGATCATCCTCGAAGAATCCAAACGGCTCGACAAGATTCTCAAGAGCATCATGAATTTCACGCGTCCCACCGATGCGGACGCCAGAGAAATGAACCTCAACGACGCCGTACACAACACCATGAATGTCATGGGAATCGGCTTCGATGAAAAAAACATCCGGCTCATACTTGATCTGCACCCGAACGTGGCCAAGGTGAAAGCCAACGAGGACCAGATTCGCCAAAGCCTCATCAACCTCGTCAAAAACTCGGTGGAAGCCATGCCGGAAGGCGGCGAACTGCGCATCGAAACAGGCATGAACGACGGTTTTGTCCGCCTGACCGTCAGTGACACCGGCATCGGCATCCCCCCGGACAAACGCGACAAGCTTTTCAGCCCCTTTTACAGCACCAAGGGCAAAGGCTCCGGCCTCGGCCTGGCCATGATCCGAAAGATCATGGACGAACTGGGCGGCGAAGTGGAACTCGTCAGCCATGAAGGGGTCGGCACCACCGTGACCCTCAATCTGCCCCCGGTCGCCGCCGTCCGCCCAGTTGCGCAAGAAGACGCCTCCTAGTATGTAGGGCTCCCCTGAAACGAAGCAATCAAGGAAGCCGACATCATGGACGCAATCGTTCTCGCCACGCGCAACAAGGGCAAAATCCGCGAATTCAACATCCTGCTGCAACCCTTCGGTCTCACCGTACGCAGTCTCGACGAGTTTCCCGAAATCGGCGAAATCCCCGAAACCGGAGATACATTCCTGGAAAACGCGCTCATCAAGGCCCGCGAAGTGGCAAAAGCCACCGGTCTTGTCGCAGTAGCCGACGACTCCGGCATAGAAGTAGACGCCCTGAACGGTGCCCCCGGCGTCTACTCCGCTCGCTTTGCCGGTCCAGAATGCGACGACCACGCCAACAACGAAAAACTCCTCGCCGAACTCAAAGACGTCCCCGACGAAAAACGCACCGCCCGCTACCGCTGCGTTATGGCAGCCGTTGCCCCCAACGGAGCCGAAACCACCACCGACGGCTCCTACGAAGGCCACATAGCCCACGGATACAAAGGCTCAGGTGGCTTCGGCTACGACGTCATCTTCATCGACCCCGAATCCGGACTGCATGCGGCAGAACTCACCCCGGAACAAAAACACTCCCGCTCACACCGAGGCGAAGCCATCACCGAACTCCTCGAAGTCTGGCCGGACTTCTGGGAAAAAGCACAGGCGTAAAGAGATCCTCCGGCGGGTTTCCGGCGGGCACCTTCCTGTCGGCATCTTTTAGCGGGGAGCAGGGGGCATTGTCCCTGCACTTCAGTGTTTTTCCGGAAAGGCTGTATTTGCTTCCATGGGGAGCGGCTTGTATAAAGGCCAAAATCAGGAGATCGGGAAATGAATCATACGATATCTGCGTTGGTGCATAACAGGCCGGGCGTGCTGGCAGAAATGGCGGAGCACTTCAAACGCTCCCAGTTGAACATTCGTTCCATATCTTCGGGCGAGACGGAAAATCCCGAGGTTTCTCGCATGGTCATTTCCGTGGATGCGGATAATGGCGACGTGGAACGCATCACCGAGGAAATGAAGGGCATGGATTCGGTGATTCAGGTGGACGATCTGGCCCGCCGGGATTTTGTTGATCGTGAGCTGCTGTTGGCGAAGCTGAACATGGATCGCGAAACAACGCCGCAGTTGATGCAGATTTTCGAAGTTTTCCGGGCGCATGTTGTCGGCATGGGAGCCGACAGCATCACGGTGGAGCTTTCCGGCGATCAGGAGCGCGTGGAAGGGTTCATCAAGATGGTCGCCCCGTTCGGCGTGCGCTCGCTCTGTCGGTCCGGTCGCATTGCGCTCAAGCGCGGAGACGACTAGATGGCGAGGCGCATTCGCAGTTTGAACGATATTGTCGAGACTGTTCGGGAATACGGCAGCCCGCCTCGTGTGGCCGTGGCCCGCAGCGCCGAGGGTTTCGTGCTGGAAGCGGCGGTTCAGGCTGCCGAGGCAGGAATCGCGCGGCCCATTCTTGTGGGTGATCCTGAACGGACTCAGGAGGTTGCAGACTCTCTTGGCCTGGATATTTCGGCTTTCGAGAGCATCACGGCCCTGACGGATGAGGAAGCGGTGCAGACTGCCGTGAGGCTGTTTCGAGAAGGACGCGCCGACCTCATAATGAAGGGGCTGGTGAGCACGGCGACCATCCTCAAGGCGGTGCTGAACAAGGAGACCGGCGTGCCGCCTGCGCAGGGAATCCTGAGTCACGTGACCGTATTTGAATCGCCGCGAGACGGACGGCTTACCCTTCTTGCCGATGCCGGTGTGAACATCAAGCCCACGTTGCAGCGCAAGATAGACATTCTCAAAAACACGCTTGAAGTCGCACGGCGGCTGGGCATCGAGCGACCGCGTTGCGCCCTCTTGGCGGCAACGGAGAAGGTCAATTATCCCGCAATGCCCGCCACCATGGAAGCCGACGTCATTTCGCGCATGGCGGAACAGGGCGAGTTCGGTGACGCTCTGGTGGCAGGGCCGCTGTCGCTTGATCTGGCGTTGTCGCCGGAATCCGCATCCTGCAAGGGCGTCGAAGGGCCGGTGCCCGGTTGCGCCGACCTGCTGCTGACGCCGGACATCGAATCCGGAAACATCCTTTACAAAACGCTGGCCACGCTGTGCGCGATTCCTCTCGCAAGTGTCGTGGTGGGCAGCCGAGTCCCGGTGGTCGTGCCTTCGCGGGCCGACACGCCGCAATCCAAATTCCACTCCATGGCCCTTGCCGCCTACCTTGCCCCGACGGAGACGACATGACCGCCATCCTGACCGTGAACCCCGGTTCGACCACCACCAAGGTCGCCCTCTTTGACGATGAGACCCTGCGCTTCGACCGCGAAGTGTCCCACCCCAGAGAAGAGCTGGACCGTTTCGATTCCGTAGCCGACCAGATGCCGTACCGCCTTGGCGCCATACGCGAAGTGCTGCGCGAAGAAAACTGCACGCACTGGGACGCTGTCTGCGGACGCGGCGGACTGCTGCGCCCGCTCACAGGTGGCCTTTACGCGGTCAATGACGCCATGATCAGTGACATGCTCATGGCTCGCTATGGCGAGCATCCGTGCAATCTCGGCGCGCCACTGGCCCGGGAGCTGGCGGAAGCAATGCACGCTCCCGCCTACATAGCCGATCCCGTGGTCACCGACGAAATGGACGACCGGGCAAGGCTCACAGGACTGCCCTCCATTCGTCGAAGAAGCGTGTTTCATGCCCTGAACCAGAAAGGCGCGGCCCGCCGTGTCTGCCGAGAACTGGGCATGGAGCCCGCCGAGGCGAGCCTCATCGTCATCCATATCGGCGGCGGTATCTCGGTCGGCGCACATCGCCGCGGCCGAGTTGCCGACGTCATCAACGCCCTTGACGGAGAAGGCCCCTTCACCCCGGAACGGACCGGTTCGCTGCCCATCATCCCCGTGCTGGAAATGGTCAAGGGCGGGGCGGCTCCTGACGAGCTCAAACAGACCGTGCTGCGAAAAGGGGGCATCTTCGCGTACCTTGGCACCAATGACCTGCGCGAAGTGGCCAGAAGGGTCGAATCCGAAGACGAACAAGCCGCCGAAGTCTTCGAGGCCTTCACCTATTCCATGGCCAAGTCCGTGCTCTCCCTGCTGCCCGCACTCGCCCCGCTTCTGCCCGACGCCATCGTCGTCACGGGGGGAGCATCCAAAAGCGAAATGCTCGTGCAGTCTCTGCGGGAGCTCGTCGAACACGTAGCCCCCGTCTTCGTCATTCCCGGAAGCGTCGAAATGGAATCCCTCGCCGCCGCCGCGTTTGAAGGGCTGCACGGCGGCACCATCAATGAATACTGAGAATTAACGTGGATTTCCTGAAGCAACTCTCCTGCTTCAGGTAAAGAATTCCCCCGGTCTTCTTCTGCCTACACCATGAGCAGCCATGCGCCGACGAGCATGATGGCGGCGGCCACGAGCCGTTTGCTTATCTGCTCGCCGAAAGCTTTTCTGGCGAGCACCAGAGTGACGAGAACGCTGAGCATGGAGGCCGGTTCGGCTATGCTGACGTCGATTCGGGTCATGGCCACGAGCAGGAAGAGGTAGGAGTAGCCGTTGATGCCGCCAGCTATGGTGGCGGCTACCGGACGTTTTTTCATAAGCGTGACTATGTCGCCCGTGCGTCTGCGAACAAGCAGAGCGATGAGGACATACATCGCGATGACGGAATACAGGACGAAACAGTAGGCGATGGGATCGATGTTGAGCCTGGCGGCGGAAACGACATGGGCATCCACGACCCGGCCGCAGGCGATGAGCAGCGATGCAAGGACCATGAACCGACAGGCCGGATCGGTCAGGATGGCCTTGACGGATTTCAGAAAGCTGCCTTGGGGATTGAGGTGCGAGGCACCGTAGACAAGCAGTGACAGACCGCCTAGCTTGGTGATCGTGAGCGGCTCGCCGAGAAAGAGGAAGGCGAGCAACGCCAAAAAAAGCACGTTGGAATTATAGAGCGGGCTCACGAGCGAGGCTTCGCCCATGGAGAGTGAATGGACATAGCAGGTGAAGGCCGCAGCGTAGAAAATACCTGCGCCGAAGCTGACGGTCATGGCCTTCCATTGCTCGGGGGGCAGGTTCCATGGCACGAAGGGCAGCAGCAGGACGGTCCCCAGGGCAAAAAAGAGGAACGTGGGCGCGAACGGGTCCACGTTCGTGCCGAGCCGTTTGACCACGATTCGTTCGAATCCGAGCAGGATGATGCGTGCAGCGAGGGCCAGAACAGGCAGCGCGCCATATGAGGTAAACCAGTCCATCGCCGGCAAATACGCCTCTTTGCTGGCGCTGGCAACAAGGTATTGCAGGGGTTTGTGTATGAAGATTGAAGCACCGCTGGTTCCGGATGCGACCTATGTTTCCGAGTTGCGAGCTCTCGGGGACATGCTGGACAGCGTTCATTTCGCGCTGCCCGGACTGGGCGCTTTTGATGCCCGCCAACACGCAAAAGGTGACCGAAAAGATATTCTGGACGCTCTGCAAGACCTGCCGGGAGTGCCCCGATACCTGTTGCTGAACGGTCGGATGCTGCCGCCGGAGCGTTACCTTGACCGTCATGCCATGCGCGAGCTGGCGCAGGAGTTGGACACCCTTCGGACCGAAGCGGGCCTTGTTGGAATCGTGGTTGCAGATTTTCATCTCCTGCGGGCACTTGGCGCGGCCGCGCCCGGAATCTGCTCCAAACTGGAGGCGGTGCCCAGCGTCAATGCCATGATCGATTCCCCGGCACGCCTGAACGCCGTTCTGAACGCGGTGAAGGGCAGCGGTTTCGCCATGCCGTCGCGCGTGATACTGGACCGTTCGCTCAACCGCGATTTCACGATGCTGGAACGCACCTCGAAAGCGGCCAGAAAGCGTCTGCCCGGCGCGGAAATTGTGCTTCTGGCAAATGAAGGCTGCCTGCCGCAGTGTCCCTACAAGGGCGCGCACAACGCGCATGTGGCCATGGTGAATCTGGGGCTTTGCGAGGAGCGGACCCATGAGGCCAACCGGGAATTTGCCTGTCTGAAAGCCTTTGTGAACAACCCCGCCATGCTGCTGGCTTCGCCATACATCAGGCCGGAGGACGCCGCTCATTATGAAGGGGTGGCTGATGTGCTGAAGGTCTGCGGCCGCACTCGCGGTCCTGAGTTCCTGCGTCGAGTGGTTCGTGGATACGTGGACGAACAGTGGGACGGCAATCTGCTGGAGATGCTTGATGCCGTTGGTGACGCATCGCACCTGCTACACGTGGAGAATAAATCTCTTCCAAGTGATTTTCTCAATAAAATGACTGGTTGCGATCAGGACTGCGACCGTTGCGGAGCCTGCACCCCGCTTCTGGAGCGCGCTTTCCGGCGCCTGCCGGTCAGACTGTAATTTTCAGCGGTTCCCTTGCGAGGCAAGCTGGGGTACACTCCGCCGTCAAACAAGGAGCAAGTCATGAAAAAATCTCTGGGAGCCAAACCCTTTGCACTGCCCGCCCCGGTCTGGACCGTGGGCGCATACGACCTCGACGGGAAACCCAACGCCATGATCGCGGCATGGGGCGGCATCTGCTGTTCCGACCCGGCAAGCGTCTGCGTGGCCATTCGCGAAAGCCGTCACACCTATCCCGGCATCATCGAGCGTGGCGCGTTCACCGTGAGCGTGTGCAGTCAGGATCAGGCCGAACAGGCCGACTATCTCGGCATCGCCTCCGGCAAGGATGTGGACAAGTTTGCCAAGACCGGCCTGACCCCGGTTCGCGGTGAATTCGTCGATGCCCCGTATGTTCAGGAGTTCCCGGCCGTCATCGAGTGCGAGCTTACCGAGAAGGTCAACCTCGGCATGCATATGCTGCTGGTGGGCAAAATCCGCGACGTCAAAGTGGATGACGACAAACTGCTGGACGGCAAATTCCCGGATATCGAGAAAATCCGTCCGCTCGTGTTCACCCCGGGCGCACGTACCTATCACGGCGTTGGCGAGCTTGCGGGCAAAGCCTTCGAGTGCGGCCTGAAGTACAAGTAATGCGCAGGGTCATGACCGCCTTCATGGCGGTTTTCCTTCTCTCGTTGCCGAACGCGGTCCTTGCCGACGGCTTTGCTGAAAAGCTGCGCGCCGGCACCTTCGTGCTGCACACTGAAAATGACAAATTCGGCGGCGGAACCGACGAGTTTTACACCAACGGCGTTCAGGCCACGTGGGTCTCCCCGGTGCTGGAAAGCTGGGAGGACGCCGATGTTCACGCCAGCATCGAGATGCTCGCAGGCAGCCTGCCCCTGATCAATGACGAGCGGAAACACTCCATTTCCTTCGGCATCGGACATACCATCTTTACGCCCGTGGACACCCAGACCACAGAGCCGCAGCCTGATGACCGCCCATACGCAGGCTGGCTCTATGGCACGCTCGGCCTGCACGCAAAAAACAGCAAGCGCCTGGATGTCTTCGAGCTGACACTCGGCATAGTCGGCCCGTCCGCTCTCGGCGAGCAGGTGCAAAACGACTATCACAGGCTCATCGGAGTGGACGAAGCAAACGGCTGGGAACACCAACTACACGACGAACCCGGCCTGATGCTCACCTGGGAACGCAACTGGCGGTTGTTTCCGGACAAGGATCCCGCCCGGACCGGCGGTTGGGGCTTCGACGCCACACCGCACTTCGGCGCAACCGTCGGCAATGTGAAAACCTACGTCAATGCAGGCGGTGAAGTCCGCTTCGGCTACAACCTGCCAGCCGACTTCGGCACATCCTTCATCGGCCCCGCCGACGGCGTCAACGCTCCCATAGACGGACTCGAAGACAGCCGCCCCGGCTTTCACGTCTTCGGAGGTCTCGAAGGCAAAGCCGTGGCACGCGATATCTTCCTTGACGGCAACACATGGCGAGACAGTCCGAGCGTGGCAAAACGACCCTTCGTCGGAGACGCCTATTTCGGCCTGTCCGTCCGCCCCTCAAACCACTTCGCCGTCACCTACACGCAAGTGGTGCGCAGCAAGGAATTTTACGGCCAGACACACCCCCACGTGTTCGGATCCCTTTCCCTGAGCTTTAATTTCTAGCTGCCTCCGGCGGGCCCTTCAGGCGGACCCTTTCAGGGGGACCAAAGGGACGGGCCCCCTTTGGAATCCCTGGGTTGTCAGCGGAGTTGCAGCTGCCGGGTCCATGCGAACGCACAGCCCGCGTCCAAGCTGCAACCCCGCTGACGGTGATTTGTGTTCTGTGCGTCTTGGCTGACGAGCTTCTGTAGCAGGAGGGAGTCAAGATAGCCTTTCCAGCTGACATGCTCACCATAAGAACTCCCAGCAACATTCCCAATCTCCGCCAATTCAACAACCGCCATCAGCCGTCCGCCAAGCCGCCTAAGAATTGAGGCTTTCGGAAAGCCGGGTGCGGCTTGGCAATACTAAGGTTTTTGGGAGATTCTTAAGAACCCTTTTGCAAAAGGGTTCTTAAGCCCTCGGAGAGCCGCCGGAGGCATCCCATGAAAAAAGGGAGGATCGAACGATCCTCCCTTTTTATTGCCGGATAGCTTTTCCGCTTGGTTGTTTTAGGCCTGTGCGTCGACGGGCTTGCCGACGAAGCGCACGGTGAGTGCGACTGCGAGCAGTCCGCCGGGCAGGGTGATGTAGAGCGGCACGCCGAGTCCTGCGGGCAGGTAGCCGAACAGGATGGAGATGGTGGCGACGCTGATGGCGTACATGAGCTGCGTTTTGACGTGGTCTATGTGGTCACACGCCGAACCCATGGAGGACAGGATGGTGGTGTCCGAGATGGGGGAGCAGTGGTCGCCGAAGATGGCTCCGGTGAGGACGGCGCCGACGTTCATGACGACATAGTCCGGGGCCGGGTTCAGGGCGAACGCCAGGGGGATCGCCAGGGGCATGAGGATGCCCATGGTGCCGTAGGAAGTGCCTGTGGCGAAGGAGATGATGGAGCCGAGGATGAAAATGATGCTCGGCAGCAGGAACGCCGGGAGGGCGTCGGAGAGCACGTTGACCAGGTAGGCTGCGGTGCCGAGTTCCTTGATGACGCCGGACAGGGACCATGCCAACAGCAGGATGACTGCGGTGATGTTCATGGACTTGACGCCGGTGACCCATGTCTCGATGGCGTCCTTCACAGGCATGATGCGCTGGAAGACGGCCATGGCCATGCCGACGATGCCTGCGATGAGCGCGGCCTGAAACAGAACCACGGATGCGTCGGAGGCGCCGAAGCATTCGCGCATGGCGTCGAAGGACAGGGGCGAGGCGTTGATCTTTTCGAGCAGCGCGGGGTCATCAATGGCGTTGTAACCGTTGAAATAGAAGCCGAGGAATGCGGCGACGATCAGGGTGCCGATGGGGACAATGGCGTTCCAGATGCTCGGAACCACATGGGATTCGGGTTCCAGTCCGGTCGCTTCATCGGCGATCATGGGCTTGGCGTTGTCGGCCAGCACCTTGCCGGTCTTGCGGGCGCGGATTTCGGCCTTGCGCATGGGACCGTACTCGCGCAGGAACCAGATGGTGCAGATGATGAAGAACAGGATGAGGATGTTGTAGAAGCGGTACGGGATCGTTTCCACGAACACGCCGTAGGCGTTGGCTTCCACGCCGATGGCGTTGTAACCGTCGCGGATAAGGCCCACTTCATAGGCGACCCAGGTGGAAATCAGCGCGATGCCCGCAATGGGGGCCGCGGTGGCGTCGATGACGAATGCCAGCTTCTCGCGGGAGACCTTGAGCCGGTCGGTGACCGGGCGCATGATCGGGCCGACGGTCAGGGAGTTGGCGTAGTCGTCGAAGAAGATGAAGAGGCCCATGACCCAGGTGACGAACTGGGAGCTGCGGGGGCTTTTGGCGCGCTTGGCCAGTGCGTCGGCGATGGCCTTGGCGCCTCCCATCTTGGAAACGAGGGCGATCAGGCCACCGATGGCGAGACACTGGAGCACAATGCCCGCGTTCCAGCTGTCGGCCAGCGAGTAGAGAATTTCCATGGACAGGCGCAGGAATCCGTCAACGAAGGCGGAATAGAGATCGAATCCCTTGAGGTCCAGCATGAAACAGCCGGAGAAGACGCCGAGAAAGAGGGACAGAATAACGTTCTTGGTAATGAAGGCCAGCACAATGGCGACCACGGGCGGAATGAGGGTAAGCATTCCGAAGGCTGCGGCGTTGGCCGGGCCTTTGGAGGCGTCCGCGGCAAGTGCCGGGAACGCCACCGAAAGCACGGCGAGCGCCATGAGAGCGACGAGCCAGAAGTTCCGTCGTAGCATGATGAGTCACACCTCGCTGTGAAAAGGGTTAGTGTTGAGCAGAAAAGCAAGATAGACGTAATGAACTTTGTACAAAATTGCAATAAACATTCGTTTGAGGCTGAAAATGGAATGAAAAATTCGATATGCGGCGGTTATTGCGCTGTTTATTCGATTGAATTATCCTGCCCCATCATCCAAATCGAATTACCCGGAGGTATCCGATGCGTCTTTTTTCCGCACTTGTACTGGCCCTTTCGCTGATGCTGGCCGCACCGGCTCAGGCGGCTCCCAACAAGGTGGTCACGTTCGAAACCAACATGGGGCCGATCATGATCATGCTGTATACGGACAAAGCTCCCAAAACCGTTGAGAATTTTCTGCGCTACGTGCAGGAAGGATTTTATGATGGCACCATTTTTCATCGTGTCATCGACTCTCCGGACATGAAGATCGTGCAGGGGGGCGGCTTCGAGGCCGGAATGCGTCGCAAGCCGGTTCACGATCCCATCGTCAATGAAGCGGCCTTTGCCCTCGACAATGATCGCGGCACCATCGCCATGGCCCGCACCCAGAAGGTCAACTCCGCCACAAGCCAGTTCTTTTTCAACGTGCAGGATAACGACTTCCTGAACGCCTCTTCCGGCAATCCCGGATACTGCGCCTTCGGCAAGGTCATTCGCGGCATGGAAGTGGTCGATGAAATGGTAGCGGTCCCCACGGGACGTCAGGGTCGTTTCAGTGACGTTCCGCTCAAGCCCATCGTCATCAAGAAGGCCTCCGTTCGTCAGTAAACAGAGCGGGATATCCGACAGAAAAAGGGCGACCGCCGCGGCGGTCGCCCTTTTTACAATGAAGCATGTCGCTATTTGCCGCCGGAGGCGATCAGGAGCGTCCGGGGCAGGGAACCTGATGGGAGATGTAGATTTCTCCAAGGTCATGGATGAGCTTTTCGTTGTCGAAAACGTCCAGCACTTTCTGCCGCGCCGCCGGAATGATCTTGGCACGCAGGTCTGCGTCGGTGAGCAGGTGCTGCATGTTGTCGGCCAAAGTCTCGGGCTGATCCGGCGGGCAGAGCATCCCCGTCTCGCCATGGTGAACCAGTTCCGGCACGCCGGAAACGTCGGTGGCTGCCACCGGGACGCCGATGGCCATGCTCTCGGCCACCACGTTGGGAATGCCGTCGCGGTCGCCGTCTTCCGCCATGCGGCAGCCAAGAACGAACAGGTCCGAACTGCGGTAGTGCTCCAGCACCTGCTCATGGGCGATGGTGCCGGTCATTTCCGTCACGTCGGATAGGTTCATCTCGTGAATCCAGTCTTCCACTTTTTCGCGGTCTGCGCCGTCACCGGCCAGAACGTAGCGAACGTCGAGTCCCCGGTCGCGCAGGATGCGCAGGGCCTTGAGCACGGTGTCGAGTCCCTTCTTGGGCACGAAGCGGGCCACGGTCATGACCGTGTACGGCGGCTCGGCCGTCAGGGGCCGCCCTTCGGGGTCGAACAGCTTGAGGTTGATGCCGTGGTAGACGCAGTGAACGGGTTTGTTTGCCGGGGCGATGCCGGAGAGGTGCCGCTCATTGTACTTGGTGCAGGTGACCACGAATTTTGCCAGGTCGAGCTTGTCGAGGATGCGTTCGGGGGCCTGCGTGTATATGTCCTTGGCGTGGGCGGTGAAGCTGAACGGGACTGCCTCAAGGTGCGCCGCATACATCCCCACCGTGGTGGGGGTGTGCGCAAAATGGCAGTGCAGATGCGCCAGTCCCATACCTTTGGCCTTGCGCACCAGAAAACAGGCCTGCATCCAGTGCTTGAGCCACGTGTGCTTTTTGGGAGCGAGCCTGAAACGCTTGGCCATGAGCTTGAGGCCGGAGAAGAATCGTCCGGGCCGCTCGACCATGCAGGCAAGCGTGTTCCACACCATGGCGGGCAGCCCCGCTACCATGGATTCGGGTAAATAGGTGACCCCGGCGCGGATCTCGCGCACGGACCCGTGGGTGAAGCTCTCACGCGGCTCACGCATGGAAAAGATGTGGATGTCGAATCCCATCTTTTCTAGCAGCCTGATTTCGTTGGATATGAAAGTTTCGGAGATTCTGGGATAGCCTTTGAGGACCATCCCGAGTTTCATGCGTTCCGGTTCGTCGCTCATTCTTCGTTGTCCTCGGGCCGGGCATTGCACCGTTCGTCGCGTCGCTCAAGAAAACGTTCGAGCCGTGAGCGCATGAAATCGAGCCCGGTCATGGAAAAGTCGTTCATGGCCTGCTGATAGGGGGAAGGGTCTTCCAACATGGATTCGACCTTCTCGCGCATCAGTTCGGGGTTCACCTTGTTCCATTCGATGAAGTCGATCAGGCCGCTTTCCTTGAATACTTCAGCCCGGATGAGCTGCTCGCGCCGCGGATTGTCGCGGGGGATGACCAGCGCCGGCTTCTTCAGGGACAGAATCTCGCACATGGTGTTGTACCCGCACATGCCGATGACCAGATCCGCCGAAGCCAGCTTCTTTTCGATGTTCTTGACGAAGGGCACGATGCGCACGTTCAGTTTGCGGGCACGCTCGGCCAGAGCGTCGAGCATATCTGATGGCAGGAAAGGGCCGGTGATCATGAGCGTGCGGAAGCCGACCGTTCCGTTCTGCTCAAGCATTTTCAGGTAAGTATCCAGCACCGGGTAGCCGTCGCCACCGCCACCGATGGTGACCACCACCAGCTTCTCCTTGCGTCGCGGCGCCCGGATTTTGGGCACGCGCCGGGGGATGTACCCCGTGAAATGCGTTTTGGCAGCTACATCCTCGGGAAAGCCGTACTCTTTCACCGGGTCAAACATTTCCTGTTCGCCATAAACCCACACTTCGGAATACAAATCGCGCAGCACTTCGTAATACTTTTTGCGTTTCCATTCCGCACGGGTGCTCTCGGCGTCATCAAGAATATCCCGGAGTCCTAACACGATGTCGGTCTGCGGGCGGCATTTGCGGAACCAGCGCAGAATGGGCAGCACCTCGCCCTTGAGTCCTACAGGAACCTTGTCCACCACGAACAGATCCGGGTCGAACGCTTTGGTGGTTGCCGTGATGATCTTCTTGCGAATGCCGATGGCCTTTTTGGGGTCCACCTTGATGGAGTGGGGAACGTAGACCTTGTTGCTCTTCTTGATCATTCCCGGAACACGAACGAAATCAACCCCTTCGGGAACGGTGAAGCGTCCCACGATGGGAGAGCCGGTCACAATGAGAATGTTGACCTCGGGACTGACCAGATGGCGCGCGATGGCCATGGTTCGGCGGATATGGCCGAGCCCGTAGGTATCGTGCGAGTACATCAGAATATTGAAGGTGCCCGAGCTCATGAAGCCGCCTGGGGAAAAAATCGATTATGCAAAACAGTGGCACCCTAACTCCGAAGCATCATCCTGTCCATAACTTGGCGCAAAAGAGCCGTTCGTATAGCAGTCGCCTCCACGGTGTGCTCTATATTCAAAAAGGGTCTGCGAACCAAGTTCCGACATCACCAAGAGAGTTGAAATCCCCGACAATTCTGCTAACAATCGGTGGCCGCGAGGTTAGCATGGAACAAGGTCTGAAAGACTCCCTTACAAGCATGCTCGACAAGCTTTCCGCACAGGGTGTGGAGTTCTGGTGGCGCGATGACGACGCCGCCGAAACTTCCCCTGCGCTCGACCGCCTGCTGGAGATATCCGGCAGCAGGAGCTTTCCTTGCGCCCTGTCAGTCATCCCGGCCGCCACCGGTCCCGCATTGGCCAAACGGCTGGAAGGTCATCCGCAAATCACCATCATACAGCACGGTTACGCGCACATCGACCATGCCCCGAAGGGTGCGGGCTCTTGGGAGCTCGGCCTTCACCGCCCCGCCGAGGGCGTGGTGTCTGAGCTTGTTCGGGGCCGCCGTCTGTTAGGCGAAATCTTCGGTTCCCGCTTCGTCCCGGTGCTGGTCCCCCCATGGAACAATATCGCCCCGGAGCTGCTCCCGATGCTGCCGGAGGCCGGCTTTATCGGACTCTCCGCCGACGCCGACAATCCGCCCCCGACGACCCTCGATTTCATTCAGGCCCATGCCCATAGCGACCTGCTGCGCTGGAAAAAAGGCCCGGCCCGCTTTGCCGGTGAGCGCAAGACGATCAATCCCCTTGTGGAAGAGCTGCAACGACAAGCGGCAAGCGCACAGCCCCGTCCTGTGGGCATCCTCACCCACCACCTCGAAATGGACGAGGCGGCGTGGTCGTTCCTTGAATCATTACTGGACGTTCTGAACAGCCACCCGGCCGCCCGGCCCGTATCGGCGGCCCACATATGGCAGGAGAAAAGATGACAGCGATCATAAGAGCCATGGAGATGGACGACGTGGAAGAGGTCTGCAACCTGCTCCACAACCACATGAATCCGGACTTCTCGCCAGAGCGATGGTCCCGTCTGTTCGTGCGCGACTGGTGCATCGCGGAGCCGGAACTCGGGCTTGTCGTGGAAGACAAAGGGGAGATCGTCGGCTTTCACGGCCACGTCTGTTCCCGGCGCTGCATCGGCAACGAGTGGAAACGGTTCGTCAACTTCACCTCGTGGTATCTGCGCAAGGAGTATCGGGGGCAGGGACTGGGAACCGGCCTAGTCAAAAAAGCCATCGAGCGTCGGGACACCACCTACACCGTCTTTTCTCTCTCGCCCAAGCGCATAGAACTCTTCAGGAAACTTGGTCTTCAGCCCCTCGATACCCAGCGGCTCGTCTGGAGCAAGCGCGACCCCCAGACCGTCATCTGCGTGGACGACGACCCGGAATCCATCCGCTGGAAGGTCGAATGCGAGCACTCCCGCGTCATGCTCGACAACCTGCCCTTCAACATCAAGCCCTACCTCGTTTCCACCAACTGCAACCAGTGCCTTCTCATCACCAACGAGGCCATCAAGAATGGCGGCGTGCATTACCACGACGTACTCTACCGCTCAAACCCCGCATTTCTCGCCGCACACGCGCAGGACATCGCCAACGCGCTGCTCAGGGACGACAACCACGTCCTCGCTGCGGACAAGCGTTTTCATCCCGGTCCCCAGCCCCTCGACGCAACTGTGGAAACCATCGCCTCCCCGAGGTTCTATCTCTCGGAAGAAATCCCGGCGGAATGCGTGGACCTGCTCTATTCCGAACTGCAACTGCTGGATATGAAACTGGATTGACCCGTGTTGCCCGTCCGGACATCGCAGATCACTCCTCGAAAGGCGCTAGAGAGTCGAGAGGGATCAAGTCAGGGCTTCAGGGCCGTAGAGCATCTCCATGAACCGGTCCAGATTGTCGCGCGGGCCGATGGCAATGAGCGTGTCCCCGGCATTGATAGGCTCAAGCGAAGACGGATTGTACACCCGCGAGCCGTTGCGGCGCTGAATGGCGACGATGATCAGGTCGAAGTCATTGCGGATGCGGGAATCCATGAGCGTTCGGTTCACGAAAGGCGCGTCATCAGGCACCTTGAGATCCTCCAGCTGCAACGGCAGCCCACCCTCGGTGCTGATGGCCGTATCAAGAAAATCCGTTATAGTGGGCCGAAGAATATTCTGAATGATACGCACCGCCGCACTGGCATAAGGGGAGACTACGTGGTTGGCCCCGGCATGGTAGAGCTTCTTTTCCACACCCTTGGTGTTTGCCCGCGCACTGATGAAAATGTCCGGATTGAGCGCCCGTGCCGTGACCACGATAAAGACATTATCCGCATCACGGTTAACCAGTGAAATGACCGCCTTGGCACGTTCGACTCCAGCCTCGACAAGCGCTTCCTCGTCCGTCGCATCCTGATCGAGATACGTGATGCCCGCCTCTCGGCAACGCATCAAAGCCTGTTCCTCCCGTTCCAGAACCACTAATTCCTTGCCGCTTTGCTGCAACTCGGCGGCAACAATCTGGCCCATCTGACCATGACCGCAGATGATGTAATGATCCGAAAATTTCTGAAGCTTCTTCTGCACCTTGCGCCTCCGATACAATTCCAGCCCGTTGGCATCCAGAAAGATGTTGCCGATAAACGCCGCCGTGGTAGCCACCAGCCCGAACCCGAAAAAAATGAGGATCAGCGCAAAAACTCGACCCTCGTCATGCAAATCGAACGGAGCAACCGTCGTCAATGTCCCTATGGTGAGATACATCGCCTCAATGGCGGAAATCTTCTCCAGAAACATGAACCCGACAATGCCGAACACAAAAAGCAGCAGCAAAGAAAACAAAAGAATCTTCGCATACCGTATCTTTCTGGAAATAGAGCTTAAATCCATGCGCAACCTCTATTGGTTGAACTGTCCGACTGTCAAGACAAGCATTCAGCACGAGTTCATGGCGAGGTGCCTACGACGACTTAAGACCCTTTTGTGGGACAAACCCAGCAGCACTATGCGTAGCCACCTGAAATCAGGTACGCCATGCACACGGTGCTCAACCACAGCGAAATCAAGGAAAATCATTTTATTTAGGGGTGTTATTGTGAGTGATGGGCTGTGATGCCATGTAAATGACATTCAAGGGGGCGAGGACCTAGGCTGGACCTTGACCTGTAATAGATGAATAACCGAATTATCCTGCTTTGAACGTAGGATATGTGGAAAATCATGTGTGGATTATTATCCAAAAACAGCAAATCTGCCTTGAATCAAGAAGGGATTTTAAAAAGAAGGGGCTGCCATCATTTGAAATGTTGGCAGCCCCTAGTTTTTAAGAATTTCCAAAAACTATTGGGTTGGCAAGCCGCACCCGGCTTTCCGAAAGCCGAAGTTCGCTGGCGGCTGATGGCGGTTGTTGAGTTGACAGGGGAGCAGGAATGTTGGGGGAGTTCTGTTGATAAACCTAAGAGTTGAGGAAGCTCTCCTTGACATACTCCTGCTACAGAAGCTCGTCAGCCAAGACGCACAGAATCCAAATCTCCGTCAGCGGGGTTGCAGCTTGGACGCGGATTGTGCGATCGCATGGACCCGACAGCTGCAACCCCGCTGACAACCCAGGGATTCCAAAGGGGGCCCGCCCCTTTGGTCCCCCTGAAAGGGTCCGCCTGAAGGGCCCGCCGGAGGCACAAAAAAGGCCACCGGATCAATCCGGCGGCCTTTTTGTTGTATCTTGGCGGGATGCCTTACAGTGAGGCGGCGGCTTTTTCGACGGATTCCTTGAAGCCGTCGCGGGCGGCCTTGATTTTTTCGGCCACTTCGGTGTCGTGCAGAGCGATGATCTGTGCGGCGAGCCATGCGGCGTTTTTGGCGCCGACCTTGTCGAGGGCGAGGGTGCCGACGGGGAAGCCCGGGGGCATCTGGACGGTGGCGAGCAGGGCGTCCATGCCGCCGAGGGGCGATGCGGTAAGGGGCACGCCGAGCACGGGCTTGGTGGTTTTGGCGGCCACGGCACCGGCGAGGTGTGCGGCGAGTCCTGCTGCGCAGATGAAGACCTGCACGCCGTCGTCTTCGAGTTCGGACACGAGCTTGGCGGTGCGTTCCGGGGTGCGGTGTGCGCTGCTGACGGTAAAGACGTGTTCGACTCCGAGTTCCTTGAGCAGGTCGGAGCAGGGGCGCATTTTTTCCTCGTCGGAAATGGAACCCATGAAAATGGCTACTTTGGTCATGATCACTCTCCTTTATGCTTGGCGCTTGAGGCCTTTGTCGCCGATGTCTCGACGGTAGTAGCTTTTGTCGAAGGAAATCTTTTCGACAGCTTCGTAGGCTCGTTTCTTGGCGTCAGCGAGGTCGGAGCCGAGGGCGGTTACACCGAGGATGCGTCCTCCGCTGCTGAGTATCTTGCCGTCTTCGAGTTTGGTGCCTGCGTGGAAGACCTTGACGTTTTCGAGCTTGTCGGCTTCGTCGATGCCCTTGATCTCCATTCCCTTGGGATAGTCGCCGGGATAGCCGTCCGCGGCCATGACGACGCAGATGGCGGTTTCGGGACGCACTTTGACGTCGATTTCGTCAAGGCGGCCTTCGATGCAGGCCATCATGATGTCCACGATGTCGGTGTCGAGCCTCATGAGCAGGGGCTGGCACTCGGGGTCGCCGAAGCGGACGTTGTATTCAAGCACGTTGGGGGTGTCGCCGTCGAACATGAGTCCGGCGTAGAGCACGCCCTTGAAGGGCTGGCCCTTGGCGGCGAGGTGCTGGAGGATGGGCCGGATGACGGCCTCGGCGGTCTCTTCGTATTTTTCCTCGGGCAGGATGGGGGCGGGGCTGTAGGCGCCCATGCCGCCGGTGTTGGGGCCGGTATCGCCTTCGAAGACGGCCTTGTGGTCCTGACTGGAGGGCAGCAGGGCGTAGTGTTCGCCGTCGCAGAAGGCGAGGAAGCTGGCTTCTTCGCCCTTGAGGGTCTCTTCGACGACGACGCGGTCGCCTGCGGAGGAGAAGCTCTTGCGGACCATCATGTCTTCGAGCGCTTCGATGGCTTCTTCTTCGGAGGTGGCCACCACGACGCCTTTGCCAGCGGCGAGGCCGTCGGCTTTGACCACGAGGGGCGCGCCTTTTTCGCGTACGAAGTTCTTGGCGTTCACGAATTCGTCGAAGACGCGAAAGGGTGCGGTGGGCACGCCGGATTCGTGCATGACGTTCTTGGAAAAGGCTTTGGAGCCTTCGAGATTGGCTGCGTAGGCGTTGGGGCCGAAGCAGGGAATGCCTTCCTTGTGCAGGGCGTTTTCAAGGCCGAGAACAAGGGGCAGCTCGGGTCCAGCCACGACCAGATCGACCTTGCGATCCTTGGCGAGCCGAACCAGTGCGGGGATATCGTCATCCGGAACCGGGACGTTTTCCCCGGTCTGGGCCGTGCCGCCGTTGCCCGGCGCACAGATGATTTCGTCAACCTTGGGGCTTTGGGCGAGCTTCCAGCACAGGGCGTGTTCACGCCCGCCGGAACCGACAACCAGAACTTTCATGGAACGCTCCCTGTTTGGGTGTTGGGATGTGACGTGGTTTAGGGGAAAACGCCGATTTTTTCAAGACGTGAACGACTGTTTGAACTCCGGATTCCAGACGCGTTCCACGGCTTCGATCACGGCGCGGAGCACCGGGTCTTCGTCCCTGCGGCGTCCGTAGGCGAGGCTCAGGGGAATCTCCAGTCCTTCCACCTCGTGACAGTAGATGCGACTGCCGATGCGTCCGGCGGCCTCGGCTTCATCGCGGCGCAGCACGCCCACGCCGCGTCCTGCCGCCACGAGTACCTTGGTGACCTCGTCGCCGTCCACCTGCACGGTGGTCTCGGCCTTGAGCCCCCTCGCGGCGAGGATGCGGTCCAGCAGGCTTTGACAGGGGCAGTCCTTGGCGGTCTGGATCCACGGCAGGGCGGCGAGGTCGCTCAGGTCGCCGTCGCGCACTTCCTGCGCCCACTCCTCGGAGCATGCTGCGTAGTAAACCGTTTGCTCCAGATGGCGGCTGTCGAGGTCCTTGGAGGAAAAGGAGCCGAACACGAAGCCCGCGTCGAGCCTGCCCTGTCGCAGCGAATCAAGGATCTGTCCGCTGGAGCTCTGGAAAAATTGCAGGGTTATGCGCGGATGCCGCTCTCCGAGGTCGCCCAGCAGCTGGACGATGCGCAGGTATTCGGCGTCGGTGTTCAGGCCGATCCGCACGTCACCGACAAGTTCGTCGCTGAGCAGGCGCGCTTCGTTCCCGAAGGATTCTGCCGCGGCCAGCACTTCGCGGGCCTTGGGAAGCAGGCGTCTTCCGGCGTGGGTCAGTTCCATGCCTTTGGGCGTGCGCACGAACAGGCGTGTCTCAAACTCCCGTTCCAGCGCCCGGATGTGGTTGCTGAGGCTTGGCTGACTCGCGTGCATTTTTTCGGCCGCGCGCGTCAAATGTCGCTCTTCGGCAACAGTTACGAGCGTTTTCAGTTGATACAGTTCCATTCCGGCTCCAAAAGGCGATAAAAAATCTCGAACGACATCATAAAACTTAATTATTGGATTGGATGAGGTAAAGCAACTAGATTCCCCGCAGACCGCATTTCAGGCAGGCAGGGCCGATGACCGCATCACCTGTGGACCCGGTCGGCGAGACTCGCTGTAGAGCAGAAAAGCACCTGACCCTAGCGCCGACACCCCGCCAAGACTTCTCCTCCGAAGCAGGCGGACCCAGTGCCTCCAACCCTGCCGAACTGACCGTAACTGACCATGGGAAGATTCGTCATTTACTCTCCTTCCGACGGATTTTCCAAGTAAAAACCCCGGCTTGTGCCGGGGTTTTTCTTTTGTCCTCCGTCTGATTCGACTGTTAGCGCGTCCCGGCCTGTGCGGGGTAGAGCGAGCGGAACCCGTCCTCGATGCGCTTGACGAATTCCGGATCGCGACGGGTGGGATCGGCATAACGCGGGTCACGCATCATCTCCCTGAGCTTCTGGGGACTGACCTCGCCGTCCTCCATGCCTTTGCGTCCCTTGAAGCGCCCTTCAAGCACCAGCGGAGCCATGCGCGCAAAAGCGCTGATCACGGCTGCACGGTTTCCGGCCCGGGTGGATTCCAGCGCGTCCAGCAGCTCCTCGCCGCCAACGGCCAGCGCGGTCTGCCGGGCCTGTTCCAGTACCTTGGGCATGTCGCCGCGATGTGCGTTGCGCAGGGTTTCCATTTCCTGCCGGGAGCGCCGTTCCTCTTCCATGCCGTCCTCATGCATGGTCTCCAGCACACGGGGGATGAACCACTCGAAGAGTCCGGACGCCTGCGTTTCGTTGAGGCCGAGCTGGTGGGAGCGGGCGAGGAATTCCTCCATGAGGTCTTCACGGATCTCCACGCCGTCGGGCAGGTCGAAATCCGGCAGGCGATAGGCGGTCGGAGACTCGGGACGGCCAAGGGCGCTCCAGACTTCCTCCCAGCCCTGCCCGTCGTCTTCCGAGGGCAGGGGCATGTAGCCTTCGGGGCGTCTGCCGAGCATGCGCTGGGCGTGGACGAGTGCTTTCACGGCCTCGTCCTTGGTGGCGTATTTGGCAAGCGCCGGATGCTCGCGCAGGGGAATGTCCTGTTCGCCCTGCTCGGTGCGCACGCGCACGGTCCAGTCTTCGGGCAGGCTCTGACGCCAGTCGTTGATCTGCTGTTCGTTCATCGGGGGTCTCCATTCTGCGGGTTGAAGTTGTCGGGGTCGAGCATGTGCCGAACGTGCAGGCTCATGCTGCGTCTGCCCTCGTTGAAGGCCATGCGGCCCGGATCGTGGTTGAAGCTGCTGCCGCGTACGAAGGAGCGCGCTTCGAGATCCGCCAGCACTCTGCGCCCATCGGGCGTTTCAAAGATACGGCGGTAGCTCTTGTGCAGTTCCAGCGGATCATCAGGCCGCATCGCCACCTCCATTGCCGGAAGCGGGTCCGGCGGGAGAAGTCGCCCCCATGATGACGCTCATGGGGTCGCCGCCCGAAGCCTTGATCAGCTCGGTGAGGGCGTTGGGTTTGCTCATGTCAGCCTCGGAAAGCAGCTTGGCAATGCCCGCCATGCGTTCCACCGTCTGGGACCGCTGCGCCTGCCCGGCGGACTGCGCCCTGCCGTTTCGTTTCTCGGCCACGGCCTGTTCCGGGAGCAGGTAGTCCGCAGGCACGCCGAAGAGTTCAGCGGCGTGGCGGGCGACACGGTCCGGATCGAAGTTGTCCATGAGTCCGAAAGGATCGCCCTGACCCATGAGCGGGGCCAGATACTGCATTGCCTGCTGCATTCCCTGCGCCTCGTAGCGTTTCTGAGCCATGTTCACGGGGGAGGCGTAGCGGACGGTGAAGTCTTCGGGGTCCATGCCGGAGGGCATGGGCGGCAGGGCACCGGTGCGGGACATGATGTTGAAGACGCGGCGCACCAGCGGCCCGAGCAGTTCGGTCTGGAGCCTGCCGAGCACCGGGCCGAGCACGCGCATCTTTTCGCTCTGTCGGATGACCGCCTCGGTGGCCGAGATGGCCGGACCGTCGGCCGGGGCCAGCTGGTCGCCGAGGAATATGCGGCGGATGGATTCGCGCCGCTGCTCCATCATGCCCTGCGTCGAGCGCAGATCGGCATGGACAGGCAACGCCTCCACGCGGTCGTTTGAGCCTGCGCGGTAGTACGAAAGTCCGCCGGGGCCGGAGCGGATGGGACCGAGGAAGCCGTCATCCGGCACCATCAGCGGTGGGTCGCTCATCTTCTCCGCCGCCATGAGCGCGGTCTTGGCCATGGCGTTGAGCACCCGGATGTCCGAAAGCGCGGTCAGTCCGGGGCCGCGCCCGTATGTTTCGCCGGACGTCTTGCACCAGCGCGGCACCATGTAGGGCCTCTCCAGATAGCCCGACTCTTCCAGCAGGTGGCCGGAGCGGGCTTCGAGATACACACAGCACCACGGGAAGTTGATCACTCCGATGCCGAAGGGATCCCTATCGTCGCGGGGGAAGACCGCGTGCAGCACTTCCACCGTTGATTCGGGTTGTTCCTCGGCCAGCCTGCGGGTCTCGTCGGAGCAGTCGTCGCCCCACTCCTGCACGGCCTGCCGGGCGGTAAGCTCGTAGCGGCGGAAGACGGTATCCACCATGCCGCGCGCATCCTCGGCCACGCATATTTCACCGAGCGGGCGAGTGTTGAAGCGCACCACGCAGTCCGGGTCCGCTTCCACGTACATCACACCCGAGCCGAACAGGGCCACATCAAGATACAGCTCGTGCATGTGGGTCTGGAAGCCGGTGTTCTCGCTGTTGAAGACGGCGGTCATGCGTTCGCGCACTTCGGTCAGGAAGGTGCGAACATCCTCGCGGTCGGCAGTTTCGCGATCCGCGGGGCGGATGTCGAACCACGGCACGGCCGGATTGGTGAGCAGGCCGCAGAGTGCGGACGAGAGCAGTTCCAGCGAATGGGACGGGGTGGAATCGAAGATGCGGTCTTCCCCCTTGACCGGAGCGTTCGCCTCGCCGAATCGATCCTTGCGCGGCAGCACGTAGGCGGCGAGTTCGCGCCACGTCGGAACCCAGCGTGCCCGCCGTTCCTCAAGCCTGCCGAACCGTTCCTTGACGGATTCGGCCAGTTCCTTGTTTTCCATATCAGCCTCCCAGCGTTTCCTTGAGCCGGGAGTCGTCGTCGGGGTCGCGCTTCATGCGCGCGAGGGCGGGCTGTCTGGCCTTGGAGGATTTCAGGCGCTTCTCTTCCAGAAGGGCCGCTTCGCGACGGCGTTCGCGCTCCTTTCGCCGTTCGTCGGCCTCGGCCTGACGTTTTTCCTTTTCGCGCCGTTTGCGCTGTTTTTCCATGATGTCGGCCTGAGAGGACCGTGAGGAGCCTCCGCCTCCGGCGAACTGCGACGCCACCGTGAGGGCCGAGGATACAAGCGATGATGCACCACCCATGATCTGCCTCCTTTGCGGGTTGTGATTGCAAGAGGCGGTCAGTATAGCCCCGGTCCGCCACAGGAGGCGTTTCGGGGTGGAACACGGGTGTTTCGGGGGCAACATTCCCTGTTGACAGGGCGTGCGAAAGTATTCCGGCGCGGAACCGGAAAACAGGAGAGGAAGGGCTGGGCGAATTATTCTTCGAAGATGAGGCTGCGGATGATGGCGTTGGAGACGAGCATGCCGTTCTTGGTGAGCTTGAGCCTGCCCTGAACGATTCGAACGAGATTTTCGCGGTGCAGCGCGGTTATGAGCCTTTCCTGCCGCTTGACGAGGTCGTATCCGGCGCGTTCGCGAAATGCCTTGAGGTCGAGTCCTTTAGCGGTGCGCAGGGAAAGCATGACCATTTCGCGCAGCAGGTCGGCGTCCGAGAGCTGCTCGAAGTCGTCTCCGGCGAAGGCACCGCGCACGGCGGCGTCGTATTCGTCGAGGTACCGGGGATTGGTGAAGCGCCTGCGGCCGATGGTGGAGACCGAGGACGGGCCGAGGCCGAGGTAATCGCGTCCTTCCCAGTAGCCGCTGTTGTGGCGGCTGGCAAAGCCCATGCGGGCGAAGTTGGACACCTCGTAATGCATGTAGCCCATGGACTCCAGATATTCGGCGCCGTAGATGAACATGCGGCCCTGCTCCGTGTCCGAGGGCAGGGTGATCTCGCCGGATTCGAGCATCCGCGTCATAGGGGCCTTGGGCTCCATGGTCAGGCTGTAGGCGGAGATGTGTTCCGGCTTGAGCTCGGCCACTTCCTTGAGCTGGTCGATCCAGCTCTTGAGCCGCTGGTCCGGCAGGCCCCATATAAAATCGAGGCTGATGTTTCCGAACCCGGCATCACGTGCCTGATGAAAGGATGAGACCGCCATTGCCGATGAATGCGGCCGGCCCAGCAGGGCGAGGGCCTCGTCCTTGAGCGACTGCACGCCGAGGGAGAGGCGGTTGAAGCCCATGGAGAGCAGGGCCCGGAACCAGCTGGTATCGCAGGCGGAGTCCGGGTTGGCCTCCAGCGTGATCTCCATGCCTTCCTGAAACCGGAAGTGCTTGCGCAGCGTGCGCATGGTCTCGTCGAGCTTGCCGAGCGGATAAAGACTCGGCGTGCCGCCGCCGAAATAGACCGTCTGGAGTTTTGGCTTCTTGAGCCGCTTTCCCCAGAGGGCGATCTCCTGCTGGAGCACTTTGTGATACCACGCGAACTTGATGTCGTCGAAAGCCTGCGAATGGAACGTGCAGTAATTGCAGCGCGAGCGGCAGAACGGCACGTGGATGTAAAGCAACATGCCGCCGGGCGCGGGTTTTGCCGCCTTTGAGCCGCCGGACTGGTCGGCGAGGAAGGGAAAGGCCGGGGCCACCTGCGTGCCCGGCTTATGGGTCCCCGGCATCAGCGGCGTTTCCACGAGGGTCGCTGGCGGAAGACCACGGTCCCGGCATAGAGGAAGTACAGGCCGATCACCAGATCCAGCAGATACAGCGGCGCACTGACCGGGGTTTCGAAAGCCTTGCCCAGAATGACGGCCGCGCCGAAGTTGAGCACGGTCAGGCCGCCGTTGACCACCATGAGGATGCTTGCGCCCCATGTCGCCACCACCTGTCGCCGCCACGTGAACCACGCGAGGATGAGATAGACCGCAAGGGCGAGCCCCTGTGTGCGCGCCATTTCCATATCCCCGGCGGACAGGGCGCTGCTCAGTTTCATCAGGGGATTGAGCACGAAGGCGAAGAGGATGACTTCCAGCCTGAATATCTTGCCCACGGGCGAGCGCCTGAGGTCGATCATTCCCCCCTCCCGGAGTTCAGTTCGCGGTGATAACGGTCGAATTCGCTGTGGATGCATCCGCAGTACTGCTGACGGTAGATGCCCCACTCCTTGGAAGTCTCGATGCCTTTCTTCCAACCCGTACGGAAGTCCTCGTAATGAAATGCGGTTTTGGGCGTGGCCATGTCTTTGCCGAGCGCGGCGATTTCGTCGTGCTTCTGCATCTTGCTGTAAAGCAGCGTGGAGCTGAAGAAGGGAAATCCGCCGCGCTTGGCGATGGATGCGGTGCGCTCCAGCCGCATGGCGTAGCAGTGGAAGCAGCGGTTGTCCTCGCGCCAGGCCACGGCCCGCAGGAAGTCGCGCGGCGCGTACTCGTCATCCTTGACGATGACCTTGACCCCGAGCCGTTCGGCCACGTCAAGACAGCCGTCGCGCCGCTTCACGTATTCCGTGAGCGGGTGGATGTTGGGGTTGTGGAACAGCCCCGTTACCGCGAATCCCTGATCCTGCAGCGAACGGATGACGCTGATGGAGCAGGGGCCGCAGCAGATGTGCAGAAGAATTCTCATGTCCATGACGACTCGCCGCCCGAAGTGTCGGGCAGGGGCAGTGTGCGATGCTTCGACGCGCTTGTAAAGGGCGTTCAGTGCGAATACCGCTTCAGAATATCGGCGTAGGCGTCTGTTTGCTTGAATCGTTTGAGTTCCCGCGAGAACTCTTCGACGAATTCCACGGAAACCGTCTCACGGCTGAAGAGAGGGTAAACATGCCGGGTTCCGATGGCTTCGCCCACAGGGTGGATGTCCTCCTGCAGCCGAAGTCTCTTGAGTATCCAGAGTGCGTTGTCATTGTCCGCGATGATGGCGTCAAGCCGCTGGTTGGCAAGTTTGCGAATGTTGGTTTCGTCGGAACTGACCTGCTGGACCCGGGCGCGTCGCCTCAAGTTGTCGAGGTAGCCTTCAGGGTATTGATATCCCAGCACGACACCTACCCGAGCGCCCTTGAGATCGATGTCTTCCCGTATGCGAGAGTCGCTTCTCGTGAAGATCCTCCACGAGGTGGTGAGGATAGGCTCATCCGGGTAAATGAACATTTTTTCGCGATCATGAGTGCGAACGCCTGAGGTGAGCACGTCCAGATCGCCCCATTCCAGCAACTGCAGGCCGCGCTTCCACGGCACCTTTTCCACTTTTGAAATGTCCTTGCCCATATTGCGGAGCACGCTGCGCGTCACGTCAGCCGAGATGCCGAAGAGTTTCCCGTTGACGAAGAACTCGTAAGGCGGCCATTGGTCCGCCCCCAAGCGCAACAGCTTCGGACCCGCATGGGATGCGGGAGTGCCGAGGCACAGCAGCAGGCTTGCCGCCACTGCAAATATGAGCAGAAGAGATTTGCGCATGGTTTCATCTTAGCGCAAAAAGCCCCCCGAGAACAAATGAACTCGGGGGGCGGAGTGTGATAATGTGCCGATCCTGCGCTAGTGGCCGCAGATGCTTGGCTCTATTTCCACCTGAATGGTCTTGCCGCAGCGGCTGCCGAGCCGTTCCAGCACCTCGCGCTTGCTGTTGAGCAGGTAGAGCGCCAGTTCCTGATGGCAGGGGTAGACGAGCTGGTCGGAGCAGTCGGATTTGCTGAGCATACGGTGGATGTCCTTGAGCGCGGACAGCGCCTGCCATTCCATGTTGCGGCGGATGCCGGTGCCGCCGCAGCAGGGACAGGGTTCGGTGCTCAGGGAGATGGCCGAAGAGCCGAGCCGCTGGCGGACCACTTCCATGAGCCCGAAGCTGGAGATGCGGCCGACGTCCGTGCGGGCGCGGTCCACCTTCATGGCGGAGCGCATGGTCTTCTCCACTTCCCGACAATGCTTCGGATCTTTCATCTCAATGAAATCGATGACGATCTGGCCTCCGATATCGCGCAGGCGGAGTTGCCGGGCGATCTCCTCGGCGGCTTCCATGTTGGTCTTGAGCGCCATCTTGTGGAAGTTGCGTTCTCCGCCGATCTTGCCGGAGTTGATATCCACGGCGGTGAGGGCTTCGGTGGCGTCCACGACCAGTCGGCCCCCCGAGGGGAGGGTCACTTCACGCGAGTACACTTCCTGTACCTGCTTGGTGATGTTGAAGCGTTCCCACAGGGAAAGCTCGGGGTCGGAGTGGAGCTTCACGAGGTTGGGCTTTCTGGGGAAGGTCAGGGCGGCGAACTGCTTGACCTCTTCGAAGGTGTCGGCGTCATCCACCCATATCTCGACCACGTCGGAGGTCAGGTAGTCGCGCACGGCGCGGGCCGCAAGGTTCAGTTCCTTGTAGACGATGGAGGGCGCCTTGACCTCCTGCGCCTTCTTGCGGACGTCCTTCCAGAGCCGGTTGAGGTACTTGTAGTCACGCTCCAGCGCGGCCTTGGACTGTCCCACTGCGGCGGTGCGGGCGATGAGGCCCACGCCTTCCTCGGGGGTCATGGTTTCGAGAATGCTCTTGAGGCGGTTGCGTTCCTTCTCGTCCTCGATCTTGCGGGAGACGCCCATCTGGTCGCGTCCCACGGTGTAGACGAAGCTGCGTCCGGGCAGGGAAAGGTTGGTGGTCAGGAACGCTCCCTTCTTGCCGGTGGGTTCCTTGACCACCTGCACGAGCATTTCCTGTCCCGGCTTGAGCACCTGCTGCATGAGCGGATACTTGGCGCCTTTGCGCAGCTTGTAGCTGCCGGTGTAGTATTCGGGATGGACTTCGTCGATCTGGAGAAAGCCGTTTCGTTCGGCCCCGTAGTTGATGAACGCGGCCTGCAAACCGTTATCGATGTTGTGGATGTAGCCTTTGTAGATGTTGCCGCGCGTCTTTTCCTGATGCGCCATTTCTACATAATATTCCTGTACGCGGCCTTCCTCGGCCACGACCACCTCGACCTGTTCGCCCGGCAGAACCGAGATGAACATTTTCTGCCGCTTCTTTTTTGCGGTCATGTTTTCCTCTCAATGAAAAATCGTTGCAAACCAAACGAGGCGGCTAATCGCGCATCTCGCGGCCCGCGCCGTGGTAGAAGATACCGTCCGGGTCCCTGCGGGCGACGAGTTCTCCCCGCCGCTCAAGTTCAATGCACAGGTTTTCCATTCGGTTCTCTCCCACGCCGAGCGCCTGCGAGAGCTGCGCGGCGGTCTGCGGCCTGCGGTCCAGCGACGAAAGAATCATCTCGATGATCTGCTCGTCGCGAAGAGCGTCCTGACGCACAACCTCCCGCTCGGTGGCCGGAACTTCCCCGGCCTCCAGCGCCTCGCGCCAACGAACAACGGTTTCCGGGTCGGCGGCCAGTGCGGACCGCTCGGTGCCGGGGCGACTCAGGGTCACCACGTCCACCCGATCAAAAGCGTTGCGTCGGCAGAAATCAGCCAGCAGGTCCAGGTTCCTGTCGGAATCGTTCACTCCCCGGACCAGCAGAATTTCCAGAAATATCTTGCCCCTGAATTCCTTACGGAACTGTTCGAGGCCCTGACCCACGGTCTCGGCTTCCACGCCGGGAACGGGGCGGTTCACGCTTCGGAACTCGTCCTGAACGAGCGAATCGAGCGACGGAAGGACCACGTCCGCCTGCGCCAGTTCGGCGCGCACGGTGGGGTCGGGCAGAAGGGTGGAGTTGGTGAGCACCGCCACCGGAACGCCGGGGAAGAGCTTGCGGGACTCTTCTATAACGTACGGAAGTTCGGTGTTGAGGGTGGGTTCCCCGAGGCCGCCGAGCGTGATCATCTCGGGCGGTTCATGCCCTTCGTCCTTCCATCTTTCCAGCTCGTCGAGAATGTCCTCGGCGGGAATGTACGGAGCGCGGGCAATGGTCAGCTGCCGGGTGGCGCCCACTTCGCAGTACACGCAGTCCATGCTGCATATGCGACCGCCAAGCAGGTCCAGCCCCAGCGAACGGCCGAGACGACCGCTCATGACCGGACCGAATACATATTTGTAGCCCATGCGACTCCTTGCATGGCCACCCGGGAACGAAACCGGGCAGCAAGTTTTCTCAATAGCTTATCTAAACCATGTGTTGAGATTGTCAAGGGAGAGCTTGACTTGCGGCGACTTTGACCATAGGGCAAGGGCATTCAAAACGCCCGGAGGCCTTTAATGATCGAAACCGGACAGCTCGTGCTGCTCATCAGCCGCAAGAATAAGCGGTACATGCAGAAATTCGACCCTGAAGGGGAACTGCACACCAACGAGGGCAAAATCCTCATGTCGGACGTGGCCGAGGCCGGTTTCGGCAAGTATGTTCACTCCCATCTCGGCAGACCGTATCTGGTGCTCAAGCCTACGCTCTACGATCTCATCAAGAGCGTGAAACGGCAGACCCAGATCATGTATCCCAAGGAGATCGGCTATCTGATGCTCAAGCTGGGCATCGGCCCCGGCTCCACGGTCATCGAGTCGGGCACCGGCTCCGGCGGCCTGACCACCGCCCTTGCGTGGACCGTGGGCGACACCGGTCGTGTCATCACCTACGAGCGGCGTGAGGAGTTCTACAATCTCGCCAGAAAGAATCTGGAGCGCGTTGGCCTCAGCCACCGCGTGGAGCAGATCAATCAGGACATCACCGAAGGATTCCGCCACAGCGGTGCGGATGCCCTGTTCCTGGACGTACGCACCCCGTGGGAATATCTCGACAGCATCCCGGATGCCGTCATCCCCGGCGCCATGTGCGGCTTCCTCCTGCCCACCACCAATCAGGTGAGCGAGCTGCTGCACGGGCTGGAGCGCGGTCCGTTCAAGAGTCTTGAAGTGCTCGAAATCCTCGTGCGCCAGTGGAAACCCGTGGCCGAGCGTCTGCGCCCGGACGATCGCATGGTGGCCCACACCGGCTTCCTCGTGTTCGCCCGCTACATGCAGCCCATGGAGCGTCCCAAGGTCGAAGCGCCCGAACCGGCCGAACCAGAAGCCCCGGAAAACGGTGGGGATCCGGCCGAAGAGTAAATCTACGCTCGACGGCCTCCCGAAACGGGCCGAAATATAATCATATTATCAATCGGTACGACGCCCAGTGCGTCGTACCGATTTTCTTTTGATGACAAATCGTAATACTATTCGTTCAGCGAACCGTGAACGTCAGGCTGTCGGTACGGCCCTGCTCGTCCGTGACGGAAACAGAATGGATGCCCGGCCGGGCGCGATGGAACAGCTTGCCGCCCCCGTTGCTTTTCCCGGCGAAACGGTTGTCCACGTACCACCACAGCGGGCGCTCCGGTTCCGTTGTGGCTGCTTCGAGCGCGATCTGCTGGTATTCTGAAGGCGTATCGTCGCGCAGCAGATAGGGGGTGTTTTCGCAGGGTGAGGTTATGGACGGTCCGCCGTCTGGAATCCCGGTGCAGAAGGGACTTGGTTTCGGTGGTGCGGGCACCGGTTTGTGCTGGGCCATGAGCCACGCCGCCAGTTCCGGCGGGACCGTGCGTGTCACAACGGATTCGGCGGGACGCTTTAGCAGACAGTCTCCCTGAAGGCGCAGGCCCGACTTGGCGTCCACCAGTACGCGCTTGTGGTCCGTGCACCGGGACAGGGTCACGCGAGGCCCGGCAACGGAGTCCACGGTCTCGGGGCAGTCCGGTCCGGCGGGCAGGCGGCTGGCGGCGCAGAGTCTGACCGTGCGCAGTTCGGGGGCTTCAGGGAGATGCAGGTCGCGGGAGGTGGGCTCCAGCGCGCGCAGAACGTTGAACAGCAGCGGCCCGGCGTGTCGGCTTCCCGAGATGCCCTTGACCGGCGTGCCGTCCGGGTTGCCCACCCATACCCCCACGGCAAGCGTCGGTCCGAAACCCACGGCCCATGCGTCCCGGTGCCCGAAGGATGTCCCGGTCTTCCACGCCGCAGCGGGCCGGTCGCGCGTGAGCCGCCACGATTCGGGCATGTCCGGCCGGGCCACGTTCGTGAGTATTTCCGAAACCATGCGTGCCGCTTCCGGGCTGAACAGGCTCGTCGCGGGGCCGGGTTCTCCCGGAGCGATGCGCCACGGTCGGTGCTCGCCCCCCTGCGCCAGCGTGGCGTACAGGTTGACGAGGTCCATGAGTCGTACCTCGCAGGCGCCGAGCGCCAGCGGCAGCCCGTAGGTGGCAGCGGGCCGGTCGATGCTCTCCAGTCCCCCGTTGGTCAACAGGGTGTAAAAGTCGTCCAGACCGGTTCTGGCCAGCAGCCGCACTGCCGGGACATTGAGGGAACGCGACAGGGCGTGTGCAGCATCCACTTGTCCGGAGAACGTTCCGGAATAATTGTCGGGGCGGTACCCGGCGTAGTCCGTGGGCACGTCCAACAGCCGCGCCCCGGGCAGGGCCGTGCCTTTGTCGAAGGCCAGCGCGTAGAGAAACGGTTTGAGCGTGGAGCCGGGCGAGCGGGCGGCGAGAGCGTTGTTGACCTGCCCCTGCGTGCGGTCGTCGAAGAAATCCGCGGAGCCGGCCAGCGCCAGCACCTCGCGCGTGCGTCGGTTCAGCACCACCACGGCGGCGTTCTGCAAGCCCTGCTGTTTGATGCGGGCGGCGTGGCGGGCCGTGAGTCGTTGCACCACCCGCTGGCTGTCGAGGTCGAGGCTGGTTTCGAGGACCGTGTCGGATCCCAGACGGTGCCTGGCAAGCAGGGTGAAGTGGGGGGCAAGCATTCGGGAGTTGCGCCGCGAGGCCACCATGGGCTGCCGTTTGGCGCGTGCCGATTCGGTGGGCCCGATGATGCCGCGATGCAAAAGGGTCTCAAGCACCCGGTCGCGCACGCGTCGGGCCGTTTCCGGATGCCGGGCCGGGTCGTAGCGACTGGGTGAGCGCGGCAGTACGGCCAGCAGGGCGCATTCCCCCAGCGAAAGTCGGTCCGGCGGTTTGCCGAAGTAGATGCGCGAGGCCGCCTCCACGCCGTAGATGTTGCCGCCGAAGGGGGCCATGTTCAGGTAGATGCGCAGCAGCTCGTCCTTGGTGTGGTGTCGGGACAGCTGCATGGCGCGGAAGGTTTCGATGATCTTGGCGCCGAGAGTTCGGGGCCGGGGTTCGGCCATCCGAGCGATCTGCATGGGGATGGTGGATGCGCCCGAGACCACGCGGCCCTGCGTGAGGTTGCTCCATGCCGCGCGTATCACCGCCAGCGGGTTCACGCCCGGATGCAGACGGAACCAGCGGTCTTCCGACTCGATGAGCGCGCTCACGAGCTGCGCAGAGATGTCCTCAAGCCCTGTCGGGAACCGCCACATGCCGTCCGAAGCCGTGAAGCGGCGTAGCTCGACGCCGTTCCGGTCCAGCACCCGCACCCCGGACGGGGGCGAGAGTCGCTCCTGCGGAAACGGGAATGCCGCGTCGAGCACCAGAAAAGCCCCGAAAAACAGGAGCAGCAGCGACACGATGCGCAGCATCCTGCATCCGGTGCGTCCGGGGGCGGAGCAGCGGTGGACAGGCTTCACGGCCTACTCCTTGACGGTCACATCGGTCCGTCCCACGGCACCGTCATCAGTCTTGGGGCCGAGGGCGAAAATCGACGGGTCATACATGGCTTCCGCCTGAACCGGGGGCAGGGCGAAGCTGCCGGGAGTAATGGCCCGCAGCTGGGAGTATCCTGCGTGCCAGACACCGCCATTCAGATCCGTGAAGAAGAGGATGCGGTCGTCGCGCAGGTCCTGATGCCCCCCCAGCGGGCGTTCCTTTTCCCCGGAGAAGGTCGCGGTTTCCGAGGATTCGAGCCTCGGGTTTTCCACTTCCATTCCGGCTGGGAGCAGTGCCTGCACCACCACGTTTTCCACGTCGGTTTCGGCGCGCACCTCGGTCTTCATGATCAGAAGCGTTCCCTGCTCAACCGTGGCGACATCCACAGGACGCCCCTGTCTGTCGAGGAAGGTGCGCCGTACGTTCAGCCCGTTGCTTGCGGCTTCCGCCTTTTGCGGAATGCCTCGCGTGGTCGCCGACCAGAACGCCGTGGCTTCGGGGCTTTCCAGTCGGAGTTCCAGAGCGCCTCCTCCGTCAAAGGTTCGGGCGAAGGTCTCGGCGTTCTTGAACGGATGATCCGTTCCGGCCTGAACGAGGGCGCCGGAAAGCGGTGTCGCATCTCCGAGATTCAGAGCCTTGCCTACGGCCGCAAAGGCCAACGCGTTTTCCTGCGTGGTTCCCCACGGATTTGCCGCCATCAGGCGCGAGACGTTTTCGGTCAACTGCGGCACGAGCCGGTCGTCCGGTGCGGCGTCGGCAAGGGTCAGCAGCATCAGGGCGCTGTCGCGCAGCTCGGAGCCCATGCCGCCGCCGGAAGCGCGGCCAGCCTTCATTTCTGGCAGCTCCGCCAGTAGCGCGTTGTAGGATTCCATGTCGCCGGACAGAGCATAGGCGCAGGCCAGCAGGGTGCGGTCGGCGGCCGAGAGCCGGTCCTTGCGGTTGTCGCGCAGCTCGTCCATGGAGCCACGGTTCGGGCTGCCCGCCTTGGCGAGGTTGAACAGGGCGTAGGTTGTCGCGCTGAAATCGGAACCGCGCTGTGCCGCGAGGGTGCGCATGTGCCCGAGGGCGCGCTGAAGCATCCCCGGAGAGGTGAATCCGGCCTGCTTCGCTTCCAGCAGGAAGTGCGTAACGTACGCGCTGACCCACGGATGGGAGCGGGTGCCGCCGGGCCAGAAAGCGAAACCCCCGTCACCGCTCTGCATGGAGAGCAGCCGCATGATGGCGGACTGGACCATGAACGCCGGGCCCTTTTCATCCACCGCGTCAGGGGCCATGGCCCGGGCGAGGTCGCCGAAGCGTATCAGCGGGAACGCGCGTGAGGCGGTCTGTTCGGCGCATCCGTACGGGTAGCGCAACAGGTTCCGCAGTTTGCCCGCGAAACGGGTCAGAGGCATGGTACCAACGCTGACCTCGCGGGTCACTGTGCCGGGCACGAAGCCTTGTGCCGCCGGGACCAGATCGCCGGAACCCTTGATGCTGCCGAAGGCTGCTTCGCGCTTGTAGGGAAGCGCCGGGCGAACGGGCAGTTCCACGGTCACGGATCGTGACTCCCCTCCGCCCTCGGCAGTGACCGTGACGGTCCCCTTGCCGCCAGCGCCTGAGGCGGCGGTCAGCGGCAGGTGGACGGTCTGCTCTGCTTCGTCGGCCAGTTGCAGGGTCATCCCCTTGGCATTGCTGGAAAGTGCGCCTTGAGCCTTGACTCGCACGGTGATGCCCGCTTCGGAGCCGAGATCGTTGCGCACCGTCACCGGCATCCGTACTGAGTCGCCGGGGGCCATGAATCGCGGCAGGGTCGGAGTGAGGGCGATGGGAGCGCGAACGCGCGTCATATGGCGTGCCGCGCCAAAGCGTTTGCCGTCAAGGCCCACCGCCATGATGCGGAGCGCGCCCTGAAAATCGGGGAGCTTCGCGGTGTAGCGGACCGTGCCCTCGGCATCGGCCGTCAGGGGGCCGGACCAGAAGGAGACAGGCTTGACCCGGCGGATGCCCTCGGTGCGCATGAAACGGCTTTCGGCCATCATGGCCATACCGCCGCCCGCGTCCGCCCGGCCCATGATGCGGGCCAGATCAGGGTACAACAGGGCGAAGGTGTCGTAGCTGCGCACGCCCAGCGCCCGTCTGGCGTAGAAGAAGTCGAACGGGTTGGGATGGTCGCTGCCGGAGAGCTGCATGATGCCCTCGTCCACGGCCGCCAGCGTGACCACGGCACCGGGCTGCGTCTTGACCGTCATGGTCATTTCGGTTTCCGGTCGCACTTCGGCGGGTGCGTCCACGTTGATCTCCATCCTGTTGGAAAGATTGTCCACGAGCAGCGGCGTGACGCCGAAGGCGCGGCCCACCGAACCTTCCGGCACGTCCCCGGCCCTGCGGATCAGCATGGCGGTGACATAGGCGTTGGGTGCGTAATGCGCCTTGACAGGCAGGGTGACCTCGCCGGTGTTGCCGTCAAGCTGTACGGTCTGCGAGTGATGTACTTCGTCGCCCTCCACGGTGACCAGCAGACGGCCCGGGAACGGAGCACGCACCTGTACGGTGGCGGTGTCGCCCGGATCGTATTGCTCACGGTCCGTGACCAGCTCTATGCGCGCGGGATTCTCCAGTGCCCACGGTGAGTATCCCCAGCCGCCGCAGAAGAACTCCGCTTGAGCCGAGGCCCCGGTGCGGGGCGACGAAATGACCGCGCGGTAGCTGCCGTAGGACGGGGGAGTGAAGTCCACGCTGCCCTCGGCCTTGCCAGCCTGAATGACGGTCTCGGAAATCAGTTCCGGGTCGTTGACCGATTCGTAACGGTACCCACCGGAAGGCGACTTGCGGACCACCGTGCGCCAGCGGTCCCGGTAAAAGGCGGCGCGTAGTTCCCTATGCTCCGTCGGGGTACCGGAGGGGTCGGTGGAAATAAAATCGAAAGTTATCGGTTGCCCATATTCATACCCGTTTTTATTGAGCTTACGGATTCCGATATAGGATTCGTAAGGGTGTATCGTCACCCTCTTGCGGGCCGTGACGCCGCGCCCGCCGGACTCGCTGACACGACCGAAGATGGTGGCGGTCAGGGCGGAGGGCGGTGTCAGGCCGTCGGGAACGGGGATCTCGAATTCGGCATGACCGTCTTCATCGAGCACGGTGTCGCGGCTGAAGACTTCCTGCGGCTCAAAGGGCTGGTCCGGGTTGCCGAACACGTAATCGGAATAGCCCGGAGCGGTGAAAGGAGCGGATTCCAACCGGACGCGGGCGGTGACGGGCAACTTGGACGCGGGCGGACCAAAGAGGTAGCTGGAGCGCACCTCGGCCTTGATGGTCTGTCCGGGCCTGAAGGTGTCGTGGGCGGTCTTCACCTCGACCTTGATACGGTCCGGCACGAACTCCTCCACCTTGAAATCAAGGGTGCCGATGCCGCGGTCCCCGGCCCTCAGGGTCAGGCTGTGGCGGCCGGTGAGCGCATAGTCGGGCAGAGGAATCTCAAAGGCCGCAGAGCCGTGTTGATCCGTGGTCAGGCGTACCTTGCGGATTTCGCGGCCACGCGGGTCGTGCTGCACGAGCACCAAAGGCATTTCCGGCGGTACGGTCAGGTCGTCCTTTCGCACCACGGCCAGTCCCTTGAGGGTCTCGCCGGGGCGGTACAGGTCGCGCTCGCCGTACAGGTAGGCGCGCAGGCCGGAGGGCACGCTCTGCGAACCGGAAACGTCCAATCCGGTAGTGTCCACTTCGAAGCGCGACGGCAGCAGGAACGTGAAGTCGCCGCCGGTGCGTTCTGCCAGAATCAGGTAGGGGCGCCCTTCCTCATCATCAGCGGGCAGCGGCAAGGAGGCGGTCCCGGCCCGGTCCGTGCGGGTGCGCGCCAGTTGCTGGTTCTTGTCGCTCACCAGCGTCAGCCGGATTCCGGAGAGCGGTTCAAGCGTCGTGTTGGACACGGCCCAGACCAGAAAGCGGTCCTTGCCGCGCTTGGCCATCAGGCCGATGTCGGAGACGATCATCCAGCGCTTGGCTCCGTTCTGGCCCTTGATGGATGCGCTGACCTTGAACAGGCCGCGCTCGCCTTCGGCAAACGTGTCGCCGAACTGCAGGGGCAGGCGCACGCTCTCGTTGCGCTTTGCATCCACGGGGACGGAACGTTCCATGACCTTGCCGCCAAGGCTGTAGGGAACGCCGGAGTGGTTCCAGTCGTTATCGAAGATGCGCCAGCCGTATTCGCGCAGCATGGAAAAAAGGTTGTTGGGGTAGACACGGTCCACGCGCACCGTGATTTCGTCCGTGTTGACGGCATCCAGCGCCAGACCTGCGCGGCGGCTGTCGGGCAGGAACAGCCCCTGCCCCACGAATCCCACGGAGGGCGGCAGGTCCGGCACGGTCACGGTGACGGTCGCGCCTTCGGCCAGTTCGGCCCCGTCCGCGGCGGTCAGGCCCTGTTGCAGGCTCACGTCGTACCGCTCGCCGGGAGTGAAGCCGCCCTGAAGTATCAGCCTGTCGCCATCCGCGCGCAGGTTGAAGTCCGCCTTCGGGGAGACCGAGACGTGACCCGCGGCTTTGCGCGCGTCCATGGGTGTGGAGAAGGTCAGCCGGATGCCGGTTTCGCCGCCGGATGCAAAGGGGTCGGCACCCCGAAATGTCAGCACCGGATTCAGCTTCAGTTCGATCTCGGCCTGCGAGTCGCGGTCCAGCGCCAGTTCCGAGCCGGAGCGCTTCAGGCCGCTCTTGAGGGTAAGGCTATAGGTGGCCCCGTCCGGAGTCTTCTCCACCGGATCGGAGCGAAGCTCCATTCGGCGGGAACTCCACGAGGTGGTCACCTGCAACGGCAAGGCTTCGCCGTCTGAATCCGTGAGGGTCGCGTTTTTCAGCAGTTCCTCGGGGGAGACGGGAGCAGTGAAGCGAACGAAGGTAGAAATGATCGCAGTACCGGCGCGTGGCCCTGCCTGTTCGCGCATGCGGATTTCCTCCACGCGGAACGTGCCGGTGCGCAGCGTGAATTCGGTCTCGCCGTCAAGATTCAGGGACGGAGCCATCTTCAGGGTGTATTCGGCGTCCTGCGCCAGCGGGCTGTCGGCACGAAAGCGCAGCAGGTACGGGTTGCTCCACTCCCACTCGCCACCGGTTTGCGGCTTGAGCGTGGCCGCCTTTGCGGCGGGGACGGCGTCGGTGTCCACCGGGGCGGTCAGCTCCACCTCAACGCCGGAGCGGTCCGGAGCCGTGCGGGCCTCTTTGACCGAGGGGGTGGGCGGAATTTCGGGCATGGGGCTCAGGTGCACGATCCACGCGGCCTGTGCGGCAACAAGGATGCACAGCACGGCAATGACGGCGGTCTTCAGATTGTCGGCGGTCATGGGAGAACCTCGTTATTCGTTCCACAGAAAGCGGAAGCGGCAGGCTTCGGCTCCGGTGGCGATGGTGCAGGGGCGTTCAAGGATCAGGCGCGGGTCATAGGCCTCGGCAAAGGGGCCGTCACGGTTGCAGGAGATGGTGCGGCAGAGCTCTTCGGGCAGGCCGAGGCGGCGGTAGGCGTCAACGTAGCCGCAGCGGGTGACGCGGAAGGAAAATTCGTCCGGCTCGTCGGTATCCACCTCAATGTCCAGCGCACCTCCTGCGCGCCAGATATCGACCACGGTTTTGAAATGCGCCAGGCTCGGCCCGTGGGGTGCGGATGCGGCGAAGCTTTCGCCGCCTTCCCGTCCGGCGCGTTCGGCAATATTCGCCACCGCTTCAAGCGCGGCCTCGTCGTCCATGGTGCGACGGAGCTCCGCGTAGACCCGTTCCAGCATTTCCGCTTCTATTATGCGGCGTTCTATCTGCGTCACGTTCATGAAAAGAGGGCTAGCACATACCGGAACCCTGTGCCAGAAAAGGAGTGATTTTTCCGTACGGGAGATGCCTTTTTTAACCGGGGTTCAGATGCATTTCACTCAATCCGGTGTGGAGGTGAGGAATTTTTTTGCAGGAAAAAACGCAGCCCGCCGAGATGTCTAGACTTTTTTGAATTGCCAGAATTGCGGGGGGTTGCGTTTGCGTGGGGGGTGACGTACTTCGCAGCGGAAGTGGCTATGAAGCGGATTTTCGCGTAAGGTTCGCTAAACTGAATGAACAATGGGCCGATAAGGATGATGGAGGCCCAAAGCCCGGAAATATAAGGCGTCTCATGCAGGAATACACGCAGGCGAGAAAAACGGAGCTGAGCGAGAGGGTTCAGGCGGTGCAGGAAGACTTGGCCGAGGCCGCGAAAAAGGCGGGCAGAGCCCCGTCAGACGTGACCCTCGTGGCCGTGTCCAAGCTGCATCCTGCCTCGGATATTGCGGCACTGGCGGATGCCGGGCATCTGGACTTCGGCGAGAACTACGTTCAGGAAGCGGCCGGCAAGCAGGAAGCATTGCAGGAGCTCGACGTGCGCTGGCATTTCATCGGCGGGCTGCAGTCCAACAAGGCCAAATTCGTGGCCGGAAATTTCGAGCTGGTGCACAGCGTGGACTCGCTGAAGCTGGCAAAAAAGCTCGCCGCCAAGGCTGCCGAGCGCGGCACCGTTCAGGACGTGCTCATACAGGCCAGCCTCGCGGGCGAGGAACAGAAGAGCGGCGCGGAAGCTGACGAGCTGGAGCGGCTCGTGGCCGAGGCGTCCGAACTGGACGGGCTTCGGGTGCGCGGGCTCATGACCATGCCGCCGTTTTTTGACGAGCCGGAACGGGCGAGACCGTTCTTTGCGCGGCTTCGGGAGCTTCGCGAAGGCATCGGGCAGCGGTTGGGCATCTCCCTGCCGCATCTGTCCATGGGCATGACCGGGGACTTCGTCCCGGCTGTGGAAGAGGGCGCGACCCTCGTCCGCGTTGGCACAAGGATCTTCGGGGCCCGGCCTCCGAAATAGCAACACCTAAACCGGGGATTCGGGATGGATCTGGCAACTGTCATAGGTCTGGTGCTCTCATTCGGTCTGGTGGTCGCGGCCATTTTGACCGGCGGCAGCCTGATCACTTTCATCAGCATACCGTCGGCCCTCATCGTGCTGGGCGGAACCATCGGGGCCACCTTGGTCAACTACCCGCTGAGTTACGTCATCGGCGTCATCGGGGTCATCAAGAATACCTTCTTTTCCAGCATCGACACCCCGGCCTCCATCATCGAGCGCTTCAAGGACTACGCCAACCGCGCCCGCCGCGAAGGCATCCTGTCCCTTGAACCGCTGATCAAGGAGATCGACGACGAATACATGAAAAAAGGCTTGCAGCTGACGGTGGACGGACTGGAGCCGCAGGTCATTCAAGAGATTCTGGAGACCGAGATATCCTACCTTGAGGAGCGTCACGAGCTGGGCGCGGGCGTCGTGGCCATCATGGGCACCATGGCTCCGGCCATGGGCATGATCGGAACCGTCATCGGCCTGGTGCAGATGCTGCAAACCATGAGCGATCCCTCCACCATCGGCCCGGCCATGGCCGTGGCACTTCTCACAACGCTGTACGGCGCGATTCTCGCCAACCTCGTGTTCAACCCCATGGCGGGCAAGCTCAAGGCCAGAAGCAAGGAGGAAATCCTGATCCGCGAAATGATTCTGGAAGGAATCCTCGCCATCTCCAAGGGCGAAAACCCGCGCATCATCGAGGAAAAGCTCAACAGCTTCCTGCCGCCCAAGGACAGGGCTGCCTCGGACTAGCCCCCGGTCCGCCGGGCGCAGAAGGGATGACGAAGCTCCATGGCAAAGAAAGAGAAGAAGCAGGAATGCGAAACCATGCCGCCCTGGCTCATCACGTTCACCGACGTGATGACGCTCATGCTGACCTTTTTCGTGCTGCTCGTCTCCATGGCCCGCATCGACGAACGTCGCAAGCTCGTGGTGCTCGGCTCCATCATCGGCACCTTCGGCTTTCATGAGCAGAGCTACGAGCTTTATTCCAAGAAGGACACCAAACGCACCGTCGAGCCGGGGCCCATCGATTCCGGTGACCTTCAGCCCCTCAAGCCTTTGCTCTGGGAGGACGTGCAGAACGACCTGAGCTTCCAGTCCAGCAAATTCGTGCAGGTGCTTTCCATCAACGCCGACGTGCTCTTCGCTCCGGGCGAGGTCCGGCTTTCGCGGCGCGGCATGGAAATACTCACGGTGGCGACCCCGGTGCTGCGCAACCTGCGCTGGCCCGTGCTCATTGCCGGTCACACCTCGGAAATGCGTGACGAGGAAGGCTTCGACTACATGCCCTCGCTCGAACAGGAAATCCCCGATCCTTCGTGGCGGTTGAGCCTGAACCGGGCGCTTGCGGTCTACCGTTTCTTTCTCGATGAAGACGTCCCTGCCGACATGATGCGGGTTGAAGGCTTTGGCCGCTACAAGCCCAGCTACGGCAACGCCACCCCCGAAGGCCGACAGGCCAACCGCAGGGTGGACATTGTGCTGGACAAGCGCAGCGACAACTCCGCGCGCGAGCTGGATGCCGACCTGCCCCCCGAGCAGGAGGTCGATGACGGCACCGTGGAGATCGACGGCTTCATCTTCAACGTCGAAGAACAGGCGCCGGAAGAGGGACGGTAGCCATGGCTAGAAAGAAAAAGAAAGCCTGCGAGCCCATGGCATTGTGGCTGGTGACGTTTTCCGATCTGGTGACGCTGCTGCTGACCTTTTTCGTGCTGTTGCTGACCATGTCCAGCATGGACAACACCCTGCTGACCACCGTGACCGTGACACAGGCGGACCTTGGCCTGCTCAGCGCCCGAGGTTCCGGGCGGGTGAGCGCGAAAGAGCGGCTGGTGGCGGAGCTCATGGAAAAACCGTGGGAAGTGCTGGAGAAGCAGAACCGGCTGAAGGATCTGCTGTTCCCGGACGAGGTGCTGCCGCCGGAGATCAACCGTCAGGAGCTTGAGGAAAACCTCACGGTGCTGAGCAAGTGGGACGGCGTGGGACTCGTCTTCACGGACCGCCTGCTGTTCGAGCCGGGCGGGACGCGACTTTCCGACACGGGGCGAGAGCTGCTGGATGCGCTGGTGCCCATCATGACCGCAACGAGCGCGCCCATCGACGTGGCCGGGTATGCGGACTCCGTGGATGATGCGCCCGACCCGTGGCAGGTCTCCAAGGAGCGCGCCATCTCGGTGCTGACCTTCCTGCGCGAGGCCGGGCTGACCAGTGACCGGCTCGCCATATCCGCATATGGCGACACACGGCCCGCGGTGGCGGGTGATTCGCCGGAGGCCAGAAGCCGGAACCGGCGCGTGGAGATTCTGCTCAAGACCCAGCGGCCCATCGGCGGATATCCATAGGCGACTCTGGTCTTTGCACAGACGTTCTCCCCTCTGGTAATCGGAGCGTTTTCGGGCTAGAAAAGGCTTGACCAACGATAATAAGGACAGGTGAACCGTGGCTGACGAAGAACTCCCGCAAGAAGAGAAAAAGGGCGGAAAGCTCAAGTGGATCATCATAGTCGTGCTGCTGCTGGCTCTCGGCGCGGGCGGCTACTTTGCCTATATGAAGTTCATGGCGCCTGAGGAACCGGCCGCTGAAGAGACCGCTTCCGAGCAGTCCTCGGCCGAAACGCCGCAGGAAGGCATCCTCAAGCCGCTGCCGGTGTTCCTCGTGAACCTTGCCGATCCGCTTGGCCGTCGCTATCTCAAGCTCGGTGTGGAAGTCGAGGTTCGCGACGAGAAGGTCCTTGAAGAGCTGGAGACCAATCAGGCCAAGATCAAGGACAGCATGCTGCTGCTTCTTTCCAGCAAGACGTACGGGGAGCTTTCGACCTTGCAGGACAAGATAGAACTGAAGAACCAGATCGCCGACAGGCTCAATCAGGTACTCGGAAACGGCAGCGTTCTCAGGGTCTACATTACCGAGATGGTGATTCAGTAGCACGGATCTTGCTTAACCACCTTCGGCGTGTCGGAAAGCGGACGCGCGAACCTGTACAACATCAAGGAAGGTGTGGAAATGGCTGACGAACAAGATAAGCTTGCCGAAGAATGGGCCGCAGCGCTCAGTGATGACTTCGATACCGACGATGACGTCGGTGACGGCGGCGAGGCCGCTGCAAGCGGTGATCAGGCACTGGCCGACGAATGGGCCAGCGCTCTCGCCAGCGAAGAGCACGATGAAGTGCGCAACGAGAAGGAGCAGGAATACCTCTCCACGCAGGCGCACGACTACAAGTTCACGGACATGACCGGCGAGGCCAAGAGCAGCGCGGGTGACGGCTCCAAACGCGATCTGGACTTCATCCTCGACATCCCGCTGGACGTGTCCGCCGAGCTCGGCCGCACCAAGCTGCTCATCAACGAGCTGCTGCAGCTGGGTCAGGGGTCCGTCGTGGAGCTGAACAAGCTGGCCGGCGAGCCGCTGGAAATCTACGTCAACGGCAAGCTGGTGGCGCGCGGCGAGGCCGTGGTCATCAACGAGAAGTTCGGCATCCGGCTGACGGATATCATCAGCCCCATTGAGCGGGTCAAGCAGCTTGGCTGATATGGGCTCCGCAGCCAACGCCACGGCGGCGGTCGCCAACGGCACTGCGGCGCAGGGTCCGGTGTTCGACACGGGCCTTTCCGTGCTCAGCACGCTGGGTTGGCTGAGCTTCGTGCTGCTGCTCATCTACGCGGCGTACTGGCTGGTGAAGCGTTTCGCCCCCGCCGGGATCGGGACCGGAGGCCGCGGCGACCTGAAGGTGGAAGAGCGGGTGATGCTCGGCAACCATCAGACGGTCTGCGTGGTGCGCTACGGCAAGCGCCGTTTTCTGGTGGGCGCAACGGCCCAGCACATCAACATGCTGGCCGATCTGGACAGGAAGAACCTGAGCGATTTCGAGGAAGCCCTTGCTGAAAGTGTCTCGGAAGACGACTAGCCTCCTCGGGTGGGGCCTTTTGCTTGCGACGGCGGCCTGCGTGCTGCTGCCGCTGGTGTCGTTTGCCCAGGAACCGAGCATTCCGAGGCTCTCCATGCAGCTCGCGGCCGGACAGGCCGAGCCGAGCGAAGTCTCTGCGCTGCTTGAGATACTGTTTCTGCTCACCGTGCTCAGCATGGCCCCGGCCATTTTGCTGACCATGACCTCGTTCACGCGCATCATCATCGTCTTTCACTTCCTGCGTCAGGCCATGGGCACGCAGCAGATGCCGCCCAACCAGGTGCTGGCGAGCCTTGCCATCTTCATGACCTTCGTGATCATGTATCCGGTGGGCAAGGACATGAACAATCAGGCCCTGCAACCGTATCTGGCCGAGGAGATCACCTTCGACCAGGCGCTTGAGCGGGCGCAGCAGCCGCCGCGTCAGTTCATGTTCAAGCACACGCGGGAAAAGGACCTTTCGGTTTTCTACTCCATTACCGGAGCGGAGCGGCCGCAGAACAAGGAAGAAGTCTCCACCATTCTGCTGGTGGCGGCCTATACCATCAGCGAACTCAAGACCGGCTTCACCATCGGCTTTCTCATTTACATTCCGTTCCTGATTCTGGACATGGTGGTGGCGAGTGTGCTGCTTTCCATGGGCATGATGATGCTTCCGCCGGTCATGGTGTCCCTGCCGTTCAAAATCCTGCTGTTCATTCTGGTGGACGGCTGGAATCTCGTGGTGGGCTCGCTGGTCAACACCTTCCAGTGACGCGCGGACAAAGGCAAACCGGGGGAGAGGTGCGTCCATGACACCGGAATTCGTCATCGGCTTTGCAAGAGAAGCCATCGAGCTGACCCTGACCATCGCCCTGCCCATGCTCGGCGTGGGGATGGCCGTTGGCATCATCATCAGTATCTTTCAGGCCGCCACGCAGATTCAGGAGATGACCCTGACCATCGTGCCGAAGATCATCGCCATCTTTTTGGTGTTGCTCATATCATTCCCATGGATCATGGACAGGATGGTGACCTACACTACCAACGTATTTCTCAATCTTCCCACGTATATCCGCTGACGTGGCCTTCGACATCGTTTTTTCGGACCCGCGCCGAAAATGACGGGAGCGCCCCGATGCTCGGAGCGCTCCCGTCGTTTTAGGAGGTGACTGTTCCCTATCTATGGAGGTGAGGTTCGACTACACCATGCCTCTGAAAAGGGATGCAGTCCTTGATTCAGGTCAAGAAAGCCGAAAAATCAGAGCACGAAATCCTTGAGCACGTGCCAGCCGGTGTAGAACTGGAACAGGGCGAGGCATATCAGGATGAGGTTGTTGAGGCCGTGCAGCAGCGGCAGGATCTTACGGGGTTCCTTGAGGCGGTTCATGACTTCTCCGGTGGCGAACCCGAACAGGATCAGCGGCAGCAGCCAGAAAGCCACCTGCCAGTGCAGCCCGGTGAGCAGGGTCGTGGACCAGTATATCCGGGCCATCATCAGCCCGCCCACCATGCCGAGCATCCACATGCCAAGCGCCAGACGGCCCACGAACACGTGGCGCTTCCAGTTGAAGGCGACGCGCTTTTTCAGATGGTTGAACTGGAACCTGCGAAAACCAAGCGTCAGCGCGTAAAGCGCCAGCAGGGTTGCCACGGCCTGAAAGACGGGGTGAAAATACAGCATGGTTCTGCTCCTGAACGAATTTTTCGCGGACTTTGGAACACCATAGCCGAATCCGCACGAGATTCAAGGGGGCTGGCGAAATGAGATGGGAAGAGCACGGATGCGGGATGCCATGAAAAGGAGATTTGGCGCATCTTTTGCTTGATACTGGCGCGGATGTCATTTTTTCCGCGGCACGAGCCCGGACAATGGGGCGCGGCAGCTGAAGCCGTGTCCAAAACTTTCGGAAGATCACATGACGGAATATACCCACAGTCCCAAGATCATTTGCCTTACCGGCCCACGCGCCGCAGGGAAGACCACCGTTGCCAAGCAACTGGCGGACGAGTTGGGATACCTTCACATCTGGCTCGACGGCATCAACGGGCAGGTCTGCGAGCAGCTCAGCATCGAACTGGCGCAGGTGAATCTGCACACCGCCGAAAACCAGAAGGCATACGCCGATATCTTCCGCGACATCCTCAAGGGCAACCGCTATCAAAACATCGTGTTCGAAGGCGAGCGCATCCGTTTTCCGTACATTCTGCACACGTTTTTGAACAACGCCATGAACTATTACGGGGAGTACGCCGTCATCAAGGGCTTCTCCCTGTCACCCGACCGCGAGACCCATTACAAGTACAACAAGCTGCGCGAAATCCAGCGCATGAAAAAATACATCAAGGACAACGCGCACCGTTCCCCGGAAGAACGCAAGGGCGACAACCTCGCTCGCGAGTTCGACCTGAACACCATGCCCGATCCGGAAGGCTTCGAGGTGGTGGAGAGCCCGGAGGCCATCATGGAATGGGCCCGTGCCAATGCCGAAACGCACCATCCGTCGCTGCCACGCGAATACGCCGAGGTGATCAAGAAGGTGGCGGACTCCGAGACCTATACGCCGTTCTATCAGACCATCGAGGTGGACGGAAAACGCATCATCAGCGGCATGACCCGTTCTGACAGGTCATGGAAGAACGTGTCCATGCTCGGCGTGGATTTCTCCGGAAAGCGCGTGGTGGACCTCGGGTCCATGCACGGCTATTTTTCGTTCAAGGTCGAGGAATGCGGCGCGGCGGAAATCATCGGACTGGAGCTCAACCCCAGTTCCGTGAGCGTGGCCGAGTATCTCGCCGGCGTTCGCGATTCCGTTGCGGAGTTTCGCATCTGCGATGTGAACAAGGATCCGCTGCCGGAGTGCGACATCATGATGGCCATGAACATGCTGCATTGGGTCAAGGATCTGGAAGGCTTCGTCACCGCCATGGGTGAGGTCTCGAAGGAGCTGGTCATGGAGATCGGGGAAACGCAGATCAAGCGCATCGTGAACGTGCTCAAGCCGCTGGGCTTCTCCATGCGCAAGACAGTCAAATCCCATCGCCCGGACAAGTTCATAGGGCAGCGGTATCTCTTCCATTTCGTGAAAAAGTAGCCCGGACGGTCCGCAATGGACCGCAACCGACTACAATGGTCTGCGGCAGGCCAGCGGCATGCGCCAGCCCGTTCCGAAGGAGCGCGGGGTGAGCTTGATGCCCGGCGCGGCCTGCCAGCGCTTGAACTCCGCGCCCGCCACCAGCCGCAGCACCTGCGCCACCGTTTCGGCGGCAAATCCGCGTTCCACGATCTCCGGTCCCGTGAGATGCTTTTCCACATGCAGTTCCAGAATGGCGTCCAGCACCTCGTAGGGCGGCAGGGAGTCCTCGTCCTTCTGGTCGGGGCGCAGCTCCGCGCTGGGCGGCTTGGAGATGATCTCCTCCGGGATGGCGTCGCGCACGTTGCGGTTGTGCCAGCGGCACAGGGCGAAGACGAGCGTCTTGTTCACGTCCGAGATGACGGCATAGCCGCCGGACATGTCGCCGTAGATGGTGCAGTAACCCACGGCCAGCTCGCTTTTGTTGCCGGTGGTCAGCAGCAGCGCTCCGTATTTGTTGGAGAGCGCCATGAGCAGGTTGCCCCGGATGCGGGACTGGATGTTCTCCTCGGTGGTATCCATGCCGTACCCGTTGAACGGCTCGGCAAGGGTCTTGGAGTACTCCTGCATTATGGGCTCGATGGGCAGCGTTAACGTCTTGATACCCAGCTTTTCCGCCAGTTTCATCGAGTCGTCGATGCTTCCCTTGCTGGAGTAGGGCGAAGGCATGAGCACGCCCAACACGTTCTCCGCACCCAGAGCTTCCACGGCGATGGCCGCAGTGAGCGCGGAGTCGATACCGCCGGAGAGTCCCAGCAGCACCTTGGAAAAGCGGCTTTTCTGCACGTAGTCGCGTGTGCCGAGCACGAGGCTGCGCCATGCTTCCGGTTCGGTATCGAAGCTGTCCTCGCTCACCGCGTCCTGACCGGGGGCGTCGATGTTCACCACGAAAACGCTCCGCTCGAAACCGGGGGCGCGGGCGCAAAGGGTCCCGTCGGCATCGAAGAGGCTGGAACGGCCGTCGAAAATGAGGTCGTCGTTGCCGCCAACCTGATTCGTATAGACCAGCGGCACGCCGAATTTCTTGGCCACGGCGCTCAGCATGCGCTCGCGAAGCCGCTGCTTTCTCAGGGACAGGGGCGAAGCGGAGAGGTTCAGGATGCAGGATGGTTTGAGCGCGGCGGCTTCCTCCAGCGGGTCGCGGCGGTAGCTGCGGGTTTCCCAGAAATCCTTGTCGTTCCATGCGTCCTCGCAAATGCTCACGGCAAAGGTCCTGCCCTGAAATTCGAGTATGGACGCTTCAGGGGTGAACTCGGGGTTCGGCTCGAAGTACCGCGCCTCGTCAAAGACGTCGTAGGTCGGCAGGAGCGTCTTGCGGAAGGTGCGTTCCACCTCGCCGTTCCGGCACCACTGGGCGCAGTTGAATACGGGCTTGCCTTCTCCCAGCGCGTTTTCACAGATGTTGCCGAGCAGCAGCGGCGGCGCGTCGGCCAGCTCTCTTGCCAGCGCCTCGGCGGCCTCGGCCGCCTGATTGACGAAACCGCTGTACAGCAGCAGGTCGCGCGGGGGATAGCCCGTCAGGGCCAGCTCCGAGGTCATGCAGAAGTCCGCGCCCTGTTGCGCGGCCTCGCGCACGGCTTGCGCGATCATGCGCGCGTTGCCTTCAAGGTCCCCCACCACCGGATTGAGTTGCAGCATGCCGATTTTCATGGGCCCTCAATACGCCAAAGCTGGGAAGCGGGCAATATCCGAAAGCGTGCGGACCAATTGCGAAAAGCCAAAGCATGGTCTATCAGGGGAACGTTGCGCCACATTCGGTAAGCCTTTTGCATTACTGCTCCCATTGGCAGCGGCGACGGAATTATGACACGGCGGACCCGCCTAGGTCCGCGAGAGAAAGGCGGAAAAACGACATGGACATTTCGGTTGCGGTCATCGGCGCCGGGCACTGGGGCAAGAACCTCGTACGCAATTTTCACTCCCTCGGCGCCCTCGACGTCATCTGCGATGCCAACGAGGAAGCCCTGAAGACCTTTGCCGGGCAGTATCCCGGCGTGGAGACCTCGGTGGCCCTGAGTCATGTGCTGCGAAGGCCTTCGGTGGATGCCGTGGTCATCGCCACCCCGGCGGAAACGCACGCATCCATAGCGCGCGAAGCGCTGCTTGCGGGCAAGCACGTGTTCGTGGAAAAGCCGCTGGCGCTCGACGTGGCCGAGGCCCGCGACCTGACCCGGCTGGCACGCGACAAGGGGCTCGTGCTCATGGTGGGGCACCTGCTGCAATATCATCCAGCCTTTCTCAAGACGCTTGCGATGGCCCGCTCAGGCGAGCTGGGGCGCATCGACTACGTCTACTCCAACCGTCTCAACCTCGGCATGATCCGGCGTCAGGAGAACAGCCTGTGGTCTTTTGCCCCGCACGACGTGTCCATGGTCCTCTCGCTCATGCAGGAGGAACCCGAGGAGGTGCTGTGCCAGGGCGGCTGCTATCTGCACAGCAAGATCGCTGACGTCACCGTCTCCATGCTGCGATTCCCGTCCGGGGCACAGGCGCATTTTTTCGTGTCGTGGCTGCATCCCTTCAAGGAGCAGAAGCTGGTCGTGGTGGGCGACCGCGGCATGTTGGTCTTCGACGACGGTCAGCCGTGGGAGAGCAAGCTGGTGCTGTATCCCCACGCCATCCGTTGGGAGGGCGCGGTCCCGGTGCCGGACAAGGCCGAAGGGCAGAACATTGCCGTGGAGCCGGAGGAACCGCTCAGGCAGGAATGCCTGCATTTTCTGGAATGCATCCGCGACGGTGCGGTCCCAAGGACCGACGGTCACGAGGGCGTGCGCGTGCTGCGCGTGCTCAAGGCCAGTCAGCGGTCCATGGACACCCGTCAGCCGGTCTCGCTGGAGGTGTTTGACAGGTCCTGCGCGGATGACGACTGCTTCGTGCATCCTTCCGCCGTGGTGGATACGGGCGTTCAGGTGGGCAAGGGCTCCTCGATCTGGCACTTCTCGCACCTGCTGCCCGGCACTGAGCTGGGACGCAACTGCAAGGTGGGCCAGAACGTGATGATCGGGCCGGACGTGAGCGTGGGCCACGGCTGCAAGATTCAGAACAATGTTTCCATTTACAAGGGCGTGACGCTGGAGGACGACGTCTTCTGCGGTCCGTCCATGGTCTTTACCAACGTGCATAATCCCAGATCGCACACTCCGCGCATGGATCAGGTGCGCGAGACGCTGGTGCGGACCGGCGCGACGCTCGGTGCGAACTGCACCGTGGTCTGCGGCGTGACCATCGGCCGGAACGCCTTTGTTGGAGCGGGGGCCGTGGTAACCAGAAGCGTTCCCGACCACGCGTTGGTTCTCGGCAATCCGGCGCGGGTCTCCGGCTGGGTCTGCCGCTGCGCCGAACGGCTCGACGACGAGCTGTGCTGCCCGGTTTGCGGCATTCGGCACACTCGGGGAGAAAACGGGCTGGTGCCGCAGGAGGAAAGCAATATCAATGAGTGAGAATCCGAGGCTGGCGGCCCTGACCGAACTCGGGGCCCTGTTCCGTGGCGGCAGGGTGGACGAGTGTGCCGCCGGGCCTGTTCATGATGATCCGCCGCGCCATGCGGTTTCGGGCCACACGCCGCTGTGGGCGTTCGAGCGTCCCCAGTACCAGCGTCCGTTCGCCGGTTCGCAGCAGGCGGTGTTTGATTTTCTGCCGGAGGGCTGCTCCGTGGAGCGCGCGCAGGCGTTTACACGGTTGCACGTGCTTCTCGGCGCCGTGGAGAGTGAAACGTTCGACAGCCTCTGTGACGGCGGCCAGAACGTGGTTTTGGTCTTCGACCCTGATGAGGAGCGCATCGCGCGGCTTGCCGAAAGTCGTGGCGTGAAGGAACTGGTGGCCAAGGGGCTGATATTTTTCAGCGGCGATGTTTACGATTTTTCACCGCCGCTTCAGGAGTTGCTGCCGGAAAAGCTCTTCACCATGGGCTTTCCGGTCTTTCACGTATCCGAGTCCCTGCGTGAATCCTGCCCGCAATGGGTACGCAGCGTGATCGAGTACGTGGAGATCCTCTTCTACCGTCACGTGATTTACAAGGTCTGCAACCAGCGGCTGCTCAAATCCGTGCCCATCCGCAACATCACACGCGGCATGATGTACGACCAGCAGCTGCACGCCTATGAAAACATTCCGGAATACCTGACGCGTCCGGGCATGGACGTCCTGCGAAACGCCTTCTCCGACGAGACCGCCATATTGGTGGCGGCCGGACCGGACCTTGGCGAGAAGATAGAATTCATCCGCGAAAACGCGGATCGCGCCGTGATCATCTGCGTGAACAACGCGGTGAAGCCGTTGCTGGAAGCAGACGTGCGGCCGCACTTCGTGATCATCAACGACAACTCACTGGCATCGGGCGAAGTCTTCCGCCGCATCCCCCAGTCTCCGGGAACCATCCTCGTGGGCCACTGCCTCTCGGACCTCGGAGGCGACCGTTTCCGCCAGAAATATCTGTTCGGCTCCTTCATGCCGGAAGTCTTTCCCGAGCGCCCCATGCTGCGACTGCACGGCTCGGTGATTTCCACGGCCTTCTCGCTGGCGCGGCACATGGGCTGCGCTGGGACCGTGCTGGTGGGGGCGCGTCTGGGGTCCGACAACCCGTGGAGCCTGAGCTACGCCAAGGGCACGGTCCATCACGATTCCCGCGATACTGCCGCGCGCGAACTCATCAACCGCCATCCCCAGCTTTGTCCGGTGGAACTGCTCGACGGAAGGACCGTTTATTCCACGCCGAACTTCCGCGACGCGGCCCTCTGGTTGTGCGAGGAAATCCGCACCTCGGGCATCGAGTGCGTGAATACGTCAGAGGGCAGCCTGCTCTTCGGCAAAGGCATCGCTTACGATCCGGCTCCGGTGCTGGAGCGCAGGAGCATCGGCTCGCGTTTCAGCAGGCTCTTCTCGGCCCCGGAGCCGAGAGTGAACCTGCGGGGCTGCACGGCGTTCATCGAGCGTGATCTGTCCCTGTGGAAGCAGATCGCGGATGTGTCCAAACAGCTGCGGCAGGCGGACGACGCCTCGCTGCTGGCCAAGGGTGCGGCGGTACTGGAGCAGATGGACGGCTCCAACATCAGCAACATGGTGGAACGTTTTGACGGGTTCGACTCACGCCATTTCCACGCGGAGGTTTTCGAGTCGGGCGATGCCGAGCGTCAGGCCGAGGGCCTGCGCTATTACTTCCGCCATGTGGAGCGCATGGCCAAGTCTTTCCTGATGGCGCTGGGCAAGGCGCGCCGCGCCTGCGATGCGGCCCGGGAGCGCGGCTAGGACAGCCCCTTTTCGGCCATTAGCCGTTCGGCCAGTTCGCGGTCGCGGATGTGGAAGAACGGGTCGTTGATATTGCGGGATTTCACCCGGCAGGTCTGGCAGCTCTTGGGCTGCTTTTCGGTGTTCACCGTCTTGCGGAAGGGCCTGACCGTTTCTCCGAACCACATGTCGTCGAAATCCGTTTTCAGAATATTGCCAAGCGGCGGAGTACTGCCGCAGCAAAAGCGCACGTTGCCTTCCATGTCGATAAGGCAGTTCTTCCACGGGCTGTGGCAGGTGTGATCCACCTCGGCCTCGTTGAAGCTGGACGGAGGCGTGCCGAAGAAACCCGGAACGGTGACGTCCACGCCATGACGCTTTCCGGCATCCAGCGCGGCGGCCATGCATTCGTCGCTCAGGTTCTGGTGCAGGAAGAGCGATTCGCGGGCCAGTTCCTCGCGCTTCTGGGCGTTCATGAACAGAACCAGCACGCGGTCAACGCCGTGGTCTGCGGCGAGTCGCACAAGGTCCGGCAGTTCGCGGATGTTGCGCTCCATGGCCACGAAATTGATCTGGAGCTGCGGCTTGTTCCGGCCCTTTCTGGAACGCTCGTCTGCCAGCGCTTTAAGGTTGCCCAGCGTGGCGAAAAGGTCACCGCCGCGAATGGATTCGTATGTCTGCTGCGTGGCGGCCTCAAGGCTGACCTTGATCAGCGAGGTCTCGTTGTCCACGAACATGGACCGTCGCCGCTCGTCCAGCATGGAGCCGTTGGTGATCATCTCCAGCTCGCAGCGGTTTTCTCGCGAGAGCTCGCACAGCTCCTCAAGCCTGCCGTACAGCAGAGGCTCGCCGCCGAAGGCCTGCACCGTCTTGACGAAGGGCAGCACGTGCCGCAGCCGCTCCACGATGTTCCAGTCCATGTCACCTTTGAAATGCTGTTGGTAGCACATCCAGCAGCGGTAGTTGCAGCGCATGGTGGTGGTCAGGGTGATCAGCTTGGGATACGTGACCACGTCCTCGTGGCGGTTTTCTGCCACATAGCGGTCGTTGAGCTGGTCGTTGATTGCGGTGACTCTGGCGAGGTCCATGGCTGATCTCCTTGGCCTGAGACGTTTGCGACCCGATTTCCGGGCCGGGTTTGTGAAGCGGCCTATCTGACGGCCTTGAGGACGGCCCTGTAGCAGTAGAGGTCCTCGTCGCGGTAATTCTTCCAGTGTTCATGCAGGCTGCGCGGCGGCACGAGCCGCACGTCCCGTTCGATGACGGACACGTCGAATCCTTCGGATGCGAACATCTCCGCGATGTCGTTTATCCGCCACAGGTTCGTGCCCCGTTTCATGGCCTGCCACTGCCGCGGCTCATGGCTGAGAAATTCAAAGTTGATGTGGGAGAGGTCGCCATGGTCCTGAAGACCGATCTCGTGGAGCATGACCCCGTCCGGACGCATGGTGCGACGCAGGTAGGCCGCCAGTCCCGGCATGTCCATCACGTGCTCCAGCACCATTCTGGAATGGCAGAAATCGATGCTTTCCGGCGCCAGGGGCATTGCTTGCAGTTCTCCGTGAAAGAACCGGCTGCGCTTGTCCAGCGCGTCGGCTTCGTACCGGACAGCATCCCCTGACAGCGGAGCCATGCCGGATTCACCGAGCAGCCGAAGAAAGTCGAGGCTGTCCGCGTAGCCCTGTTCAGAGTGTTTGTATACGTCAGCGCCGTGCACCTCGTCGAAAACGTGTGCCAGCAGCAGCGAGGTGAGCGGGGTTTTGCCGTGGCCCACTTCAAGTGATGCGCCACGGTGCTCGGGCAGATGCGCGCAAAGACGTCTGGCCTGATTGATCTGCATGGCGGTGCGCAGGCTGGGGTCGTAGGGACTCATCAGGCGCAGGGCCTTGTCCAGCAGCTCGGGGGAGTGCAGGCCGTACCGTTGCTGAATGAATGTGTCGAAGGATTCGCGCGCAAGCCGGTCACTGCCGGTGAACTTGGACAGGAACGCCTCGGCCACGCCCTGCGGCACGGCGTTTCGTTCGCCAGCGAACAGCAGCTCCCACAGGAAACGCTCGCGCGGACTCTCCATGTTCTGCTCGGCTTCGATCCTCAGTTCGGCGAACTGCCGCGCCTTTTGCGCAAACACGAACGGCGGCAGGGGGGTGCGATGGCTCTCGTGGAGCAACTCGGCCGTCCTGCGGTTCAGGACCGTGAAAAACTTGGGCGCGATGACGTCGCCGGGATGGTACAGGTCCGCGTGGTCGGCGCGCACGGCCTCCTGTCCGCTGCGGATGGCGGCGGCGTCCATGAGAACGCTGTAGGAGGTCAGCACCGTGACGCTGGCCAGCTCGTGGCGCTCCATGTGCCTGAGAAGCCGTGTCTGCGGCGTGGAGTGGCGGCTGACCGCTGTCTTGGCGTGCTTCATCCCCGAAAGTGCCTCGCGAATCGCCTCAGGGGTTTCTTCGGGAACGGAGATGACGACCTCGTCGAACACGCCGAGACGGAGCAGTTCGCCCAGCACGGTGTCAACGGCGTAGCCGTCTGCGGCGCGCGTCAGGAGCGGATCGCTTTGGTCCATGGGGCGGGCCAGCAATATTGCCATGTTTGTGCGGTTCATGGGCTACTCCTGTTTTCCTGAAAGAAATACCCCGTCCTCGATCCACAGGCCGTGATAGGGCCGCCACGCGTCCGCTTCCTCGCGGGGGATGATGTGGCGGATGTTCACGGTCAGGGGCCGGGGGTGACGGGCGCGGGCCTCCGGGCCGATGAACGGCAGGCGGCTTTTGTCCAGCCCACGGATTTCCTCGGTCACGTCGAAATATTCAGTCTGCCGCTCAAGGGGCGGGCGGTTGCGGATGTCCCAGTTGTTGCGAAGCTGTTCGTCGCGCATGACCTTGAAATTGCACTGCTCATGCACGCGGTAGTGGTAAAGCTTTTCCGGGATGTAGCGGACCTTTTCCGGCCCGGCCAGTTCCGCCATGGGCAGGTACAGGGCCAGATCGCCCGCCGCCCGGAAGTAGTTTCCGTCGCGGTCGCGGAAGGTTTCGTCCGGGAGCTGCGAGAACAGGTAGCCCTTGAAGGAGCGCAACTGGGAGAATCGCCACGACTGTTTGCGCACGGGGGCGGATGCGATGAGCGGCGCGGCGATGGAGTGTCCGCCGCCGTCGATCTCCTCGTCCGTGTACACGAGGTCGTACCCTTCCCGGTGTGCACGCATGATCCTGTCGAGGCATTCTGGCAGCAGCCAGTCATCGCCGTCCAGAATGGCCACCACGTCCGACGGGGCCGGATCGAGGGAGCGCAGGGCCGCCAGCGTGTTTCCCATGAGCCATTCGCGCTGCACGCCCTGCCGCAGGGATATTCTTGCATCCTCTTGCATGTAGGCTCGCACGGCGTCGGCGGTGCCGTCGTCGGAGGCGTCGTCGGCCACCAGCGCGGTCCAGTCGGCGAAGGTCTGCCGTTGCAGGGAATCAAGGCAGTCGCCGATGTAGGCTTCACAGTTGCGGCAAGGGATGACCACATGCAGCCGGTTCGGATAAAGTGCACTCTCAGTCATGGTTTCGCATCCAGTCGCCAGCATGGCGGATCATGAGTTCGAGGTTCTGATACCGGGGCTTCCAGCCGAGTCGCCGGGTCGCCAGCGCTGCGTCGGCCACCAGCTTGGAGGGGTCCCCTTCGCGCACCGGGCCCGCCTTCCATGCCACGGGCTTGCCCGCAACGCGTCCGGCGGTTTCGATGACTTCCAGCACCGAGTAGCCGTTACCGCAGCCGAGGTTCAGGGCGTGATTGCCACCCTCCCGCCGCAGCAGGTCCAGCGCCAGCGCGTGCGCCTCGGCAAGATCGGTCACATGGACGTAGTCGCGCACACAGGTGCCGTCCGGGGTGTCGTGATTCGTGCCGAAAACCGTCAGCTCCCGGGCCGGATCCATGGCTGCCCCGAGAGCGAGAGGGATCAGGTGGGTCTCCGGATCGTGCCGCTCGCCCAGTTCGCCGTCCGGGTCGGCCCCGGCGGCATTGAAATATCGCAAGGCCACGGACTCCAGCCCATAGGCGGCGCCGAAGTCGCTCATGATCCGTTCGATCATCAGCTTGCTCGCGCCGTAAGGGTTGATGGGCGCCACCTCGTGGGTTTCATCCAGCGGCAATCGGTTGGGCGATCCGTAAACCGAGCAGGTGCTGGAGAAGATGATCCGGCCACAGTCGTGCTCCCGCATGGCTTCCAGCAAATTCAGGGATCCGGCCACGTTGTTGCGGTAGTACTTGGCGGGTTCGCGGACCGATTCACCCACATAGGCGAAGGCGGCGAAATGCATGACCGCGTCCGGTCGGTATTCGCGGAAGCACCGGTCCAGCGCGTCGCGGTCGAGGATGTCGGCCTTGACCAGCGGCCCCCACTTGACGGCGTCCTCGTGACCGTGGATCAGGCTGTCGAGCGTAACGGGCTCATGCCCCTGCCGGGCCAGCGCCTTGCAGGCGTGGCTGCCGATGTATCCGGCTCCCCCGGTTACCAGTATGCGTTCACCCATGCGCGCCTCCGGAGCGGGTCGCCTCGGCCACAATGGCTTCCAGCCGGCCCAACTGTGTTGCAAAGTCGTAGTTGGTGCGAACGTGCTCGCGTCCGGCTTTGCCGTGCCGTGCCGCAAGCTGGGGGTCGCGGGCCATGCGCAGCATGTTCTCCGTCATGGCGTCCAGCTCGCCTTCCTCGCAGAGCAGCCCGGTGGTTTCGTGCACCACGGCCTCGCGAATGCCCGCGTGCCGGGTGCTGACCACCGGAAGGCCCGAAGCCGAAGCTTCAAGAACCGAGTTGGGCGTGCCTTCCTTGTCGCCGGTTTCCGGCGTGACCGAGTGCTGCACGAAGCAGCGTGCCGCACGCATGGCCTCCGCCACCTCTTCATGAGGCAGATTGCCGGGAAAGTCGATGCGGTCCGAAAGGCCGAGGTTGCGAGCCAGCCGCATGGCGCTCTCGCGCAGCACCCCGTCGCCGATCATGCGCAGGCTGGCCTCGGGAATCATCCTTGCCACTTCGGCAAAGGCGCAGACCACGGTCTCAGGGGCCTTCTTGTCCACGAAGCGGCCCACCGAGATGAAGCGCGGGGCAGCGTCGGCCGGGGTTGCGCTGTCGAACAGGGACGCGTCCACCCCGTACGGATTGACGTGCAGCCGGTCCTCAGGCGCGCCCAGATGCAGCAGGTCGCGCCGCATTTCCAGCGAAACGGCGACAATGGCGGCGGCATTCCCGAAAAGTCTGGCGTAGCCCTCGCGGTATTTCGCAAGCACCGGCTTGAGCGAGGCGTCGAAGCCGTGAAAGTGTGTCACCAGCGGGACATCGGCGCGCCTGCACGGCTCCAGCATGGCCACGCCGGTGGGGCCGTATTCCGCAAGCACCGCGTCTATATGATTGTCGCGCAGAAAATCCGCCATGGTCTCGGCGGCCTGCTCGTGCACTTCGTTTTCCACGGCACCGGACGGGGAGAACAGCCGGGCGCAATCGGCGGGAAGGTCTGGATGCAGCGTGGAACCGTCCTTCCGGAAAAGCGGCATATGCCCGCCATACAGGACTTCCACCACCGATTGCAGGCGCTCGGTGTGCGCCCTGATGAAGGTCTCGCACTCCGGGCCCGGGTTGGGGTGGATGATGCAGATTCGCTGCGGTGCGGTCATCCGTCGTCTCCTTGTCTTAGCGCGGTGGCGTACAGGCCGGTGATCATGAGCCCTTCGCGGAAATCGTCTTTCGGTTTGTCCATGGCGTTCAGCGCCTTGACCGCCGGGGCGGCGAGCATCGAGAGCAGGGGCCGTGCGATGCGGGTGAAGATCGCGCGGCGCGATCTGCGCCGGACGTAGAGGCCGAGCATCTGGGCCATGGCCGCGTCGAAGCCGCCCAGCGGACGGACACGCGCGTCCTTGAACCCTGCTTCAGCGAGCAGTTTTTCCAGTGTCCACGGCGTGTAGCGGCAGACGTCATGCGGCACGTCGTGCAGGGGCCACAGGAACGGCACGGTCAGGAAAAGCAGGCCGCCCGGCTCCAGAATGCGGCGCGCCTCGCGAAGCACGGCGGCCGCGTCCTCGCAGTGTTCCAGCACCTCGGTGAGCACCACGGTTCCGGCTGAGGCGTCATCAAGGGGCAGGCGGCAGCCGTCCCATGCCATGTCCGGGGCGTCGTAGGGACCGCAGTCGAAATCCACCGCGAGGTAGCCTGAAACGTCCGGGGCGTCGAGAAAGAGATTGCGGTAAGGAGCGCTGCCTGCGCCGATGTCCACCACGCGGCCCTTGGCTGACGGTAGAATGTCCCGCACCGCGCCGAGGATGCGCTTTCGCACCGTATAGAGATCGACGAAGCGCGGCAGGCAGCGGGGATTCACGAAAGGATGGTGCCCGCGCGCGCAGAGGCTTTCGAGAGTCGTGCGCACGGCCTGAAGCGGCGTGGCGCGGTCGTCTTCTCGCAGGCCGTTGTTGGCGGGCAGATCCAGCCGCAGGGGCATCCGCACGCGTTTGGGTGTGGCGGAACTGCCCACGTCGCGGATCAGCCCGGCCCAGTTGTCTGCGCATGACTCGGGCGAATAGCGCGAGCGGACGAGTTCGGATGCGGCGGTGGAGATTTGTTCGAACGTTCCGGGCGTCCTCAGCGCGTCCACGGCTCGGTCGAGGTCCGCGTCGATGTCTCGGAGCAGGAAGCCGGTTCTGCCGTCCTCGACGAGTTCCGGGATGCCGCTTCGCGTGGGCGTCGCCAGCGGCACCAACCCTGCGTCCATGGCCTCCAGCAGGCAAAGTGGCAACCCTTCGTAGTCCGAGGTCAGAATTGCGGCATGATGTTCGCGAAGCACATCCTGAATGCAGGCGCTGTTCACAGGCGGATGCAGCGTCACCGAAGCGTCCGGGTGCCGGCGCAGCACGGCCTCCACGCGCTCGCGGTCAGGGCCGTCGCCCACGATGGCGGCCTGCACGTCGTTGCGCCGTTGCGTGAGTCGGCACATGGCTTCGGTGAGCATCGAGATGCGTTTCTGGCGTTCCACCAGCCGTCCCGAATAGACGATGCTGAGCGGCTGGCCTTCCCGGAGTTCCGGACGTGCGGTGCGAGGAGCCGTGCCGCAGTCGTCATAGCTTGAGGGGATGGCCTTGGCCCGGCTGACATTTGGGCTGATGCGCTCGCGGAGGTATTCGGAAACGCAGACCCAGTGGTCTACGCGGTCCCGTTCGCGACCCGTGATGAAAAGTTCTTCAAGCTGATGGTGGAAGTCGTCGTCCGAGCGCATGACGCCGATGGAAGGGATGCCGCGTTTCTTCAGATGCGCCGCCGCGAAGTAGGCCGCGGGCATGAGGTTGGGCACGAACACGTCGGGCCTGCGTCGTGATGCGGCCTCCAGCAGCCAGCGCACCCGCTGCTGGGTGGTGGGGTGATACGGGGCGTGCTGGAACGGGATGTCGTTCTCCCTCAGGGCGCGCATGGCGGGGCACTGCCGCTCGTCCCCGAAAGTGAGCAGCAGGCATTCCGGTCGCAGGCCGCGCGCCTTGAGCGCAGGCAGCAGGCGCATCAGCCCCGCGTTGGGCCCGCCCACGTATCCGGGGCGGTCGTATGCGCAGAAGGTGACGCGCATCAGGATTCGTCCCCCTCGGCCCAGTCGGGGATTGCCACCACGTCGAACACCGCGCCGATGGATTCGCGTGGGATGACGTACTCGTCGAGTTTGATGCGTTTTTTCAGATCATACGCGACCACTCTGGACGGCAATACCTGCTTATATTCCCCGGTCCTGGAATTGAGAAAATGCTCGACATTGTCCTTCCATTTGGTGGTTCGCAGGGTCGTGAATCCGACATATGCCACGTCCCCGTCCACATGGAGCCCGCGACACCAGCCAAGGGGCAGTTCCGTGCCCTCCAGCGGCATGAGATCCACGACCTCGTCAATCGCCAGAGTGTGCGTGTTGAGGACGATGATCCTGCCATCCACGCTGGTGAAAAAGGCATGATCCCCGACAATGTGCCCGTCATGAACGCGTTTGTCGGACAGGGAAACCGTTCGCCTGTCCGTCAGACGCATGACGTCGCTCTGGTAGCCTCGCGTCACCCACGGTTCGCCGTTCATGGACAGCAGATAGTTGGGGTGGGCGTCGTGGGGTTGAGTGCTGTGCACTTTGCGCCAGTCGTCCTCCGGGTCGTACTTGAACCACGGGTCGTCGGAGACGGTGTTGACGTAACGCTTGGGTGCGAGCGAGTCGTCGAGCTCGATCACCATGTCGAGGCCCGTAGAGGCCACGGTCACACCGCCGTTCATCGGGGCGACGTGATGGATGTCGTGAAAATGGGGGTGCGTGGAGTATTGCAACCGTTCAAGCTCCGGCCACGAGTATACGAATACCTCGGTGCCGGTGCAGAGGTAGAGGCGGTCGCCCTGAAGCGTCATGGCGGTGAAACGGATGCCGGGTGTCTCGTCCGGGCGGGCGCCCTGCGGCGTTTCATGGTCCATGAGCACGGTTTCCGACTTGTCGGTCCAGTTCAGTCTGGAGAGCCTTGCCCGGAAATAGTGGTTGCCGGACGTGGAGGCCATGGCTTCGGCCTCGGGACGTTGCAGGCCACCGGTGATGAGCAGGGGGGAGAGTCTTGTGTGTGCTTTTGCTGTCATCGGGGCTCCTTAGATGGCCGTCTCGCATGAAAAGGGGCGAAAGCTGAAACAGATGACCATGTCTTGTGCTACGGATCTGTCTTTGTGAGCTGTTTTTCTCATGCTAAACCGCCAGATTCCCGGAAAAAAGCTCTTCCATATCAGCGCTTAAAGCCTGCCTCATCCTGTCGAGGAAGCCCGACTGCAGGTGAAGCGGTTGCCTGGGGCTGAAGTTGAAGAGGTTGAAACGGTAGAACATGTTTAGGGTCTGGTCGCCTTCGGTGTCGTGGTGCAGTTGTGTGTGTTGATGTGTCTGGCCGCGTTCAGGGACGCCCTTGATGCCGATGACGGCATCGTCCTGCATATACAGCGTTGGCAAGTGTTGGCTGCCGGCAATGGTGCAGCTTCCGGTTGATGATTTGACGGATGCCGCCAACGATGAAGCTTGAAAATCCTTCCAGCCGAGAAATGCTTTCCCTGTCTGCTCTTTCGGAGCGGGCAACGCCTTCAGCCAATATGGATTGATGTTGGCGGGCACTTTGCGCGCGCAGCGCGCCACACAGGGCGCTTCAAGTCTCGCGAAGCGACGGCTGAAAGATTCCAGACGGGAGCGCGAGAGCACTCCGTCGAACGGGCAAAGCACGATGACAGGCTGGTTTGCAGCGCCGAGTTCATCAGCAAGAGTGGCCCAGTCAGTGTCTGCCTTGATCGCCGCGTTTATGCGGTTGGCAAGTGCTCCTGTCTTTTCGGAAAGATCACGTTTTTCGCCTACAAGGTTTGTAATGCTGCAAGGGCCAAAGTGTTTTTCAGCCAGAGCGGCAGTCCAGCGCACAAGAACAGTGGAAAAATCACGGGATTCGAGGAGAGAGGCTGTCCGCGGCGAATCGGTTTGCGCGTGGATGTATACATGCATTTTATAATCCGAAATCGTAAAGATCGTTTTCCAGGACATATTTCGCCATCTCGAAGTCCTGTTTGGTGTCAATGTCGATCAACTCCACCGGGTCATCAATGTACTGTATGCAGCACTTTTCAATGTTCTTCTTGATGAGGAGTTCACCGGAGAAATTGCCAAGGGTCTTGGCTGGGATGCATCCGGTTCGGGGGGCACAGCCCTGAAGGACGGGATGTCCGTTTTCGTCGGCATAGGGCGAAAGCATGGCGTCGGCGCGGAGGGCGGTGTAGGCGGCTCCGTTTGCGAGGAGTTGGTCAACCAGGTGCTGAATGGCGTTCAGGTTGCGAAAGGGGGAGGTGGGCATGAGCGTGATGATCGCCTTGAGCGGATAGTCCGCATCAACAAAGTGCCGCACCAGATAGTATGTTGCCCATGTTATGGAAGAGTGGTCCTTGGCGAGCTCCGCGGGACGCAGGAAAGGGGCATTCACGCCGTACTGTTCGGCGATGGAGGCATAGTGGGCGGAGTCGGTGTTTATGATGACCTGATCCACGCCGCGCAGTTGCTTGGCGATCTGGGCGGTATAAGCAAGAAGCGGCTTGCCGCACAGGTCCATGACGTTCTTGTTCTTTAGGCGCGACGAGTTCATTCGCGCCGGAATCTGAACGACGACCTTGGACAGCTCCAGCTCTTTTTGCTGAGCCCATTTCAGAAGCGAAAGCTCCTGATTATGGAAGTAGCGTGCTACAAAGTCTGCTTTTTGCTTGAGCATGGTTTTCCTGTTCGGATTGGTTCGCAAAGCATGTCGAAAAGAGTGTAGCCCATGGTTGTTTCAATGCGGTATGCAGCATCGATTCTACAATGTGACCCGGTGAATGACGCATCCATTTTACTGCAAGTCATCTTTGGGTTTGCTGTAAATGGTGTAGCTGTTGGAATCAAAAACAGGCTCCCAGTCAGAAAAGTCGTATTCAATTGCGTTTTCCGCGAGTGCTTTTTTCAAAAAAGCCTTGTCAACGATGATGGTGTCCACCCCGTAGCGTTCGGTGAACACTTCAAGGTCCTGGCATGGGAGTTCAAGCCACGGCATCTCCGCGTCCCTGTGCTTCATGCCGTGTTTTTCATGCATTGTGAGCTTGAAATAGTAGGCGTGGTCCGCAGTGCTGGCATACGAGTAGTAGGTGGAAAGCTTCATGGGGATGGTGAGGATTCGCAGCCCTTCATGTTCATCCAGATACTTGACGATTTCATCGTCCGCTTCGGGAACCAGTGCCTTTTTGATCACCGCGAAGTTCGTGTAAGCGAGATTGCAAAGGGTGAATACGCCCTGAAGCAGGATCAGGAGCATGGCAGGGCCGAATTGAATCGAGCCTGACGCGAACTGGCTTGCCAGCACCAAAGCGCCGAATGGGGTCGCGTATTCGAAATAGCGTTCCGCCTGACCAAGAAAGGAGAACTTCTTGGTGGATGTCAGCAAAAACACGCAAGCCAACGAGAAGACCACGGCCAGAGAGAAATGCTCGAAAGAAGAGGCCGCTGTGGAGACTGGATGCATGAACGCATAAACGGCAACCCAGAAAAGCGGGAAGGAATACAAAGCGATCAGATAGCTGTTGCGCCGGAAAAGAATGCCAAAGAAGATGTCCTTATTCTTTTTCCACCAACTGGGCAGCTCAAGCAGGTCGCGAAGACTGTTCCGGCCCATGGCCGTGGTCCCTTTCTGGGCGTTGCGGCAGTACCAGCGTTTGTGCTCCAGCATATGGCGGACATTGTCCTGAATGCCTTTGCATATCATCCAGTCGCACCTGTACAGGGCAAGAAGGACAAGCAGCGTGCATAACGCCACCCCGAGGGGCAGCATGGACAGGGTGAACAGGGACAGGAAGGGCGCTGAAAGCATCATGGCCTGTATGCCGAACTGCGAGGTCGTGAGGATGAGTATGGTCAGCACCACGGCAACGGGGCCGAAAACGAGGGGCTGCTGCATCCCCAGCCAGAGGGCGAGGAACAGGCCCATGAGGAGAATGTTGCCCAGCGAGCGCGCCCCGAGGGATTTGATGCGCGCGGTTATGGGCAGCAGACAGGGAGAGGTGGTCACCGCAAGTGCGGCCAGCGCAGCGGGAGAGACGGGAAGCTGCGACGTCTCCGGCAGCCACAGGCGCGCCACGCCCCAAGTGGCGGCGATCAGCACAAGGTCGTAGGCAATGTTCAGAAGTTTGCCGACCGCCTTCCACTGGCGCCGCGGAAAGCGGCTGATGATCCAGTGAGCCAGCATGGGGTATCCGAAGTGGCCCCGCATGACGGAGTCCGGCGGGTCGTTGTCGAAGAAGTTGTCCTTGCGGCTGCGCAGGCGGACGAATGCCAGATGCGTCATGTCGTCGGTGGTGTAGCCGCTCAGAAACACGAACCGCATCATGAAGGCGAGAAGCAGGATAGAGACGAGTTCCACCATGACTACTCGAATCCTCCCATGATTTTCTTGATTTCCAGGCTGATGCGCGTGAGGCTGCGCCGAGTCTCCACGATTTTCTCGGGTGTCAGGTACCTGTTGAGGGCATTGTCCTCGTTGCTGCGCATGACATTGTCCTGAATCAGCGATCTGATAGGAGCGAAAAGCGGGTGAAGCGCTTCGGGGATGTGGTAATGCTCAAGCAGGCTGATGCTGTTGAGGGCAAGCGCGTGCGAGCGGAGTTTCTCGAAGTTCAGGTCATCGAAGGAAGGGCCGTAGAGCTTGTTCTGCAAGGCCGCGTTCATGCGGAAGTTATAGATATCGCTCAATTCTTCCAGAGTAATCGTGCTGGCGACATCGGGGAAGTACTGCTTCTGCAGCGCTGTTTCCATGAGCGGATGATAGTTGTTCAGGTTAATCCTGAGCATCTTGAAACGGTCCATGTACCCGCATGCCTTGCGCACATCTTCCTGAATGCTGTCGCGGGTCTGCCATGGCAGCCCGAGCAGCAGGCATCCCGTCAGGGTGATCTCGTAGGTTTCACCAAGCTGGAAGAGGTATTCCAGTTTCTCTACGGAGTACTTCTTGTTGAAACGCCGCAGGCTGTCTTCGTGGAAGCTTTCCAGACCGAAGAAGAGGTTGCTGACCCCGGTCTCGACGCATTTCTTGAAGATCTCCTCGTCGGCATCGCGCACCGTGACGTCGAGGTTGCTGGCGAGACGAACGCCCATGGAGCGAAGCATGTCCATGATTGCAAAAGCGCGTTCCTTGTTGAAAAAGAAATTCCTGTCCTTCAGTTGCAGGGGGGTGTCCCCGTAGACTTCAAGGATATGCTCCACGTCCTGCCGAATCTTCTCCAGATCGCGTTCCGAATACCGCGCGCCCTGATCCTGCAGCATGTTGTTGTAGCAAAAGGAGCAGTTCATGGGGCAGCCGAAGGTTGTCCTGTAGCCAGAAACGTAACCGTTTCCGATGTATTTTTCCGGGGTGCTGACCCGGGAGAGATTCAGAGGCCAGGCGTTCCAGTCGCAGATTCCGTTTGCGTCCCTTACCTCTTCAACTCCCTTGCCGGGTTTATCGGTGCAGAAGGCTTCGGCGGCCTTGCGAAGATCGGATCCTGAAACAATGATGTCGAACGGCTGGAATCGTTCCGGATAATGGTCGACCAGTGTGGAAGCCCAGTAGCCGCCGCTTGCCAGTCGCACGTCGCTGCGGCGGCGAATTGCATCCGCGAGCTGGAAGTATTCAAGAAGCGTCTGGCAGCTTTTGTAAGAGGCGCTCTCCCAAAGAATGACACATGTCTTGTCCGGAGCCATCCCGGCGATGTCCTCGGCGCAGGCCTCAAGCTCGTCGGGCAGCACGGAGCGGATTTCAATGTCCTTGGCGCCTTGCTCTGTCAGGGCTTCGGCAAGAAAGCATTCCTCGATGGGGAGGAAACCGGGAACATCTTTGCGTACATTCAGAATGATAAATCGTTTCATGATGCGACTCCTTGGCAGTCCGCTCCACATGTGCTGTCTCTGGTTTCAAACCGGTTGTTCTTGCGTGAACGATGCACCGGGCCGGAATTCAATTCAAAACGGGCCGTTATCGTCTCTTCCAAAACACTGCGCCGAATATCGGTGCCCGGCTCATGGCCTTCTCTGAGCGGGGTCAGGGAAAAGGTGCCGGAGGGGGAGGGGGTGCTGTCGAGAATCCTGCCGCCGGCCATCAGGGTGGACTGAATGGTGCCGGTGCCGTCGGCCTCGACTCTGGACGGGTCCGCTTTGCCGGTTCGGGAAAGGTTCATGACGACCTCGTTTGTTCAGCACTGTTGAAGGTTGAGAGCACAGGGCAAAGGGTCAGTCCGCGATCCAGTGTTCGACAAGAGACCGCAGGATCGTTCCTTCACGATAGGAGAAACCGGGAGTGACCTCTTCGCCCAGCACCTCCCGCCGAATGAGTACTTCGGGTTCGTTGTAGCCCGCCATGGCACGCAGCGAAGTCGTCCCCGAAAACCGCGGGTTGATTTCAAAGACCTTCACCGCGCCGTCAACCACCCGGCACTGGACGTTGACCGGGGCTTCTGCGCCGAGAACGGACGCTATGGATTCGCACATCTGCGTGACTTCCGGCCACTTCCCCACCTCGCCCTGACTGATGCCGCTGGAGATGGTCAGCTGTGGGCCGAGGTCCGCCCTGCCGGTCCGGTTGGGAACCCTGAAGCGCGTGCTGATGGCGCCTTCAACCAGACGCCGCACGCCGATGGAGTTGAGCAGTTCGCCGTCGCGGCCGAACAGCACCCCTACGGTATACTCTTCTTCGGCGGTTCCCATATACTCCTGCGCCAGCACTTCCGGGCAGAAGCCGAGAAGGTACTCGGCCAGAAATTCCAGTTCGCGCTGGTCCTGCGCAATGTAGACATGTGCCGAACCGCCTCCCCCCGAGGAAGGCTTGAGCACGGCTGGGAGAAAATCAACCTGTTCCGTGTCATCTACCGAGGTAATGGATACGTAGCGGGGCGGTTCGAAACCCTTTTCCATAAGCAACGCGTTGGTGCGCGCCTTGTTTTGGCAGATGTCGAGGACCCGGGGCGGATTGACCGGAAAGAACACGCCGTTCTTTTCCAGCCGGTCCCGGTTCTGCGAAAAAACCGTCATCTCCTGCTCGCATCCGTGGAAGACGGCCTGAATACCGTGTGCTTCAATGACGCGCTCAAGCGATTCAAGATAATCGGGAGCCCCGGCAGGCGGAAGCGTCACGAACGCATCCGAAATCGCTCTGCCCGAACTGCGGGAGGTCATGTCCGAGCCGACGATGTGATAGTCGAGCTCTCCATGCCTCAATGCCTTGAGGATCTGCTGGCCGTGGCTGGTTCCGCCGAGGGCCGTGACCAGAACGCGTATTTTTTCCGACATGATAGCTCCCTGTTCAGGATTCGGGGTATTGGGCGATGCGGTTGACGATTGCTTCGTGAAGCGACAGCCGGGCGGCCGCTTTGCGCGTCTCGTTCCCTATGGGGAATCGAATCAGTTCGCCGTGTCCGGTGCCGGTATCCAGCACTGATGCGGAACCGAGGCCACCGGGATGGCGGGGCAGGGCGCAGCTTCCCGTATTGATGAACGTTTTGCCCCCGACTTCGCGCAGGTCGGCCCGGTGGGTGTGGCCCATGACCACCACGTCCGCATCCACGTCGAAAAACGGTTCCAGCGAAGTGTCCGGGTAGATGTATTCCCGCAGCGGTTCTCTTGGTGATCCGTGCACCATGAGAATCCTTACGTCGTCCTGTTCGATGCGAAGGCTCTCCGGAAGTTGCGACACCCACTCAAGCTGGACGGGCGAAGCCTGACGCGCGGTGGTTCCCAGCTGCGTCATGGGGTCTTTTGCTGGATCCTGTTCGTCCAGAAGCAGCATGGCTTCGTGGTTGCCCTTCAGGCAGGGGATGCTTTCGCGACGCAGCGCGTCCGCAGCGCTCCAACCGGGGAAATATCCGACGCTGTCTCCAAGGTGAAAAATCTGCTCGGCACCGTGCCGACGCAAAGCCTCAAGTCCTTTTTCCAAGGCTTCGAAGCAGCCGTGCGAGTCCGAGAGGAAACCAAGGATCATGCCGCCCCCTTGAACTGCCGCAACCACTGCTCCACGTTGAGCAGGGACCAGATGAGCAGGCGCCGGTTCTGTGTCCCTTCCAGATGCTCCATGACCAGCTTCCGCACGGCGTCGGGGGCGAGGAACTCATAAATGGCCGCGTCGTTCTTGATGAGGGTTTCGGCCACGAACCGGATGCTGTCGCCCTTGAACCATGACGCGTCGGGCGCGGAAAAGCCCTGCTTGATGTTCATGGTGATGTCCTCGGGCACGAAACGGGAGGCCAGACGTCGCAGCAGGCGCTTGCCGTCGTTGGTCTTCTGGAAATACCGTTTGAACTTGGGTCCGACTTCGTTCTCGTTCATGGAGACGACATGGTGCAGGTTGTTGAGCTTCATGCTCACGGGCACCTTGGTGGCGAAGTCCACGAGGTCGTTGTCCAGAAACGGCACGCGGTTCTCCAGCCCGTGGGCCATGGAGAGCTTGTCTTCCACCACCAGCAGGCCGTGCAGGAAGGTCTTGGCTTCGAAATACAGAGAGTTGTTCACCGCCTGCTCCGGGGTGCAGGGCAGGGTCCGGCGCTGGCCGAACACGTCGCAGAAGATGTCCCGCGTCCAGACGTGTTTTACTTCGGACCAGACGGGCGCGAAGACCTGTTGGATGAGCCGGTTGGGAATCAGCCGCTGCCAGAAGACGTAATACTGATCCACATAGTGTTCAAAGTCGTCGCAGACCAGCGCCCTGTAATAGCGCCACGGATAGCCGCCGAACAACTCGTCGCCGCCGGAACCGCTCAGGACCACCTTGACGAAGCGCGAGGCGAGCTTGGCCGCGTAGAAATTCGGGTAGCTCTGGCCCACGCGCGGCTCTTCCAGATGCCGGGTCAGGTCCGGCAGGCAGCGTTCCATGTCGCCGGCCTTGAGCACCATCTCGTAATGCTCGGTCTTGAACATGTACGACATGCGCTCTGCCGTGGCCCGTTCGTCGAAGGTCAGCTCCAGCCCCGAGGCCGAACTCAGGTCGAAGCCGCAGGTGAAGCTCTTGATGTAGGACTGCTCACCGGCCGCCACGGCGGAAATGGATCCGGAGTCGATGCCGCCGGAGAGGTAGGCGCCCAACTCCACGTCGCTGACCATCTGTCGTTTCACCGCATTGTTGAAGAGGTAGTCGAGCTCTTCGAGATATTCGTCCTCGGTCAGATGCGTGTCCGGCTCCGTGAAGTCGAAATCCCAGTAGCGACGAAGCGAAAGCTCGCCGCCGACAGCGTCCGCGCCGAGGGTGGCGGTGCAGCCTGGGGGAAAGAGCCTGACGCCCTTGGACAGGGTCTTGTCCGTGAAGAAATTCTGGAAGGTGAAGTATTCGAGCAGCCCTTCGAAGTCGATCTCCCGTCGCGCCTCGGGGTGCGCGAGGATGGCCTTCTGCTCGGACCCGAACAGAAAGGTGCGGCCGAAGAAGGCGTAGTAGAGCGGCTTGATGCCGTAGCGGTCCCGCGCCAGAAAAAGTTCGCGCCTGCGGTCGTCCCACACGGCAAAGGCGAACATGCCGTTGAAGCGCTCCACGCAGCGTGCGCCCCACTCGGCGTAGGCCTTGAGCACCACCTCGGTGTCGGATGTGGAGCGAAAGCTGTGGCCACGGTGTTCCAGATCCTGACGGAGTTCCCGGAAATTGTAGAGTTCGCCATTGTAGGAAATGGAGAACCGGCCGTCGCCGGTTCGCATGGGCTGCGCTCCGGTCGGGGAGAGGTCCAGAATGGCCAGCCGCCGGTGTCCGAGCCCGGCGGGACCGCTGACGAAAACCCCTTCGCCGTCCGGGCCGCGATGGGCGATGGCGTCGGTCATGCCCTGCAACGCTTCATGCGACGGGGTCCTGCCCGAAAGATCGAGTATTCCGCAGATGCCGCACATGATCTAACTCCGGGGCCCTTCGTGGAATTGTTGCCACAAGCTGTTGGACGAGCGCAGGTAGCTGTCCTGCTCTGCGCCTCGGTTTTTCAGAATCCGCGCGAGAATCTCCGTGGTCCTCACGGGCTCGTCCCACATCCACCACATGGGGTGCACGAGAATTTGCAGCCTGTCCCACTGGCCTGAGCGGATCATCTCACCGGGGTGCCCCTCGCGCCAGTGGGCGTTGCTCTCGCTGATGTACTTGGTCTCCGGCAGCATGAAGCGCGGATCGTAGCCGCTGACGTAGGCGTCCGTGCGGGGCGCGCGGTTGACCACCTCGGCAGGCGGGTTGTGGAAAGTGACCATGTTGCCGATCTCCACCGGGCACGCCTTGCGGAAAAGCTCCAACTCGGCAATCACCGCGGCGTCGATGTCGTCAGGGGCGTCCGGGATGCGGCTCGGATCGCAGTGCAGGCCGATGCGGTGCCCCAACTGCGCGATGGCCCTGATGGCGGCTGCGGTCTCCGGCTCCAGAATATTGTACAGTCCGCCCCGGAGCATGAAGAAATATGCGGCGCAAAACCCCTTTTCATGTTCCATGCGGGCCATCTCCAACGCCATGGCCGGGCTCTTGTCCACGTCGTGGCGCAGGAAAAGGGTGCGCTCGGCCGTCAACGGCTCATCATAGAAGCCGCATTCGTAGCCGCCGGCCGAAAGGGCGTCCAGAAGCTGCGAGTACTGCCTGCGGGTGAAGCCGAACCCTTCGTGGTCTGTCTGGGCATACATGGCTTCAAGCTTTTCCAGACTGCGGTTGTGCTCGCTGTGCAAAACGTTGTCCTCGGCGGGCGTCCAGCCGTCCGGGGAGTCCCAGTCGGACACGAAATAGCTCCCATCGCCCGCTTTGACCGCAAAAGTGCCGTCGTGGAACGCGCCCACCACGGTGCCGGGAGTTGCATCATCAAAGCGCAGGCTGGTGTCGAAGGGCGCGCCGCCCCAGACATTGATGCGGGTGCCGTCACAGGTGGTATACGCTCCGGGATACGGTCTTGATACGGCGCGCACGAGCCTGTCGATGCGTTCTACCGGTTCACGCCAGTCAATGACGCCGTCTTCGGGCGTGCGCTTGGGGTAGTAGGTGGGTGTCACGTCCTGCGGCTGCGGATGCGTTGGCGCGGTGCCGTCCAGCAGCGCGGGCAGGTGCTCCAAAAGCAGCCTGATCTGGCTCAGGGTGTTCTTGTGCCGCAGGCTCCGGATGGTGTCGCGCTCGGTGATGTCGAAACGCTGGGTGCCGACGATCTCGCCGGAATCCACGCCGGGGTCGTACTTGAAAAGGTTCGTGTAGAAGCGGTCCCTGCCTTCGATGATGGACCAGTTCATGGGGGAGCGGCCGCGGCCCCTCGGCAGCGGTTCCGCGCTGCCGTGCATTCCGAAGGCTCCGATGCTCAGGGTTTCGAGAAACCATTCGGGAAACAGCCGCTGCCACCCGGCGGAGATGAGCAGGTCGATGCCCATGTCCTCGAACTGGCGTCTGCTGGCGTCGTCCTTCATGGCGTAGGTGGCGGGATGCACCACCGGGACCCCGAGGCTTTCGGCCAGCGGGCGCAAGTCCTGATAGTCGGCAATTCCGTCGCTGTGGGAAGCGTCCATGTGCAGCAGGCAGGCCACGTCGTATCCCGCTTGGCGCACGGCTCGCAGGGTGTCTGCGCAGGTGGACTGGTTGCCCGCTATGGCGATGGTCTTGCCGCGGTTCATCACAGCACCTTCTTTAGTGTTTCGAGAACCTTGTCCTGCTCCGCCTCGGTCATGCCGTGATACAGGGGCAGGGCGAGAGCCTCGTTGTACGCCCGGATGCTGCCGCTCATGTCGCCTTCGATGCGGCAAAGGGGATTGTCGGCAAAGGCTTCGTGCATATGCAGGGAGAAAGTGCCGATCTGCACCTCGATGCCCGCCGCGCGCATGTCCGCCATGACGCGGTCGCGCTCGGGGACGAACACGCAGAAGGTCTGCCACGAGTGTTCGCCGTCCGGAGTGATGGCGGGCAGGGAGATTCCGTCCGCCCCGTCGAGCTTTTCCCGGTAGACGTCGGCCAGCTTGCGGCGTTCGGCGAGCAGGTCGTTGACCATGCCCATCTGCTCAAGGCCAACTGCCGCCAGCAGGTTGCTCATCTTGTAATTGGTGCCGATGCGGCTGAACTGCGATCCTGCCCTCGAAGTGGCCGCGCCCATGCCGAAATGCTTGTAAGAGTGCATCCACTCGGCCCACTCGGTGTTGTTCGTGGTCACGGTGCCGCCTTCACCCGTGGTGATGAACTTGCGCGGGTGGTGGCTGAAGATCGAGATGTCAGCCAATGCGCCGGTCATGATGCCGTCAAAGGATGAACCGAGGGCGCACGCGGCGTCCTCAACCATGTATAGTCCGTGCCGCTGCCTGATTTCGTTCAGCCGCTTCCAGTCCAGAGGGTTGCCGAACAGGGAGACCGGGATGACGGCCCGCGTCCTTTCGGTGACGGCGGCTTCCAGCGCGTCGCTGTCCATGAGCATGGTGTCGGGATCGACGTCCACGATGACGGCGGTGGCCCCAACGATGTTCACCACGGACGCGGTGGCCGGGTAGGTGTAGTCCGGCACGATAACCTCGTGACCCGGACCGATGCCCAGCGCGCGCAGGGCCAGCTCAAGGCCGGTGGTGCAGGAGGTGACCGCGAGGCAGCGCGCCGCGCCGCAGAATCCGGCGATGCGTTGCTCGAATTCGCGGGTCACGGGTCCTTCGGTGAGATAGCCGGAGTCGAGCACCTGCGTGACGCGCTCCTTGAGGGCGGCGGTGATCACCGGTTTGATGAGCGGAATCTCGTACATGCTATCTGGCCTTCCTGCGCCTGCGGTCCACTTCCTCGATGTGGTTCTTGCGCCACTCGATGAGCTCGGACAGCCCTTCGCGCAGCTGCTTCTCGGCCTTGAAGTCGATCTCCTGCTCGGCTTTTTCCGGGCAGCCCACGCGGTTTTTCACGAAGGTCAGCCCACCGGGCTTGTATTCGATTTCGAGATCGGAGCCGGTCAGCTCCAGGAGCAGTTCGGCCAACTGCTTGATGGAGGTCTTGATGCCGGTGCCGACGTTGTAGAAGCTGTCGGTGGCGTCGGATTTCATGGCGCAGATGTTGGCGCGGGCGCAGTCGCCCACGTACACGAAGTCGTAGGACTGGGAACCGTCACCGTAGACCACCGGCGGAAGCCCCTGGTCCAGCCTGTCGAGAATCTTCATGATCACCGCAATGTAGGTGCCCTGATAGTCCTGACGCGGGCCGTACACGTTCATGTAGCGCAGCCCGTTGTAGTCGAAGGCCTGATCCGTATCCTTGTAGCGGTGGTGCAGGGAGCGGCACATGTGCTCGCCCGCGATCTTTGTGGCGCCGTAGAAATTGGTGTTGTTATAGGGGTGGTCTTCCTTCATGGGCTCGGAAACCGCGTCGCCGTAAACCGAGGCGGAAGAGGAGTAGACCAGCTTTTTGACGCCGTTGTTCAGCATGGCTTCGAGTACGTTGAAGGTGCCGCCTATGTTGACCTCGAAGGCGGAACGTGGAAAATCGTAGCAGTGCAGCAGCCACAGGGCGGCGAGGTGGAACACCCCGTCCACGTCCTTCATGGCGGCATCGAGAATGTCGCGGTGCAGCAGTTCCCCGCCGAGGTCGTAGATGTTGACACGCGGGTCTTTCAGGGCCGAGGCGAGGTTCTCCTCGCTGCCGCGCGTGAGGTTGTCGTAGACGCGGACTTCCCTGACGCCTTCGTCCAGAAGTTGATCCACGAGATGGGAGCCGATGAACCCGGCGCCCCCGATGACCAGCATTGTCTTGTCCTTGAGATCCATGTTTGCGCTCGCTGTTTCGTTTGGTAGAGGTCGAAGATGTATAGCAAGGCTCATGCCACGGCGGGTGAGCCCGGGGGCCGCTTCAGGGTCAGTCTCGGCAACTGTATAGCCAACAAAACCGTTTATCAACCTGTTGATCGATTCATCGACGGTTTCCTGCAGGGACTTTATGCCTCGCGCCCGGATGGGAAAACCTTTCCATGTCCGTCAATATCCCGGCAGGCAATGTTTGCCCGGTGTTTGTGGAGGGGGGCCTCATCTCATCGCGCCATGGCACGGCAAGAAAGTAAGGGAAGACGGATAAAGCGAACCAATCATGCACTTAATGATTCCAGCCCCAAGGATACAGAGGCGAAAGAATTCGCTTTTCCCGGTGTTTATCCCCTTCGCAGGGTGTCCGCACCGGTGCGTGTTCTGTTCGCAGAACGCCCAGACAGGGCAGAAGCCGCGACCGCTCTCCGAGGTGCTGCAACAACTGGACGCCGACCTTGCCGAGGCCCGCAATGCCGGACGCGGCCCCTATGAACTGGGATTCTTCGGCGGCACCTTCACCGCACTGCCGGAGCCGTGGCCCGAAAGGTTTCTCGCAGTCGCGGCACGTCATCGCGAGGCAGGCACCGTTTCCGGCGTCCGCTGCTCCACTCGCCCGGACGCGACATCACCGGAAACGCTCGCCCGGCTCAGGAAGCTGGGACTCGATACGGTCGAACTCGGCATACAGAGCTTCGACGGCGACGCGCTTTGCAAATCCGGCAGAGGCTACGACGGCGAGATCGCGCGCAACGCCTGCGAGAACGTGCGTCGGTCCGGACTGAGGCTCGGCATTCAACTCATGCCCGGGTTGCCCGGCGATCGGCCCGGCGTGTTCCGAAATGACGTGGACCTCGCCCTACGGTTGGTCCCGGACTGCGTGCGGCTGTATCCCTGCGTGGTCATGGAAGGCACGCCGCTTGCCGATACATGGCGCAACGGCGAATATCATCCATGGCCCCTTGCCCGTGCAGTGGACGAACTGGCCGATGCCCTGAACCGATTTCGCGGAGCGGGCATCCCGGTCATCCGCATGGGACTGGCCCCGGAAACGGAAATGAACGCCTCGCTGCTGGATGGCCCATGGCATCCCGCCTTCGGCCAGTCCGTCAAGGCACTCGCCCTGTATCGCCATCTCAAGCCGCATCTGGAAACCCTCACCGCCCCCATCACCCTAGTGGTGCCAAGGCGACTTCAAGGAGAATTTCTCGGTCACGCCAATGAGCTGCTGCCAAAATATGAAGCCCTCGGCCTGCCGCAACACGCCATACGCTTCGAGGAGCGCGACGACTTCCTGCTCGAAAACCTGCAAACGACTGTGGACCCCGAAGACAAAATCCGTTAGTCACCATGCAGCCGCGCGCAGCGGAGGGTTCCGTTGCGCCAAAAAACCGACGAATCGGAACATGACCGAACTGCACCGCGCTGCACGCGCACTGACGCTGGTCCCCGGACAGCCGCCCATCATTGATGCGGCAATTCTCGTCCGCAATGAGACCATCATAGAGGTCGGCACCCACGCCGACCTGTCCCGCTCTTTTTCCGGCAGAACCGTCGATCACCACGACGCCACCCTCGTCCCCGCGCTGATCAACGCACACTGCCATCTCGAACTCTCGCACCTCGAAGGACAGACCATAAACGGCACCGGCTTCGTCCCGTGGGTCGAACACCTGCTCTCGCTCCCACTCATGGACCCGGACCCGGAAACCGTCCGCGAAGCATGCCGAAAAATGAAACGATCCGGAACCGCGATGGTCGGGGACATCGCCACCCGTTTTCCAGAAACAATGGCCGGAATCCTTCAGGAAACCGGCCTTTTTTTCGTCTCCTTCGCCGAAGCCATAGGCGAACAGATCCCAGACTCCACCATCCCCGGCGTCCACTACGAACTCGGCAGACACTCAGCCGCAGGACACAGCCTCTACACCACTCACACCAAGCTCCTGCAAGCCGCCAAACAGGAAACCGCAACCCGCAACCTGCCGTTTTCCCTGCACCTGTCCGAACATGAAGACGAACTCAACATCATGCTCGGCAACCAAAGCGATTTTCTCGACATGCTCCAGTCCAGAGGAAGGCTCCTCGACTTTAATCCACCCGGCAACCGCCCGGTACAACACGCAAACGACCTAGGCCTGCTTGACAAACAGACGCTTGCCATCCACTGCGTGCAACTCGACGAAGCCGATATCCAAATCCTCGCAAAGACCGGAGCCACCGTCTGCCTCTGCCCCCGCTCCAACAGATTCATAGGAGTCGGCCGCGCCCCATGGGAAAAACTGCATCAAGCCAATATCCCACTCTGCCTCGGCACCGACTCCATCGCCTCGAACCACGATCTCAATCTCTGGAACGAAGCCCTGTATCTCAAGCAACACTGGCAAGGCAGACTGGAACTAGAAGATATTTTAAAGATGATGGCACCGAATCCCGCACGCATCCTCGGCGAGGATCGACTCGGAACCATCGAACCCGGCAAGGCCGCACGCTTCGCCAAAGTGCCGCAGGACGTGCTGGAAGCCTTCCGATAACGGTGCCTCCGGGGGGCGGGGCTCTGCCCCTGCACCCCGCCAAAGGGGCGGCCCCCCTTTGGAATCCCTGAGTTGTCAGCGGCGATGCTGCTGCCGGGGGTAGGGGG
>Ga0182238_1000008_pt1 | contig 132095 bp, 120 predicted proteins | sample hydfrates6_PW_90_FD_132439 | JGI IMG/M metagenome (GOLD analysis project Ga0182238, IMG submission 132439) | Subsurface microbial communities from deep shales in Texas, USA - hydraulic fracturing test 6_PW_90 | ecosystem: Environmental > Aquatic > Deep subsurface > Shale gas/oil reservoir >... | reverse complement strand
TAACGAGCAGCATTTTCACGCTTCAGCGATCAAGCTGTCCCCATTCGCTCCATCTTTGAAGTCAACCTTCTCCCGGTTTCTGCCGGGGAAGGCTTCAATGGGCCCCTCCGCTCGATTTAGGTCGAAGTCTTCTCCATCAAGCCCTGCGACACCCAGAAACACCTTTCCATGGCCTACTCGCCCGGCGTGGCCGAGGCCTGCCGCGCCATCCACGCGGACAAGGAAGACTCCTACCGCTACACCAACAGGGGCAACCTGGTGGCAGTCGTCTCCAACGGAACCGCCGTGCTCGGCCTCGGCAACATCGGCCCCGAAGCCGCCAAGCCGGTGATGGAAGGCAAGGGCGTGCTCTTCAAGATTTTCGCGGACATCGACGTGTACGACCTCAACATCGACGCCGCCACGCCTGACGACGTGGTGAACTTCTGCCGCGTGCTCGGCCCGACCTTCGGGGGCATCAACCTTGAGGATATCAAGGCTCCGGAATGCTTCGAAATCGAGCGCCGCCTCAAGGAAGAGATGAACATCCCTGTCTTCCATGACGACCAGCACGGCACCGCCATCATCTCGGCCGCAGGCATCATCAACGCCCTTGAAATCTCCGGCAAGAAGATCGAGGATATCAAGATCGTGGTCTCCGGCGCCGGAGCCGCTGCCATTGCCTGCTCCGACCTGTACGTGGCCATGGGCGTAAAGCGCGAGAATATCTTCATGTTCGATTCGCGCGGACTCATTCACGAAGGACGCGACGACCTGAACGACTTCAAGCGTCACTATGCGCAGGACAGGGACTACGGCACGCTCGCCGACGTCATGAACGGCGCAGACATGTTCCTCGGTCTCTCGGTCAAGGACGCCATCAACGCCGAGATGGTCAAGACCATGTCCGAAAACGCCATCATCTTCGCCTGCGCCAACCCGGACCCGGAAATCCCGTATCCGGTGGTCAAGGACGTTCGCCCGGATATAATCATGGGCACCGGCCGTTCCGACTTTCCCAATCAGGTGAACAACGTGCTCGGCTTCCCTTTCATCTTCCGCGGCGCCCTCGACTGCCGCGCCAGCATCATCAACGAGGAAATGAAGATCGCTGCGGCGCAGGCACTGGCCGATCTCGCCAAGGAGCCGGTATCCGAGGATATCTGCAAGGCATACGGCGTGGACGGGCTGGAATACGGCATCGACTACATCATCCCCAAGCCGCTCGATCCCCGCGTGTTGACGTGGCTGGCCCCGGCAGTGGCCAAGGCCGCTATGGACACCGGCGTGGCAAGCAAGCAGCTTGATTTGGACGACTACGTCAAGGAGCTTGAAGAACGCATGGCAGCCTCCAAGGCTCGCAGCAAGGGCGTCGTCGAGTCCTTCGGCTACGACTTTTAACCGCTGAAAACTGGGGGCGGTCCGCCGCCCCCTCTTGCGAGGAACAATGAAACGAAACGCCTTCGGCCCAATGCTCGTCCTGCTGGCCGCCGTATTACTTTTCGGCGGCTGTCAGCACACCATGGGCGTGACGGACATGGACGATACCCCCCAGTTCGCCGGAAGCTGGCTGACCCGCTCGGACGCCCTGCGCATAGCCAGCGCACTCGGCCGGGCACCGGACCGCTCTCCGGTACATTGGGACAATGACCAGACCGGTTACCAGTATTCCATGACCGTTTTCCGCACCATGGACAACGAGCCCGGCAAGCGGCGGGAATTTTCTGTTCTCTCCACCGCACCGGATGGAACCGCACTCGTGCTCGATCTGCGTGGAGTAAGCTTCGAGCCAGGCCGCTGGGATATTTCTGCCGAACAGATGGGTAAAGTCGTGGGCAAAGCCAGCAGGCTCAAGCTCGCGGGCAGTCGTTCGCCCCGGGGCTCGGTTTCGGGCGACGGGCCGTTTCCCGGATTCCCGGTGATAGAAAATGAATGAGGAACTACGAAGCGAACTGATGCAGCTCGCCAAAGAGCGGGGCATCGACGAACAGGAGCTGCTGGCGGTACTCGCCGGGCTCCCCGAGGTGCCCGCGTCGCTTAACGAGATCCTTGAGGCCGTGCTCGGCTATCTAGGTGACTGCGAACGCAATATGCGCGAGCGTCAGCGGTAGTGCTTGAGGAACGCCGCTACGGTCCCGGCCACCTGCGGCGAGTAGAGCAGCCAGACGTGCGACATTGGCTCACAGTCGTGCAACTGCCAGCCCGCACCCGGGTTGAGATGGTTTAAGGGAAAAACAAAGTCGTCCACCGGTGAATAGACCGCCAGCTTGGGTGCCTCCACGTCCTTCATCGCCCGCTGTGCTCGGCAGGCAACACCATCAGGCTTGAGAGAGCGGGCCAGCGCGCCGATGCCGAGATGTGCCAGGTCGCTCCCCCCGAAAGGCGAGCCGAGCGTGACCAGTGCCCCAACGCGCTCCCGAAACTCATCCTCCGAAGCGATCACCCGTAGCAGCACGCCACCGAGGCTGTGCCCCACCAGCAAGACTTTTCTCCCCGGATTTGCATCCAGTGTCCGTCGAAGCTCCCGGCGAACCGTAGTCAGGGCATCCTCAAAACCGCCACGCCAACTGCCGTAGGTTATGGCGCGAATGCTGGTGAATCCCTCTTCGGCAAGCGATCTGCGAAAAAAGCGCCATGCCGAGCGGTTGTGATACAGTCCATGCACCAAAAGAACCGGTTTTCCGCGCCCGTTCGGCACCTCCTCACGCCCCAGCCCGAGCGGAAACAGCGCCGGCGCAGTGGCTTCGCTGAGAATCCCGGTGAGATATGCCCGTAGCAGGGACACCGCCGTGCGTCCACCACACAGCTTTCGCACCTCGCCCCACAGCCCGGCTTTTCGATTGGACGCCATGAAAATGAACAGCCTCACCAATGGCAGGCCAACAAGAATCCCCACAAGGATGTACAAGACATAACTCATGATGGAATCATGTGCCCGATCAAAAAAAGAGTCAACAACTTGAACAGCTGCGCCACGAGATGTAACCTCCCAAGCATATACAAGAACAAGGAGCACACATGACCGCCACACTTTGCCTCGATATCGGCTCCGGTACACAGGACGTGCTGCTGCACCTGCCGGAACGGAAAATAGAGAACTGCCCCAAATTCATCCTGCCCACCCCCTCGGTCCGACTTGCCCAATACCTCACGCAATACACCGCGCAAGGTCAGCCGGTCTGGCTGCACGGTCGCATCATGGGCGGCGGCATCGGAGGAGCCGTTCGCAAGCACCTCAAGGCCGGACTGCCAATGGCCGCCACCCGGCAGGCGGCCCTGACGCTCAACGACGACCCCGCCAAAGTCGAAGCCATGGGCGTCACCCTCACAGAAGAATGCCCCAAAGGTTATCAACCGCTCGAACTGCTCGACTTCGACCACATCTGGTGGGATCGCTTTCTCGACGCCGCCGAACTGCCCCGCCCGGATCGCATCGCTGCCTGCGCACAGGATCACGGCCATCACCCCGGCGAATCCAACCGCATGGGCCGCTTCAAGATATGGGAAGAACTGCTGACCACCCACAACGGAGACCCAGCAGCACTTATCTACGACACCCCGCCCAAGATGATGACCCGGCTTCAGGATCTTCACGAATCAGCAGACAATGCCATCACCGCCGACTCAGGCTCCGCTGCCGTTCTCGGCGCACTCTTCGACCCGGAAATCGAAGAACGCGCCAGAACAAAAGGCATGACTCTCGTGAACATCGGCAACAGCCACACCATCGCCTTCCTGCTGCACGGTGGCCGCATTCACGGCGTCTACGAACAACACACTGGCTGCCTCAAACCCGAAAAACTCTGGCAGGATCTGCAGGATTTCCGACAAGGAAAACTCACCTTCCAGCAAGTCTTCGACGAATGGGGACACGGCTGCCTGACCCTCGCCATCAGCAACATGGCCGACCAATTCCCCGAAACCGTCGTCCTCGGACCAAGAAGAGCCATGCTGCAAGGATTCGACGCAACCTTCCCCGCACCCGGCGGAGACATGATGCTCACCGGCTGCTTCGGACTCGTCAAAGGCATGGAAATGCTTGGGATGTAAAAGATGCCCCCGGCGGGCCCTTCAGGCGGACCCTTTCAGGGGGACCAAAGGGGCGGGCCCCCTTTGGAATCCCTAATTTGTCAGCGGCGTTGCAGCTGTCTGGGACATGCGACAGCATGCTCCGCGTTCTAGCTGCAACCCCGCTGACGGGGATTTTGGGTTCTGTGCGTCTTGGCTGACGAACTCCGTTAACCAAACTCTATCTCAAGGGACTCTCGCGACGAACATGCTCACCTTCAGGGTTCCCAACAAACAACCCACTCCCGCCAACCAAGCACCACAGCAATGCCGATCGAAACATAGAGGCTCTTTTGACCGGTCACGCAGGTCCGGGTGATGTTTGTGGCAACAAACATTTCTCCCGGAACAGTGACCGCGTCATAGAGCCTCTCGCTGAGAGCGGCGGCTCACCCGAAAAAGGGCAGTTTTTGCCTTCATTTTTTCTGCGCAAGCAAAAAAGAAGGTCGGCCAACAGGCCGAAATCTGCAACTGGTGCAAGTAGGGATGCCTCCGGCGGGCCTTTCAGGCGGACCCTTTCAGGGGGACCAAAGGGGCGGGCCCCCTTTGGAATCCCTAATTTGTCAGCGGCGTTGCAGCTGTTTGGGACATGCGTCCGCAAAACTCGCGTCCCAGCTGCAACACCGCTGAGGGAGTTACCGGGGGCTTTTGTGACTATAAATCATAAGCACACCCATTTATTAACAACCAGCACCTAGTCCCCAGTCCCTGCACCCATAAGCCAACCGTCAGCCGAAAAGCAAAACTCACATTTCCTTTCCCGCCCGGAAAGCAACGCCACAAGCTCCCTCTATGGCTTTCGAGCTACCTGCGCGGCGTTGCTTTTCGGGCAAGCCAGAGATTGCAAAGGGGGCCCGCCCCTTTGCCGGGTGCAGGGCAGCGCCCTGCCCGCCGGAGGCACCTCTGCCCACAAAAAAAAGGGCTCGCAAGAGCCCTTTTTGTTCTTGAATAGTAGTGATGAGCTACAGTTCGTTCGGCAGTTCCTTGAGTTCGGCGTAGGTGAAGACCGGTCCGTCGGCGCAGACGTATTTCGTGCCGATGTTGCAGCGTCCGCAGATGCCCACGCCGCATTTCATGCGTTTTTCGAGCGTGGTGATGATGTCTTCGTGTGCGAAGCCGAGCTTTTCGAGGGCCTGCACTGTGAATTTGATCATGATCGGCGGACCGCAGGTGACGGCAACGGCGTTTTTGGCGGTGGGTTCCATGTCCAGCAGGACGTGGGGGATAAGTCCAACGCGGTGTTGCCAGTCGTCGCTGCCGGTGTCGGCGGTGAGGACGAGCTCCATGTCGTCGCGGGCCATCCATTCGTCGAGGTCTTCCTGATAGCAGAAGTCTGCGGGCGAGCGGGAGCCGTAGAGTACGGTGATTTTGCCGTAGTCGTCGCGATTGTCGAGCATGTAGAGCAGCAGGGTGCGCAGGGGGGCCATGCCGATGCCGCCGCCGACGAAGACGATGTCTTTGCCTTTCATCTGCTGTGCGGGGAAGGCGTTGCCGAGCGGGGCGCGTACACCGACCTTGTCTCCGGCCTTGAGGCCGTGCAGGGCGCGGGTGACTTCGCCTGCTTCCATGACGCTGAACTGCAGGTAGTCCATGCGCGTCGGGGGCGAATTGATGACGAAGGTGGACTCCCCGGCGCCGAAGACGGAGAGCTGTCCTACCTGACCGGGTTCGAAGGTGAAGGCCTTCATCTTGTCTTCGTCGTCGAGTCTGACGCGGAAGGTCTTGATGTTGGCGGTTTCCTGAACCACCTCCAGAATGGTGGCCTTTTCAGGGAGATACGGATTCTTGCAGTCGCACATGGTCTATCGCTCCTTGACCCGCATGACGATGCGGCGAATATCCACGGAGTTGGGGCAGCGGGCGATGCAGCGTCCGCAGCCGCAGCACAGTATGGTGCCGTCGTGCAGGTCCGGGTAGTAGCCGAACTTGTGGCCCACGCGGTTGCGCATGCGGTGCGCCTTGGTGGGGCGCGGATTGTGCCCGCTGGCTTCCTGCGTGTAGTTGTGGTTCATGCAGTTGTCCCACGTGCGGATGCGTTTGCCGGAAAGGCCCGCGGCTTCGTCGGTGATGTTGAAGCAGTAGCAGGTGGGGCAGAGGTAGGTGCATGCCCCGCAGGAGACGCAGGCTGCGGTCATCTCCGACCAGAAGTCGAGATCGTCGAAGGCGTCCATGATCTTGGCGGGGACGTCAGAGAGGTCCGGGGCCTCGCTCATGGCTTCTAGTGCCTGTTTGGCTACCGCGTCGGCTTCGGCCTTGACGCCTTTTCGGGTCGTGGTTTCGGCGAGATCGAGCAGTTTTTTGCCTTCGTCCGTGACGGCGCGGGCGGCGTACCCGCCTTCCACCGGGACGAGCAGCACATCGGTGCCGTCGTCGTCTGTGGGTCCGGAGTCCACCCAGTGACAGAAGCAGGCGTTCATGGGCTTGTCGCAGCCGATGGTCACGAAGTGCGTGCTGTCGCGTCGGGCCTTGTAATATGGGTCTGTGATGCGCTTGTTGTCGTAGACGCGGTCAAACATGGCGAAGCCGCGGACGCCGCAGGGGCGGGCGCCGAAGACTACGGTGGGTTCGGCTTCGATGGATTCGCGGATTTCGATGTCCAGCGCGTCGGGCGACTCGGCGGTCTTCATGCGCTTGAAGGAGAGCAGGGTCTCGGTCTGCGGGAAGATCGCCTTTTTGGGCGACTCAGTGGCCTGAGTGTCCAGCTCGACGGCGGATGCGTCGTTGACCTGTGCGTAGACTACGGCCTCGTGGTCCCGTACGGGAGCCATCACGCGCCGTTCTGCGGCCATGGCCTTGATCCAAGCGTCCAGATTCTCTTCGGGCAGGAATACGGTCTTTGCCATTTACCAGCCCCTCTCGTTGATGGTTTCCTCGTCTATCTGGAACGTGAACAGCGGCGGGATGGCCGCCGGGTCCACGCCGGACTCGTAGTTGAAAAGCTCCTTGACGGCGGAGCTGAGCTTCTTCTTGAACATGAGTACCGGGATGTCCATGGGGCAGGCGCGCTCGCATTCGCCGCACTCGGTACAGCGTCCGGCCAGATGCGAGGCGTGGATGAGCTGGAACATCCATTTGTTGCGGATGTCCGTTTCCTGCGACACCCAGTGCGGGTCGCGCGAGTCGCCGATGCAGTGGTCACGACAGACGCAGAGCGGGCAGGCGTTGCGGCAGGCGTAGCAGCGGATGCAGCGGTCCATTTCACCCACCCAGAACTCGAAGCGTTCCTGAACCGGTTTTTCCTCGAAGGCTTCGATGCGCGCGCACTGCGTTGCCTCGTCGCCTACCGGTTCCAGCGGCTTGCCCGCCATGTGGTCGAATTCGAGCGGGTTGGGGTAGCGGCAGGTGATGCACTTGTCGGCCACCAGCTCTTCGCGCGGCAGTTCCTGCTCCTCGCCGTTGGCGCTCAGGCGAACGGTGGTTTCGTCCGCTTCGAGGCTTTCCACGCGGGAGAGATCAACGGCGCGGCGGAGCTTGGCCTTGTCCAGCACGCCCCGGCAGGGCACGCCGAACACGGTGACGGCCTCGCGGTCGATGAGTTTTTCCTGCATGAGCTGCACCACGGTGCGCGAGTCGCAGCCCTTGACCACCACGCCCACCTTCTTGCCCTTGAAGCCGGTGAGGAAGGACGCAAGGTTGTGTGCGCAGGTGGCGTCGAGGACCATTCGGTCCAGATCAGCCTCTTCCTTGATATGATAGGGCGTTGCGTGGGCCGGGTCGAAACCCCGTTCCCAGGCGACCACGAAGTCGAGGTCTGGCAGCGCCTCTTGTATCTGTTCCTTGAGAGTATCCAGTTTGGACATGCTTCCTCCGGATCAGCCGAGGTTGGCGGCTTTCAGCTTCTCGGCGGCGTCCGCGATGGCGGGCGAGGGGCCGAGTCGGTGAATGCGCTCGGTGAATTTGGTGACCACTTCCTGCCATTTCTGGCCTTCGGAGGCCGATACCCACGTGTACTCGAAGCGTTCGGGATCGATGCCGGTGACGGGCAGGAACTGCTTGAGTACTTCAAGGCGGCGTCTGGCGTAGAAGTTTCCTTCGGAATAGTGGCAGTCGCGCGGGTGGCAGCCGGAGACGAGGACGCCGTCCGCGCCGGAAAGCAGGGCCTTGACCACGAACAGCGGGTCCATGCGGCCCGTGCAGGGCAGGCGCACCACTCGAAGGTCGGTCGGCTGGTCGAAACGGGCCACGCCCGCGGTGTCCGCGCCGCCGTACGAGCACCAGTTGCAGAGAAAGCCGACTATGCGAAGTTCTCGTCCATCCATGACAGGCATAATGCGTCCACCTCGGCGAGTATCTGGTTGTCTGTGAAATGGCTCAGCTGAATGGCGCCGTGTGGGCAGGTCACGGAGCAGATGCCGCAGCCCTGGCACACGGTGTCGATGACCTCGGCCTTGGTCGAGCCGTCGCGCGCTTCGATTTCCTTGATGGCCCCGAACGGGCAGGTGCGCACGCACTTGAGGCAGCCCACGCAGCGGCGCTGGTTGACCTGTGCCACGGCCGGATCGGATTCGAGCTTGTCCTTGGAGAACATGGTCAGCACCTTGGCTGCGGCCGCGCTGCCCTGTCCCACGGAGGACGGGATATCCTTCGGCCCCTGACAGGCCCCGGCGAGGAAAATGCCCGCCGTGTTGGTCTCCACCGGCCTGAGCTTGGGGTGCCCTTCCAGGAAGAAACCGTATCGGTCATAGGAAATGCGCAGCTTCTCGGCCAGCTGGGGCGCGCCCTTGCCGGACTCGGCTCCCACGGCCAGCACCACGAGGTCGGCGTCCACTTCCATCTGGGTTCCGGCCAGTGTGTCCGCGCCGCGGACCACGAGGGAACCGTCCCTCGGGTAGATCATGGAAACGCGGCCACGGACGTAGCGCGCTCCGTATTCCTCCATGGCCCGGCGGGTGAACTCGTCGTACTGTTTTCCCGGGGCGCGGATGTCCATGTAGAACACGTAGCTCTGGGAGTCCGGCAGGTGGTCCTTGGTCAGGATGGCCTGCTTGGCGGTGTACATGCAGCAGAAGCCCGAGCAGTAGGGCCGGTCCACGGACTTGTCGCGTGAGCCGACGCACTGGATGAACACGACGTTCTTGGGCTCGCGTCCGTCGGACGGGCGCTTGATGTGTCCGCCGGTGGGGCCGGAGGCCGAGAGCATGCGTTCGTACTGCAAAGAGGTGATGACGTCGGGGTAGCGTCCGCCGCCGTACTGTTCCAGCCGGGTATGGTCGAAGAGGGAAAAGCCGGTGGCGGTGATGACCGCGCCGACCTTGACCTCGGTCAGCTCGTCCTGCTGCTCGTAGTTCACGGCACCGGTGGGGCAGACTTTGGCACACACCCCGCACTTGCCCTTGGTGAACTTGATGCAGTGTTCCGGGTCGATTGAGGCCTTCTTGGGAATGGCCTGCGGGAACGGGATGTTGATGGCCGTGGTGTTGCCCACCGCCTCGTTGAAGCGGTCCGGCGCTTTCTTGCTCGGACACTTCTCGGAGCACAGGCCGCAGCCGGTGCACAGCTCGTTGTTCACGTAGGTGGCGCGCTTGCGCACCGTGACGTCGAAGTTGCCCACGTAGCCGCTGACCGCTTCGATTTCCGAGGAGGTCATGAGCGTGATGTTGGGGTGCTGGGAGACGTCCACCATCTTGGGGCCAAGGATGCATGTGGAGCAGTCCACGGTGGGGAAGGTCTTGTCCAGCTTGGCCATGGTGCCGCCGATGGTGGATTCGCGTTCAACGAGGATCACGTCGAGTCCGCCGTCGGCGCAGTCCAGCGCGGCCTGAATGCCGGCCACGCCGCCGCCCAGAACCATAACGGTTTTGTTGATGTCGAAGGATTTGGCCACCAGCGGACGATTCTTGCGGAGCTTCTCCACCGCCATGAGCACCAGCTCGGTGCTCTTGAAGGTGTTCTTCTCCTTGTCCTTGCCTATCCACGAGACGTGCTCGCGGATGTTGGCCATCTCCAACATGTATCGGTTCAGCCCAGCCTTTTCAATGGCCCGGCGGAAAGTGTTCTCATGCATGCGGGGCGAGCAGGATGCCACCACGACGCCGTCGAGACGATGCTCGCGGATGGCGTCCCGGATGGCCTTCTGGCCCGGTTCGGAGCAGGTGTAGACTTCGTCCGTGGAAAAGACCACGTCCGGGAACAGCCGCGCGGCCTCGGCCACGCTGACCACGTCCACGGTCCCTGCGATGTTGCTGCCGCAGTGGCAGACGAATACGCCTATTCTCATTTATTCGCCTCCCTCAAGCTTTTTGAGCAGGGGGCGCGGGTCTACCGCGTGCAGGTCCATGCCCAGCTTCTCCGGCGCAATGTCCAGCGCCAGCCCGATGACCTGCGTGATGTAAAGGATCGGGATGTTGAAGCCGCGGCGCTGCTTGCGGTTGACCTGCGACTGCCTGAGGTCGAGATTCATGTGGCAAAGGGGGCAGGCAGTGACCACGGCGTCCGCGCCGCAGTCCTCTACCGCGTCCAGCAGTCGGGCGGTGAGCCTTGCCGTGACGTCGGAGCGCGGGACTCCGTATGCCGCGCCGCAGCATTCCACCTTGAGCGGGAACGGAGCCGCCTCGGCGCCGAGCGCCTCCACGATCTTGTCCATGGCTACCGGGTTCTCGTGGTGGTCGAAGCGCATGATCTCGGGCGGCCGGTTCATGATGCATCCGTAATAGGGTGCAAGGCTCAGGCCCTTGAGCTTCTTGACCGCACGTGCCTTGAGCGCTTCCACGCCGTAGTCCTCGAAGATGATCTGGAGCACGGACTTGGTGGTGACGCCGCCTTCGTAGGGGCGGTCCAGCAGCTGGTTGGTCTTTTCGCGAAAGTCCTTGCGGGAGAGGCGGTGTTCGGCGGTCTTGAGGTTGGTCAGGCAGCTAGGGCAGGGCGTGGTGACCCGTTTGTGGCCCATGGCCTCCACCCGCTCAAGGTTTCTGGCCGAGAGGGCCGCCGCCAGCGAGTGGTCCACGGTGTGGGCCGGGGTGGAGCCGCAACAGCTCCAGTCGTCGATCTCCAGCAGCTCTATGCCGAGACCGGCCATGCACTCGCGGGTGCACATATCGTATTCGCGCGCCGATCCGGTCTGGGAGCAGCCCGGATAGTATGGAATCTTCATCAGGCTCATTCGCCCGCCTCCTCGCGTTGCAGATAGCGGCGGAAGATGCGTTTGACCTCGTCGCGTCCCTTGATTTCGTGGGGCCTGAAGTCGAGCTTGCCGATGGAGAGCGCCTTGGGGGCGATGTCGGCGCCGGTCCAGAACCGGCCGGTCTTCAGGTTGTAGTTGGCGGCGACGCCCATTTCGAAGACGCGGCCGTGGCGCTTAACGGATTCAAGAAACCCGTCGTAGAAGGTTTTGACGTTCTTTTCCGCAGCGTATCCCTCCCGCCGGGCCATGTGCCTGAGTACGTCCATGATCAGGGCCACGTCGATGCCCTGAGGACATCGGGTGGTGCAGGACTCGCAGGTGGCGCACAGCCAGAGGGATTTCGATTTGAGGATGCGTTCTTTCTGCCCGGCCTGCAAAAGACGCATGATCTGGTTAACGGGGATGTCGTATACGAACGTGTACGGACATCCCGCGGTACAGTTGCCACATTGGTAGCAGGTGGCCGGGTCCTGTCCCGATTCGCGCTTCACGTCCTCAATGAAGGTCGCGTCGCAGCTTTTTCCCATACTGAGAATTTCCATATGAAAACTCCATCGCTTCCGGCTGGATGCGGAGTCATTCCGAGAAGTCAGCCCGTAAAAATGGTGGTCAACGTACCCCGAAGAAGGATTATTGTCCACATTCGGGGCCGGTGTGGGTGAAATTGCATTGATCGAGAAGTGAGGGTGGGTTTGTGTTTCGAAATCTTGAAAAAGTATCGGTTATTATTTCCAATCGACCTAATTATTGCCGCCATCAATGTGCCCGTGCACCGCTTCGGGCGGCCTGTTGGTGACTGATCCGGTCAGAAATTGGATGTCAACACGCCGATATTTCTGTTCGTCCGCATAAGGGCGCTGTCGGTCCTTGCAGAATGGTTCGCCATCGGAAAGGTCGAGTCCTGCTTCCAGTTCGGACCGGCCTTCCACTATGATGCGGTCCTGATGCTCCTGAAACCAGCTTCGGACCGGCTCTTGCGTTTCGAAAAGGCAGAAGGTGTAAATGGCCATGGCCCGGCGCGCGGACAGTTCGGCGTTGGTGGCGAAGTCTTCGAAATACAGCGTACTGTTGTTGTCGTATGAATCCAGTTTTCTTCTGGCTGTTCTGTCCCTGTCGTCATCCAGCCTGCACGAGGCGTGACCGATGAAGGCGATCATGGACGCGCCGAGCTCTTCGTAACGTTTGGGAATCGTGGAGCAGATACGCAGCAGTTTCTGCTTGTCACTCGGTGCGAACCGGTTGTGGCCGAAGCTGGTGCCGCTGCCATAGGTAATGGTAATGGTCGAGTTGGCCTCGTTCTGTTCTCTGCCGCCGTAATCATCGCCTATGCCTGCGAGCACCACCCCTGCTGCCGTGGCGATGCCCACCGCCGTGAACACGAAGAAGGCAGTCAGGCCGCCGAACAGGTCGCACAGGGCTACCCAGTGGTCTTCCGCAGGCTTCATTCGCTCTCCTTCGAGTCCCTCAGGTTTTGCAGCAGGCGTTCAAGCACCGTCTCAAGTTCAACGATGTTATTATCGTCCAAGGTGGAACGTATGCGTTTAAGGTCAGCATCCAGATCAAAGCCATGTTTTTTCAACGCTTTCTCCTGCTGCCTCATTCGTATGATGAGTGCGTTGTGCAGCCGGTCCAGCTCTTCCGGGATGCCCCCCATTTTTCTGACAGCATCCCGAAGGTCACGATCATAGTTGATGGTTTTCCTGTAATTGCGGACCATCCCGTGCAGCTTCAGCACCGTTCCTTCGATTTTTTTGCGCATCTGGTCGTAGCTTTGAGTTGTGGCTCTGAGTTGGGCGTTGATGATCTTTGCCTCATGATGCAGCTGAGTGTGATCGTTGCGTGATATTTCGAGGGTCTCGCGGCTGGCCTTGGTGGCGGACTCCATGCTCTTCGCGAGTTCTTCGAATTTCTCCTCCAGCAGATTCAGATCGGCCTGAATGGATTTCTCCAGGTTTGTTGAGCCGTTTTGCATTGTCTCGCAGAATGTGCGGGTGCTGTCCCGCATGGATTCCGTGCATTCTCGCGAGGCCTTGGCGCAGTCCGTAGCCGCGTGACTCAGTTGGGAAAAGTGGTTGGAGAATTCCGCTTTGAGCACAATCGTGATGGCTTCGGCGATTTCCTGTGCCGGGATGATTCGCTGCCCCCTGATGCTGGTATCGATGGATTCCAGTTTGCCGCAGACCGCGCTGGAGTGAGTGTCCATCACGCTGATCATGTCCGTGGGCTGGTCGGCGAGGTTGCTGAAAAATCCTTTGATTATCTTTATCCCGATGGCACCGCCTATGCCCGCAACGCTGGACCAGAAGGCGAGCGAAAGCGTTAGCATGAGCTTCTTTATTTCCTGAAAGTGCTGGCCGAGAAATTTCGTTCTGTCAGACGCTTCCGACAGCTCGACCGCGCCAGTGCCGAGGGCCAGCCCGAGAAATGTGCCGAGGATGCCCAGCGAGGTCATGATGCTTCCCGCGTTCTCGGACAGATACAGCGTGAAGGTTCTCGGAGCGTCGGCCAGCTCCTCCGAGTTCTGCCAGCGGCGAATGTCGTATAGGATGACCGATATGAAAAGGGTCGCGATGAGGGCGATGAAGGTGGCCGTGATGAAGACGGTCCAGAAACCGTTGTCCGGGAAGTCCAGCAACAGCGGGACGAAGAAGTTGGGCCACCAGATCAGCGCCTGCGTGAAGTAGGCTTGCGTCTGATGGCAGTGCAGGCCGAGACAATTTGATGAAACCGTCCACGCGCCCATGAATACGAATGGGGCGGCAACGGTCTGCATCAGGCGTCCGGGATTCGTCTGCCAGAGGGGGAGCAGTGGTGGTATCGGCTTCATGCAAAAACCGATACAGAATTTACCTTATAAAGTCTACCCTATAAGTAGAGGCTGGAGCATGAGCCGGGGGAGGATTTCTCCGGCCTTGCCGTGGAGGGCGAAGTCCATGAATCCGGTGTTGGGCGTGGGTTCAAGGTTGACCTCGACCGTGACGGCGCCGTGCCGGTTGGCGAGGTCCGCGAGGGATGCGGCGGGCTGGACCAACCCGGAGGTGCCTATCACCAACAGAATATCCGCATTGGCTGCGGCTTCGACGGATGAGTGCAGGGTGCCCGGTTCGAGTTGTTCTCCGAACCAGACCACGTCCGGCCTGAGCAGGGCGTTGCATCCGGGGCACTTGGGCAGCGGCGGGAGCACGTCGTGGTCTTCGGTCTTGAAGGTGCACTGGGGGCAGCGCACGCGCCAGATGTTTCCGTGCAGTTCAAGGACGCTCTCGCTGCCTGCCTGCTGATGCAGGCCGTCCACATTCTGGGTGATGAGGTTGAATGAGGGGGTGGCCGCCTCCATGGCGGCCAGCGCTTCATGGGCAGGATTGGGCCGGCACTGGCGCAGCATGTCGCGTCGCCAGTTGTAGAAGTCCCATACTTTCTGCGGATCGCGTGCAAAGGCCTCAGGGTGCGCAAGATCCTCGGCGCGCAGGCCGTTCCACAATCCGTCGGCCCCGCGAAACGTAGGCACGCCGGATTCCGCGGAAACCCCCGCGCCGGTGAGGACCACGATGCGTTCTGCGCCGTCCACGAGCGCTTTGACTGTTTCGATGCTGGCTATCATTTTTACACGCTATCCCACCCCATAATCCAAATCAATCGACATTTTTAAGAAGACTTGCAAAGCGCAAACGACCTGAGTATGTTTCGCTTCTCGTTTTTGTGAAATATCGATCAAACATTATGACGCGTGGAGGGTGCTTTGACACAGCGCACGGTATATTTCATAGAAGGTGACGGCATCGGCCCCGAGGTCTGGGCATCCGCCCGCCCGGTGCTTGATGCGGCCATGGACAAGGCCTATGGCGGAAGCAACTCGCTCGACTGGGTGGAGTTGCTCGCCGGGGAAAAGGCGTTTGCCGAAACCGGTGAATATCTTCCCCAGACCACCATGGACGCCCTCGCAAAGGCCGAACTGGCCATGAAGGGCCCGCTGGGAACTCCGGTGGGAAAGGGTTTTCGCAGCCTGAACGTAACCATGCGGCAGGCCTTTGACCTGTACGCCTGCATCCGTCCGGTGCGGCATTTCGCTGGCATTGAGTCCCCGGTCAAGCATCCCGAGCGTGTCGACATGGTCGTTTTCCGCGAAAACACCGAAGACGTGTACGCGGGCATCGAGTACGCCTCCGGCAGCGCGGAAGCCAAGAAGCTCATCGCATTCCTGCGTGACGAACTGGGTGCGGACGTTGACCCCAGTGCGGGCGTTGGCATCAAGCCCATGACCGAAAAAGGCAGCAAGCGTCTTGTACGCCGTGCCATCGAGTTCGCCGCACGCGAAGGCCGCGAATCCGTGACGCTGGTGCACAAGGGCAACATCATGAAGACCACCGAAGGCGCGTTCCGAGCGTGGGGCTATGAAGTCGCCGAGCAGGAATTTGCCGGGACCTGCGTCATGGAAGGCGAAGAGGGCAAGGTCGTGGTCAAGGACCGCATCGCCGACGCCATGTTCCAGGAATGCCTCATGCGTCCGGAACAGTATTCCGTGGTCGCCACAAGCAACCTCAACGGCGACTATATCTCTGACGCGCTCGCCGCACAGGTCGGCGGACTCGGGTTGGCCCCGGGCGTGAACATGGGCGATACGCTTGCCATGTTCGAAGCGACCCACGGCACGGCCCCCACCATCGCGGGCAAGGACATGGCCAACCCCGGAAGCCTGATCCTTTCCGGCGCCATGCTGCTGGACCACGCCGGTTTCAGCGAAGCTGCCGAATTGGTGCGCGGCTCCGTGGAAAAGGCGCTGGCCGCTCGCAAGGTCACGGTCGATCTGGCCTCGCAGATTCCCGGCGCCCAGCAGGTCGGCTGCCGCGAGTTTGGCGAGATCATTCTGGCCGGTATCTAATTACGAAACGACCGCCGCGGATCCATCGGGTTCGCGGCGGTTTTTCATACTATGATTGAATTATCCCAACTCGCACTTTTCGCCGGTGCCGTCTTCGTTCTGGCGCTCACGCCCGGACCGGACATCCTTTATGTGCTGGCCCGTGGTATTTCGCAGGGCCGCAAGGCGGGGCTGTGTGCCGCGGCCGGGTTCAATCTGGGCGTGATCGTGCATACGCTTTTTGCCGCGTTCGGCGTTTCCGCCGTGCTGGCGGCCTCGGCCACGGCCTTTACCATCATCAAGCTCGCGGGGGCGGCCTATCTGGTTTATCTCGGGATCATGATGTTTCGCAGTGCGGCCACGGCGAGTGCGATAGGGGGAGACAAAAGCACGATCCCCACTGCAACCATTTTCCGCCAGTCCATTGTGGCAAACGTGCTCAACCCGAAGGTGGCCCTGTTCTTTCTGGCGTTTCTGCCTCAGTTCACGGACCCGAACCGGGGACCGGTGGTGTTTCAGATGATACTGCTCGGGGCCGTGTTTATGCTCGTTTCTTTTTCTGTTTTCGCGGCGGTTGCCCTGTTCAGCGGCGCAGCCGGCGAACGGCTCCGTACGGGGCCGAAGATGGAGCGCGCCCTCAACCGGACCGCCGGAACCGTCCTGGTGGGACTGGGTGTGACGCTGGCGCTTTCCGACGTCTGAGTTTTCCGCCCTTTGAGATCGACTTTTCTTGACGCCTGAACCGACTGCGGTTAGGGCCTGATCGAAAGGACGGGAAAACGATCATGCGACGTGCCGAACTCGACGCTTCCTTGCGCTATCTGCTCGCCGCTCCGTGGCCGCACGCCACGGCGCTCGTTTCGCTTTGCATTGCGGCCGTGCTCACGGTCTGCGGCTTCACGCTGGAGGCCGAGGGCGAGTTCCGGCTCGGCGGGGCGGTCTGCCTGTGGGCGGTGTTCTGGCTGGTGGTGGCGTTTTTTGCCGGGGCTGATGGCATCTCCCGTAACAGGGAGTATCGCAGGTTGCGGCGGATGTTCATGCGCTACGGGGTCAGTGAGCGAATACTGGAGACCGTCGCCCGTTCCCGCTGCCAGCGCGATGCGGCCCTGCGTGCGGCGGAGGATGTGGGGGCGCGTGCTCGGGCGGAAGCCTACTTCCGGTCCCTCGGCTACCGCTGGTATCACATCCTGCCCGATGCCGTGGTGCGCAATCCGTTCGTCTTCCTGAGCCCTTCCTTTCTGCGCACATCGTTCATGCCGGGCAAGCGTGTCCGTCGTCAGCGCATCAGGTCGAAGTAACCCAGATTCGCCATTCTTCCCCATCCCAGCCAGCTGGACATGAACCGCTTGTAACTTTCGTGCACGCGTCTGGCGCGGACGCTCTTGCCGGCTTCGTTTTCCACGGTCTCGTCGGCGACTCGCTGAAAGAGTTCAAGCAGCTTTACGGGGAAAGGGGCCACCGTGATCTCGGGATTGTCGCGCAGGCGCTTTATGGCTCTGCCGTTGAGGACCGCGAACCTGGTGACGATGTGTTGGGTCACGTCCGCTGCGCAACTTCTGACGATTGCCTTGAGGTGCTGGGGCAGGGCGTCATAGGCGTGGCTGTTGATGCCCAGTTCGAGTATCCCTGAGGGTTCCTGCCAGCCGGGGTAGTAATAGTGCGAGGCGACCGTGTCGAGGCCCAGCTGGATGTCGATGTGCGGGCCGATCCAGTCCGCCGCGTCAAGCCGATTTGATTGCATGGCCGGGACAAGGTCCGATGCCGGAAACTGCACTGGTTCGGCGCCGAGTTTCGCGTAGATTCGCGCACCCAGACCGGGGATTCTGATCCGCAGCCCGTTCAGGTCCGCAGGCTCTTCGAGCGGAGCCTTGAACCATCCGCCCATCTGCATTCCCGTGGCTCCCATGGGGAAGGGCACTATGCTGAAACGGCGGTAGATGTCCTGCCAGAGCGAGAGGCCCTCGTCACCGAGAATCCATGCCAGACAGCCTTCCGCGTTCATGCCGAAGGGCACTGATGAAAACCACGCCGTGGCAGGTTCGATGTCATCCCAGTAATAGGAAGAGGCGTGGTAGCACTGAATTTCGTTCTGGGAGGCGGCGTCGAAGACATCAAGGGCGCCCATGATCTCCCCGGCTGCGTGCAGTTCTATTTCCAGCTCGCCCTGGCTGAGAACATTGACTCGTTCGGCAAAGAGCTGAGCGCCGTCGTGCATTACCGGCATGTTTCTGGGCCATGCCGTGGCCATGCGCCAGCGAATGGGATCACTGCCCGTACCGGAAGTCGGGGTGCAGGCCGCAAGGGTCATTGCCCCGGCGCCGGCGAAAAACTCTCTGCGTTTCATGCCGCAGGCTTAGCAGAAAGCGCCGTGGTGGACAATTATTAGGAAGTGAAGTCCTGCATCCCGCAACGTTTGCAGTCGCCGCAGTCAATTCCCGGGCAGCCCGGTGTCACCACGGCCTTTTGCGCCTGATGCCATTCCCTCAGCATGAACGCGCGTCGCACGCCTATGTCCACGCATTCCCACGGAAACGGTTCGTCGTCTGCACGCACGCGATCGAGATACTCGGAAGGGTCGCCGTCCCAGCGTTTGAGGGCCTTTTTCCAGCCGCCGTGCTTTGCGGCGAGCATGATGAAATCGGCAATGCGCTCGTCGCCGCGAGCCAGCAGCCCCTGAAGTCGGGCCTGGAACGGGCTGTCGTGGGTGAGCGTCAATCCCTTGTATGGTTTGACGAGCTTGCGGAGCTGTTTCAGGCGGTGATCAAGCTGGTCTTCCGTCGCCATGGGAGCCCACTGGAATGGCGTCCACGGCTTGGGGACGAGGCAGCTCGCGCCAAGCGTGATGCGCATGAAGGATTTCTTGCGTCCGCCGGGTTCTTCGGAGCGGATGTCGATGATGCGCTGCATGAAGCCGGAGAGTTCTTCGTAGTCTTCGTCCGTTTCACCGGGCCAGCCAACGATGATGTAGCTCTTGAGGTGATTCACCCCGTAGCGGGCGCACAGGCGTACGGCCTTGAGAAAGTCGTCCGGGTCGAGCTTCTTGCTTGCCATGTTGCGCAGCCGCTCGCTGGCTCCTTCAAGGGCGAGGGTGATGGTGCGGATGCCGCACTGACGCAGGAACACCAGCAGTTCCTCGGTGATGCCGTCCGCGCGCATGGACGAGAGGGAAAACTTGGTCTTGCGTTCCTTGAGCCATTTCAGGAACGGCAACAGGTCGGGCCAGTCCGTGAGCGCGGTGCCCACGAGTCCCACCTTGAGCGGATTGGTGCGTTCCACCACGTCTTTCATGACATCTATGTCGGCGTGACGGGGTGGACGGTAGATGTATCCTGCGGCGCAGAAGCGGCAGCCGTAGGGGCAGCCGCGGTTCACTTCCAGCAGCAGGGTGTCCTTGAAGGTGGCCGTGGGACTGACGAAGCAGGACCACGCCGGATCGGGGAGTTTGCTGCCGAGGGCGGACACCACTCGGCGCACGGGCGTCTTCGATCTGCCCGGAACGTAGACGCCGGGACGGTCCTTGACCGCCTCCAGAAAGTCGGACTTGCTTCCACCCGCGAAAATGTGTTCGCGCAGGTCGAGAAGCAGTTGCAGGTGGTCCTCGTTGGCCTCTCCCACCCAGAAGAGATCCACGAACGGCGCGATGGGCGCCGGGTTCAGGAAGGCGGGCGGCCCCCCTGCGAGAACCAGAGGGAAGTCCGGGCGTTCCGCCGCAAGCGGCGGAACGCCCGAGGCCTCCAGGGTGCGCGCGAGAAGGAGATAATCCTCCTCATATGTCACGCTGAAGGCGAGGACAGGGAATGAGGATAGTGGGTGGGATGCCTCCCTCGTTACAGGCTCGCCGCCGTCCGGGCCGTGTCCGGTCTTATCCGGAAACACGCGCTCAACCGCCATGCGCGGTTCCTCCGCAAGGAGGCGGTAGACGGCTTGCCAGCCGAGGGTCGACACTGCCAGCGCCTCACCTCCGGGCACCACGATGGCCGTGGGCAGCCGACCGCCGTGGTCTGGAGCCAAAGGCTCCTCCCGGCCGTAAAACAACTGATGCTTTGCGTTAGCTATGGCGAATCCCTCCGCCCGCCAAGGCGCGGTCTGGCAAATTCCTCATGGACGCCTCCGTTAGTCCGCGTTTCTGCGGATGAATGCGGGGACGTCGAAATCGTCTTCCTCGAAGATGAATTCCTCTTCACCCGGTCCGGCCACGGCGCGGCGGGAGACCTGCTGCTGCGGAGCGGGTTCCTCGGCGGCAGCGGCGCCCTTGCGCAGGTAGGCCGGGATGTTGCGGTTCTCTTCAACGACGCGGCGATGGCCTTCGCGCATGCCGGAGCGTGCGGTCTGTTCCTGGCTCTGTCCGCGGGACATGCCCCGGGGTCCGAGCAGCATCATCTTCTGCTGGTCGGCCTTGGACATCTGCGGCTCGGGCTCTTCCATGGCCTGCTGGATGCCGGTGGCGATCACGGTGATGCGCATTTCGTCGCCCGCGTCGGGATCGAAAACCGTACCGAAGAAGATTTCCGCGTCTTCGTGGGCTTCCTTGTAAATGATGTCGGCGGCTTCAGAAACCTCGTCGATGAGCATGTCCGGGCCGCAGGTGATGTTGATGAGTACGCCCTTGGCGCCTTCGATGGACACGTCTTCCAACAGCGGGCTGGTGATGGCCTTCATGGCCGCTTCCTTGGCGCGTCCTTCTCCGGAGGAGATGCCGGTACCCATGAGCGCCATGCCGGAGCTGGCCATGGCGGCCTTCACGTCCGCGAAGTCGAGGTTGATCAGGCCGTGCACGGTGATGAGGTCCGCGATGCCCTTGACCGCGTAGTAGAGCACTTCGTCGGCCTGCTTGAGCATGTCGGCGAACGCGGCCTTTTTGGCGGCGAGCTGGAGCAGGCGGTCGTTGGGGATGGTGATGATGGAGTCCACCACTTCGGACAGGGCCTTGATACCCTTTTCGGCGGAGCCGAGGCGGCGGCGTCCCTCGAAGTAGAAAGGCTTGGTCACGACGCCCACGGTGAGCGCGCCCATTTCACGGGCGATCTCGGCGACGACGGGCGCGGAGCCGGTGCCGGTGCCGCCGCCCATGCCTGCGGTGATGAAGACCATGTCGGCGCCTTCGAGGGAGGCGCGGATCTGGTCCACGGATTCCTGCGCGGCTTCGCGGCCGATGTCCGGATTGGCGCCTGCACCCAGACCCTTGGTGAGCTTTTCGCCCATCTGGATCTTGTGTTCTGCAAGCGATTTGTGGATGTCCTGCGAATCGGTGTTGGCAACGATGAATTTCACGCCCTTGAGCGCGGACTGAATCATGTTGTTGACCGCGTTTCCGCCACCGCCGCCGCAACCGACGACTTTGATCTTCGCATTGGTGTCGTGTTCGATTTCAAAGTATTCCATTGTTTCCTCCTTCCCTGGGTTTCCCTGTTCTTCCCGTTAAGCGATGTCCGTAAACCACTTGCGCATCCTGCCCAGAATGCGGTCGAACCCTGATTCGTCGCGGATCTTGAACGCCCGCTGACGCGGTCCGCTCTCTTCGCCCGCGCCGTGCATCAGAAGCCCGACTGCAGTGGCGTACTTGGGACTGTTGACTTCCTCAACGAGCCCGCCGATTCCGCTCGGATAGCCGATGCGGACCGGAAGGTCGAAAATCTGTTCGGCCAGCTCCTGCATGCCGTCGATGAGGCACGTGCCGCCCGTGAGCACCACGCCTGCGGCGATCATGTTCTTGTAGCCGGACTTGATCAGCTCCTGATCCACGAGAGCGAGGACTTCCTCGCAGCGAGGCTCGCATATCTCGGCCAGCACGCGCTTGCTCATGGTACGGGATTCGCGTCCGCCCACGCTGGGTACTTCGAGAATCTCGTCGGTGGTGACCAGATCGCTCATGGCGCAGCCGTGCCGGAGCTTGATCTTCTCGGCCGCTACCATGGGGGTGCGCAGGCCGTAGGCGATGTCGTTGGTGAGATTGTGGCCGCCAAGCGCCAGCACCGAGGTGTGCTTGATGCTGTCCTTGTTGAAGATGGCCAGATCGGTGGTTCCCCCGCCGATGTCCACCAGCGCCACGCCGATTTCCCGCTCTTCCGGGGAGAGCACGGCCTTGCTGGATGCCAGCGATTCGAGAACGATGTTGGAGACGTCCAGACCCGAGCGGTTGCAGCTGCGGATGATGTTCTGGGCCGAGGTCACAGCGCCGGTGACAATGTGCACCTTCACTTCGAGCCGCACGCCCGCCATGCCCAGCGGATCGGCGATGCCGCGCTGGTCGTCCACGATGAATTCCTGCGGCAGGGTGTGCAGCACTTCCCGGTCCATGGGGATGGCGATGGCCTTGGCGGCTTCGATGACACGGTCCACATCGCGCTGGGTGACTTCGCCACCCTTGACGGCGATGACTCCGTGGCTGTTGAAGCCCTGAATGTGACTGCCCGCGATGCCCGCGTACACCGAGCGGATGTCGCAGCCTGCCATGAGCTCGGCCTCTTCGAGCGCCTTCTTGATGCACTGCACCGTCTTTTCGATGTTCACCACCACGCCACGGCGCAGTCCCGTGGAGGGAGCGGTGCCGATGCCGATGATGTCCACGCCGCCTTCCGGGGTGGCTTCCCCCACGACGACGCAGATTTTGGTGGTCCCGACATCAAGGCCGACGATCAGGTCGTTTCTGGCCATGGAAATGTCTCCTTTCTTCCCTGTCTATTTATTGCGGCGCGGAGTTATCCGCGCAGTCTCACCCATACTTTGTCGCCGGTGGCCTGCACCGAGGCGACCCTTGAAAACTCTCCGCGACGAGCGAGGTCGCGCCACGCGGTGTTGATGCGGGCCAGCTGGGTTTCCCAGCGGTCCATGTCCAGCACCACGTTCACCCCGACCGTGTCCAGCCGGGCCTCGATCTGGTGGCTCGGGAGCACCCGCACCCATGCCACCTGCGTCATGTCGAACGGGGCACGGCCCGATCCGACGAAATTCACGAATCCCTGAAGCGCTTCGCCGCCCTGCACGTTTTCGCCCATGCGAAGCATCGGCATGGAGGCATATTCTCCCGGTGCAGCCGGAGCGATGACTCGGCCTTCGGCGTCCGCGAAGCTCAGTTTTCCGTCTCGCACCGTCCAGAAGGCGGGCTCGCGTTCGGTCACGTTGACGATGAGCCTGCCCGGAAGCTCGCGCCGCACCGTGGCCGATTCGATCCACGGGCTGTTGGAGATGAGCCGTTCCACTTCGGAAACATTCAGGTCCACGCAGTTCTCGCCAAGCTCCACGTCGCCAAGCGCCATGAGGTCGCCGCGCGTCAGGTGCTGGTTGCCGCTTATGACCACTTCGCCAAGGCCGAAATACGGGCTGGAGGTCACCCAGCGATACCCGTAGAGCAGTCCTGCGCCGAGAACGGCCAGACCGCCCAGCGCCATGAGGGTGAACAGCGTGTTGCGGACAAAGCGGAACGCGCCGATGCCGGAAGCGGGCTGGCGGCTGCGCTGCCTGCGGCGTTTGTTGACCGTTTTGCCGCCCAGTCTGGGGCGATTCTTGCCGAGCGTGATGGTGCTCATATGATTATGACCTCCGTTTCCAGCTTCACATCGAATCGCTTCGCCACTTCCTCGCGGGCCGCCTCGATGAGTTCGACGGCTTCGCGAGCGGTGCCTTCACCCGTGTTCTCAAGAAAATTCGCGTGCATGGGCGAAAAACGGCAACCGCCGTGCTCCCGGCCCTTGAAACCGGCCTGATCCAGCAGTCTGCCAGCGCTGTCGCCCACGGGGTTCTTGAACACGCATCCGGCGGTCCAGGCGGCAATGGGCTGTCCGGCCTTTTTCCTGTCCATGGTTTCCTTCATGGCGGCCTTGACCTTTTCCGGCGTGGACTCCGAGAGCGCGAACTCCACTTCATGGATCATGTAGCGGCTGATGCGTCCCGGGTCGAAGCTGCGGTAGCCCCATGCACACTCGGCGGCGTCGACCCATTCGAGCCCTTCGGTGGGCGTCCAGACACGCACCCGGCGCACCACCTGCGACATCTCGGTGCCGTATGATCCTGCGTTCATGGCAACCGCGCCGCCGACGGTTCCGGGAATACCCGAAAGGCCTTCCATGCCGGAGAGTCCGGACTTGAAGGCCCAGCCGAGCAGGGCGGGCAGATGTAGTCCCGCTCCGGCGCGGAAGACGACCTGATCGCCGTCCTGTCCCACCTGTTCGGGCGTGGCCGGGGACTGAATGCGCACAAGGGCCAGATCGGAGACATCCCCGGCGGCGAGCAGGTTGCTTCCCTTGCCGATGACGAAGGGCCGCACGGTCTCCCGCAAAAGGAAGTCCGAGAGTTCGTCGAAATCGGTCTCGCCGCGCACGGTGAGTTCACATGCGGCCTCGCCGCCCATTCTCAGGGTGGTGAGGTCGCTCAGGGAAATATGCCGCCGGATGCCCAGTGCCATGGTTACTCCTCGTCCTCCTGCTCGTTGAGCCAGTTCTCGCCCACGGTCCAGATGGACCCTGCGCCCTGTGTCATGAGCAGATCACCGGGCTGAAGGATGCGGGGCAGTTCCTTTTCAATGGCCCCGAAATCCGGGAAGAAGCGTACCTTCACGTCGCTGACCTGCTTGATGCCCTGCGCGAGAGACAGACCGTTCACGCCCGGGATGGGCGATTCGGACGCGGGATAGATTTCCGTCAGCAGCAGCATGTCCGCCGCGTCGAAGGCCTTGCAGAAGTCGCCGAACAGGGCCTGCGTGCGGGTGAAGCGATGCGGCTGGAAGGCTACGATCAAACGACGGTCCGGATAGCAGGCCTTGGCGGTTTCGAGGTTGGCGACCACTTCCGCGGGGTGATGTCCGTAATCGTCCACCACGAGCACGCCCTTGCGCTCGCCTTTGCGTTCGAAACGCCGTCCTACGCCGCCGAAGTTGGACAGGCCGCGCAGGATTTCATCCTTGTCCAGTCCTGCCTCGATGGCCACACCGATGGCGCCGAGCGCATTGAGCACGTTGTGGCGGCCGGGCTGGGCCACGGTGGCCTCGCCCCAGAGCTCGCCGTCAAGGTAGACGCGGAACATGCTGCGCAGGTGCGAGGTTATAATCTCGCCGCGCAGACGGTTGTCCGCGTTCAGCCCGTAGGTCATGCAGGGGCGCTTGATGTGCGGCAGCAGACGCTGCACGCCGGGATCGTCGCCGCAGACCACGTTCATGCCGTAGAACGGAATCTTGTTCATGAAATCCGTGAAAGAGTCGTCGATGGCCTGAATGCCGTCGTAGAAATCGAGGTGGTCTTCGTCCACGTTGGTGACCACGGTGATGACCGGGGGCAGGAACAGGAAGGAGCCGTCTGACTCGTCGGCCTCGGCGATGAGATGGTCGCCGTCGCCGAGTCGCGCGTTGGCGCCGTAGGTGTTCAACCTACCGCCGATGATGACGGTGGGGTCGAGGCCCGCTTCGGTGAAGATGGTGGCCAGCAGGGAGGTCGTGGTGGTCTTGCCGTGCGTTCCGGCCACGGCGATGCCGGTGCGAAGGCGCATGAGTTCGGCCAGCATTTCCGCGCGGGGGATGATGGGAATGCCCAACTCGCGGGCTTTGACAAGCTCCGGGTTGTCGTCCGGAATGGCGGTGGACTTCACCAGCACGTCAACGTCGCGAACGTTGTCTTCGCCGTGGCCGATGTAGACCTGTGCGCCCAGCTGCTGAAGTCTGCGCACGGCCGGTCCGGCCGAGAGGTCCGATCCGGTGACCGTGAAGCCCATGTTGATGAGCACCTCGGCGATGCCGTTCATGCCCGAACCGCCGATGCCCACCATGTGGATGGTGTTCACTCTGGCCTGGAGGGCGGGGCAACTTTCTCCCCGATATTTCAGCGTAGGTCCCTGTGCTGCTGCCATGTCGTCTCCCGATTATCTGCGGCTTGAGGCGATCGCCTCAAGTCCGTCCACGATGTCCGACGCCGCGTCCGGCTTTGCGAACCCGGCGGCGTTGCGGCCCATTTCGGCCAGCCGTCCGGAGTCGAACATCGATTCCATGTTGTGTTTCAGCCAGCCCTGTTCCAGTTCGGGCTGGGGGACCACCACGCTGCCGCCCGCGGCTTCAATGGCACGGGCGTTGGCGGTCTGGTGGTCGTGTGTCGCGTACGGGAAGGGCACCAGCGCCGAGGGTTTGCCCGCAGCTGCCAGTTCGAAGACCGTGGACGCTCCGGCCCGTGCCAGAACTAGATCGGCGTGGCGGTAAGCCTCGGTCATGTCTTCCATGAATCCCTTCACGCTCTGTGGATCGGCCCCGGCTTTCGCATAGGCCTCGCGCACGCGTTCCTCATCCTGCCGTCCCGCCTGATGTGTCAGGGTAATGCCCGCTTTCAGCAGGGCGGGAAGCGCCGCGACAACGGCGTCGTTCAGGGGTTTTGCTCCCTGACTGCCGCCGAGGACCAGCAGATGCCGTCCCGGGCGCTCGGCGTCGTCCTCGCGTGCTTTGAAAATCGTTTCGCGGACCGGGTTGCCGGTCAGCCGCGTCTTGGTGGTGGGGAACATGCCCGCCTTGTCCTCGAAAGACAGGAAAACCCGCTTCACCAAGCGGCCCAGCGCGCGGTTGGTCACACCCGGATAGCTGTTCTGCTCGTGCACGGCGGACGGGATGCGCAGGAGCCATGCCGCCAGTACCGGGCAGAATCCGGCGTAGCCGCCGAAACCGATGACCGCTTCTGGCCGGAAGCGGCGCAGTTCGCCCACGGCGCGGGTCAAGCCCTTTCCAAGCCAGCCGATGCCGCCGAGGATGCCTTTTACGCCGCGTCCCATGACGCCTTTGGCGGGCAGCTCCCGGAATTCGATGTCGGCCTTCTTCGCCAGTTCCCGCTCTGGACCGGAGCCGCCGAGGAACAGCACGGAGCAGGAGGGATTGCGGCGTCTGGCTTCATGCGCCACGGCAAGCGCGGGAAAGATGTGGCCGCCGGTGCCGCCGGTGGTGATCACGAGCCGGGAGAGCGTCATTTGGAGGCCTCCCGTGAAATATTGAGCAGCATTCCCGCGCACAGCAGGGAGGCGAGCATGCTGGAACCGCCGTAGCTTATGAAGGGCATGGCCACGCCCTTGGGCGGTACGGTTCCGAGCACCACGGCAAGATTGAGCACGAAGCCTAGCGCGAGAATCAGGGTCATGCCGAACGCCGTGAAGCGGTCCTGAAGGTCTTCCTGCCTGAGCGATACGCGGAAGGCGCGGAACAGGAAGAAGCCAACCAGTATGAAGAACAGGCTCAGGCCGATGAAACCGAGCTCCTCGCCGGCCACGGCCATAATGAAGTCGTTGTGCGCTTCGGGCAGGAAGAACAGTTTCTGCTTTCCAGCGCCGAGTCCCTGACCGGTCAGCCCGCCGGAGCCGAAGGCATAGAGCGACTGCACGAGCTGGTACCCCTCGTTCTGTGCGCTGGCGAACGGGTCGAGGAATGCGGTCCAGCGTTTGAGACGGTAGGGGGAAGAGGCGATGAGCTGCCACCCCGCGAACGCGCCGAAGGCACCGGCCATAACCAGATAGCTCAGGCGGGTGCCGCCTACCATGCACATGAAGAACAGGATGGCCGCAAGGAATACCGCGCCGCCGAAGTCCGGCTGCGTCATGAGCAGCAGGCAGAACAGGCCGGTGACCACGAACGGCGGCAGGAAACCGATGGAGAAATGCTTCACCTTGTCCTGCTTCTTGGCGAAGAAGTAGGCGAGGTAGATCACCAGCGCGGGCTTGGCGAATTCCATGGGCTGAATGTTGATCGGCCCCATGGAGAGCCAGCGGGATGCGCCGCCCGCGCTCACGCCAAGCGGGGTCAGGCCGCACAGCACCAGCAGCACCGCCACGGTGAACACCCAGAAATAGGTCAGGCCGTAAATCATCCTGCGGGGGATACGGCTTGCGGCGTACATGGCGACGAGGCCGCCCGCCGCGAACATCGCCTGCTTCTTGAAATAGAAGTACTTGTCCGCATGAAAACGCTCGGCCATGATGCCGCTGGAAGACAGCACCATGATCAGCCCGAAGCCCACGAGCAACATGACCGAGGTCAGCAACCAGCGGTCCATGTCCCCGTTGTTGGGGGCGGTTTTGCGAGCGTTCAGCTTGCGGTTCATCTAGTCCTCCAGCTCCTCGAAGATGCGGCGGAAGTCCTCTCCGCGCGCCTTGTAGTCTGCGTACTGGTCAAAGCTCGACGTGCCGGGCGAGAGCAGTATCACGTCACCGCGGGATGCGGCGGAATACTGGCGCTTCACGGCCTTCTCCATCGTCTTGTCCCACGTCACGTTGAAGTAGCGGGACAGGGGCTTTTCAAACACGTCGCGCGAGCCGCCGAACAGGCCCACGCGGATCACGCGTCCTTCCAGCGCTTTCAGCAGGGCGTCCATGTCGCCGCCCTTGTAAACGCCGCCCATGAGCAGGCGCACCGGGCGTTTGCGAAAGGTTTTTACCGCCGCAGCCACGGCCTCGAAGGTGGTGGCCTTGGTGTCGTTGACGAAGGTCACGCCGCCCTTTTCCCCCACGGTCTCGATGCGGTGGGGCTGGGCCGGAAACTCCCTGACGGCCTTGGTGGCCTGTTCCATGCTTACGCCGAAGTGTTTCACGGCCTGCCAAGCGGCTTCGGCATTGGCGCAGTTGTGCTCGCCCGGCAGCGTCGGGGACTGGAACCGTTCTGTGCACTGAGACCAGACGATCTGTGCCTCGGTGAACTCGCGGTCCGCGAGCAGTTGGCGCAGGGAGTCGCCCAGCACTGCAACGTCGCCGGAAGTCTGGTTGGCGAACAGCCGCAGCTTGGCGTCGAGGTACTCTTCCATGCTCTCGTGCCAGTCCAGATGGTTGCCGGAGAAGTTGAGCATGATGGCGGCGGCGGGGCGAAAGTCGCGGCAGTGCATGAGTTGAAAGCTGGAAATCTCCAATACCAGGGCATCCGCCTTGCCGTCTTCGAGCAGAAATTCCGTAAGCGGGGTGCCGAGGTTGCCGCCGGCAAAGACCGTTTTTCCTGCCGCTTTGAGCATGGCCTTGCACAGAAGCGTGGTGGTGGTCTTGCCGTTGGTTCCGGTCACCGCCAGCACGGGGATGTCGGTATTGGCGTAGCCCAGCTCCATCTCCGCGATGATGCGTTCAGCCGGGACAGCGGCCATGGCCTCGATCTTCCGCACGTCCGCGCCCGGAGAGGGGACCACGAGATCCGCTCCTTCGAACATCTCAGGGGTGTGCGGGCCGAGGACGATGTCCACGCCGTCGAGTCCTTCCGCGGAAAGATCGAGGTCTTCTCGGCGATCCAGCAGGCTGACCCGCGCTCCATGTGCTGCCAGAAAGCGCGCCGCGGCCAGACCGGAACGCTGTGCGCCCACGACCACGGCCCGGATGCCTTCAAGTTGTGTGAGGTCGATCTTCGTCATGGCCTACCTCAGCTTGAGTGTGGACAGCGCGGTGAGCGCCATCAGTATGGAGAAGATCCAGAACCGGATGATGATCTTGGATTCCGGAATCCCCTTGAGTTCGAAATGGTGGTGCAGGGGGGCCATGCGGAAGATCCGCTTGCCGCCCGTCATCTTGAAGTAGCCCACCTGCAGGATGACCGAGAGGGTCTCGAAGACGAAGACACCGCCGACGATGATCAGCAGCAGTTCCTGCTTGGCGAGGACCGCCACGAAGCCCAGCGCGCCGCCAAGGGCCAGCGAACCCACGTCGCCCATAAATACTTGCGCGGGATAGGCGTTGAACCAGAGGAAGCCGAGTCCGGCTCCCACCATGGCGCCGCAGAAGACCGTCACCTCGCCGATGCCCGGCAGCAGCGGGACGGAGAGGTATTCCGCAAAGGCGGCGTGGCCGGAGATGTAGACGAAGATGGCGAAGCAGGCCATGGCTACCACCATGGGGCCGATGGCGAGCCCGTCCAGACCGTCCGTGAGGTTCACCGCGTTGCTCGCGCCCACCATGACCACCACGGCAAAGGGCAGGTAGAACCAGCCCAGATCCGGGGTGATGTCCTTGAAAAAGGGCACCGCCAGTTTGGTGGAGTAGGTGGGTTCGTGGATGAGGACGGCGATGGCCGCGCCCGCCACGAGCAGCTGGCCGAGAAATTTCGCCTTGGCGGAGAGGCCGAGGTTCCGTTTCTTGACCACCTTGATGTAGTCATCTGCGAAGCCCACCGCGCCGAAGCCGGTGAAGACCAGCAGTGCCAGCCATACGTAGTGGTTGGTGAGGTCCGCCCAGAACAGGGTGCTGACGAGCACGCTGAAGATGATCATGACGCCACCCATGGTCGGGGTGCCCTGCTTGCACTTGTGGGCCGCCACCTCGCTCTGGATGGACTGACCGCACTTGATGCGCTGCAGCCAGCGGATCATCATGGGACCGAATACTATGGAAATGATCAGCGCGGTGAGCAGCGCCCAGACCGAACGGAAGGTGATGTAACGGAAGACGTTGAAAACGCCGATTTCCGTGCTGAGCGGGTAGAGCAGGTTGAAAATCATGCCGCGTCTCCTTCCAGTTTGGCCGCGAGGGCGCGGGAAAAGTCTTCCATGTTCATGGATCGGGATCCCTTGAAGAGTACCACCGCGTCCGTGAGGCCAAGGGTATTCCACTGCGTGATAAAGCCCTCGGTATCATCGATGTCCGAGAGTCCGGTAAAGCCGCGCTTTACGTCGGCGGCGTGCTCGCCGCGCCAGAACACGGCGGCGGGAGTGGTCTCGGCGATGAGCCGTCCGAGTTCTTCGTGTGCCGCGTTTGCGCCGGGACCGAGTTCACGCATGTCGCCGAGCACCAGCACGAGGGGGCGATCCGCAGCAATGCAGCGGGCTGTCTCGATGGAGCGGCGCATGGACAAGGGGTTCGCGTTGTAGGTGTCGTCGATGAGGGTGAAGCAGCCCGCCTGACGGGTGCAGAAGCGCTGCGCATCGGCCTTGAAATGCTGCGCCGCCCAGACCACGTCTTCGGCCGGGACGTCCAGCGCGTGACATGCAGCTGCCACCGCCGCGAGGTTTTCCGCGATGTGGTCACCGCAGACCGGGGCCTGAAATTCATGCTCCTCGTCGGGCGTGGTGAGCCGGAAACGGCCTTCGCCTTCCGGCCCCGCGCCGAGGAAACAGCAGGTGAAGCCGGTCTTGCCCGCCAGCGTGGAGAAGCTTGTGGGGAACGGGATGACCTTCTGCGCGGCTTCCCAGAGTTCGAAATAATCATTGCTGACGATGGCTTCACCGCCGTCACGCAGGTATTTGAGCAGTGCGGCCTTGGCCTGTGCCACCCCGGAAATATCTCCGAGGCCTTCAAGGTGCGCGGGGCCGATGTTGGCGATGACCGCAACGTCGGGGCGCGCGACCATGCCCAGCTCGTCCATGTCTCCGGTGTGGCTGATGCCAAGTTCCATGATCCACAGGTCCTCGTCGCAGGAGGCGCGCAGCATGGAGAGCGGCAGGCCGATCTGGTTGTTGAGGTTGCGATAGTTCTTGGCGACCCGGTAGCGGTTCGAGCAGGCCAGCGCGAGCAGCTCCTTGATGGTGGTCTTGCCTGCGGAGCCGGTGACGGCCACGAGCTTGGCCTCGCACTTCTCGCGCCAGCACGCGGCGATTCTGCCCAGGGCGTTCACGGTGTCGCGAACCATGAAAACCGGGGTGTCGCGCAGTTCCAGCATGCGGGAGGCGATCACGGCGCAGGCTCCGGCTTCCGCGGCCTTGGCCGCGAATTCGTGTCCGTCGAAGTGCTCGCCATCAATGCAGACGAACAGGTCGCCCTTCTGCACGGTGCGGGAGTCGGTGCACACGCCGGTCACGGGAGTGTCGGTCACGTCGGCGCCGATGCCGAGGCACTGTTCTATGTCGGCAAGGGTCAGTCTCACTGCTTCGCCTCCGCTATGGCGGCCATGACCGCGCGGCTGTCGTGATAGTCGATGCGCTCGGTGCCGATTTCCTGATAGCTCTCATGGCCCTTGCCCGCGATGAGCAGCACGTCGCCGTCGCGCATTTCGAGAATGGCCTTACGGATGCCTTCGGTGCGGTCCGCCTCGCGAATCACGTGCGGGCAGCCTTCAAGGCCGGGCTCGGCGTCGCGCATGATGGCTTCAGGGTCTTCGGTACGCGGGTTGTCGGATGTCAGCACGGCAACGTCGGCGAACCGGGCCACGGCTTCCGCCATGAGCGGACGCTTGGTCCTGTCGCGGTCGCCGCCGCAGCCGAAGACCGTGATCAGGCGGCTGAAATCAAGCGCCTTGAGGGTCTTCTGCACGTTCATCAGAGCGTCGGGCGTATGGGCGTAGTCGATGAATATGTCGAGGTTCAGTTCGTTTTCCACGCGTTCCAGCCGTCCGGGGACTCCCTTGAACTCGTCGAGCTTGCGGAAGTCTTTGCAGCCGAGGCCGAGGCAGATGCCCACAGCCTGCGCCGCCAGCAGGTTCAGCGCGTTGTGCTCGCCAACGAGGGGTGAGCGGATCTCCCAGCTCTTGCCCTTCCACGAACATTCGAGCACCAGTCCCTTGACCGTGCTCTCCTTGATGCGACCGCACAGGCTGGGGATGTCCTGCACGGGTTCGCCGAGACCGTAGCCCACGACGTTCTCGCACATGCCCAACAGGCGGCGCCCGTAATGGTCATCGTGGTTGATGACGCAGCATTTGCCCTCGGCCGGATACTCCGTGAAAAGCTTTGCCTTGGACTCGAAGTAGCGTTCCATGCTGCCGTGGTAGTCCAGATGGTCCTGCGTGAGGTTGGTGAACACGGCAACGTCGAAGTCGATGCCAGCCACGCGCTTCTGTTCAAGAGCGTGGGAGGATACTTCCATGACCACGGCGTCCACGTCGGCCTGACCCATGTTGGCCATGAGTTCGTGAATGGCCCAGCAGTCGGGCGTGGTAAGCTTGGCGTCAACGGAGAATCCTGGCCAGCGGTAGGAGACCGTGCCAAGCACGCCGGGGATGAGCCCGGACGCGGACAGCAGGTGCTCCACGATGTAGCTGGTGGTGGTCTTGCCGTTGGTGCCGGTGATGCCCACGGTCTTCATCTGGATATCGTTGGTGCCGAACGCTTCCGCCGCCAGTTCGCCGAGGGCGTCGGCGGTGTCGGGGACGTAGCAGACGGCGGCCTTGTCTTCCACTTCGGGGCCGATGACGTCGCGATCGGCTTCTGCCGCCACGATGCAGCTTGCGCCGTTGTATAGGGCCATGGGTATGAAATCGATGCCGCGCACGGTGGTGCCGGGCATGGCGACGAAGCAGTCCCCTTCCTTGACGTTGCGGGAGTCGGTATGCACGGGCAGGCCCTTTCGGACCAGCTTGGCCAGCTGTGCGAAATTCATGAGGCCGGTTCGCTCCTTGGCGAGTCTAGGAGAGCTGGAGAACAAAAACATCATCCCGAGCCTCCTCTTCGGGTTCTGGCCACGGCTCGCCGGGGGCGGGCGTCTGGCCGGTGACAGTCATGCCGTCCCCGCGCACGGCGGGAACGATGCCTTTTTTCAGAAATACTTCCAGGGCGCGCCGCAGGGGCATGCCTTTTACATCCGGGATGCGTGTGCCGGGCGCCAGTATGACGGGAGCCGGGAGCACGGCGCGGACCGACTCCGGGGTGGGCTCAACCACCTCGGTTTCGGGGGAATTCTTCCGCGCCAGTCGCACGGCGTGGGCGTCGGGAAGCTGACCGCGAAGCGCCAGTGTCTCCACGAGCACGGAGCGAACCACCGGCGCGGCCACGATGCCGCCGTAGTCGATGCCTTCAGGCTCGTCAACCATGCAGAGGATGAGCAGCTCGGGGTCCTCGGCCGGGACCATGCCCACAAATGAGGACATGTACTTGTCCCCGTACCCGCCGCGAACGGCCTTCTGCGCCGTTCCGGTCTTGCCCGCCATGGCGATGCCGGGGATGCGGGCGCGGCGGCCGGTGCCGTCTTTTTCCACCACTTCTTCCATGAGCTTGAGCACGGTGGCGGCGGTCTGACGGCTGAAAATGCGTTCGCCCGAGCGCGAAGCCGGGCTGTCGGGGGTTTGCACCAGACGCAGGGAGCGGGTTTCTCCGCCTGCGGCTATGCACATGTAGGCCTCCATGAGCTGCAGGGCCGTGGAGCTGATGCCTTGACCGAACGAGATGGCGGCCTGATCCACTTCCGTCCACTTCTCCGGCGGGCGCAACATGCCCGATCGCATGGCCGGGAGTCTGGCCTCGGGCCGTTCGAGAAAACCGAGCTTCACGAGGTACGAGTAGTAGGCGTCCGCTCCGAGCATCTGGCCGATCTTGGCGCAGCCGATGTTGCTGGAATATCGCAGCACCTTGCGGGCCGGGAGCCAGCGAGCGTATTTATGGTCGCGGATGACCTTTCGGCCCACGCGCCAGCGGCCGTTTTCGCAGTCGATGAGCGTGTTGGGCTCGATGACGCCTTCCTCGATCGCCGCGGCGAAGAGGATGGGCTTGAGGGTGGAACCCGGTTCGTACAGATCCAGCACCGCGCGGTTGCGCCTGTCCGCGGGGCGGGTGCGGGAGTAAATGTTCGGGTTGAAGAACGGATAGTTGGCCATGGCGAGGATATCACCGGTCTTCACGTCTGCCGCGATGACGATTCCGGCCTTGGCCTCGTGCTTTTCAATGGCGCGATAGAGGGCTTCCTCGGCAGCGTGCTGCACGCGTGCGTCGATGGTCAGGGTCACGTCAAGACCGTCGATATCCACCACTTCACCCTGATCGTTCAGGTAGAGCCTGCGGCCGGAGGCGTCGCGCTGAACCACGAAGCGGGCCTTGCCCGGAGCGAGGCGTTTTTCGAATTCGCTCTCGATGCCTTCCAGCCCTTTGCCGTCGATGCCCGTGAAGCCGAGCACCTGTCCGGCCAGCGGGCCGTTGGGGTACAGTCTGGTGAACTCAGAGGCCATGCGAACGCCGGGAATCCTGGCTTTGCGCACGGCCGCGGCCTGACGGTCCGTGACCTGCCGCTTGATCCAGACGAACTGCCGGTCCGAGGCGAGGCGCTTGTGGATTCTGGGGAAGGATACGCCGAGCAGGCGCCTCAGCTGATGGGCGGTCTTTTCCGGGTCGCGCACCTTGCGGGGATTGGCGAAGACGCTGCGCGCCTCGGCGCTGGAGGCCAAAAGGGTGCCGTTTCTGTCGAAGATGCGTCCCCGGCGTCCGAATTCCAGTTCGGAGGCGAGGCTCTGGCGGGATGCCATGCGTTCGAGGGCTTCCCCCTCGTGCAGCTGCACCCAGCCGGCCCGGACCCAAAGCGCGGACAGCACAAGGCCGAAGAGCACCATGACGATGATGATCTTCGGCTTGCTGAATTCTTTTTTCGCGCCGTTGCGTCCAGTCATAAAAAAATTCCCGTCGCGGTCACTGTTCGGTGACGCGCCGTATTTGTCCCGGCTCCGGGACCACGAGTCCGAGTTCCTTCGCCAGTTCGCCCAGCCTGTAGGGCGAGAGAAGGTTGTTGCGCTCCACTTCGAGCTTGGCCGTGACCGTCCTGCGACGATCCAGTTCCTTTTCCATGTTCCGGATGTCGTAGGCCATGTCCATGCGACCTATGTTCAGCCAAACCGAAGCCAGCCCGAAGATCAGCGCGCCTGCAAGCAGGGCGAGAATCAGGCTGAAACGGCTGCCGTCATTGGTCTTCATGCGGTTTTCCCGTCGGGCCCCAACCTCTCCGCGACCCGGAGCTTGGCGCTCCTGCTTCGCGTGTTTACCGCCATCTCCTCTTCTGTGGGGAGGACGGGTTTTTTGGTCAGCACCCGGAACTTTGCCACGCCCTCGCAAGTGCAAAGGGGCTGATGCTTCGGGCAGACGCACGATCGTGCGGCTTCCCGGAAGGCCCGCTTCACGGCCCGGTCTTCAAGGGAGTGGAACGAAATGATCGCCACTCTGGCACCGGGATTGAGGCGCGCGGCTATGGTTTCCAAAAACGTGGAGAGTTCCTCCAATTCCCTGTTGACCGCTATTCGCAGTCCCTGAAAGGTCCGGGTGGCAGGATGGGTCCGGGAGGTGGCCCGCATCTTCGGCGGGTAAGCCCGTTCCACGATGGAGGCCAGCCTGAGCGTGGTCTCGATCGGTTCCTTCTCCCTCTCTTTCAGTATCGCGCTGGCAATTTTGCCTGCCATGGGGTCTTCGCCGTATTGCCGGATGATCCGGGCGAGGTCCCCGTGGCTCATGGTGTTGACCAACGCCTTGGCGGGCGGCATGCCGCTCGCCGTGTCCATGCGCATATCCAGCGGTCCTTCGCGGATGAAGCTGAATCCTCTATCAGCCTCGTCGAGCTGGAGACTCGACACTCCGAGGTCGAGAACCGCTCCGTCCAGCCTGTCCCAGCCGAGGTCGTCGAGGGCGTCCTCGAAACGGCTGAAGGGCAGGTGGTACAGATGCGTCTTGCCGGAGAACTCCGCCAGTCTGCGGGCGGCCAGGTCGAGGGCTTCCTCGTCCCGGTCCAGTCCCAGAAGCTCGGCCTTGCCCGCCGCGGCTTCCAGAATGGCTTTCGAGTGTCCGCCCATTCCGAGCGTTCCGTCCAAGTATCTGCCCTGAGGACGGGGTCTGAGCCACTCGATGGTCTCCTGAAGCAGTACCGTTGCGTGTCTGTCGCCGGGGTCGCTCATCCGCCTCTCCATCAGAAGGGCAGGGCGACGCTGTTGTCGGCGAACTCTTCCGACACGTCGTAGTCTTCGTCGAGCAGTGACTCGAAGCTTTCGGCCGGCCAGATCTCGAAACGCCTGCCCGCGCCCATCACCACCACGTCCTTGTCCAGCTTTCCGCTCTTGCGAAGATGCGCGGGGATGGCTATGCGACCGTTCTTGGCCACAGCCACCTCCTCGTAGCCGGAAAAGAATATCCTGATGACGTTTTGCATCTGACGGCTGGGAGCCTTGATCTTCTCAAGTTCCTGCTCCAGCTTCTCCCACTGCTCGGGGGTTATGCCGATGACGTGTTTCTCCCAGATGGTCAGCACAAGACGGCCGTCCGGGGTGTCCCCCAGCAGCTTGTCCCGGAAAGCGGACGGAAGGATGAGCCGTCCCTTTTCGTCCAGGCTTCTATGTACGTGACCTCTGAATCGCATCGACTTCCTCTTGTGGAACACTTCGTTCCACTTTGTTCCCCTTTATCATCACTTGGTACCACTTTTTACCACCTTTGAGTGAATCTCAAGAGAATGTCAACACCCCCGTATGATTTATGTGGGAAAAAAACCGCGTTCAGTTGATTTTTCGCTGTCATCGCCCTACACTTCGCAGCGTGGGCGAATATATTCCGTCCGGCTTTCACCATTCATCCCGAAGAATTGCGGGCACGGATGGCCGTGACGGGCCCGAAAACCCGGCAAAACCACCCCAAGGGGGGACCATGGACAGACACATCAAGATCATCGCCACCCTCGGACCCGGGACGCAGTCAGAAGAGGCAGTGCGCGAACTGGTTCAATCCGGGGCGCGTATCTTCCGCCTGAACTTTTCCCACGGCGACAAGGAATTTTTCACCAAGCTCGTGAACATCATCAGGGGGCTTGAGGAGGAGACCGGCTACACGCTGACCATCCTGCAGGACCTGTCCGGGCCCAAGGTGCGCACCTGCGACGCCGGGCAAGGCACCCTGGAAATTTCCAAAGGCACGGAGGTGCTGCTTGGAACACCTGAAATGGCGGAAGGGGTGGATGAACCGTTCATCTGTCTGGACATGCCCGAGCTGCTGCCCGTCATTCAGGAGGGGGACCCGGTGGCGCTCTCCGACGGTATGCTGCGCTTCTACGCCCTGCGGCGCGAAGGTGAGCATCTGGTGCGCCTCAAGGCCATCAACTCCGGCATTGCTCCGCCCAGAAAGGGCATCACCTTTCCCGGCAAGACCACACCGCTGGCCGCGCTCACCGAAAAGGACAAGCGCGACCTGACCGTGGGCATGGAGCTGGGCGTGGACTGCGTGGCCATGAGCTATGTACAGAAGCCCGAAGACATCTGCCAACTCAGGGCCGAGATGCTCCAGTACGGCAGGCGCGTGCCCATCATCGCCAAGCTGGAGCGCACCGCGGCGGTCAACGACCTTGAACGTATTCTCGACGAGGCCGACGGCGTCATGGTGGCGCGCGGCGACCTGGGGCTGGAAATGGAGTTGTCCGAGCTGCCCGCCACCCAGAAGCGGATCATCAAGGCCTGCAACAAGCGGGGCAAGCCGGTCATCGTGGCCACACAGATGCTGCTTTCCATGGTCAACGCGCCCATGGCCACCCGCGCCGAAACCACGGACGTGGCAAACGCCATTCTCGATGGTGCGGACTGCATCATGCTCTCCGAGGAAACGGCCATCGGCCAGTATCCCGGCGAGGCGGTCCGGTTCATGCGCAAGATCGCCTACGAGATCGAGGAATTCTACTTCGAGCAGCGCTCCACCGATGCCATGCAGCCCGGGGACGAGGAGCATCCCGCCACGTTCCTTGCCTTTGCAGCGGCCATGCTTGCAGCCAAGACCAAGGCCCGGGCCATCGTCAGCCACTCCACTTCGGGCGCCACCTCGCGGATCCTCTCGGCCTGCCGTCCGCGCCAGTCCATCTACGCACTCAGTCGCGACTCCATCGTGCGCCACTTCACCAACCTTTCCTGGGGCGTCATCCCCTACGCACCGCCCGAGGATGTGGAAGGTCACCAGCAGCGCGCAGAAGAATTCGTCCGCCAGTTCAAGGGATTCGAGAGTGACGACACTCTCGTGATCACCGCGGGTCAGCCCGACAAGAAGCAGAATCGCACCCAGACCAACGTCGTCAAGCTGTTCGAGAAGTAACCATGGCCATCAAGCACGAAATCACCGACGGACTCAACGAAGAGTACTACCAGATCACGCCGGACATCCTCGGAAGCTTCCACAAGTACCGTCCGCCGCTCGACATTTTCGTCCTGGACGAGAGTGTGGCCCGCGTGAGCCCCTATTACCGTAAAGGGGGACGCCTCACCGCCGAGCAGGTCGAGGAGCTTCCCGACCTCGCCAACGAAGGAGTTGTCTTCGTCTCGCGCGACGACCACCCGGTCTACGTCAAACACATCAGCTACCAGCTGGATCTGGTGCTTGTGGACAAGAACCTCAAGGAAACCGAGATCGCGGACATTTTCGTGCAGGCCCTTACACGTCGCACCGAGGAACTCTTCGAACAGCCCGTTCCGGCCGTGTTCGACAAATTCTGGCGCGACCTCATGGTGCTCACGGAGTACCTCTCGCAGGACATCCACCGTTCACGGGCGCTGGTGCGCAGGCTGCATCGCGAGCATTCGCAGCCCAACCATGCGGTGAACTGCGGCTTCACCGGCCTTGCCCTGTACGGAAAGCTTCAGGTGCAGGACTTCGAGGCCCGGCGCATCGTGCGCAAGAACTTCGACAGGCTGGCCGCCGGACTGTTCCTGCACGACATAGGCATGAGCAAGGTCCCGGCCTTCATTCTTTCCAAGGAAAAGCCGCTCACCGGCGACGAGCGCTCCAAGATCAACCAGCATCCGAACCTCGGGTTCCAGATGCTCACCAAGCTTGATCTGAAGTATCCTGAAGTGGAAGCCTGTGTTGCGGAGCATCACGAGCGGGTCAATGGCTCGGGGTATCCGCAGAAAAAGAAGGGCGACGCCATCAGCTTTCACGGCAGACTCTGCGGGCTGGTGGATTCCTTTTGCGCCATGGTCACCAAGCGTCCCTACGGGGAAGGCAAGGAGTTCGTGGCAGCGGCTTCGGAGTTGCGCAACAACCCGGGCTATGATGAAACAATGGCCGGTGCGCTTCAGATGCTGCTCATGAACGACATGAAGATGAAGCCCTGATTCCTGTCGGGCCAAGCCAAACAATAGTGAACCCCGCTCTTGAAAGAGCGGGGTTTTTCATGAAAAAGGCCCGTCGCTGGGATGCAGCGCGGGCCTTTGGATTGTTTGAAAGCGGAGCGTGCTAGCAGACGCGCAGCATGTCGCGGGTCATTTCGCGGTACAGGTCCGAAAGGAAGACCACGCCCATGACTTTGCCGCCCTCGGTGACGATGCACCAGCTCTTGCGGGCGCGGGCCATGACGTCGTGCAGCACCAGCGCGGCGTCGTTGGGTTTGACGGTGGGGACGTCGGGCTCGATGAATTCCTCGATGCGCATCTGCGTGCAGGTGAGGCAGGCGTGGCGGACGGCCTGATCCCAGTCGATGTTGTCCACGTTGCGGATGTTCTCGTCACGCAGGACGGATTCCTTGAGCGCGCGAAGCGCTTTCCAGATGCTGACCGCGCCGGCAAGCTTGCCGCCCTTGGTCTTGACCACGACCACGAAGTTGTCGGGGTTCTCGCGGATGGCGTCGCGCAGCACGCGAACGCATTCGGCCATGCTGGCGTCTTCCTGAACAGAGGGGAATTCGTCGCGCATAATGTCCCAGGCGCGCTTTCTGAGCATCATAGGTCGTACACTCCTTGAAGAAAACTGGAAAAAATCACAGCCGTTTCCTCCGCCCATAGCGGCAATCGCGCCGGTTGTCCACAGCTGCGGGCAGGGAATTCTTGACATCGGCCCGTATCTCGGGCTGTGAAGAGGAATGATTAGAATGACACTGGCCCTCGCGGCACTGCTATTATTATCAACCCCCTGCCTTGCTGGGGTGAAGATCCCGTTCGGCCCCGGCGAGCGGTTCACCTATGACATCTACTGGACCGTGGTGAAGGCGGGCAGCGCCACGCTTGAAGTGCGCCACGGGCGAGAAATCGAGGGGAAGCCGACCCTGAACATCCACGCCAAGGCGCGGACCACCCCGTTCATCGATTCCTTCTACAAGGTGCGCGACGTCATCGACTCGTGGACCGACCCGGCCATGACGCGCTCCTACCGCCACCGCAAGAATCAGCGGGAAGGGTCGTACAGGAAGGACTCCCTCGTGATCTTCGACTGGGATGCCATGAAGACCCGCCGCTACGTCAGGGACGAGTTGCGCGACGAGTTGAAGCTGGATGGTCCGTATTTCGATCCGCTGGCGATGCTCTTCAATTTTCGCAAGCACATCCTTTACAAGACCATGCGCTTTTCGGGGCCGGTCACGGACGGCAAGGTGCTGGTGCAAGGCAAGGCCTACGTGGCGGGCAAAAACGTGCTGGACACGCCCATGGGCGAGATAGACTGCTTTCGGGTTGAGCTGGACACAGCCGACCTGAGCGGCGTGTTCAAAAAGAGCGACGACGCCAGTCTTACGGTCTGGTTTTCGGCGGATGAGCGGCGCATCCCGGTCCGGGTGAAATCCAGCGTAGTCGTGGGACATTTCTCCTTGGAACTCACGGGATACCGACCGCCCGACGCCCATGTGGCGGCCTTGCCATAGGACCGTTTCTCTCGTACCTCAGGGGCATGGCTAACAACGATATTATCGCGATGGACAAGCGGCACGCGTGGCATCCCTACGCATCGGTCACGGATCCGCTTCCGGTATATGAAGCGCAGTCCGCCTCGGACGTTCGGATTCGTCTTGCAGACGGAACGGAGCTCATCGACGGCATGGCCTCCTGGTGGTGCGCCGTGCACGGATACAATCATCCTGACCTGAATAGGGCCGCCACCGAGCAGCTCGGGGCCATGTCTCACGTCATGTTCGGCGGCATGACCCACTCCCCGGCGGCGGGTCTGTGCGCGCGTCTGGCGGAGCTGACACCGGGCGATCTGAACCGGGTCTTCCTCTGCGATTCCGGGTCGGTCTCCGTGGAAGTGGCCATGAAGATGTCCATGCAATACATGGCGGCACGCGGCGAACCCGACCGCTGCCGGTTCCTCACGGTGCGGCGCGGCTATCACGGCGACACCTTTCACGCCATGTCAGTCTGCGACCCGGTCAACGGGATGCACTCGCTGTTCTCCGGATCGCTGCCCAGGCAGTTCTTTGCTCCGGAGCCGGGCATTGCTTATGACGGCGAATGGGACGACGCCGACATCGCCGAGCTGGCAGAAACCCTGCGGGCCAACCGCGACGATATCTGCGCCGTCATTCTCGAACCCGTTGTGCAGGGCGCGGGGGGCATGCGCTTCTATCATCCGGCGTATCTTCGCCGTCTGCGTGAGCTTTGCGACGAGCAGGGCGTGCTGCTGATTTTCGATGAGATTGCCACCGGCTTCGGGCGAAGCGGGGAATTCTGGGGCGCGGATCATGCCGGAGTGGCGCCGGACATAATGTGCGTGGGCAAGGCCATCACCGGTGGATACATGACCCTCGGCGCCACCATCGCCACCGACCATGTGGCCGAAACCATCTGCTCCGCCGATCCGGGCCTGTTCATGCACGGGCCGACGTTCATGGGCAACCCGCTGGCCTGCGCCGTGGCCAATGCCGCGCTGGACCTGCTGGAACAGGATCCGTGGAGACCGCGCGTCAAGGCGCTGGAAGAGCAGATGCGCCAAGAGTTCGCCCCGTGCGCCGAGCTTGATCATGTGACGGACGTGCGTGTACTGGGGGCCATCGGCGTAATCGAGCTCGATCGGCCCGTGGTCATGGCGGAAATCCAGAAACAGTTCGTTGAACGCGGCGTCTGGGTCCGGCCTTTCGGCAGGCTGGTCTATGTTATGCCGCCGTACGTCATGCAGCCCGATGACCTTTCCAGGCTGACCGCTGCCATCCGTGACGTCGTGGAGCGCGACGACGATATCCGGCAGGATGCGCCGTGATTTACTTCGTCAGCGGTATCGACACCGGGGTCGGCAAGACGGTCGCCACAGGCCTTATGCTCAAGTATCTGCTGGAGCAGGGGCAGAACGCGTCCGCTATCAAGCTCGTGCAGACGGGGCTGGCGGACGAACAGGGCGACCTGCCGGTGTATGCTTCCATGACCGGCTTGCGAGATTTCCCGCCATGCCCGGCCCGGTTTGATTATCCCGCGGCCCCCGATCTGGCTGCCTCGCTTGAGGGGCAGAGCGTCGATCCCGGCGTGCTGGTGGAAGCCGTGGACCATGCGGCTAAAAAGCATCAATCACTCCTCGTGGAAGGGGCTGGCGGTCTGGCCGTGCCCCTGACGTCAGAACAGACCTTTCTTGATCTTCTGGAGCGCACTCACTGGCCCGTCATCCTCGTGGCGAGCGCGCGGCTGGGCGGGCTCAACCATACGCTGTTGTCGCTTGAGACGCTGGCAGGAAGGGGGCTCACGTTGCAGGGGATCGTGTTCAACGAACTGCCTCGGGTGGACTCGGTCATGCGCAGCCACGCCCTAGAAACCATGGGACGCGGGCTGCGTCGGCACGGCTTTGCCGAGCGCATTGTGACAATGCCCGCCCTCGCTTCTGGCGGGGACGGGCATCCTGAATCGGTTGCGGTGGATTTCTCGCCGCTATTTGGTTGAGAATGCGGACTGCGAGGCAGGCATGAAGCATGCGGCCACGCTCAAAACGGTGGAAGCGCCGAGGCCCGCGAGCGACAGCCACGAAGCCTCCGTGACGCTTGCGGCCAATGCCATTCCGCCGCCGACCACGGCAGCGGCCAGCAAGGGGCCGTGCGCCGGGGCAAAACGACCGCGTCCGAGCAGTCCCGCAGCCAGCGGGGGAACCAGTCCCGCCGTGAAGACCGAATAAGCCTCCAGAAGAATCCCGATGATATCCTGCCGCTTGAGAGCGATGGCGGTGGCCGCGACGCCGGTGATCACCACGATGCCGCGCACGTTCTTCACGCTTTTGCTGTGCATGAGGTCCAGCGAGACGATGGAGCCCACGGCCAGCAGGCAGGTGTCCGCCGAGGAGACGATGGCCGAGAGCAGAGCGAGCAGGAAGATGGTGGAGGCCATGGGGCCGAGATGTGCGGCGGCGACGGTGGTCAGCACGTCACCCTCGATGCCCGGCATGGCATGGGACGCCCACAGACCCACGGCGGTTATGGCCAGACTCACCGGGATGATCAGCACGCCAGCGCTCAGGGATGCTTCTCGCGCGGCCCGGTTGCTTCTTGCCGTGAACAGGCGGCTGAAGATGATGGGGCAGATGAAATAGGAGCCGCCCACGAGCAGCATGAATTCCATGAGGTCGTAGGAGGAAAAGGCGTCGTTCACGGCCATGGGGGCGAGCGTATGCGCCGGAACCGGCGTGCCGCCGTAGAGGACGTACAGGAGCCAGCCGAGCCCCCCGGCGAGGATGCCGAACTGGAGCACGTCGGTGCGGATGACCGAATGCTGTCCGCCGAGAACCGCGTATCCGGTGATGACGGCCGCAGTGGCGAGCGTCATGGAGAGCGTGTCGAAGCCGGATATGGTGCCGGCGACCTTGGCGGCGGCCACGAACTGCGCGGCCACGATGCCGGTCCAGCCGGCTGCCACCACCACGGCGGCCACCTTGCGCATCCACGGTCCGGCCACCCGTTCGGCGAGGTCGGGCAGGGTGCTGGTCCCCAGCGCGCGCACCTTGTCGGAAAGGAAAAAGCCCTGCATTACCAGCCCAACGGCGCCGACGCCGAGCCACCAGAAGGCCGGGAATCCGGTGCCGTAAGCCATGCCCACCACACCCATGGTGGAGCTGGCGCCCACCACGGAGGCCAGAATGGAAAGCGTCACCACGGGCGCGGATTTGCTTCTGCCCGCAAGTACGTAGTCGTCCCAGTTGCCGGAGCGTCGCCAGTCGAAAATGCCGATGCCCGCCAGAATCGCGAGATAGATGATGAGGGTTTCCATAGCCGATAGGCAATAGCGTCATCCTCTCTGGCGAATCAAGCATAAAATGCTTGTTTTATTGAAGGTCGATGGACTGTGCGGGAATGGTCAATCCTTGCAGAATCGCATGGTGCCTATTTGTTGAAGGGGGTTGGGTCAGGGCTATATCGGCAGGAAAGTCGATTTGGCGCGGTTTTCGGGGCCGAGGATTATTGATCCGCCGAAATCCTTGCATTCAAACGCCGCTGAACCTATACACTAGGGCATGGCTAGCAAGAAGAAACCACAACCGCGGATGCTGTTCGCCGACAAGGACGGACAGATATACGATCACCCTGACCTTCTGCTGCTGTGCAGGCGCGGCGACGAGTTCGGCCTGCCCAGACCCGACGAGATCATTCCACTTCCCGAAGAAAGCGAATTTTTCATGCTGCCGGGCCGTCACGCCATGGGCTACAACGCCGAGAGCGGGTCCGTGGAAGTGATGGAAGATCTGGCGGTGGCGGCGTTCGCCTGCCCCGCGCACACCGTCACCGGGGTCAGCGCCTACGAGAGCGACGAGGACGCCCCGGCGCTGCCTCTGCTTTCCTATGCGGCCATCGGCTATGCCGACGGCCGTTTCTGGATTTGTGCCAAGAAGGTGGACGAGGACCAGCGGCAGGTCTTTTCGAAGATCGCTCCGGACCGCGTCGAGGCAGGCGCGCATCAGCTCATGAAGGACTTTCCGGCGAACCGGCTGGTGAGTCATCTGGCGGGTTGCGCCCTGACCCACGGCTGTCCCGCCGCCAAGAACCTCGCGCTGGGACGCTTCGAATGCCCGCTGCCCACGGCGCAGACCTGCAATGCCCGCTGCGTCGGGTGCATCTCCGAGCAGCCGGAGGATTCCGGCTTTCCCTCGCCGCAGTGCCGCATCAAATTTCGGCCCACGCCGGAAGAGATCGTGCAGATCATGCAGCGACATGAATCCCGCGAGAGGCGGCCCATATTCTCTTTCGGACAGGGATGCGAGGGTGAGCCGCTCATGGAAGCGGAGCTCATCGCCGAGGCGGTGAAATCCTATCGCGACGAGGGCGGTACAGGAACGGTCAACATCAACACCAACGGGTCCCGGCCCCAGACGCTGCCCGCGCTTAAGCTCGCAGGCGTCAACTCGCTGCGCATAAGTCTGAACAGTACGCGCAAGGACCTTTACGAAGCCTACTACCGCCCCGTGAATTATGCGTGGGAGGATGTGCGCGAGACCATCCGGCGCGCGCACGAGGTGGGCATGTTCGTCTCGCTGAACCTGCTGTTCTTCCCAGGCGTCACCGACACTGAGGAGGAGTTCGATTCCATAGTGGAGCTGGGCGAAGAGACCCGGTTCGACTTCATTCAGCTCAGGAACCTGAACATGGACCCGGAGCTGTACATGAACCTCGCCAAGCCTTTCGTGAACGGGCCGAGCATGGGCTTCAACAACTTCCGCAAGAGACTGCGCAAGGCGTTGCCCTGGATCAAGTTCGGCTACTTCAATCCCTATCTCGGATAAAACGGACCCCGGCGCCTAGGCGTCGGGGTTTTCAAATCGCCGTGCGATGATCTCGGCATCCTCGGGGCGTGCCTGCGCGTTCAGTCCCTTGGAGCCGCCGTGGCAGACGAATTCCTTGTCGCGGGTCTGGACGTAGCCTGCGGAAAGCACGCGTGTGTAAGGCATTTGTTCGCGCATGTCCGCGTGGTTGATGCGGCCGGGGAAGATCACCGGGATGGGTGCTCCGGAAAAGTCTTCAAAGATGATGTATTTCATGGGCGTGTCTCCTTGAGTGTAGCGGGAGTGTATCGTGCCGCGAGGACTCCTGCAATCACTCTTGCCTGTTATAGAGTGGCGCGTACTGGGCTGCCATGCGTTTGGCGTCGAAACGTTTGCCGCCCTTCAGAAAGGCCGTGTGTCCCACCCTGCGCGCCTGCGACGCGTGTTCCAGCAGGTCCGAGACCGCTTCGCCGAATTCTTCCGGGTCCGTCTTGACCAGAAAGCCGGTGGTGCCGTCCTCGATCTGTTCGGGGACCCCGCCGACGGGGGAGGCCACCACGGGCTGGCCGTGGGACATGGCTTCCAGAATCAGCAGGGAGTGGTTGTCAGCCAGAGTGGGATAGACAAAGCAGTCGCAGGCGTCCATGAGCGTTCCGAGTTTTTCACGGTCCACATAGGGCCACAGTGTCAGGCCGTCCTGTTCTCCGGCGGTGTCGCCGCCCACGGCGAATCCCACCGCGCCGGGCTGGCGCCGTTTGATTTCCCGCCAGTACACCGGCCATGCCTCACCGGATTTGTAGGCCGCGCGCATGCCGCCGTGCGCCGCAAAGAGCACTGCCCGCGCGTTGGGATGCAGCCCCAGAGCAGCTCGAGCAGCCTGTTTGTCCGGCGGCGACTCGGGCCACGGGATGCCGTTGGGAATGATTCGTACCTTGTGGCCCGGCAGGGCTTCCCGCGCCAGTGTTGCCAGCCAGCGGGAGGGGGAGACCAGCGTCGGTTGCAGTCTGTCCAGCCGCTCGCGCCGGATGCGGCGGTTCTCGAAAGATGCCGGAAAGCCTCTGGGGCAAGGGTCCTCGCAGTCCTTTGCAAAGTGCGGGCAGTCCAGCGGAAAGGGGCAGCCGCCCGTAATGAGGTTGCAGTCATGCAGGGTTATGACGCAGCGCGTGTCCCGCGGGATGGATTTGAGCAGCGATGGCCAGTCCGCGCTGGCGTGCAGGTGCGGCACCTGATCCGGCTCCAGCCTGCGGCCGAAGTCGATGGGCTGGGTGCCGGTGAACGCGGTGTCTTCGGGGATCTCGAAGCTCATGCGCGCGTCGATGCCGTCGCCCTGCTGGCAGTCGCGCAGAATCTGGGCCACGCGTCGTGCGCCGCCGCGTTTCTGAAGGGCCGTATGGTGGATGATCTTCGCCTTGGGGTCCGAGTGCGGCACGTTACTGATCCTCCGACAGGTCGAGCGTCATGTCCACCACGTCCCGGTCATCCGGATCCGGGCTGATTTTGAAGCCAAATTTTTTCGCCAGCCCCTGCATGGCCTTGTTCTCGGCCAGCGTCTGGCCCGTGAGTTCCTCGGTGCCGCGCATTCGCGTGTATTCGATGCCTTTGTGGAACAGCAGGCTGCCCAGCCCGGTTCCCTTCTGGTCGGAGCGGACCACGATGGCGAATTCCGCCTCAGAGTTGTCGGGCCGCGTATTGGTACGCATGACGCCGAGAGTCTCCGGGTTGCCACTTTCATCCGTTGCGGTTGCGATGAAGGCCATCTCGCGGTCGTAGTCGATCTGCGTGAAGCGGGCCAGGTCCTTGTGGTCGAAGTCCCGGCGGACCACGCCGAAGAAGCGCATCCGCAGATCCTCGTCGGAAAGCCTTGCCAGAAATTCCCGGTGCGTGGATTCGTCCTCGGGACGGATCGGGCGCAGGGTGACCTTGCGGCCGTCGCGAGTCTGGACGCATTCCTCCAGTTCACGGGGATACGGCCGGATGGCGAGTCGCGACTGGCCGTCCTTGTCGTAGGGGGCGACGCTGATGTCAGCGCCGAGGGCCAGAACCCCCTCGTTGTCCGCGTAGAGCGGGTTGATGTCCAGATTGCTGATCTGAGGCACGTCGATGAGCAGCTGGGAAATCTGAATCAGCGTGAGGCAGATGTCGTCGATGTCGGCGGGCGGCTGCGTGGGCGTGCCGGAGAGCAGGTGGCTGATGCGTGTACGGCGGACCGCCTCGCGGGCCAGCGTCATGGACAGCGGCGGTAGCGCGAGGGCCGAGTCCTGAATGACTTCGCGGGCCATGCCGCCGTGGCCGGTCTTGAGGACAGGGCCGAAGACCGGGTCGGTCTCGGCGGCGACGAACAGCTCATGCGCCCCGGGCCTGCGCCCCATCTTCTGCACGATGAAGCCTTCGATATAGGCGTCGGGCCGTTCCCGGTTCACCCGGGCCAGAAGCGTGGCCGCGCCTTCCCAGACGCGTTCGGGCGTTTCGAGATCCAGCAGGACGCCGCCTACGTGGAATGGCTGGGAAATCTGGGGCGAGCGCACTTTCACGGCCACCGGATATCCCAGCTCGTCCGCCGCGATGACCGCCTCCTTGGCGGAAACCGCGAAGCGGGTTTCCACCACCGGGATGCCGTAGGCCGCGAGCACGTCCTTGGCTTCGGTCTCGCTCAGCTCCGAGCGGTTTTCGTTCAGTGCTTTTTCCACCACGTTGCGCGCAGTGGTGGTATCCGGGAAAAAGTCGGTGGGCAGGGAGTCCGGGGCCTCCATAAGCAGGTTCTGGCTCAACCGGTAATCCGCGAGGTGCAGGAAGGCCCGTACGGCTTGTGTGAGTGACTCGTAAGTCGGGATGCCCGCGCTCGCGAATTCCGCACGGGCCGCATCGGAAGCGTCGCCGGAGCCGAGCCATGCGGTCAGCACCAGCTTTTTCACGCGCTTCAGCGCCTTGGCGACCGCAGCCGCGGTTTCGGCCTCGGGCTGGGCGGCCCACGGGACATGCATCACCAGCACCGCGTCCACCCCCTTGTCCTTCACCAGCGCCTTGAGCGCCTCGGAGTAGGTCTCGCCGTCAGCGTTGAAGGGGATGCCCACAGGATTGACCGCAGCGTTTCTGCCTCCGGGGAGCGCTTCGAGCGCCTTGCGTGTCTCCTCGGAGAATTCAGCCATCTCGCCGCCGCCTGCCAGCAGCCGATCGGCGGCCATGACGCCCGCGCTCGCGCCGTTGGTCAGCACTGCAAGACGGCGGCCCTTGGCGTGTCTCGGGGTGGAAACGGTGCGGGCCGCGTCGAAAAGTTCGTCGATGGTTTCCACGCGCAGCATCCCCGCGCGTCGGAAGGCCACGTCGTATATCTCACCCGTCAGGCCGGGGACGCAGGGGCCCTGATCCAGCGAGCAGGAGGGCAGGGCGTCCAGCGCCTTGCCGGGACGAAGCACCAGCACTGGCTTATTGCGCGAAGCCGCTCGCGCAGCGCTCATGAACTCTCGCGCGTCGTGGATGGCTTCCACGTAGACCATGATGGAGCGCGTCATGGGGTCGGTGCCAAGATAGTCGATAATGTCGGCGAAGGTCACGTCGAGGCGCGCGCCAAGCGCCACCAGATGCGAAAAACCCACGCCCTTGTCGCGCGCCCAGTCCACGACCGTGGCGAACAGACTGTCGGACTGCGAGATGAAGGCCAACTTGCCGGGGGTGGCTCGGGAGTGGGAGAGCGTGGCGTTGAGATTGAGCGAGGGGACCATGAAGCCGAGGCTTTTGGGGCCGAGGATCCGCATGTCCGGCGGGGTGGCGACGCTCCTGACGGTCTTGCGGAATTCTTCCCGCTCGCCGGGAGCCATGCGGGAAAAGCCGGATCCCACGAGCACCGCGGCCCGAGTGCCTCGATCACGCAGGGAGCGCAGCACGTCGGGAACGTCCTCCAACGGATCGGCGATGACTGCGAGGTCCGGAGTTTTTGGCAGGTCGTTCACGTTCTTGTAGGTAAGCACGCCGGAGATGGCCTCAGCCTTGGCGGAAACAGGCATGACGGGACCGGAAAAGCCGCCGCCCATGAGATTTTTCATGACGAGGCCGCCGGGGTCCGCCGGATCGTTGGTGGCTCCGGTGACTGCCACTGACTTCGGGTTGAAGAGATACTCCAGATTGATGACGCTCATGTGCCTCTCTGCGGGTTGAATGCGTGGGGCGAATCAGTACTTCGGCAACGGTATCCTGTTTTTAAGCTCCTGCGCAACCATGACCATGCCCGCGGGCCGGAACAGAGCAGGATTGGATTCGGGCTCGCAGTTGTGGTATAAAGGATACATGAAATCCTTTTCCATAGCATTGCTGGCTGCGCTGCTGCTGGTTCTTCCCGGAACCGCAGCGCGGGCCGATCATCTGGAAGTTGTGACGCTTGAAGCCCCGCCGCTGGTCTACACGCTTGGCGATTCGGTGCACGGAGCCTTGGTGGACGTAGTGCGCGAAGGGCTCAACCGCATGGGGTATCATTTTGAAATACGCGTGGTGCCGTGGAAGCGGGCCGTGAACAGTGTGCGTACCGGCGAAGCCGACGCCATATTCTATGCCGTGAAGACAGCGGAACGGGAGCGGTTTTTACGCTATCCGCAAGAGCCGTTGTGGGTGGAGCGGACCGTTGCGGTTGTACTCAGCGGAACAGACCGTGTGCTGAAAAGCGATCTGTCCAATGCTTCGGACATCAGACTGGGTGTCGGGCGCGGGTATTACTACGGGCCGAGGCTGGAGCGCATTCTCACGGGCGATGTGTTCAAGCGAATCGAACCTGCGGCAAAGGCTGCGGACAATATGGCCAAGCTGCTCGGCGGTAGACTGGATGCCTTTCTGACGGACTACCTGCACGCGACCCGCATCCTGCGCGACTTCGTTCTCGGTGAGCGGTTCGACATCGTGCGGAACGAGGACCATTCTCCGGCGTTTCTGGATACGGTCCCGGCCTATCTGGCTTTTTCGAAACAAGCCGTCACCGAAGAACTGGCGGACGGCTTTTCCCACGTGCTCAAAAGGATGAAGACCGACGGCACGTACGATGCCATCATGAGACGGCACGGTATTGAAGGATTCTGATAGTATTGAACGATCAGGAACAAAAAAAGGCCCGCCCGCCGGTAATCCGGCAGCGGGCCTTTTGACGTTGCAGGTATTTATCCGTCTTTCCTGTCACCCATCTTGGTGTAGGAGCGGCGGGTTTCGCCCACGTAGATCTGACGGGGGCGGTGGATTTTTTCAAGACCGGCGCCGTAGGCTTCGTACCAGTGCGCGATCCAGCCGGGCATGCGGCCGATGGCGAACATCACCGGGTACATGTTCACCGGTATGTTCAAAGCACGCAGGATGATGCCTGAATAGAAGTCAACGTTGGGGTACAGGCTGCGGCTGGTGAAGTATTCGTCGCTCTGGGCTTCCTCGGACAGTTCCATGGCGATGTCGAGCAGGTCGTCCTTGATGCCCTTGGCCTTGAGCAGATCGTGGGCCGCCTTCTGGAGAATCCGGGCGCGGGGGTCGAAGCTCTTGTAGACGCGGTGGCCGAAGCCCATGAGCCGTGTTTCCTTGCGCTTGACCTTTTCAAGGAAGCCCTTGATGTCTTCCTGACCGCTGCGGATTTCTTCCAGCATGTCGATGACTGCGGAGTTCGCACCGCCGTGCAGACGCCCCCACAGGGCGCAGATGCCGGCGGAGACCGAAGCGAAGAGGTTTGCCTGCGTGGACTGGACCATGCGCACGGTGGAGCATGAGCAGTTCTGCTCGTGGTCCGCATGCAGGGTGAAGAACAGGCTCAGGGCGCGCACTTCCTCCGGAGCAGGGTCATACAGGCGGTACGGCTCGGAAAACATCATGTGCAGAAAGTTCTGGCAGTAGGAACGTTCCGGGTCCGGGTACATGAAGGGCAGGCCCTGCGACTTGCGGTAGGCCCACGCAGCGATGGTGCGCACCTTGCTGATGACCTTGGCGGCGGCAAGGGCGAATTCCTGCCTTGTCTGGATTTCGAGCAGCTCCGGGTCGTAGCATCCCATTGCGTTGACCACTGCGGAAAGGATGGCCATGGGGTGCCCGTTGGACGGAAAGCCCTCGAAGTGGTGCTTGAGGTCTTCGTGCAGCAGCTCGTTGTCGGTGAGCAGATCGCGAAAGCGCTGGCGTTCTTCGTAATTGGGGAGCCTACCGAAAATCAGCAGCCATGCGGTCTCGATGAAAGAGCCGTTCTGGGCGATCTCCTCGATGGGATACCCGCGATAGTGCAGCGCGCCCTGCTCGCCGTTGACGTAGGTGATGGCGCTGGCGCAGGAGCCGGTGTTCCCGTAGCCGGGATCGTAAGTGATATGTCCGGTTTCCTTTCGCAGGTTTCGGATGTCGATGGCATGTTCCTTTTCGGAACCGACCATGACCGGAAGCTCATAGGTGGTTCCGTCCAGAATGAGGTATGCCGTCTTGTTGCTGACTTTTTCGTTGTCTTTGAGCATCTATGACCTCCTGAAAACCGCTGGGCGGCAGTGTTCGCACCGGTATGATGGGCTTGGCTGGAAAGGCCCTGAATGTCCGAGAACTGGTGCCGGGATTGGAAACGGGTGGAGAGAATGGTCTGGTACCCGTTGTGAACACCTTTGATATCAGAAAACGGAAAAATGTAAAGCCCGCCCTTTTTGACAGTTTTGCAAAAATGTCATTTGTGCGGTTCAAAAGGTGCTCTTTGCGCCCTTTTATTATTCAGTAATGATCTTTTTTGTGTCGATTCCGTGTTTTCGCATTCTGTTGAGCACTGTTCCGCGGCTTACACCGAGCTTTCTGGCGGTTTCTGACTTGTTTCCGCCACATTTTCTCAGTGCCGCCAAGAGTTCGGTCTTTTCCGGCGGATTTTCGTGGTCGTTTCTTTCTTGAGAAGGGGGCGTACTCATGGTTTCCGGTGACGAAACGTGACGGGGCGCGGTTTCCGGGACCATGAGCGAAGGGAGGTGCTCCGGCGTGATGGTCTCAGCGTCGCAGACCACGAAGGCATATTCGAGCGCGCTCCTGAGTTCCCTGACATTGCCCGGCCAGTGGTGGCGCGTCAGCAAATCCATGGCTTCCGGGGCAAGGCCGTGGATCGGGCGCGAGCGCTGCATGTTCAGCCTTTTGATGAAATGGTCCGTCAGAAGCGGGATGTCTTCTATACGTTTGCGAAGGGCCGGCAGCTCGATGGGGATGACGTTGATGCGGTAGAAAAAGTCCTGCCGGAAGCGTCCCTGTGCCACGAGCGCGGGAAGATTCTGGTTGGTGGCGCTGATGATGCGCGCGTCCAGCCGTCTGGGCTGGTTTTCGCCCACGCGTTCGAAGGTTCTGGTTTCGATCACCCTGAGCAGTTTTATCTGGATGGACTGGGGGATGTCCCCGATTTCGTCGAGAAAGATATCGCCTCCGCCCGCTTCCTCGAACCGTCCGCGCCGATGGCTGTGAGCGCCGGTGAACGCCCCTTTGACATGGCCGAACAGTTCCGATTCGAGCAGTGACTCGTTCAGCGCGGAGCAGTTGATCTGCACATACGGTCCGTCGCTTCTCGGGCCGAGGTCGTGGATGGCCCTTGCCGCGAGTTCCTTCCCGGTACCGGATTCTCCGAAAAGAATCACAGGGGCATCGCTCCCGGCCGCGCGCTCGATGAGTTCGAAGGTCCGGCGCATGACGGGACTCCGGCCGATCATGCCGTGGAACGCGCCGTCCTGATCGAACATGCGGGAAAGCTGGCGGATAGTGTCTTCGCGACGGTCTATCTCGGTGACATCGGTCAGGGTTTCAACGGTTCCGAGGACGTTCCCCAACTCATCGCGAAGCAGGGCGGCGTTTTTGAGTACGTGGACGATGGTGCCGTCCTTTCGCCGCAGATGGCAGTTGCGGGAGTTCTCCTTCCCGGACCGGAACAGGGCACACCAGTGCTTGCTGCCCTTGCGCCGTGCGATGCGGCAGATGTCGCACTCCAGCACGCTGCACGGACTCTCCAGCAGTTCCTCGCGAGAGTACCCCGTGATGCGCGAAAGGGCGTCGTTGACCATCATGATGGTACCGTCCGGGCGCACCAGAAAGAGCCCGTCGTTCATGGTGTTCACGATTTCCGGCAGATGCCTGAGAATTTCCTGTTCAGTCATGTTTTGACCACCTGTTTAAACATATGTCTATGTACAGTTGTGCAAAATGGCAAGGGCTCAGGGAGACAAAGGGCCGGATGACAATATAATTGCCCGAAATTATGGCTGAGGTGAACTGGCATGGTGTGTGCTTTATATGGGAGCGGCTTCGCGCCGTTTGAAAGCAAGCTACTCAGTTATGGAGAATACATGTCAGCAGCAAAAAAGAGCGGCCTGAGCCGCCGTGGATTTCTCAAAAGCGTGGGCATCGGGGGAGCGTCGGCGCTCATTCCCGGCACCGTGAGAGCCGCGCAGAAAGGTGAGGAGCTGGCCACGCTTCTGGACCTGTCCAAGTGCATCGGTTGTGGAGAGTGCGTATACGCGTGTCGCGACGTGAACGCGGATCGTTATCCCGAGCCGAAAAAGCCGTTCCCCGTCATGCATCCCGAGAAACGGGTCAAAGTGGAGGACTGGTCGGACAGGCGCGACGTGGATGACCGGCTCACGCCCTACAACTGGCTCTACATTCAGACCGCCGAGGTGGAGCATGAGGGCAAATCGCATACGGTGCATGTGCCCCGACGGTGCATGCACTGCCGAAACGCTCCGTGCGCCAACCTCTGTCCATTCGGTGCCTGCGGCACGGACGAGCGGGGCATCACCTTTATCAACGATAAGGTCTGCCTCGGTGGGGCCAAGTGTCGATCCGTCTGTCCGTGGGATATCCCACAGCGGCAGAGCGGTGTTGGCCTGTACCGCAGCCTGATGCCCGGTTTTGCCGGAAACGGGGTCATGTACAAGTGTGACCGTTGCCGTGAGCGCATCGCGGACGGCAAGACGCCGGGGTGCATTGAGGTCTGTCCGGTGCAGGTTCAGACCATCGGCCCGCGGAGGGAAATTCTTCGCAGGGCTGAGGCGCTGGCGGAAAAGACGGGCGGTTTCCTGTACGGGGCTGACGAGAACGGCGGCACCAATACGTTTTATGTATCCCCGGTCCCCTTTGAACTGCTGAATGACGCAGTGGAGAAGGGCAAGGGCAGGCCGCATCTGGGGCCGGTGAAAGACCTCATGGAAGATGAAAACGCGCTGGCAACGGCTACGCTGCTGGCCCCGGTGGCCGGGATAGCTGCCGGGATGCTCGGGCTTGGGTCCGCACTGTTCGGGCTGGAGGAAGACAATGAAGGGTAAGACCTTATTTTCCCGGCGTCTTGGCTGGATTTTCGTCGCATTGACGGCCTTTCTTGGTGTGAGCGGACTGTTGCAGATGCCGCTGGCGCGCCGATACTATCTCAACGATATTCCCGGACTTGCATGGACCGGGGATGCCTTTGTGGTGCACAAGCTGCATTATATTGCCGCAATGATTCTCATCGCCCTCCTCTCCTATATGGTCATGCGCTGGGTCAGGGACTGGAGCGCCGAGCTGCGTCTGACGGGAAGCGGACTGATGCGGGCCGTTCTCGTCCTTGCTCTGGTCCTGACCGGCGCGGCCAGAATGTACAAGAACCTGCCCGGGGTTCCGTTTGGGCCGCTGGAGACCATGGTGCTGGATGTCGCGCATCTTGGCCTTGCCGGGCTCTTCGGGATAGCGGCGCTTGCAGTGCGCATGACCGGCCGCAAGTCGTACGTGGTTCTTAAAAATGAAAACGCAAGGAAGTGAAAGGCTCCTTCCTGTTGGTTCAAACGGACAGGGTAACCGTTGGTTGCTGGCCGCCTACGGGCGGCCTTTTCTCTGCTCGGCTTTGCGTCTGGAATATGCTATCTGGCGGCAATGGAGGGATCGAGATGGATACGATAGAGTGGAGTGATTTCGACAAGGTGCAGCTTAGGTGCGGCACCGTTGTCAGAGCTGAGGCGTTTCCCGAGGCGAGGCGTCCGGCGTTGAAGGTGTGGGTGGACTTCGGCCCCGAGATAGGAGTGCTCAAGTCCAGCGCACAGATTACCGAACACTATGCGGCTGACGCGCTGGTGGGACGCCAGGTGCTGGCCGTGGTCAATTTTCCGGAAAAGCAGGTGGGGCCGTTCATGTCCCAGTGCCTTGTCACCGGGCTTTACGATGAGGACGGAGCCGTGGTGCTGGTTGGGCCTGACCGCGCCGTGCCCGACGGAACCCGTCTTTGCTAGCTCTTCGTGACAGCGACGGAACCTGCCGCAAGCGTTTGTGAAATTCATGGGAAAAAAATTCAGAAAATGCTTGCCAAGCAGGAAGTGAAAATATAAACACAGTCTCCGCGTGCCGAAGTGGTGGAATTGGTAGACACGCTAGGTTCAGGGTCTAGTGGGAGCAATCCCGTGGAAGTTCGAGTCTTCTCTTCGGCACCAAAATTTCAAAAGGTTTGCGTCTAACTAGTCGCAAGCCTTTTTTCTTTTTCAAATATCCACTCTTGTGCGCCGTCGTGCGCAACATGATTTGATCCTTTGATGCGAGCAAGGCGGAGATGCAAAAGCCTTGATTTCTCTGCGGTTGGAGAGGCTACATTGGCCTCCTGAAACTTCTCTCTTGACCACCTCCCCCTCCACGTCCTGCGCTCACTGTTCAGAGGCTACCGCTGTTTCCGGCAAACGCAGTCGCCTACCATGGTAGCCCCCACAGACTCACACACACGACGGGTAATTTTTTAATATCGGCAGGTTGCAGAAGGCGCATGCCTATAGCCTAAACCCCTGAAAGCCGCCGAGCGCGAAGTTGGTTTCTTCATACTGCAAAAACCAACCGGGCACGCATAATAATCTGCTGCGCCAATGCCTCTGCGAGCTAAAAACTTTGTCGTAAAAGTGTTCAAGCTGTGATATGGAATCAACATTGCGATCTGTCAACCTATACTCATTTACAAGGAGACGTCATGAGGTACCAAGTGAACAACTCGTTTTCGAGGCTTTGGGCTCCGATATTGCTCAGTCTGACCTTGTTTTTGCAGGGTTGCCCGATGTTGATCATACCAATTGTCGCCGCTTATTCTGAATCAGGAATAACTGTCACAGTTGAAATTCCCAAAAGCGCTCCTGAAGTTTTTGCCGCAGCCAAAAAACGAGTAGACAGCGGGATGTCAGAATCTGGAATCGCCTTCACTGTTGTCGATATTGATGAAGATAATTATTTGATTGAAGTAGAAGGGACTGAAACTGAATGGGAAGCAAAATTCGTCGTCATTCCAGTCAGCAAAGATGTCAGCCAGATTATAGCAACTGGGACAGATGATGACCGGTCACATGAAGAATCCGAACAACTTGTTCTTCAGGGCGTGAAAAATTTGTGCGACGACCTCGGGGTAAGGTATAAAGTCATTACAAATGATTAGTCCCCTAATTGCAGATGCTTTAGGAGTATCTTCGGGCAAGGATCTCCAGCTTGCTCCAGATGAGTCAAAGTGATCGCTGATTCTTCTGGCAAAGCAAAGTCGCAAAAAGTTAGCCCAATAAACGTACTGTGACGAAATCTGAGAAGCTCCGAGTCTTTTCTTCGGCACCATGCAGCTAGCAAAAAGCTCCGATCAAATGATCGGAGCTTTTTTGTGCTCTCCGCTCCTCCAGTCCATGCGTTCGACTTGTTTGTCTTTGTCCGTTTGCAAGAGCGTTACCGCCCATGCCACTTCTTTTTGAAGCAATTGTCCCCCTCCGCCTTCCTGCTCTCACTCCTGCTCGACGCGCTTGAAACAGCGCTCCTGCAAGGAGGCCGCGTCGGCTTCGTTTACGGTGCTGTCGGGAAAATTTACTGCTTTTCGGTAGCGCTTTGGGGTAATATCCCGGAATTGCACACCTGTTCTCGGGGAATGTTTCTTGCTTCGAATCAAGAAAAGTCCCTGAAGGAAGGGGCGGCCCTGAAAGCACCGATCGACTAAAGGAGGTGCCCAGTGAGTACGCGGTTGCTTTGCTTCGTTTCCACAGTGTTGCTGTTGTCATTTCTGGCAGTGGCGGGAGGTGCGAACGTGTCCGAGGCCTCGGCCATCCGGACCGGATTGTTCGACGGCTCCTCGCTTGCCGGCAATGACGACGGTTCGACCGGGGCCGTGAACCTCGGTTTCACCATCAACTTTTCGGGAATCAACTATAGCCAGACGTACGTGAACAACAACGGCAACATCACCTTTAATTCGGCCATGAGCACCTATACGCCGTTTGGCATCCAGACCACGACAACACCGCTCATAGCCCCGTTCTTTGCGGACGTGGATACCCGCTCGGGCAATGTCCTTACCTATGGACAGGATTCTCTGAACGGACGAAGCGCGTTCGGTGTGAACTGGTTCGAGGTGGGGTACTACTCACAGCATACGGACCTGTTGAATACGTTCCAACTGGTATTGCGTGAGCGCGGAGACATAGCGCCGGGTGACTTCGACATGGAATTCAACTATGGTCAGATCCAGTGGGAAACCGGCGATGCCTCCGGCGGCAGCGGCGGCCTCGGCGGGACTTCCGCGGCGGTGGGATACTCCAATGGTGCGGGCACCTACTACGAGTTCCCCGGTTCGCGGGTCAACGGAGCATTCCTCGACGGCGGCCTCAACTCGCTTGTTGCGGGGACCAACGTCAATGTCGCGGGACGCTATCTGTTCGAAATTCGCAACGGTCAGGTCGTCACGCCCGATCCGGTTCCCGAACCGGCAACGATCGGTCTTTTCGCCGCAGGCCTGCTGGGCGTCATGCTCTTTGGGCGACGCCACCTTCGCAGGTGATCCGTGTGTGAAGAATGCAAGAAATAAGGCGGCATCTCCCCGGAGATGCCGCCTTTTCATTGTTGGTGCCGAGGCCTAGAAGCGTTCGAATTCCTCTTCGTTCACTTCGCGGTAGGGCAGAGCCTTGGGTTCGGCCTTGGGAGACTTTTTCGTTTCCGCCCTAATCTGTTTTCTGCCGTTGCTTCCGGGGGAGTGGTCAACGTCCAGCTTGAAGAACTCCATGGTCTCCTGCAATTGCACGGCCTGCCCGGAGAGCTCCTGTGACGTGGCAGAGACTTCTTCGGAGAGGGATGCGTTCTTCTGCACCACCGTATCCAGATGCTGGATGGATTCGGATATCTGCTGTGCGGCGTCGTTCTGCTGCTGGCTGGCCACGTTCACTTCCTGCACCAACTCCTTGTTGCGGTCGATGTCGGTGACCATGGTCTCCAGCATCTGACCGGCCTTTTCCGCGATGTGCAGGCTGTTGCCGGTGAGTTCGCTGATCTCGCTGGCGGCAACGCCGCTGCGTTCGGCCAATTTTCGTACCTCTGCCGCGACCACGGCGAATCCCTTGCCGTGTTCACCCGCGCGGGCCGCTTCGATGGCTGCGTTCAGCGCCAGCAGGTTGGTCTGCCTTGCGATTTCCTCGATAATGGAAGTCCGATCCGCAATGTTGCGCATGGCCTCCACGGTCTGCCGGACGGCTTCGCCGCCTTCCGTGGCGTTCTGCGCGGTCTGGACGGCAAGATCCTCAGTCTGCTTCACGCGGTGCGTGTTCTGGGTGATATTGGCGGTCATCTCTTCCATGGAGGCGGCGATCTGCTCCACGGACGCTGCCTGCTCGGTGCTGCCCTCGGACATCTGCTCCGCGGCTGCGGCGAGTTCCTCGCTTCCGGCCGCCACCAGCTCGGCCGCGCCCTTGACGCGGGCGACGATGTCCTTGAGCGAACGGGTCATACGACCAAGGGAGCGCATCAGGCGACCCAGTTCGTTGGCGGAGTCGGACTCCGTCCGGCTGCGCAGGTCGCCTTCGGCCATCTTGGCGGATACGTCCATTCCCATCGTCACGGGAGCGACCACGAGTCTGCGCAGGAGCATCACGATAAGCGCGATGATGATAAGCACGCTGACCGCGCCCACACCGGCCAGCGTGTAGCCTTGACGCACGGCACCGGCTGCGAGGTCTTCCTCGTAGGCGCTCATGCAGATGACCCATCCGGTGTGCGGGTCGGTACGGAATACCATGACCTTGCTGTCGCCCTGCCAGTCGTAGAAAACGACACCGTTCTGCCGACGGAGAGCCTCCTGAGCGAAAACCGTATTGCGCTGGTTTTTCAGGATGAGCGATTCATCCTTTGGGTGATGGATGAGTCGGCCATCCGAGTCCAGAATGAACGCGTAGCCTTCATGGCCGATGACCACGGGATCGATGAACTCTTTGGTAAAACCTTCCCAGCCGCCGAGCAGGGCGACGCCACCAAGCAGGTTGCGCTGTTCATCATAGACGGGAACGCTTATGGCGAAGATGAGGTCCTGTCCGGATTTTGCCCGGAACACCTCGGAAACGAATTCGCTTTTCCCTTCGAGCACGGCGCGCACATAATCCCTTCCGCTGATGTCGAGCCCTGTCAGGGTTGCGCCGTCCCTGGTCGAGCCGGCAATCGCCATGCCGGATGTGTCAAACGCTATGCCGCCCCAGAGGTTGGGATTGCTCTTGGCAAGTTTTGCGAGGATTCTGGTGTTGCCGTCGGTCTTGTCTTTGAAAGAAGCGATGACATCATCGCGTGAGGCAAGTGATTTGGCCGTGGCCGTGCTGTCAGCAATGAACAGGCCGAGCGCGGAGCGGATGGCATCCGCCTGACTTCCGGCCGCTCGCGTTTCGCTTTCGAGCACCAGCTCGTAGGATGATTTGTTTACGTAGTATACCAACGCCGATACGCTGATAACGACAATCGTAATCAGCGGGAAGAGGATGGCGCGAGCCAAACTTCCATTAAGCCAAGTGAACATTGTTTTCCCCATTTGTTTTTGAAGCACCGGAAACAGCCTGAAATCATTGGTTGGTTGACATGCAGGCCCGCCCGATCCGGAAGGCTTCCAGCTCCGTCTCAAAAAAGTGGAGTAAACCATGCGCTCACGACTGTGAAGGGGTTATAACGATTATAACGCTTTGAAATGGGAAAAACAGAAAAATGTAACGAGATTAGAGTCTTGTCTATCGGTAGTATGTGTTTTCGTTACCTTCCTGACAGGGCGGGCTTGACAACCCGGCAGGAGGGTGGCAGTTAATGGTCGTACCATTTGAGCGGGGCGAAGTGGTTTTTCCCCACAAAATGGTTCTTTTTGTCGAAAAATCCAATTTAAGGTAATACCAATGAGTGCAGCGATTGATGCCCAGACTTTGTTCATGCCCGTGAGGATGGGGCGCGCCACCGAGGAGATCGCCCTTCAGGTGGAGGCGGCCATCATGGACGGCAGGCTGGCCCCGGGCGAGCGGCTGCCGAGCGAGCGTGACATGCAGGCCCAATTCGGGACCGGCAGGGGCGTTGTTCGCGAGGCGATCAAGATACTCAAGCAGAAAGGGTTGCTGGAAGTGAAGAAAGGCGCCAAGGGCGGAGCCTACGTGCGTGAAATCGGCGTGGACAACGTATCCGAGTCGCTGACGCTCTTCCTGAAACAGCATCCCTTCGACCCCGAAAAGCTCATCGAGTTTCGCGAGAGCATGGACCGCTCCATCACCGAGCTGGCCATCGCCCGCGCGGAGGACTCCGAAAAGAAGGAGCTTTATCAGGGTGCCAAGAAACTGGAGGCAATGCTTCGCGAGTCCGCCCCCGATCTCAACGAGGCGGGGGAGCTGGACCGCAAGCTGAACATAATGCTGGCGCGCATGGCGAGGAATCCGCTCTTCGAGTGGGTGATGCATGCCCTGCAGATGGGATTCAGTTCCCACGATTACGCGCTGTATGAAGATCCGGTGTATCGTGAAAAGGCGGCCGCCAACTGGAGCGATACGGCACGGGCCATTGCAGCGGGTGAACCGATGCGCGCCCTCTCGTTCATTGGACATCATTATGTCCTGCTGCGCCAATGCGTCGAGGAGAGGAACGGGACACGGCAGGAAAACGAGATGCCCTTCCTCAACGAAATCAGTGAATAGCCACAAACGGAGTGCGATCATGAAACATTACGATTACATAATCATCGGCGGCGGTTCCGCGGGCTCGGTGCTCGCCAACCGCCTCAGCGCGGACCCCAAGACCAAGGTTCTGGTGCTGGAGGCCGGTCGCCCCGACCATCGTCTGGACTTCCGCATCCACATGCCCGCCGCGCTGACCTATCCGCTGGCAGGCAAGACCTACAACTGGTGGTATGAGTCCGAGCCAGAACCGTGGATGAACAATCGCCGCATCTACCAGCCGCGCGGCAAGGTTCTCGGCGGATCCAGCTGCATCAACGGCATGATCTACATTCGCGGTAACGCCATGGATTACGAGAAGTGGTCCAAGGATGACGGCATGGAGAACTGGTCCTACGCGCACTGCCTGCCGTACTTCCGCCGCTTCGAATGCCGCACCGCCGGCGCCGACGAATATCAGGGCGCCGTGGGTCCGCTGTACCTGACCACTCCCGAGTGCGACAATCCGCTGTTCAATGCGTTCTTCAACGCCGTGCAACAGGCCGGATACCCGCTCACCAAGGACGTAAACGGCTACCAGCAGGAAGGCTTCGGCAAGTTCGACCGCAATACCTATCAGGGCCGTCGCCATAACGCCGCTCGCGCCTATGTCCATACGGTGAAAAACCGCCGCAACCTGACCATCAAGTGCAAGGCCCACACGAACCGCATTCTGTTCCAGGGCAAGCGCGCCGTGGGTGTCGAGTACACCAAGGGTCGCCGCACCATGCAGGCCTACGGCGGCGAGATCATTTCCTGCGGCGGCGCCATCAACTCCCCGCAACTGCTCCAGCTCTCCGGCATCGGTAACGGCGCGGAACTGTCCTCGCTCGGTATCGACGTGGTGCAGAACCTCCCCGGCGTGGGTGAGAACCTGCAGGACCACCTCGAACTCTATGTGCAGTACGCCTGCAAGAAGCCGGTCTCCATGTTCCCGGCGCTGCAGTGGTACAACCAGCCGTGGATCGGCCTGAAGTGGCTCTTCGGACACACCGGCGAAGCCGCGACCAACCACTTCGAGGCTGGCGGATTCATCCGCAGCAACGATCAGGTGGAGTACCCGAACCTGCAGTACCACTTCCTGCCCATCGCCATCCGCTACGACGGTTCGGCTCCGAACGAAGGGCACGGTTATCAGGTCCACGTCGGCCCCATGAATACCGACGTTCGCGGACATGTGAAGATCAAGTCCGACAACCCGGCCGACTACCCGAGCATCCTGTTCAACTACCTCTCCACCGAGCAGGAGCGTCGCGAGTGGGTGGAAGCGATCCGCAAGACCCGCGAGATCATGACCCAGCCCGCATTCGACGAACTGCGCGGTCGCGAACTGGCCCCGGGCGACCAGGCCCAGACCGACGAGGAGATCCTCGACTTCGTCGCCCGTGAAGGCGAGTCCGCATATCATCCGAGCTGCACCTGTGCTATGGGTACGCATGACATGGCCGTCACCGACCCCGAAATGCGCGTGCACGGCGTGGACGGACTGCGCGTGGTGGATGCCTCGGTCATGCCTTACATCACCAACGGCAATATCTACGCCCCGGTCATGATGATCGCGGAAAAGGCCGCCGACATGATTCTGGGCAACACCCCGCTGGCTCCGGAAAACGTGCCTTACTACAAGCACGACGAAGCCTAAGACTCACGGGAGCATCCCATGATTCGCAAGAAAATGTACATAGACGGTGAATGGGTGGCCGCGGACTCCGGCAAGGAGCGCGAAATCCTGAACCCGTTCGACTCCTCGGTCATCGCCAGCGTCCCCGAAGCGGGACGCGGCGAGACCCGCCGGGCAATTGCCGCCGCTCGTCGCGCGTTCGACGAGGGCGGCTGGCCCCAGACCCCGGCCGCAGAGCGTGCCCGGCTGGTCTTCAAACTGGCGGAACTGATCGAGCGCGACCACGAGGAACTGGCCCGGCTGGAAAGCCTCGACACCGGCAAGACGGTGGAAGAGAGCCGCTGGGACATGGACGACATCGCGGGCATCTTCCGCTACTTTGCCGGACTGGCCGATAAGGACGGCGGCGAAGTCATCGAGTCCCCGGTTCCCGACACCACCAGCTACGTGATGCGCGAGCCGGTGGGCGTGTGCGGTCAGATCTCCCCATGGAACTATCCGCTGCTTCAGGCCTCGTGGAAGATGGCACCCGCACTGGCGGCGGGCTGCACCGTGGTCATGAAGCCCAGCGAGATCACGCCGCTGACCACCATCAAGGTCACCGAACTGGCCGAAGAGGCCGGATTCCCCAAAGGTGTGGTCAACACCGTGCTCGGCCCCGGCGCCGAAGTGGGCGCCGAACTGTCCGAGAGTCACGATGTGGACCTCATCTCCTTCACCGGTGGCATCGAGACCGGCAAGACCATCATGCGCGCCGCCACCGGCAACGTGAAGAAGGTCGCGCTGGAACTCGGCGGCAAGAACCCGAACATCATCTTCGATGACGCCGATTTCGATCTGGCCGTGGACTATGCCCTCAATGGCGTCTTCTTCCACGCCGGACAGATCTGCTCAGCCGGTGCACGCATACTCGTGCAGGAAGGCATCCACGATCGCTTCGTGGAGGAACTCCGCAAGCGCATGGAGCGCATCAAGCTGGGCAACGGCTTTGACGACGATACGCAGATGGGCCCCCTGACCTCTGCCGAACACCTCGCCAAGGTGGAAGCCTACGGTGATATCGGCAAGAAGGAAGGCGCAAAGCTCCTGCTGGGCGGATGCCGCCCGGACGACGAAGCGCTGAAGGACGGCTACTTCTACATGCCGACCCTGTTCTCCGACTGCGAGAACGACATGCGCATCGTGCAGGAGGAGACCTTCGGTCCCATCATTACCATAGAAAAGTTCAGCACTGAGGAAGAGGCGGTCACGCGTGCCAACAGCACCGTCTACGGTCTCTCCGCCGGTTTCTGGACCAACGATCCCAACCGCATCGAGCGTATCTCCAAGGCGCTTCGCTTCGGCACGGTCTGGATCAACGACTTCAACGTCTACTTCGTACAGGCCCCGTGGGGCGGCTACAAGCAGTCCGGCCTCGGCCGCGAGCTGGGTCGCATGGGACTGGAGGAGTACACCGAGGTCAAGCATGTCTATCGCAACCATGCGACCAAGGCGCTCAACTGGTTCGGCGCATAGGCGGACGGAAACCGTAATGCGCAAGGCGTCTTTTTTTCATACCGGGTAGCGTCGAGCCGTCCCAGAGACGGCTCCGCCCCTGTTAACCGTAACAGAGGAGTTATGATGTTGGACCCCTTCAGGCGAATTCTCGCCGCTGTCGTTCTCGTCGCAGCAGTATTCACCTTCACCGCAACCGGCGCGTTTGCAGCGAAAGACAAGATCAAGATTGCAAGCGTTGGCTGGACCGGGGTGACCATCAAGACTGAGCTGGCCGTCTCCATTCTGGACAGTCTCGGCTACAATGCCGAAAACCTCATGGTTTCCGTTCCCATCGCCTTCAAGGCCATGGCTACTGGAGATGCAGAAGCCTTCATGGGTAACTGGATGCCGTCTCAGGCTTCCATGGTGAAGCCCTACATTGAGGAAGGCAGCGTGCTGAACTGGGTTGCGAACATGCACGGCGCAAAATACACGCTGGCCGTGCCCACATATTGCGCCGAGGCAGGCCTGACTCACTTCAAGGACATCGCCAAGTTCGGGGACAAGCTCGAATGGACGATTTTCGGCATCGAAGCAGGCAACGACGGCAACCAGATCATTCAGGACATGATCGACAAAGACATGTTCGGTCTCGGCAAATTTAAGCTGGTTCCCTCCAGTGAAGCCGGTATGCTCGCTCAGGTGCAGTCCTACACCAAGGACGAAAAGTGGGCCGTGTTCCTCGGCTGGGCACCTCACAGCATGAACGAACGTATCGACATGACCTATCTCAAGGGCAGCACCGCTGAAACCTTTGGCGGCAACGACGGCACCGCAACCGTCTGGACCAACATTCGCGCAGGATTCCAGGAAGAGAATCCCAATGCCGCGAAGCTGCTCAAGAACCTGACCTTCCCCATCTCCATGATGAACCAGATCATGACCACCCTGAACGAAAACGGCTCCCTCAGCCCGCGCGAAGCCGGTCTGCAGTGGGTTGAAAACAATCCCGAGACCTACAAGCGCTGGCTCGAAGGTGTGACCACCGCCGACGGCGAACCCGCTGTTCCGGCTTTTGAAGCCTACCTCGAAAAGGCTGAATAGACACACTCTCGCGGAAAACGAAAAGCCCCCGCTTCTTCGGAAGCGGGGGCTTGCTTTTTAGTCGGGATGTCGAAGCGTCCTAGTCGTCGTAGTCGCCTTCCGGGCCCTTGTCGGTGTCGATGGCGGCAGCTTTTTCGCGGATTTTCTCTTCGGTCCATTCCGCGGGGTCGGCCACGCGTCCCATCTTGGGACCCAGATCGTGAGAACCGGCTTCAATGAGCAGGTCGTAGGCCAGATCGGCGGTGTCTCCGGCGTTGAAGACGTTGACCAGCAGATCGTAGACGAAGTCCTCAATGGCCTTGACCATGCGCTCGCGGATTTCGCGGGGCTCGCCAAGCAGCCTGCGCTCGAAGGGCAGGTTCAGTTTCTTGTAGTCGCCGCCCTTGAGGTTGTTGGCCTTGGCGTACTCGCTGATCTCCTGCCAGAGCTCTTCGCTCATGCCGCGGCCTTCGACCTTCTCGAACTCGCCGTCGGTCATGATGGCGTTGCCGTACTCGTTGACCTTCACGCCGAAGCCGATCATCTGCAGGGCGGTTGCCACGTTGGCCTTGGTGGTGCGGGTCTCCTCCGCAACACGCTGGAGGCGGTCGGTGTGGTTGCCCGAGGTGCCGTGCTGTGCGCCGGAAGTGCCGAACGGCTTGATGGCCTCGTGAATTTCAGCGGTCAGCTCCACCTGGATGCCGCCGCCGGTGTCTTCGATGCCGTGCGTGGTGCCGTTGTTCATGGCGATCCAGTCGGGGCAGATGTCGTGCGCGTTCAGGCCCTCGATGAGGTACTTGGCCTCCACCGGTGTGGAGAGGCCGTGCTTGCCCTTGATTTCGCCCACTTCGGTTTCGTAGCCGGCCCAGTCGGGAATGACCGGGTTCAGCTCAATGTTTGCCAGCAGGTTCTGATCGTCGGGGAGGTGAGATGCGTCCACGGCGATGGAAGTGATGCCGGCGTCGAAAAGCGTTGGAATCTCCCTCTCGGCCACCGCCACGTCGTCCCATTTCTTGATGACGTAATGGTCGGCGTGGATCGCCACGGGGATGGTGATGCCGTACTGGTTGCACAGCGCGTCCACCCGGCGGGCGAGGTTCCACATGTTGGTGGGGCAGTAAGTCGATTCACTGCGGGCGATTTCCAGAATCAGCGCGGCGTTGGCGCGCTGGGCCGCCTTGAGGGCACCTTCGATGACGAAGATGTTGCGGCCGTTGGCCGCGATGGTCATGCATTTGCCTTTTTTCAGGCAGGCGCGGTCAATGACTTTCCCGCTGACGATCAGGGCCTGCGAGTTGGGAAAAAGTTCCTGAATGTTCGGCGGACGGCCAAAGGCCAGCGCCTGTTCGAATTTGGTTTGGGACATGCCCTGTATCCTCCTCGTGGTATATTCTCCGTACAAAGGGACAAATAAATACGAAACCCCGGGAAAAGTCAAAGAGTGTCCCGGGATTTCTAAGACGGCTCTGCATGAAAACCGTTATATTTACATCATGATCGCCGCGCCGTCGCTCTTGCTCTTCTTGCTCTTCTTGTTCTTCTGCTCTTCGCCGGTCGGCTTGAGCGAGTAGCCGAGCTCACGGGCCATGAATTCAAGCACTGCCACATTTCTGGTGACGCGGATGATGTCGAACATGGTTTCCGCGCCCAGTTTGGCGTGGGTATCAAAGGGATTGAGCTCCCGAAGCAGGGTGGAGTATGGCTTGTTGATCTTGCGACACACCTCCTTGGCCGCGATCTGACCGTCAAGAACCACATCCTGCATTTTCTTCGTAAGATTCTTTTCAAACATTGTCTCCACCCTCCACTGCTTGGATTATTGAAGCTTAGTGCGAACGTATCACAGGGTGAGAAAATTGGTCAAACCGAGTGGGCGAAAAACCTGTGTTAGACCCCTTATTATAACATGTTGTGACGTTGCAGGTGTGGAGGGCGTGAGGCTATTGTTTTTTGTCTCGGTTACTTAGGAGATCGTTTATGGTGTCGATGAGAGGCTGGGGGGCCACGGGTTTGCTCAGGCTGGCCTGACCGATGTTGCGGCTTTTGTCCTGCACGATGGTGAGGGCGATGACAGGGATATCCGCCAGTTCGGGGTCTTTGCGGAGCCATTCGACGGTTTCGATTCCGTCCATGCCCGGCATCATGATGTCCATGGTGATGATGTCCGGACGCATCCGGCGCGCCATCCTCAATGCGGTGCCGCCGTCCCCGGCGGTTTCGACGCGGAAGCCGGCCCGGGTGAGTATTCCGGAAAGATAGTGGCGTTGCCCGGCGTCGTCATCAACGATCAAAACGAGGGGGGCTGAAGCATCCGGCATGAGCATGTCTGGGAGTCGCTCTTCCGGAACATAGGTCAGCGGAAGTTCGATGATGAACGTGCTGCCTTCGTCCACGCGGGATTCGGCCCAGATGCGACCGCCGTGGTGTTCCACGATGTTTCTGCTGATCGCCAGACCGAGGCCGGTTCCCTGCTGGCTGGAGCGCAGGGTATCGCCCTGTCGTACCTGCTGGAATTTATCGAAAATGGCCTCAAGTTCCTCTTCGGGGATGCCGCGGCCCGTGTCCGTCACTTCGATTCTGATGAAATTGGATCCGGACCCTGTGGCCCGGATGGTGACCATGCCCGAGTCGGTGAATTTTTCCGCGTTGCTGAGCAGGTTGATGAGCACCTGCGTCATCCTGTCGCGGTCCACCTGCAGAAGGGGCAGGCCGGGGGAGGCATGTGCGTGAAGCTCCACGCCGGGTTTGCCGGAGAACTGGCCGCGTACCAGCGACGCGGCGTGACCGATCAGTTCCTCGACGTCCACTTCCTCGTAATGCCAGTCTACCTTGCCGGACTCGATTTTGTTGAGGTCCAGCACTTCGTTGACAAGCCTCGTGAGGCGGTCGCCTTCCTTTTCCACCACCTGAAGATTCTTGACGATGCGATATGCCTTGCGTTCGAGATCTCCGTCCTCCTTGCACGTCTTGGAGAAAGTGCGTTGGAACTCCTTGCGGATGAGCTTGGCAAAACCAAGTATGGACGTCAGCGGAGTGCGCAGCTCGTGCGAAACCGAAGAAAGAAACGCGGACTTCATCTTGTCCAGCTGTCGCAGCCTGTGGTTGGCCTCTTCCAGTTCCTGCGCCTTGAGGAACAGGTCCTGCGTGCGCTGTTCAACCGTCCTTTCAAGGTTCGCATTGAGCTCCGCCAGCGCGTCCTCGGCCTTGTGGCGTTCAGTCACGTCCTGAAAGGTCGCGTCAATGCGTTGCAGTTGTCCGTCATCGTTGAGGGTTGGCTGTGCGAGAATGTAGACCCAGATGTGCTCTCCATTCCGGCGGATCATCTCGATTTCACTACCCTCGACCGAGAGTCCCATTTTGAGAGTTTCGATGAACTTTGTGCGCTGCGACGGATCCACATAGAAATTCTCGGGATGTCGTTTGCTGTATTCGACCAGCTCTTCCGGTGTGTCGAAATTGAAGATTCTGGCTGCTGCCGGGTTGGCCATGATGAAGCCGCCTTCGGGATCGGCCTGCACAATGCCTTCCTGTGCCCGCTCGAAGATGCTGCGGTAGCGTTGTTCGGCCAGCCTGAGCGCCTGTTCGGCCTGCCTGCGTTCTCGGATCTCCTCGTTCAGGCTTTGTAATAGTTCCCGAAGCCGGGAAGTCATGGTGTTGAAGTTGCGCGCGAGGATGCCCAGCTCGTTGCTGCTGTCGTACCCTATGGAGGTGCTGAGATCGCCCCTGCCCACCTGCTCTACGGCGCGAGTCAGCGTGTTCAGGGGAGTGACGACTCGTCGGGAGTAAAGATATGCCGAAATGCCCCCGAGGACTCCGAGCACGAGAAGCGTGGCGACCATGGCGTTGATCATGATACGCTGGGGTCTGTTGACTTCGGCCTGAGGCATTTCCACCACGAGCCTGAGCCCGAGGCTGGTCACCGGGGACATGGTGCCAAGGACTTTCTCCCCTCGCAGTCCAGTGTATGGCTCACCCCTCGCACCGTATCCAAGTCCGCGGGAAAGCCGCTCTTCAAGCCGGTCGTTTTCGAGTTTCTTGAGGACCGGTTCGCCGCGCACGTCCAGCGCGATGACGAAGTTGCGATCATCGAGAATATAGCCGTAACCGGTTCTTCCGATGGGCAGGTCCCCGAGCACCAGCATAAGGTATTTGAGGTTGATCCGGGCCCAGAAGATGCCGTTGGTCACTCCCGCATTGTCGCGAATGGGCACGGCGACCTCAATGGCCGGCACGTCTTCATCCTGTAGCACTTCAAGAGGGCCGATGGCGTTGAAGCGCGACCTGGCCGCCATGGCAAAGACTTCGTTTCGCGGCAGTCGCGGGGGAACGTCTCGTCCGGCCTTGGCTACCGGGTTGCCTTCAAGGTCGGCCACGCACAGGGCGGTATAGGCGCTGTTGAGCCGTTTGAGCCCTTCCAGCAGGCTGCGCACCGAGTCCTGCGGCAGTGCCATGAGGTCCGGGATGTTGGCGAGATAGTTGAGCCGGTTGAAGAGGCTTTCGGAATAGCCGCTGATCCGTTCCGCCGCCAGTCTGCCTTCCAGTGAAAGGAGACGTTGCCTGTCCTGCGAGGTATATTTGTGGGCGATGGTGAGGAGCAGGCCGCCCGACGTGAAGACGCATATCACCGCAAGGATGATGAACCCGTACGTCAGTTGGGAGGATATGGATCTGAAGCCCCTGAATCTCGGCATGTCCGGTCCCGGCTGTTAGGAAATTCGACTGGATTAACACTACACTAGTCGAGGTGTTCCGTCATCCCCGTCGAATTATGACTGATGGGACGGGAGGGAGGCGAGGAACAGTCTGAACAGCTCGGCGATGTCGTTGGTTCGCCCGGCGAGGCGATGGTCTGCATCTATAATATGCAAGTTGGTCAGGTGCTTGCTCGCAAAATGGATGGAGTTTTCCACCGGCACCACTTCGTCACGCCAACCGTGTATTACTGTAATGGCGCTCGCCTTGGGGCTGAACTCTGTGATGGCATACCCCGGCATGTACAGGGCCGGAGCCAGCAGGAACAATCCCGGGATGACTTTGTTCGATCCGGCTGCGAGACTGGCGTACCCACCCATGCTCGAACCGGCCAGAACGTCCGGTTGTCGATCGTCGATCAGCGCCGCCAGGCGCTCGGTTCTGTCGTCGGGACTTGGCAGGTCGGTGAAATCCGGGGCCTGAAACTCGAACCCCAGCTCGTTAGCTACTGCGGCGAGGCGGATGCTTTTGGTTCCCCACGGCGGAGCTTCAGCGCCGTGTGACCAGATGACGAGTCCGCTCATGAAGAGGTTTCCTGCTGCTTCCGGACGGATTCGAGCAGTTGTTCCATTTCCACTTTGAGTTGCGGGAGCAGGGCGGTGATGGTCTCGATATCATCGGCCCTTGCGGCACGGTGCAACCGCTTGGCGCGCTTGTCGAGGTCGGGAAAACCGAACGCCCCGGCTTCGCCTTCAAGCTTGTGCAGGAAGCGTCGCAGGTCTTCCGTGTCTCCGGAAAACGCCTTTGGGCTGCATTTGCCAAGCTCCATGAGCATGCTTTCGAGGAAGCGGGGGGCCAGAGCCTGAATTTCCGGAGGAGTGTCATTTGCCGGCAGGTTCTCCGCGGCCCGGTTCTCCTCGGGCTTTTGTCTTCTGTGGCAGAGTTCGTGGATGGCGCGGATGAGCTGATGTTTGAGAACCGGCTTTGGCAGGTGCATGTCGGCACCTGCGGTGATGCACCGCTCCGCTTCGTAGGCAAGGGCGTGGGCGGTCATGGCAAGAATCGGAATCCTTGGCAGGTCGTTCTGCCGTTCAAGCTCCCGAATGGTGCCCATTGCCGTAAAGCCGTCCATGACCGGCATCTGCATGTCCATGATGATGAGGTCGAAGTCGTCGCGTTCGAACGCTTCGACGCCTTCCTGACCATTGCTGGCCTCGGTCACCGTGCAGGGCGTATCCTTGAGATAGGTCTGCACCACGAAGGTGTTGTAATGCGAGTCTTCCACCAGCAGAATCCGGCAGGGTTGAAGGTCCGGCTGTTCGATGGACTGGGCCTCTTCGCGCAGTGGCGGTGCCGCGCTTTTGCGAAGCGGTATGGTGAAGAAAAAGCTGGTCCCCTTGCCCTGTTCGCTTTCGGCCCAGATGCGGCCGCCCATGAGCTTGACGAGCTTGCGGCAGATGGAAAGACCAAGTCCGGTGCCGCCGAACTGGCGCGTAGTGGAGCCGTCTGCCTGCGTGAAGGACTCGAAGATCGACTCCAGCTTGTCGGCGGGAATGCCTATGCCGGTGTCGGAGACTGTTGCGAGGAGCATGTCACCGTGTTCGCCCGATGGGTGCATGCTGATCCGCACCTCGCCTTCCGGAGTGAACTTGATCGCGTTGTCCAGAAGGTTGATGAGCACTTGCCCCAGCCGCGTCGGGTCGCCAATGAGGGTTTCGGGCAGATCGTGGGAGATTTCGCTTTGCAGGGAGAGCCCCTTGTGGGCGGCTTTGGGGCGGACCTGGGCCACGGAGCGTTCGACCACCGCTTTGAGGCGGAAATCGATATTTTCCAGATCCATCCTGCCGGATTCCACGCGGGAAAGGTCGAGGATGTCGTCGATGAGGGTGAGCAGGGACGTGCCCGCGTGTTTGAGGACATCCACGTATTCGAGTTGCGTTTCGTCGAGGCCCGTCTCGGTCAGGCTCTCGGCCATGCCGATGATGGCGTTCATGGGCGTGCGGATTTCATGGCTCATGCCCGCGAGAAATTCACTTTTGGCTCGGCTGGCCTGTTCCGCCTGAAGGCGCGCCTCGCTCGCATCGCGCAGGGCCGTGTTCAGCGACTCGTTCTTCTTCTCCAGTTCGAGCGTGCGTTCCTTGACCTCGGCTTCGAGCGTGGCGGACTGGTTGCGCAGCTTGACGTTGGCTTCGCGCAGGCTGAGGATGAGCGAACTCAGGGAGTGGCGCATATCTTCCAGTGCCCCGGCAAGTTCGCCGATCTCGTCGTTGGCCGTGTCTTCGATGGGCGAGTCGGTGTTGCCGTCGGCAATGGATCGTGCGGTGGTGGCGAGGGTCGTGAGTCGCAGGAAAATCTTCCGCCGGGTGAACATGATGCTGGTCAGGGAAATGACCGAGACCAGCACGACTGCAAGAATCAACGAGATTCCGGCGTTGACCGCCACCTCGAACCAGATGCTCTCAAGCGTGACGACGACCCGGAAGGTGCCGATCCATTCCGAATATTTCTTGATCTCCACGCTGCGGGTCAAAAAGCCGGAGTCCTGTGCGAAATCCGTAAAATCCATGCCGCGGTACGGGGTGCGCACGCGCTTGATGACGTTTCGTTCGTCGGTGATGACGCTGACGTAGACAACGTTCTTGTCGAGGAAGAGGGCGTCCACGAAGTCTCGAATGGAGGCGTGGTCCACCTGCCAGACCGCGGAGGTGAGGCTGGTGGACGCAAGACCGCTGATGCCTTCGATGCGGTTGTCGATCTGCGTACGCAGCCGGTAACCGTTTACCGCGATATACAACAGCGTGAAGATCAGCAGGATGATGCCGACGCTGAGTATCTGGGTCTTGTAAAAGCGCCTGCTCAGCACTCCCATGGTGTTCGGCATGTTCGTGCCGCTGCGCTTTTTGAACGCGGACAAGGTACCTCCGGGGAAATTCGATGAACGAATAATCGGAACTGGTTGAACGGTAGCACACCTGTAAGGGGTGTCAATCTATCAAAAATTGACTTCAGGAGGGGGGCTGGGCCTTCCCCGATTGCTTTACCCGGTCAAGCGATACCCGTACTTCGATGGGTTCTTTTATACTGTTGTTGCGGGCAAAGTTTTGAAGCCTGAGCAGACCCACTTCGTTGAGCTCCTGCCCCTTGGCCATGAGCAGCACTCCGTCCTCGGTAGTAACGTTCGCCGTCAGCAGCATACCTACCCTGAGCTCCTTGAAGGTGAGGCTCATGGGGACAAGGCCCTCCTCGGCGAAGATCATGCGCTCAAGCGCCCGGAGCAGCATGGGGTCGTACCGGTCCTCGTCGGAGCGCATGCGGTCCATGGCTTCATCCTTGTCCAGACCGGAACGTTCAAGGCTTTCGAAGTCGCCCGCCAGCCGCAGAAGCCGGCCGCCGACCGGTTGGTCCGGGTTTTCATCGAACCGGTCATCCTGTGAGGCAATGGCGTCGATGACTTCCTGCATGCGCGGGATATTGGCCAGAAGTCCGGTGGCAACCGCGCTGTGCATGGTGAGCATCTGTTCCTCTTCGGGGGTAAGCTCTTCGTTGTTGAATTTCTTGTCGAGAATCTCGGGGTCCACGGAAATATAGCCGATCATGGAGAGCATGGCGGCCAGCTCGTAGCGCCACGGATTGTCCAGCTTGGCTTCGGTGGCGGTCCCGAGGACTATTTGCTTGATGCGTTCGGTGCGCCCGAATGCCTCCGGCGTGACCAGCGCAAGTATATCGGTAAGAAGCTTGACGCTGCCCCGAAGCGTGCCCCTGAGCAATTCCTTTTCCGCAGTGACCAGTCGGTACTGCTTGATTGACGCATTTACTGTCTTGACGAGGATGTCGGTGTCGCAGGGTTTGGTCAGAAACCGGAAGACGCTGCCTTCGTTCACGGCGGAGATGGCCGAATCGAGGTTGGCGTGGCCGGTCAGAATGACGCGCACGGTATCCGGGGAGATGCTCTTGACCCGCGTCAGCAGGTCGATGCCGTTCATCTTGGGCATCTTGAGGTCGCTGACGACCACGGCGTAAGGATCGTTTTTCTGGATTTTTTCCAGTGCCTCTTCCGGGCCTTGCGCCAGGTCTATGGAAAACTTCCTGCCGAGGCTGCGCCGAAAACTGGCGAGAATGTTCGGTTCGTCATCCACGAACAAAACGGTGTTATTCGTCATTTGCCTTCACCTCTTCGATGATTCGGGAGCACAGGGAATCCCACTGCGGAACCCGGTGGGCGAGCCCGCACTGCTCAAGGAACTGCATGTTCAGCTCGCAGGCGGTCTCTCCTTGAATGTCCAGATGCTTGTGTTCGAAATAGTCGGCTGCGTGAACTGCGGCGAGTGGAGTGAATGCTTGGGAGGGGCAGGTTTCCGGCACATGGTGGAAGGCGACACTTTCCAGTATTTCACCGTGAACACCCCAAAGACCGAGCAGGTAAGCCCCGACCTCGCCGTGGGTGGTCTGAAGCAGTCGCTGCTCGGCTTCGTGCTCCGGCATGCCTGCGGCTCCGGCCGCCGATAGAATCTCCTCGTACTGTGTCGGCGTCTGGGTGCTCAGGAGCAGCTTGCCCATGTCGTGCAGCATGCCCGCCACAGAGCATTGCTCGCGTTCCTGTTTGTTTCGTCCTTCATGCTCCGCGATGGCCTCACTGAGCTTGGATACCATGAGGCTGTGGGAACGAAATTTCGCCATGGAAAACGAAGGCGCCGCTTTCTTGGCGTCGAAGGATGAAAAGAGATGGGCGCTCAGGACCAGCGCCTTGACCACCTCCACGCCGAGCAGGCTCACAGCCTGTCCGGGGGTGGTTATCTCCCGGAAGAACCCGAAAAACGAGGAGTTGACCATTTTGAGGATCATGGCCGTCATACCCACGTCTTCCGCGATGATCTCCCCCACTTCGTCCAGCGAGGACCCCGGCCGCTCGATCTCCCTAAGTATCCTGTCATACAGGTCCGGGATGCTGGGCAATGTTTCCACGCCGGAAATGGCGGCCTTGATGCGCGGATTGCTGAGCAGCTGCCGGAGACGGTAGGAATCTTCAAGTGTTTTCAGAAGCTGCTCGGAAGAGCAGGGCTTGCTCAGAAACTGGTGCGCGGTCCGGACCGAACGCATGACCACGGTGGGCTCGGAGTGTCCCGAAAGGATGATCCTTACGGTCTCGGGCGAACGCTCCTGAACCTTTTGCAGAAGTTGTGCGCCGTCCATCCCCGGCATGCGCATGTCGCTGATGACGAGGTCGTATTCCTTCTCTTCCAGCATATCCAGAGCTTCCGCGCCGCCGGGCGCGAAGTCCATGTCCCATTCCTTGCGGATGCCCCTGAGCATTCGCCGCAGGCCGCTGAGAACGTTCTTGTCGTCATCGACGAACAATACGTGCTTCATTGGCTGCTTCCCTCCTTTTCCTGCGAGAACGGCAGCAAAATACGAACCTGCGTTCCTTCACCGGGAGTGGAGATGATGTCTATGCTGCCCGAGTGTCTCTCGACCACTGCCGTGTGGACAATGCTGAGGCCCTGCCCGGTTCCCCTCCCGACCGACTTGGTTGTGAAGAACGGGTCGAAGATCTTGTCCATGATTTCGTCGGGGATGCCTATGCCGGTGTCTTCCACTGTCAACTCCGCCGCGTCGCCCGCGTGGCGCGTGGATATGGTGATGACACCGCGTTCGTCGCATTGTTCGCCATACCTGTCCGCCATGGCGTGCGTCGCGTTCATGAGCAGGTTGAGGATGACCTGATTGATTTCGCTGGGGTCGCACAGGATGTTGGGAAGTGAGTCGTCAAGGTCGGTGACGACACGTGCGCAACTCGTCCATGCGCTTCTGGTGACGTTGATGGTGTCCTGCACGGCCGCGTTCAGGTCATGTCGGCAACGTCGTCCGCTGCCCGGTTGCGAAAACTGCATCATGCTTTTGACCACCGAGGAAACCTTGTTGATGCCGTCCAGCGACTGTCCAATGGATTCCGGAACGTCCTGCTTGAAGAAGGGGTAGTCCCTGCGGTCGATGGCCTCCAGAATGTCGGGATAGTCATTGCTCAGGCCCGCGCGTCGCTTTTCCACGGTATCGAGCATGGCAAAAAGGTCTCCGGCTGCTTCTTCGAGAAAACGCAGGTTGTCGCCCACATACTGAATGGGTGTGTTGATCTCATGGGCTATGCCGCTGGCAAGGGTGCCGAGGGATTCAAGCTTCTGGGCTCGGGTGAGCCGTTGTTCCAGCAGCTTGCGGCGGGAGTTGTCAAACATGATCACCACGGATTTGTCCCGGCCGCCCATGGAGATTCGGAATACTGAGCGGTGAATAGGCACTGTAATGCCGTCGCGGCGCCTCAGGCGTGTATCCATTTCGTTGAGCAGCAAAGGCTCCTGCGTACTGCGGCACATGTCGCAGTCTCGGCATGTCAGCCGAGGACACGTGATATCCGTGAACGGGTGACCGATCATTTCGTTTCGTGGCGTCTCCAGCAGTTCCTCGGCAACGTTGTTGACTTCCTCGACGATTCCGGTCTCCTGATCGTACAGCAGCAGCGCCGCCTTCATGCCGGAAAGGACAGCCTCGAAGAGGTGATCTCTGTCCTGAACCGGGCTGGCGCTTTCGTCCTTCTTGGTTACCTCGGTGATGATGCCCACGATGCCCGCTGGCGAGGCCTCATCCGTGCTGTAAACGGTCTTCTGGAAAACCATTCGCAACGGCGTACCGTGGCTGTTTGTCACCTCTGCGTGGACGCTTTGCAGTTTGGCGTGCCCGGAAAGCAGGCCCTGATCGGCAAGCTCGAAGCTCTGTGCGGTCTGCTCAGGCAGGAGTTCGTGGACTGTCTTGCCAACGAGTTCGTCTCGGCCTCGCTCGAAAACTTCGAGGAACGCCCGATTGCAGCCCACGATAACGCCTTGAATGTCCTTGAAATAAATTGGGATAGGGACCGCTTCGAGGATGGCGGGATGATCCAGCGAGGGGGTGCATTCGTGCAGCGAATCCGGGCCGGGATGTCTGTCTCCCGGACGGACAAGGCCCTCGGCGGGATCCGAGGCGCAGGTGGTTTCCTGTCGCTTGTAGGCTGAAACATCATTGACGCACATCAGGATGCAGGGCTCCCCGTGTGCCATAATGGCGGTTCCGCGCAGGTCGGCGTTGAAGTGGCTTCCGTCGCTGCGATGGCCGAGGGTCTCCATGGCGAAGGCCACGTTGTTGTCCAGCAGGCCGGAAACCTCCTCGGTGAGTTCCTGTCCTTCGCAGCCGAGAATATCTTCCACCTGAGTGCCGATGAACTCGTCCCGCGGGATCTGGAACTGCGCACATGCCGAGCCGTTGGCCTCGGCCACGCGCCACTGCATGTCAACGGTCAGCATACCCGTTGCCACCGCCTCGATGATGTCGCGATATTCTTCCTGACGCTGTTCAAGCTCCATGCGCTGGCGGTGCAGTTCTGTGAACACTCCCACCTTTGCCTTGAGCACGGAAGGGGAGACCGGCTTGTAAAGAAAGTCCACGGCTCCCATCTCGTATGCGCGCCGCACCGAATCCTCGTTGGGGGAGGCGGCGGTGATGAAAATGACCGGCACAAGGCGCGGGGCCATGGCTTCGCGGATGCGCTTTGCGGTCTCAATGCCGTCCATGCCGGGCATCATGAGGTCCATCAGCACCAGCGAGACGTCGGTTTCGCGGATGATGCCGAGCGCCTCGCGTCCCGAGGTGGCACTCATGAGCGAGAGGTCCATTTCGGCAAGCGCTTTGCCTATCAGCGCGTGGGTGAGCTTCTGGTCGTCAACGAGCAGTACATTCGGTCGATGGTTCATCAGGGTGTCTCCCGCAGCTTCAAAATGTGCCCAGTTCCTGCCGGAGCTTCTCGAAAAGCGGCGCAGCTTCGTCCAGATCGCCGGAAGCGGCTTCAATGAGCCGTGCCTGTTCGGCCTGCGGTTCAAGGCCCATGTTCATCAGGTTCCCCTTGAGCGCGTGAGCCGCTTCGCGAACCGACTGTTCCGATGCGTCCTCCGCAATGCACTTTGACAGTGCCGCGACGCTGTCACGCAAGGTGCTCTCCGCCGCCTGAATCAAATCATCCACATCCTCGGGGCCCAGCTGGAATTCACGGATGTAATATTCCTGAGTGATCTTGCGTAACATGCATGCTCCGTCATCCGTTGAATGGTTGAGGCGCGACTGCCGGGGCTGAAGGTATCGCAATTGCCGCTGAGGCAACATGATTTTCGCGCCTTGCGTATCGGGTTACTTCTCAAATATTTCGCGAAGGTCATCCAGTTTGTACGGCTTGGGCAGATAAGCGTTCATCCCTGCGTCCAGACAGGCTTTACGGTCTTCTTCCATCGCCTGTGCCGTGAGTGCGATGATGGGCGTCTCGATGCCTGCGGACCGGATGCGCCGGGACGCTTCGAGACCATCCATGACCGGCATTCGGACGTCCATCAGGATGTAGTCGTATTGACCGCTCAGGGCCTTTTCCACCGCCTCTTCGCCGTTGCCGACGCATTCGACGTTGCGGATGCCCATGGAGCCGAGGCTTTTTTCAAGCAGCAGGCGGTTCATGGGCATGTCTTCGGCTATGAGAACGCGGGTCTCGTCCATGGATGAATGCTCCTTCTCGGCGGCAGCAGCCTTTGTCGTGGCGGGCTCGGCCGGTGAAAGCTCAAGGGTGAATTCGAAAGTGCTGCCGCGACCGGGCGCGCTGGTGGCTTCGATGTGACTGCCCATGAGGCGCAGCAGCCGATTGGAGATGGCAAGGCCGAGGCCCGAACCGCCGTAACGTCTCGACTCGTCGCTGCCCTGCGTAAAGGGGGTGAAGATGCGTTCCATGTCCTCGTCGGAGATGCCTACGCCGCTGTCGCTCACTGTGAAGCTGACCTTGCGAGTGCCCACCTTGTGTCCGGCTCCTTCGTCCGCCACGGTCACGGTAACCGTGCCAACGTCGGTGTACTTCACGGCGTTTCCGATGAGGTTGATGAGGACCTGACGCAGGCGCAGGGGATCGACGCGCACCCATCGCGGGGTGTCCTTGAAAACCTTTTCCACCTGTACGCCTTTCTGTTGCGCCGTCACCGCATGCATCTCCACCAGCTCCGAAACCATCCGGCGCAGGTCGGCGGGGACCGGTGCGAGGTCCAGCCTGCCTTCCTCGATGCGCGAAATGTCCAGCACGTCGTTGATGATTTCCATCATGTTGTCGGTGGCAGTAAGAATCATGCGCACGTTTTCCCGCTGGGATTCGTTCAGCGTCGTGTCGCGGTCCAGAAGCTGGGCCATCCCCGAGATGGCGTTCATGGGCGTGCGAATCTCGTGGCTGACGTTGGCGAGGAATCGGCTCTTGGCCTTGCTGGCGATGCCGGCCTGTTTTGCAGCCTCCTCGCGTTGCCGCAGCAGCGTGCGGAAAAAAATGACGGAAACGACAAAGGCTATGGAAAAGAGTCCTGCCAGTGCGAGCGCTTCGTCGAGGATGTTGCCGTACAGCGAGCTGCGGTTCATGGAAAACGCCAGCCCGAAAGTGTCGCTGGCGGTGCGGATCGGATAAAACGAGGTGAGGAAAGTGCTGTCGTCGCCGTCCACCGCGTGCTGCCTGCGCCCTTCATAGCCCATGCATATTTCCGAGGCGATGTCGGCGGCAACGGCCTCGGGAATGAGACCGCTGAAGGTCCTTCCCGACTCTTGATCGCTGGAATAGATGATGCTGCCGGAGCAGTCCGTGACCCAGAGTCTGCTGTTCGGTGTCAGATAGATGTGTCCGAGTTCGGACCGGAACATGTCCGGAAGGCTTGTGGTGACGATGACGCGGTAGTCCACCCGGCCTTTTTCGTTCATGACGGGAATGACGTGGCTGGCCTCTTCGCCCTGCCTGAAGGTCTTGAACGTCTTGTTGCGGTAGAGCAGCGGGCCGTACTCCTGGTCGCGGGAGATGAGATAATAATTGTCCTGCGTCCTGAGGATGCTGGCCCAGCGGCCATTGGTGTCCTGAACCGTTATCCGGCGAATCTGGTTCTGATGGCGCGCGTAGAATCGCTTGAGCCGGGCCGTCGCCTGATCCATGCTGTCTTCGCTGTCGATGAAGCCCTCGAAGAATCCCAGCGCGGTGAAGCTCTTGAGGTCTTCCACAAAATGTCGCTGGCGCAGTTCCAGATGGCGGCCGGTGTGCCGCGCATTCTCCAGAAGATTTTTTTCCTGCATCTCCAGCGTATCGGAGACCACGAAAATGGTTACGCCCACCGCACCGGCATAAAGCAGAATGATTACGGCAAAAAAACTCGCGAGAAGAAAGCGGGAGCCATAGGTGCGCGGGGTCACGAAACCTCCCTGCCGTCAGGCTGGATCACTCGTATCAGCGTCCAGTCAAGCCCTTCGATCTGTTCTGACAGGAAAATCGTCTTGCGCCCCTTGGTGCGGGTGGATTCCATTCGGGAAGTGCCCTCAAGGAGCGGGAGCGTCGCGGAGCGGATGTTTCTGCACCGGCTCTTGCGCAGGTTGTAGTCCTCGGTGCGGAACGTGTCCTGCCGTACTGAATCGAAATATTTGAAGTCCTGCAGCGGCGGCAGGCAGAGCAGGGAGAGCAGTCCCTCACGTCCGGCAATGACAACCCCATTGTGGTCCACGAGAATCGTGTCGAGATCCGCTCCGGTAAGGAAGCGCTCCGCAAGCGTCCTGATGGTCACGTCGAGACCGACGACGCCAAGCAGGGTGTCGTTTTCATAGACGGGAGCGATGGCGGAAATCATCCAGCCGCGTCCCGCAGGATCGACATAGGGCTTGGGAACCCAGACGGCATTGCGCTCCGGATTGTGCTGCCTGTCGGCGAAGTAATAGAAATTGAATGTGGTGATGTCCACGCCAGCGGGGAACAGGGCGAGACTGTCGAATGGCGGGTAGATGCGATTGAGCGAATCGGCGCTGTTGAAGTAGGCCTGAACCACGGCCCGATGGCTGCGACAGGCCTCCTGAAGCGCGGCTTCCGCCCCTTCGCTCCAGAAAACGGCGTTCTTCACTCTGTCGTTCAGGGACGCATGGCCCGAAACCCAGAGTGAAGAGTTGCCGTTCTTGACGTGCTTGTAAAAGACACCGCTTTCGTCCAGACGGTATCTGGATACGGTCTCGGCATCGGGCGGTCCTTGCCAATTCTTCTTGGCTTGCAGAACAGCCTCGGCGAGTTGGCTGGCCTCGCGCCGTATGGCGTCGAGGTTGGTTTCAATGCGATCGGCGGTATGGCCGAGTTGCCTGCGCTCCGCAGTGAACGTCCGCTCTTCCTGCTGTTCGCCGGTACATGCGAACAGAAGCAGGGACGTCAGAATCGTGATGAGCGCGGTCCGCATGGACGAAACCGGAACGCTGGGCATGGTTCTCCCGCTGCTTTTTCGGGTACTGGATCGCACCCTGCGGGAAATCTAGCCCGCTTCCGCGGTTTCGTAAACATCCCCTGCGTAATTATAGGAAGATTCATCGCGCGAAGCGGGTTCCAGTGCGAATCCCATTTCTGCGGCCATGAACCGGAGCGGGCGTGTGTCCTTGGTGACACGGACGATGTCGAGCAAGGTCTCCGCTCCAAGCTTCGCGCTGGAGTCGAACGGATTGATTTCCCTCATGAGAGTGGAGTAGGGCTTTCCGATTCTTTCGGCGACGTCTTTCGCCTGAATACCGCTGTCGAGAATGCAGTCCTGAACAACCTTGGTGACGCTCTTGCTAAGCATGGTTCCTCCATTGCTTTTTTGCCTGCTTCAGGCAGGCGGTGATTGGTAAAAGCAATGTGTGTGCCAAGGCTGTCAACAGACGATGAATCCGCTGGTATGCCATTGATTATAACAGCTTAAAAAAAGTCTATAGACCTCAATGAAAAAAGCGGATGTGGAGAGGGTGTTGCATTGGGTGTTGCAAGTGTCGCAAAGTGTAGCATGGTGTTGCAAGTGTTGCGACATGCGACAATAAAAAACGGGGCGACTCTGTTGGGAGTCGCCCCGTTCCCGGGAGGGTGGCCCGGTTGATGGCCAAATCAGACAGGGGGGTCGGTACAGAATTGGGTTGCGGTCCGGTTCTGTCGCCGTTCGGAGGTGTCCGATGATGGCTAATTCGCTTGGGTGTTCGATGCGAGACTGCGGGACCCGCATCGAGCCGCTCCTAAATTTGAAGCCCCAGGCAATTCGGTTGACGTAGTGTCCGAAAAATCTTTTTCACCCTTATCCGCAATCTGCGGACTGCGGTTTGAGACTGCGCAGTGTGAACTTCGTCGTCTCGTCGTATATATTGTCGGTGCCGTAAGGGGTGAGGAGCTTGGTCCTTACGGCACCGACAATATTGCCGTAGATGATCAGGGAAGCTTCTTCGACCGGCATCTCCCTGATGCTACCATCTGTGATTCCCATCGACACGCACTCCCGTATGGTGTCGATAATGACCTGAAACTTTTCAGCAACCCTGCTTGCATCCACCCCCGGCTCGATGTGGGAGAAGGGCGAGCAGCGCAACAGAACCGGGAACGTCATTCTGTGTGCGTTCGTGAAGTCGAAATACGCGGTCATGTAGTTATGAATCGCGTCCAGTCCGTTCTTCGCGTTTCCGGTCGCTTCGCGCAGGTGCTCGATCACACTGTCGACCATGGCCGAGCCTGCGGCGATGAACAGGTCTTGCTTATTCCCGTAATAGTGGGAAACCAACCCGAACGAGACGTTTGCACGTGTGGAGACGTCCTTCATCGTCGTTCTGGAGTACCCATTCTGCCCGAAGGCTTCCTGGGCAGCCGTGAGGATGGATTCCTTCTTTGTCATAGTACGAGCCTTTGTGTCCGGACGGTTTTTTGATTGATTCGTCAATCAACCTGGAGTCAGTGATATATTGATCGATCAATCAATGTCAATAGGGGGAGGGCAACTTTTTTAAAAAACCTAGAGAGCACGGGGGCTCTCAGGGGTTGTGAAGAATATAACAATATGAAAATGCTGAATTTTGCCCTCGTCTCCACTGCCGATTTTTCTCGCCCCGCTCGTGGAGAGCGGGGCGAATACATCATGTCGCGGGCTGTGCTTCGGCCTTGGTGCCGAGACTGCGCAGTGCAGCAACTCCGGCGTAAACCACGGGCGTATCAAGGGCTGCTATGAGCATCTTGGCCGCCCATTGGCCAAGGATTATCTCGCCCACGGGCAGCACCCCCCAAAAAGCGACCGTTACGAAAATGGTCGAATCCAGAAGCTGTGAAACCATTGTGGAGAGATTGTTGCGAAGCCAGAGGTGACGTCCGTTCGTCAGCCGCCTGAGCACGTGGAACAGCCAGACGTCGTTGCGTTGGCTGACAAAGTAGGCGCAAAGCGATGCTGCCACGATCCGGGGCGTGCTGCCGATGACGGACGCGAAGGCCTCCTGTCCGGTCCAGAAGGCCGCGCCCTGCCATTCGACGGCGAGATACGCCAGAATTGTGGCGACCACCATGGCCGCCAGTCCCGCGTGCACCACTTCGGAGGCGCTTTCGCGTCCCCATACCTCGCCTATGATGTCCGAGGCCGCGAAGGTGACGGAATAAGCCAGCACTCCTGCAGGGACGGCGAGTCCGAAAATGGTGACGATTTTGCTCGATATGAAGGCCGCAGCCACGAGCGAGCCAATGAACAGGCTCACGAGCAGGGTAAAGCCCCTGCGGGAAACAGGTTCCATGACGACTCCTTGATGGATGAACATTCCGTGAAGGATGGAGCGGGGTGCTCCGGCCCGCTTGGGGGAAGACAGTCCCCGGCGGTACATTAACCTGTACGAAGACTTGCCAGTACGCCCCCGAAAAGTCAAAAAGGACCCTTCAAATTCACTTCAAAGGAGTTTTTCATGACCACCAAGAGCAAGGATCAGACTGTTCATCTGAAAACCTTGGGCCAGGGCGGAGAGACAGGGTACAGACTTGAGGGGCCTTCGGCGGATATCCTCGAAGCCTTCCCCAACAATCATCCCGACCGTCCATATATGGTCTCCATCGAGTTCCCGGAATACACGTCGCTATGTCCGGTGACCGGCCAGCCGGACTTTGCCACCATCATAGTGGAATACGTTCCGGATCAGCGCATAGTGGAGTCCAAGAGCTTCAAACTCTATATGTTCGCCTTCCGCAATCACCAGTCATTCATGGAGACCATCACCAATACCATGCTGGACGATTTCTTCAGTGTCCTGCAACCGCACTGGTGCCGTGTGAAGGGGCTCTTCGCTCCGCGCGGGGGGACTCGCCTTCACGTATTTGCCGAACGCTTCAAGGAAGACTCCGAGATGATCGCAGAGGTGCGGGACTACGTTGAAAGTTGGAAAAGAGAGAGCGGGCGGCATGAAGGTTGATCGCCGTCGCTTGAAGACTGATGTAAAAAAGGCCGCCCCGAATTCGGGGCGGCCTTTTTTACGTGCGTATGAACTCCCGGCCTAGTTGCCGAGCTTTCCGCTGATATTGTTCTTTATCCAGTGGCCGTCGAACCATTCAAGCGGCTGAACGGGCGTTCCGGAAACATAGACACCGAAGTGCAGATGATCGCCTCCAGCCAGTCCGGTGGCACCGGTGCGACCGATGATGTCGCCCTTGCTCACGGCCTGTCCCGGCTGCACGTCGATCTGGCTCATGTGCGAATAGAGCGTCTGCAGGCCGAGGCCGTGGTCGATGATGACACAGTTGCCGTAGATGCCGAAGAAGTCCGCGAAGACGATCCTGCCGGTGTTGGCGGCCGGGATCGGTGCGTGGCGGATGCTGGCGAGGTCGAGGCCGAGGTGGGTCTGGTTGTCCACTACCTTGCCCTTGTATATGTAGTCCCGGTAATCGGCGAAACGAGCCCGGTTGGCGGCATTGGGCAAGCGCTTGAATTCACCTTCCCAAAGCGGTTCCGATGCGGTGTCGCGACCGATTTCACGAATCTTTTCGGCGTTCTGCCTGCGCAGCTCGTTGTTGACCTTGACGTACTGTTCGAGCAGTCCGCCTTGCACGTCGCTGACAAAGTCGGTGAACTGCGGAAGCACGCGCTCCATGAATCCGTCGGACAGGCCGATGCGGTCTTTGCGGAAATTGCGGGCGTTCGCATAGTAGTTGAAGGAACGTCCTGCGGTGTTCCCGGCCTTGTCCTCGGCGGTGATGATCGGGGAGAAGTCGGAGGGCGAAGTATCCCACGGCAGGGTGAACATGCAGAAGTAGCTGCGATCCTGCGTTCCTTCGCGCTCATAGGCCGGGAAGAAGCGCTCGCCCACCTTGATGCCGACTTTCCGGGCCGGTTCGGACAGGGCGAATTCCACGACGCCCGCGCCACCCTGATTCAGGTTGGTGGTGTGGGTTTTCACATAGATGCGCGGAGCGGTGTCATCAAGGTTGAAATCCCTGGAGGCCGAGGACATGCCTGCTTCTCCAAAAGGATAGAGAGAGCCGTCGCGCGCCGTGACGCGGAGCGTGAATTCGCCTTCCTTGATGCGCTCCTTGTCGAAGATGACGGTCTGGGTGAAGCTACCCGTCCCCTGCGGCAGTTCCTTGCGGAAAAGGGCGTACTCCTTGCCGTCCTGGACGGCTTTGGCTTCGACCCATTTCAGGCCGCTGCCCGGATCGGACGCCTTGATGGTTACTTTGGCCTCCCGGTTTATGTCGGCGGCTTCCGGACCGATGCTCAGCGCGGGCGGCTGGGTGTCTCGAAAAACGAACCAGCTGCCTGCGGCCAGCACGGCCACGGCAAGCAATGTAAAAAGGTAGCCCGTGATGTTGGATTTCTTATCATGGCTCATGGTTGTATGGTCTCCCGGTGTTTTCCGTTGCGTAATAATCTAGAATATGTCTACACATGGCGGGCCGGGAAGACAAGCGGACTTTGACGGAACCCGCACCCGAGGGGGATGCGGGCTGCACGTCAGCGGTCCAGAGCGTCCATGAGGTCTATGGCGAGTTTGAGAAAGTCCGCTTCGGTCAGGATGCCCTGAAGCTTGCCTTCCTCAAGAACCGGCAGGCAACCGTATTTATGGTTCAAAAGTGTTTCGGCGGCCTCCTTGAGCGGCGTATCCGGCGTGCAGGTGTGCACGTCCACACGCATGATCTCCCGGATGGGGATGCCGGAGTCGATCTCGCGCTGTGTGTCTTCATCAAGGTCCGCCAGCTTGGATATGGTGGCCGAGAGAATGTCGCGATGGGTGATCAGCCCGACAAAGCGGCCTTCGGCATCGACAATGGGGATGTGGCGTATCCGCTGGAGGTTCATCAGGGATTTTGCATGGTGCAGCGTGTCCGTCTCGTAGAGCGAAAAGACGGGGCTCGACATCCAGTTGCAGATCGTGAACATGGCTACCTCCGTGGGTTTGTCTCAGTTGAGAGCATTCCGTAACGCCATGGGGCTGTCAAGGATAACCGTCCCGAGGAAACGCGTGAAATGTTGACTTGATGCCAAAATGGGGTAAGCATCCGCAGCACGATACGGCCTCAAGGCCTCAGGAGGGGGAAATGATTGATCCGCGCAGGTCGCGCGAGCGTATGGTGAAAGACCAGATAGAGGCACGCGGGGTGAGCGATCCTGCCGTGCTCGAAGCCATGCGTGCAGTGCCGCGGCACAAGTTCGTGGAATCAGCTCTGGCGGCCAAGGCGTATTCCGATTCACCCATGCCCATCGGTGAGGGGCAGACAATCTCGCAGCCCTACATCGTGGCCCTCATGAGCGAGGTCCTCCAGGTGCGTCCGGGCATGAAAGTGCTGGAAATCGGCACCGGCTCGGGGTATCAGGCCGCAATACTTGCGCATATGGGTGCAGAAGTGCATACGGTAGAGCGTATCAGGAAGCTGTTTTTCACCGCGCGTAAACGCTTTGCGGACATGCGGCTTTTTTCCATACGGCCCAAGCTGGACGACGGCACCCTCGGCTGGCCCGAAGAGGCGCCTTACGATCGCATCATCGTCACGGCCGGCGGGCCGCAGGTGCCGCAGCCGCTGTTGGACCAGCTTGCCGATCCCGGACGGTTGGTGATCCCGGTCGGCGACTCCCGGCGCAGACAGCGGCTGGTACTCGTCACCAAGCAGGACGGCAAGGTCGAGGAGCAGGACCTCGGCGATGTGGCCTTCGTGGACCTGGTCGGTTCACATGGCTGGTAGACCCAAACAACCGAAAGGGCTCGTGAACGAACAATCCCCCCTGAAAACCGCCTTCATGGCTTCCCCCGGTCCGCGTTCGTTTCCGGCTGCGATGCTGCTCGCCCTCAAGGGGCTGTGCATGGGCGCGGCTGATATCATTCCCGGCGTTTCCGGCGGCACCATCGCTTTCATAACCGGCATCTACGATGATCTCGTGGAGGCCATCCGGTCCTTTGATCTCGAATTTCTCAAAAAGTTGCTGCGGCTCGACTTCGCCGGAGCGCTTGCCGGTGTCCACCTGCGATTCCTCCTGAGCCTGCTTCTGGGCATCGGGGTTGCCGTGGTCGGCATGGCGCGGGTCATCCATCATCTGCTCGTCAATCATCCGGTGCACGTCTGGGCGCTTTTTTTCGGCCTCATCGCCGCCTCCGTGGTTGTGGTGGGGCGCCGCGCGGGAGGCTTTAACGCAGCCAACGCGATCTGCCTGACAGTCGGAGCGGTCTTCAGTTTCTGGCTGGTGGGGATGATCCCCGTCACCACGCCGGAGACGCCGTGGTTCATATTCCTTTGCGGTTCCCTCGCCATATGTGCCATGATTCTTCCGGGCATCAGCGGGGCGTTCATTCTGCTGCTGCTCGGGAAGTATGCCTATGTCACCGGAGCGCTTCGCAATCCGTTCGATCCGGGCAGTCTGGCGACCATCGGCATATTCGCTGTTGGAGCGGCCTGCGGCATTGTTGTGTTTTCGCGCATCCTGCACTATCTTCTGGGTAGGTGGCACGCTGCGACGGTCAGCGTGCTGACCGGGTTCATGATAGGTGCGCTGCGCAAGGTCTGGCCGTGGAAGGAAGTGCTTGAGAGCACCGTTATTCGCGGCAAGGTCCATGTGCTGAGCGAACAGAATATTCTGCCCCCGGCGGTGGACGGCCCCTTCTGGCTGGCCGTATTGCTCGCTTTGGCCGGGGCGGTCGTCGTGTTTATGCTCGACAGGCTTTCCGACAGGGAATGCCGCGAGGAACGGGCGGCAGGTTGAAATGTCCGACAAGCAAAAGGTGAGATACAGTGAGTGAGAACTGCAAATCCTGCTCAGGTGGCGACGCCAACGCCAAGCACGAGATTCAGAACCAGCTTATCCGCTCGACCCTGAAGAACATCAGGCACAAGCTGTTCGTCATGAGCGGCAAGGGTGGTGTGGGCAAAAGTTCTGTGACGGTGAATATCGCCGCCGCACTCGCGGCCAAGGGGTACAAGGTCGGCATTTTGGACGTGGATGTCCATGGTCCCAGCGTTCCGACCCTGCTTGGCATTTCCGGTACCCTCGACATTGAGCGCGGGTCGCTCGTGATGCCCAAGAAATACAATGACAATCTCTCCGTGGTTTCCATGGAGTCTCTGCTGGAGGACCCGGATCAGGCCGTCCTCTGGCGCGGACCCATGAAGACCTCGGCCATTCGCCAGTTCATCTCCGACGTGCAGTGGGGCGAGCTGGACTTTCTCGTCATCGACTCGCCTCCGGGCACCGGCGATGAGCCCATGACTGTCATGAAGACCGTCCCCGAAGCGCTTTCCATCGTGGTCACCACGCCGCAGGAAGTTTCGCTTTCGGACGTGCGTAAATCCATCAATTTCCTTCAGTACGCCAAGGCCAGCATCCTTGGTGTGGTGGAGAACATGAGCGGCATGGTCTGCCCGCACTGTCATCAGAGCATCGACCTGTTCAAGAAGGGCGGCGGTCGCGAACTGGCGGAACGGTACGGACTGGACTTTCTCGGCGGCATTCCGCTCGACCCGGCCACCGTGGTCGCGGGCGACCGGGGCGTGCCGGTGGTCCTGCTTGAAGAGGAGTCCTTCGCCAAGAAGGCGTTTCTCGAATTGGCCGACAACGTGGCGCAGGCCGCGGAAAACAGTCTGGAGGCAGCCGCCTCCACTCCCGATTAGGCGGATAAAATGGCCAACAAGGTACTCAACCTGCCCAACTGCCTCTCGCTGACGCGCATCGTGGCCGCACCGGTCATCGTGGGTCTTCTGTATCTGGAACTGTGGACCGGCGCCAGATTTTGGGCCTACGCTTCCTGCGTGCTCTTCATGATCGCTTCGGCGACGGACCTGTTCGACGGCATGATAGCCCGTCAGCAGAATACCATCACCAACCTCGGCAAGTTTCTTGATCCGCTGGCGGACAAGCTGCTGATCTGTTCCATCCTGATCATGCTGGTGCGTCTCGGACCCGAGTGGCGGGTCCCGGCCTGGGCCGTGATCATCATCGTGGGCCGCGAGGTGGCCGTTACCGGCATGCGCGCGGTGGCATCGGACATGGGCAAGGTCATCGCCGCGGACAAGTTCGGCAAGCTCAAGACCGTATTGCAGATAGCTGCCATGGTGCCGCTGCTCTGGCACTACCCATTCATGGGGTACGACGTGCGCATCCCCGGACAGATCCTGTTCTGGGCCGCCGTGGCGCTCACGGTTATTTCCGGAGCGAACTATCTGTACAGTTTTTACAAAACATGGTTAGTATCTGAGGAGAACTGATCGCAATCGAGGCGGAAATGGCCGGAAACGACCTGACCAACCATCTTGTTCGCATCACCAACTGCCTCCGCACCATTCTGGAGCTGGAGCCGCAGTTGGAGCAGCTTGAGCTGGGCGACGCCCTGGTTGAGGAATTCGAGGTGCTGAAATCCTTCCTCGGCAAGATTGACGTGGAAGGGGTCGGGGAGGAAGACGTCCGGCGCATTGAGAAGGCTACCGAGAACTTTCTCAAGGAGCTTGAGGGAGCCGTGGCCGAAACCGCCCCGAAGGACGACTCTAGGCTGCAATGATGCGAAATGTCGCCCGGAATCTGGTTCTGGCGGTGCTTGTCGCCGTCAACCTGCTGCTTCTGTTCAGACTCCTGTGGAGTGATCAGAGCATTTTCGCGTATGCGGATCTCAAGGGTCGGCACGAGGAATTGACCCGACGGCTGGAGCAGGCTGAGGAGCGCAATATCGAGCTGACCCGGGAGATCAAACGCCTCAAGGATGACGAGAAATATCAGGAAAAGATAGTCAGGGAACGGCTGAACTTCGTGCGAGAGGGCGAAATACTGTACGTGTTCCCCGAAAAGGGGAATAAAGGCCCAGAGGCGAACGATGAAAGCGAAAATTGAATGGTATCAGGAAGTCCTTTCCCTGGAACCCGGTTCCAAGGTCTTCTTTCCGCTGGCAAAGCTCTTCGTCGAGCTTGGCAATCTTGATGACGCGGCAGTGACGCTGCGGAAAGGGCTGGACAGGCATCCGGACTTTTTCGAGGCGCGCCTGCTGCTGATCCATGTGCTTACCGAGCTCGGACGCGAGGAGGAGGTGCACTCGCATCTTGACCGCGCCGTGTCCCCGCTGCGGGAAAACCAGTCTTTCTGGCGCAACTGGGCCAGGAGCCTCACGAAGGAAAACCGCGATCTGGCGGTTTTTCTGATGTTGGTCTCCGCCAACCTCTCCGGAGAAAAAATCAACTGGACCGACGTGGTTTTCGAGGGTATCGGCTCTCTTTCGCGCCGGTTGGTCGGGGAACCGCTTCCCGCGCCCTCTGCGGAGGCCGCTTCCGAACCCGTCATGCCGAGTATGCCTGAGGTCGAGGAGATCGACGGGCACATTGACGAAGAGGACGTGGTCCGCCCCGACAGTGGAAGCCTGCGCACAAGGACCATGGCGGAGCTGCTGGCGTCGCAGGGCGACAATCGCGGCGCGCTGGAGATTTACAAGTATCTGCTCTCGTCCGCGCCGGCCGAATCGCGCCCGGCCATCGAGGAACGAATTGCCGAACTGCAGACGCAGGTCGGCGGACAAACGAACCAAGCAGGGGAAGACCCGTTCAGCACGCACTCCAAGAGTCGCCTTCTGAGCACGCTTGAGCTGCTCGCCGCGCGTTTCGAGGCGCGTGCCGCCGAGCGGGGGCGCCCCCGGGAATGAATATGAAACGACTGATAGCTTTCATGCTGGTTGCCGCCGTGCTGGCGACCTCCGGCTGCAAAGCCTGGTACGACACCAAGAAGTACATGAAGGGCTCTTTCGAAGAGGCCAAGGGCTGGGTTGACGTCAAGCCGGAGATCGAGACCGACGCTTACGAGTTCGAAAACCCGAACCAGGAAAAGCTCGCCAAACTCTTCACGCCGGTGGACGGTCCGCTGGCGTCCATGACCCGGTTCCTTGAGGACAAGGACACCATGCCGGATCAGGAATGGCAGGACCTCATGTTCGTGCGTTTTCCGTGGGTCAACCGCCTCATCGTCACTGACGTGGACGGGAAGATCATTGAGCAGCGTCCGGAAATCCCCTTCAAGCGCTTCAGTGAGCCGCTGGTGTTCGAAGCCGAGTGGCGGCAGACTTTCATCAAGACCGTTGCCGATTATCCGGACCTCGGTCCCGAGCTGTACATCGGCACGCCCTACTTTGAGGACGTGAGCTTCAAGGGGCTGATCATCGCCGGATTCGACCCGCGCAGCCTGATTCGCCTGAGTCCGGAACCTTCCGAGCTGCTGGTCATCCATCCCGAAGGCGGGGTCTGGGCGGTCAACTCGGAAGACGTGGACAAGAAAGGCCTGCTGGAAGTCCCGTGGGACGAGATTCTTGAGGAGAATGTCCAGGGACAGGTCAAGGTGGGCGACACATATTATACTTGGCTTGCCCGGTATCTCGGGCAGGATTGCTATATCTACGCCACGGAGAGCGTCGATCCCGAAGCGGACGGCGAAATCTGGTGGTTCTAAAGACGACGAAGGAGTCAGCGTGCCTCAGCAGGTAACCGTCACCGAACATCTTCTTCTGCACCAGAAACGCATCCCCGGTGCCACAGGACAGTTCACCCGACTTTTCAACGAGATCGTGCTCTCGGCCAAGATCATCAACCGGGAGGTGAACAAGGCCGGGCTCGTGGACGTGCTCGGCTTCACCGGAAAGACAAACGTTCAGGGCGAGGAAGTCAAGAAGCTGGATGAATACGCAAACCGTATCCTTATCCATCGCCTGGCCCGGTCCGGCGTGCTCTGCGCCATGGCCTCGGAAGAAAATGCGGACATCATCGAAGTTCCGCACGGGTTGCCCCTTGGCGACTACGTATGCATCTTCGATCCCCTCGACGGTTCCTCCAATATCGACGTGAACGTCAACATCGGAACCATCTTCTCCATCTTCAAGCGCGTCAGCCCTGAGGACAGCCATCTGCTCTCCACGGACGTGCTGCAGGCCGGACTGCATCAGGTGGCCGCCGGATACGTGCTGTACGGCACGTCCACCATGCTCGTCTTCACTACGGGCGACGGGGTTCACGGATTCACGCTCGACCCCGGCGTCGGGGAGTTCCTGCTGTCGCATCCAAACATCCGCATCCCTGAACAGGGGCGCGTGTATTCGGTCAACGAGGGGTACTCCAGCTACTGGGACGAACCGACCAAGGAAATTCTCGAATACTTCAAGTCCACTGACAACAACCGGCGCAAGCCCTACAGCGGGCGTTACATCGGCTCGCTCGTGGCGGATTTCCACCGCAACCTGATCTACGGCGGAATCTTCATGTATCCTGCGGACAACCGGGACCCCAAGAAGCCCGAAGGCAAACTGCGCCTGACCTGTGAGGCCAACCCCATGGCCTTTATCGTGGAACAGGCCGGCGGTATGGCCGTGGACGGGCGCAACCGCATCCTCGAACTGGAAGTGGAGAATCTGCACCAGCGTACGCCGTTGTTCATAGGCTCCCGCGAGGATGTGCTGAAGGTGCGTGAGATTTACCGCGAGCATGATGCCAAGGGTTAGCTGATGCTCACGCTCGGGATCGAGACCTCCTGCGACGAAACCGCCGTTGCGCTCGTCGAGGACGGTCGGCTTGTGGCGCAGGAACTGGCCTCGCAGGTGGACGTCCATGCCGTGTTCGGCGGCGTGGTTCCAGAGATCGCCTCGCGTGAGCATCTGCGCGTGCTCCCGGTGCTGTTCCGCACGCTCATGGAGCGTACCGGAAAGAGGCCGGATGAGCTGGACACCATCGCGGTGGCGCGAGGACCGGGACTGCTCGGGGCGCTTCTGGTAGGTGTCAGCTTTGCCAAGACCCTTTCGCTTTCCACCGGCGCGCGGCTCACGGGCGTCAACCACCTCTGGGCGCACCTGCTTGCACCGTCGCTTGAGCGCGAACTCGTCTTTCCGGCAGTTGGCCTGCTGGTTTCCGGCGGTCATACGCATACATATCGCGTGGATTCGCCCGTGGAGTTCGAACTGCTCGGCAGAACCCTTGATGACGCGGCGGGGGAGGCCTTCGACAAGGTAGCAAAACTTCTGAATTTTCCCTATCCCGGCGGCAAAAAGCTGGATGATCTTGGCAAGGAGGCTGAACCGGACACCGCTCTTTTCCCGAAAGCCTATGTGGACAACAACAGTCTGGACTTCAGTTTCAGCGGTTTGAAAACAGCGGTGGCGAACTATGTCGGCAAACACCCTGAACTGGTGCTGGAGCGAATGGAGACCTCGGCGTTGGACAAGCTGGATGCCGGGCATCGCGAAACGCTTGCCGGCGTGTGCGCGTCCTTCAACTGGAGCGTGGCCGAGACGCTTCGTATCAAGGTGGAGCGAGCTCTGGACCAGGTGTCCGACGCAAAAGCCCTGGTGGTGGCGGGCGGCGTGGCCGCGAACTCAATGATCCGCGGGTTCATGTCGGAGCTGGCACGGGAGAGGGGAGTGGAGCTGGTGCTGCCGGGCTTTTCCCTGTGTACCGACAACGCCGCCATGATCGCAGCGGCCGGGGACATGCTCTCACGGCGCGGCATGTATCACGATCTTTCCCTCGAAGCCGTGCCGCGCGGGCGTACCGTGCCGCACGACTGGATTGTAAAATAGTCCGAAGAGGCGGGTGTTTCCCCGTTCCTGCTTGACAGGGCGCATAGGGGACACTATTTCTATTGACTCGGTTCACCTGCTCTTTTGCAGGAACAAAAAGACAGTACACCGGCGCCGCCGGACAAAATGAAAGGAGCTATTTCATGGCTGAACAACTCACCGACGCCAACTTCGAACAGGAAGTACTCAAGAGCGACGTTCCCGTGCTGATCGATTTCTGGGCTCCCTGGTGCGGTCCGTGCCGCGCAATGGGTCCGGTCATCGACGAACTGGCCACCGAATACGAAGGTCAGGTCAAAGTGCTCAAGATGAACGTGGACGAAAACTCCGGAACCCCGGGCAAGTACGGCATTCGCGCCATCCCCACCCTGATTCTGTTCAAGGACGGAGAAGTGGTGGACCAGAGCACCGGCGCTGTCTCCAAGAGCAGCATCAAGGAAATGATCACTAAAAAGGCCCTGTAATTCCATGCGTGAATACGACGCCGTTGTCATAGGGGGCGGGCCGGCAGGCATGACGGCAGCCCTTTATCTTTTGCGCGCGGGCGTGAAAACCGCGATGGTCGAGAAGCTCTCCCCCGGTGGGCAGGTGCTCATGACCGAGAAGATCGAGAACTACCCCGGGTTCCCAGACGGGCTCGAAGGGTGGCAGCTGGCGGATTATTTCTCCAAGCAGCTTGATCTGTATCCTCATGACATGCTCAACGACGAGGTGCGGTCCATCAAGGTCGGCAAGCCGTTCCACGAGATGACTGTGGGCGACGAGGTTGTGCGTACCAAGTCCATCATCCTCGCCACCGGAGCCCGTTACCGTAAGCTGGGTATCCCCGGCGAACAGGAAATGATCGGCCGGGGCGTATCCTACTGCGCCCTGTGCGACGGCAACTTCTATCGCGACCGTACCGTGGCCGTCATCGGCGGCGGCAACTCCGCACTTGAGGAGTCCCTGTATCTCGCCCGTCTGGTGCGCAAGCTCTATCTGATTCACCGCCGCGAGGATTTCCGCGCCGCGGTCTGTTATCAGGACAAATGCTTCACCAACGAGAAGATCGAGGTGGTGCGCAGCACCGTCGTGGACGAGATCGTCGGCGATACCGAGGTCAAGGGCGTGGCCATGCGCAACGTCCAGACCGGGGAAACCTCCACGCTCGAAGTGGACGGCGTGTTCATCTTCGTGGGATTCGAGCCCATCATGGACTTCGTCCCGGAAGAGGTCGAGCGCGACCAGAACGGCATTCTCACCGATAACGAAATGCTCACCAACATTCCGGGCATCTTCGCCGCGGGAGACATTCGTTCCAAACTCTGCCGACAGGTAGCCACCGCAGTGGGCGACGGAGCCACCGCCGCCACTTCCGCGTTCAGCTATCTCGAGCAGCTTGAGGACTAGCGTATGCGCGCTGTCGCCGCCTTCAGGGCGTGCTGCATCATGCTTGTTCTGCTGGCGTCGGGGTGCAGTCTCATAGACTACTACTTCCTGCCGCCGCCCGAGGACACCGCCTTTGAACTGTATGAGGCGGGGCTCGATGCAATGCAGGAAGAGCATTATGAAGCCGCGCAGGACTACTTCGCCAAGCTGAAGGACAGGTTCCCCTTCAGCCCCTATGCCGTCAAAGGCGAACTGGGGCTGGCGGACGCCTTTTACATGGACGAAAAATACATCCAGGCCGTCGATAACTACAAGGAATTCGAGGCTATGCATCCCGGAAGCGAACAGATGCCCTATGTTCTGTTCCAGATCGGCATGGCCAACCTCAACCAGTTCGAATCCATCGACCGCCGTCAGGATAACATCAAGGAAGGCCTGGAATACTTCTACAGGGTGGAACAGGCCTACCCCGAGACCGAATACGGCAAAAAAGCGCGGAAATACATCAAGCGCTGCCGCCGCATTCTCGCGGAGCACGAACTGTTCGTGGCCGACTTCTTCTTCACCCGCAGCGAATTTGGGCCGGCATGGCACCGATATCAGTATGTGGTGGAGAACTTCTCGGACATCCCGGACCTTCGTGACTACGCAGGCAAGCGGGCGAAGCAGGCCTATTTCGAATACCAGAAGACGTTGTCCGAAGAGGAACGGTTACAGATCCAGGACAGCTGGTTCCTCTGGCTTCGAGAATGGCTTTAACCCGGGCCCCACGGGCCGAAGGGAACGAACATGAATCATGGTTTTACGTTTCCCGAATGGCTGGCGGAGCGGGCACCCGAGGACGACCGTTTTGCCGATGCCTATGAAGCGACGCCTCCGCACAGGCGTGCGCTTCTCAAGACATGCATAGCCCGGGCCTGGGAATGGTGGGGACCCGAACCCCATCGTTCCCGGGCCTGTTCGCATGAGTACCGTGCCGGTTTCTCCGTGGAGACAGTAGAGGCTCCGGCGGATTACTGCGTGCTCGTGACGGACGATGCGGCTCCATCGCCCGCGCGTCTGCTCTCTGCACTCGTTCCGGCGCTGGCCTCTGGCGTTTCCGGCGTGCTGGCAGTGCACACCGGCAGCGGCTGGACGCAGAGCCAGCTTACCGCCCTCGAACTGGCCGGTCAGGAAGACGCGGCCGAGCTTTCGGAGGGCGAACTGCTTTCTCTTCTCAAGAATTTTTCCGATACAGGGGCGCGCGGCGTCGTCCTGTGTCTCGGCGACGCGATTACCGACTTTGGCGGACATCCGGGGCTGACCGTCTGGCGGGATCCCGGAACCCCCGCGTGCGTCGTCGGGGTCGGGCCGGACATGGGCGCACTCGACTTCATGCATCCCGAAGGCGTGGTCCGCGTGGACTCGCCCGAGGAACTGGAAGGCATGAAGGGCGCACCTCTCAAGGCGGTTTTCAGTGACCTGGTCTTCGAGGCCGATTTCCTCGCCGGGCCGGGCATGGAAGCCTGCTGGGTCCATACTACCATGTCTCGTGATCTCTTTCTGACGAACCGCACCCGCTGGACACTCGGAGGACTATCGTGAGCAAAGCGAAGGGACCGACTCGCAAGTTTCTGGAAAAGCTCCGCAACATCGGCGTCATTGCCCACATCGACGCCGGCAAGACTACGCTGACGGAGCGTATCCTCTACTATTCGGGCAAAATTCATCGCATCGGCGAGGTTCATGAAGGCACCGCCACCATGGACTACATGCCCGAAGAGCAGGAACGGGGCATCACCATCACCTCGGCCGTGACCACCTGCCTCTGGAAGGACAGCACGGTCAATATCATCGACACGCCGGGGCACGTGGACTTCACCATCGAGGTTGAACGTTCTCTGCGCGTCCTCGACGGCGCGGTGGGCGTTTTCTGTGCCGTGAGCGGCGTGGAGCCGCAGTCCGAAACGGTCTGGAGGCAGTCTGAGCGCTACCGCGTGCCCAAGATCGCCTTCGTGAACAAGATGGACCGGCTCGGCGCGGATTTCACCGCCGTTCTGGACTCCATGGTGAACAAACTCAAGGCCAATCCTGTTCCGGTGACCGTACCCGATGGCGAAGGGCAGGATTTTCGGGGTGTCTTCGACCTCATTGAACTCAAGCGGCTGGAATTTACCGGTGAGCAGGGTTCGGTGGTGGAGAAATACGACCTGACCGACGAAGAAGTCGGGCGATTTTCCGAATGGCGCGAGCGGCTTGTGGAGACCGCGTCCGAGGTGGACGAGGAACTGCTTGATCTGTACCTCGGCGGCGAGGAAGTCCCGGCCGACCGCATCCGCAAGGCTCTGCGGGAACTCACGCTCAGGCGGGAGATAGTGCCGGTTTTTGCCGGATCCGCGCTCAAGAATTGCGGCGTGCAGCCCGTTGTGGACGGGGTGGGCTACTATCTTCCCAGTCCGCTGGAAACGCCGCCGGCGCTGGCCACCGACGAGGAGACGCACAATACGGTTTCCTACGAATGCGACACCAAGGGGCCGCTTGCCGGACTCGTCTTCAAGGTCGCCATGGATTCCGGTCGCAAACTGGCCTTCATCCGCGTCTATTCCGGCAGCATCGACGCCGGAGATACGGTTTACAACGCCACGCAGGGCAAGCAGGAGCGGGTGGCTCGCCTGTTCCACCTGCACGCCGGGCGAAAGGAAAAGCTCGAAACCGCCTATGCCGGGGACATCGTCGCCGCAGCGGGAATGAAGTTCGCTCGCACCGGGGATACCCTCAGCCTTGAAGAATCCCCCGCATTGCTGGAACGCATCGACGAATACAAACCGGTCATCTCCGTGGCCATTGAGCCGCGCAACTCAGAAGAGGGCGACAAGCTGGAGGAAGTGCTCCAGAAGTTCCTGCTTGAAGATCCCACCCTCGTGGTTGAGGAGGAAGAGGAGACCGGGCAGGTCATCCTTTCCGGGATGGGCGAGTTGCATCTTGAAGTGGTGCTGGAGCGGTTGCGTCGCGAGTATTCCCTTGAGCCCCGTACCGGGAAACCGCAGGTGGTCTATCTCGAAACCCCCGGCGCCAAGGCCGAGGCCGAGGAGGAGTTCGACCGCGAGCTGGGCGAGGTCGTGCATTACGGTTGCGTCCGGCTTTCCGTGGAGCCGCTGGAACGCGGCAAAGGGCGCGAAGTCAGCTTTGAAGTGGACCCGGATCTCTGGTCGGACGCATGGCTCGCAGCCGTGTCAGAAGGCGTGGACGACGCGCTCCAGAGCGGCGTGGTCAAGGGCTATCCCGTACAGGATGTGCGTGTGCGGGTGCTGGGCCTGCGCAAGAAGGAAGGCGATTCTTCTCCCGCCGGGTACCGCATGGCGGCATCCATGGCGGTTCGCAGCGCGTTGCGCGACTCCGGGCCGAAGATGCTCGAACCCATCATGGGAGTTGAAATCTCCGTGCCTGAAGAGTTTGTTGGCGAAGTCATCAGCCTCATGGGCAGCAAGGGCGCCCGTGTCGGCAATATGGTGGACCGCGCGGGGCAGAAGCTGGTTACCGGCGACGCACCGCTGGCATCGCTTTTCGGTTTTTCGACGGATCTGCGCTCGGCCACGCAGGGCAGGGCAGGGTTCGTCATGAAATTCGACCGGTTCGACGTTTTGGATTAGACTATCAATGAGCAGACGCAGATATCTGGACGCAGGGCGCGTTAAGCGGCTCTGGATCGATTTGAAACGGCTTTCGCGCTACTGGTATCTGCGGGTTCTGCGCCAGAAGTCGTCGGCACGAAATCTGGCAATGGCCATGGCGATTGGCGTGTTTATCGGCGCGCTGCCCATTCTGCCGTTTCAGAGCGTCACGGTAATCGCGCTGGCCTTTGTCATGCGGGTCAACAAGCTCACCGCATGGCTTGCCACCTGCTATTCCAACATTTTCACCATGGTGCCGTTCTACTATTTCCTGTTCATGGTCGGCAAGACCGTGCTGCCCGTGGAAGGGATCGTGTTCGACCCGGGCAAGTTGGAAATGGAACAGCTCATCGAGACGGGCTGGGGCATGTTCAGCGTCATGCTGGCGGGCGGCCTGCTGGTGGGGATACCGGCTGCGCTGCTGGTCTATTTCGTCACCCTCTATGCAGTGAGGAAATATCGCAAGCAAAAGGCGCTGCGAATGCTCAGGAAGCGAACGCGTCAATAACTCCCGAATCACTACAGGCTCCCGGCAACCCGGGGGCCTTTTCTTTTGCGCAAACTTTGTGTGTCTAAGGGGTTATTTTCACCCTTTTTTCCCTTCTCGCGTTGCAATTCCACATGATTGAAAGTACAGAAATGAACAGTATCCCATGAACGTTCACGTTCTCTTGCGGCATTGTCGCAGTGCTCTTGCTACGGAGGAATAATAATGATTGCAGGTGGCTGGAAAGGTATGGCCGGAATACTTCTGCCGATGATGACTGTTTTGCTTTCTCTGGGGGCCGTGGGTGGGGCCGCGATGGATTCGAGCGCCCTGATTTACGGCTGCGCCGGAGCTGCCGCGCTGCTGGCCGCACTGACATTGTTTTTCACCCGTTCTACAGCTCCGAAGCTGACGGCCATGGCCGCCGATCTTTCCAAGGACGAGGATTTGAGCAAGCTGCAGGAAGCCGCCCGCGGGACCGAGCTTCAGGGGCTGATGGATGTTCTTGAGGACAAGCGCCTCGAAATGCTCGATGAGCATCATTTTTACTATAATGCTCTTCAGGTGATGGGCAATCCCGTTCTCGTCTGCGACCGCAAGGGACGCATCGTCATTGCCACCAAGTCAGTCTTCGAGCTGCTCGGAAAACCGCGTGAACAGGTGATCGGATTCACCGTGAGCAAGGCCTTCTACAACAGGGAAGGTCAGGCCGTAACCGACAAGGCTCTGGAGGCGGGCAAGGAGATAGAGACCGTTTCCGACATCACTTTCTGGAACGGCAACGTGCATCGGCTCAAGGTTTTTGTGGCTCCCATCTATGATGATCACGGGGCGATCAGAGGAGCGGTTACTTCGTTCGTTGATCTGCATGACGTCATGGAAGGGCAGAAGCGCCTTGAAGAACAGCAGGAACGCATTCTTGCCGTGGGCAGAGACATCAGCAACCTTGCCGAGCGGGTGGCGTCGGCCTCCGAAGAGCTTTCGGCCTCTGCCGACGAGCAGGCCCGCGGAGCCCAGAAGCAGAGCGGGCAGACGGACACCGTCGCAACCGCCATGGAAGAAATGACCGCCACGGTGCTGGAGGTCGCGCAGAACGCCTCGGCCACTTCCAAGGCTGCCGACGAAGCGCGTGTTTCCGCCGAGGAAGGGGTCTCCATGGTCACTCAGGCGGTGACGTCCATCAACAAGGTCTCGGAATCGTCCGGGAAGCTTTCTCAAGTGGTGGGGCAGCTCGATTCGCAGGCCGAGGAAATCGGCCGTATCATCGGCGTCATCAACGACATCGCGGACCAGACCAACCTGCTGGCCCTGAACGCCGCCATCGAAGCGGCCCGGGCGGGCGAGGCCGGGCGCGGCTTTGCGGTGGTCGCCGACGAAGTGCGCAAGCTGGCCGAGAAGACGATGACCGCCACCAAGGAAGTTGAAGAAGCCATCCACACCATTCAGGAGCGGTCCAATCACGCCATGACGAGCATGACCCAGACCGAAAAGGAAGTGCAGGAAAGCACCGACCTTTCGAACCGCGCAGGAGAATCCCTGCAGCAGATCATGGGCCGCATCGAGGACATGGTGAGCCGCGTTTCCCAGATCGCCACCGCTGCCGAGGAACAGTCCGCGGCAGCCGAAGAGATCGGCCAGAGCATTGAAGACATTGCGCTTGTCGCGCGGGAGGCAGACGAAGGAGCCGGACAGGCGGCGAGTGCCACAAGAGATCTGGCGGAGCTTGCGCAGGAACTACTCACGGTGTCCATGGACTTCAGCGGCGACAGCGACCAGTCCAAGCTGCGACAGTCCGACGGCGTCATGAAGGGGATCCTGCCCAAGATCACGCAGAATTTCGTCAAGGAAAAGTTCGGTCAGGCCGTGTACGACCATATGCAGCAGGAGCTGGGCAACCCCGTTTTCCTGCCCACGGGCAGCTATCCTGACACGGTCTTGAATCAGATGGCGGAAACCGTGGCCGCGAAGGTCGGCGGTACGCCCAGAGAATTTTTCCTCCAGCTGGGCCGTTTCACTGTCGGCCAGTTCTACAAGATGTACAAGCGTCACTTCAAGGACGAGTCACTCAAGGAATTCTTCCTGCGCATGAATGAGCTGCACGCCCAGCTCACCAAGGATGTGCCCGGCATCAAGCCGCCCAAGTTCACCTACGAGGACAAGGGCGACTCGCTGTTCATGAACTACCGCTCCGGTCGCGGCCTTTTCGATTACTTCGAGGGCATTCTGCAGGGAGCCGCAGACTTCAAGGGCGAAAAGATTTCCGTGAAGGTCACGCCGTTCGACAGTGAGACCGCACGTGCAGAAATCCGCTTCCTTGGTAAAAAATAACGCACTGGCACCGGCCAGATTCATGCGCTACGGTAGTTTGTCAGAATCAAAAGTCCCACGTTTCGTTTCAAGGAGCCTGTCCCGATGTCCGACGATCTGAACCGGCAGATATTCAAAGAGGAAGCCTATGACCTTCTGGGGGAACTGGAGGGCGCGCTGCTGGAACTTGAGGAAAGCCCGGAGGATATGGACCTCGTCAACCGGGTCTTCAGAACGTTGCATACCATCAAGGGCTCCGGCTCCATGTTCGGATTTGACGACATCGCCGAATTTACCCACGAAGTGGAAACGGTGCTGGATCTCGTGCGTTCCGAAGAACTGAACGTCAGTACAGACCTGATCAGCCTCGTGTTCCGTGCGCGGGACCAGATCCAGAAGATGCTCGACAATGCCGGCTCGGACGTGGAGATCGCCCCGGAGGAAATGGAGTCCATCCTCGCTGGTCTGAAACGACTGGTCGCCAACGAGCCGGTTGAGGATGCCGCCCCCGGAGAGCCTGCAGAAGCTGCTCCCGAAGAGCAGGCTGGCGAAGAAATCCCGGAACCCGAAGCGCAGACTGCGCCCAATTATTTCCTCCTGCGGATCGCCCCGCGTTCGGAAGGCGCTGCGGACAGGGAAACGTTGGAGCCGGTTCTCTCGGAATTGGAAAGGCTCGGTGAACTGTCCGTCCGCACCGGTCCCGGTGACGTCCCCGGCGTTCAGGGGTGGGAAATCCGGCTGGATACGCCCAAGGGCGAAGATGACATTCAGGACATTTTCCTTTTCACGGACGCCGACATCGACATAGACGTGACGCAGTACGCTGCGGAGGAAGAAATTCCTGCGGCGGCGACACCCGTCGCAGAACGGACGCCCGAGCCGGAAGAGAATGCCGAGACGACCGAAACCGTCGAAACACAGCCTGAGGCCGCAGCCGAAGAACCTGCCGGAGCAGACATCGTAGCGGAGGCCTCGGAGACGCCGGAAGCGCCGGAGAAGGTGGAAGATACGAAGCCTTCCGAGCCGACCGGGGGGACTCCCGAAACCTCGATCATGGATGAGGAAGAGCGCGAGGAACGCGATCGGCTGGGAGATATTCTCGTGCGAAAGGGCGTGGTCAAGCCCGAAGATGTGGACAGCGCGGTGAAGGACCAGAAGAAGAGCCGCGAGACAGCCGCCAGCAAGCAGCGTCAGGAGGCTGTGTCCAGCATTCGTGTCGCGGCGGAAAAGCTGGACTATCTCGTGGACCTCGTGGGCGAACTGGTCATCGTTCAGGCACAGATTTCCCAGGTGGTCAGCGAGCGGTCCGACCCGACGCTCACGGGACTATCCGAAGAGCTCGAAAGGCTCTCCGACGAATTGCGCGATTCCACCCTCGGCATCCGCATGCTGCCCATCGGCACCACCTTCAGTAAGTTCAGAAGACTGGTCCGTGACCTCTCCGCCGACCTTGGAAAGGAGATAACGCTTTCCACGAACGGTGCCGAAACCGAGTTGGACAAGACCGTCATCGAGCGGCTGAATGACCCTCTCGTGCACCTGCTTCGCAACAGCATAGACCACGGTATCGAACAGCCCGCGGAGCGCGAAGCGTCCGGCAAGCCCAGAGGCGGCATGATCCTGCTCTCGGCCGAACACTCGGGCGGGGAAGTGCTGATCCGCATTACTGACGACGGCAAGGGCATGGACCCGGACGTGATCAGGGACAAGGCCGTGGAGCGGGAGCTCATCGCACCCGATGCGGACCTGAGCCGAAAGGAAATTTTCAAGCTCATCTTCGAAGCGGGTTTTTCCACCGCCGACAAGGTGACCAACGTCTCGGGACGCGGTGTGGGAATGGATGTCGTGAAGCGGGCCATCGACAGCCTGCGCGGCACCATCGACATCGACAGCGCGCCGGGCAAGGGCACCACCATCACGGTGCGCCTGCCGCTGACGCTGGCGATCATCGACGGCCTTCAGGTGCGGGTGGAGGACGAGTACTACGTCATTCCGCTTTCGCTGGTCGAGGAGTGCGTGGAGCTTTCCAACGTGGATCGCAACGAGGACGAATCCGGGCAGCGCATCATGTATCTGCGTGGGGAGATCGTGCCATACGTGCATCTTCGTGAATTTTTCGAGGTGGAGGGCGAGAGCCCGCCCATCGAGCAGATCGTCATCACCGGCGTGGAGGGCAGCCGCATCGGCATTGTCGTGGACACGGTCATCGGCGAGCACCAGACGGTCATCAAGAGCCTCAGCCGGGTCTATAAGGACGTGGAAGGCATCTCCGGAGCCACCATCAAGGGTGACGGCTCCATCGCGCTCATTCTCGACATTCCGAGGCTCGTGCGCAGGATTGTGGCGGAATCCAACCTCAACTAACAGCTACCGCCATACGGTGACAGACATATGAACAAGAAGATTCGCGTTCTCATTGTCGACGATTCCGCAGTCGTTCGTCAGACGCTCCAAAGCATCCTCGAATCGGACCCGGCCATTGAGGTCATGGGTACGGCCGTAGATCCTTTCGCTGCTGCGGAGAAGATCCGCCGGGAGGTTCCCGACGTCATTACGCTGGATATCGAGATGCCGCGCATGGACGGGCTGACCTTCCTGCGAAAGATCATGAAGCAGCATCCCATTCCGGTGGTGATCTGCTCATCCATGGCCACGGAAGGGGGCAAAAACGCGCTCAAGGCCCTTGAATACGGGGCTGTTGAAATTATTTCCAAGCCCAAGGTCGGCACCAAGAAGTTTCTTGAGGAATCGCGAATCCGGTTTGTCGATGCGGTAAAGGCCGCCGCCATGACCCGCCGTCGCAAGGCGCGTCCGCCGGTTCAGCCGCTCAAGCCGCAACCCAAGCTGGATGCGGATGCCGTGATTCCGGCAGCCAAGGGAGCCGCGCCGGTGCAGGTGACCGAGAAGATCGCCCTGATCGGCGCATCCACCGGCGGCACCGAGGCGCTTCGTGTGTTTCTCGAAGCCCTGCCCGTGAACTGCCCGCCGGTGGCTATTGTCCAGCACATGCCCGAGCATTTCACCGCCGCCTTTGCCCAGCGCCTTGACGGCATTTGCGACATCAGCGTCAAGGAGGCCGTTGACGGCTCTCCCATGCAGCGTGGACAGGCGCTCATAGCCCCCGGCAACAAGCATATGCTGCTCAAGCGCAGCGGGGCGAAGTATTACGTGGAGGTCAAGGACGGCCCGCTGGTTTCCCGCCACAGGCCTTCGGTGGACGTGCTGTTCCGCTCCGGAGCTAGGTACGCGGGCAGGAACGTGGTGGCCGCCATCATGACCGGTATGGGCGACGACGGTGCCAAGGGAATGCGAGAGTTGTTCGACGTCGGCGCCTACACCATCGCTCAGGACGAGGCTACCTGCGTGGTCTTCGGGATGCCGCAGGAGGCCATAAAGACCGGCGGTGTGCATAAGGTGTTGCCGCTCGGACGCATTGCGGCGGAAGTGGTGGGCAAGTGCCGTTAGCCGCCTGAGTGGCGGTAGAACAACACCTCGACCGGCTCCCGCGTCACCAGTCCTTCGGTGACCAGCTCGTCAAGCGTCCTGAGGAAGGTTTCGATCTTTTCCGGGATGTCCACTATCTCGATGACCAGCGGCATGTCTTCGGAGAGCCGGAGAATCTTCGAGGTGTGCACTCGGCTGTTGGCGCCGTATCCCATGATGCCGCGGAGCACCGTGGCTCCGGCGAGCCCGGTCTTGCGGGCTTCTTCCACGATTACTTCCGAAAGTAGCCTGCCGTCGTGCCGGTCCGCCTCTCCTATGAAAATCCTGAGTCGTTCCGCCTGAGCCGGAAGATGCATGGCGACCTCCGTCTGCTGTCCGCTTGAAGGGCGGACGGTATTTCTCTACAACAGTCTGCCAAGGGTCATGCCGCCGAAGACGAGCAGCAAGCCAACAGCGGCTTGCCCGCCTATGTTCAGCGCGGCCATGGCGACCTGGCTGGCCTTTACCAGCTGCGCCGATTCGAACATGAATGTCGAAAAAGTCGTGAATGCGCCGAGAAAACCGGTGAGCACCAGCAGGCGCAGGTCGCCGCCAAGGCCGATGCGGTTTTCGAAGAAGCCCCAGACCGCGCCGAAGAGCAGGCAGCCTACCATGTTCACGGCGAAGGTCCCGGTGGGAAAACCGGTTCCGGCCAGACGTTGGGCCAGACCTGCGGCGTAATATCTGCAAATGGAGCCGGCGGCGCCGCCCGCGGCAATGAGAAGCATCTTCTTCATCATGAGCGGTTTGTAGCACCGGCACGGGAGAAAGCAAAGTGGCACTCGAAAAGGAACTGAAATACAAGGACGCGGACCATGAGGCCGTGCGCGCAAATCTTCAAAGTGAAGGCGCGCGGCCAGTCGGCAGATGGTTCGAATCCAACATGGTCTTCGATACCCCGGGGCGCGAATTGAAGGCCGTCGGGAAGCTGCTTCGCCTGCGCCTGAAAGGAGACAAGGCGGTGCTGACCGTCAAAGTCCCTCCGGGAGATGTAGAATCGAACGCGGTCAAGGTTTTTGAGGAGCACGAAACGCCGGTGGGCGATTTCGATGCCATGCGCGACTGCCTGGAATCCCTCGGCTACCGGGTGGCCTTTGCTTACGAGAAGGTTCGGGAGAAATGGCTGCTGGGTGGTTGTGCAATCTGTCTCGATACCCTGCCGTTCGGCTTTTTTGTCGAGGTGGAAGGGGAGGAGGATGGAATCGTTGACTGTGCGGCTCGTATCGGGCTTGAGGCCTGTAACTCCTGCACATTGACGTATCACGCGTTGAATCTTGAGATAATTTCGGAAAAAGGACTGCCGGAGCAGGAGAGTTTCGTTTTCGACAGCAAAGAGCGGGCTCGGTTGATCGAAGAAACGCAAACTTGAAAAGAACCCCCTCGACATGCGGCTCGGGCGTATTTATATTGAAGCTGAAAAAGTTTGATACGGAGCGTTTACAATGGGCAGAAAGTACACCGGGGACGGATTCGAGTCCGAAGTGCTCGAACGGCACGAGGTGAAGGAGCCGTCCCGGTACAAGGTGCTCCTGCACAATGACGATTACACCACTATGGATTTCGTTATCGAAATTCTGACGAAGGTGTTCCACAAAAGCGAGGCCGAGGCCACACGCATCATGTTGGCGGTCCATCACGAAGGAGTGGGCGTCTGCGGCTTGTATACAGCGGAAGTGGCCGAGACCAAGGTGGACATGGTCCACCGGCTCGCCCGTGGTGCGGGATTCCCGCTCAAATGCACCATGGAGAAGGAATAACGGCTATGACCATGCTGAGTAAGGCCTTAGAGAGCGCCCTGACGGGCGCGGTCAACGAAGTCAAGGAAAGGAACCACGAGTTCCTGACCCTGGAACATCTCCTGTACGCCATCGCCAGCGAGGATTCGGGCGTGGAAATACTCACGTCCTGCGGTGCGGACGTCACCGAGCTGCGCGAACAGCTCGGGGTGTTCTTTGAACAGAACATGGAATCCCTGCCTGTTGAGGTGGAGACCGAAGTCGTGCAGACGCTTGGTGTGCGCCGGGTGTTGCAGCGCGCCGTGTGGCAGAAGAAGGCCGCCGGGCGCGACATGGTGGACGTGGGGGACGTGCTCGCGGCCATGTTCGACGAAGAGGACTCCTACGCGGTCTATTTCCTGCGCACGCACGATGTCTCCCGCCTTGAAGTGCTGGATTACATCTCGCACGGCATGGAAGAGGACCCCCGTCCATGGTTCCCGGAGCGCGTGGGAGAACCCGCCGAGGACGCCGAGACCAAGGGCGACGAAAAGAAGGGCGCGCTCGAAGAGTTTGCGACCAATCTTTCCGAACGCGCTGCGCAGGGTCTCATTGACCCGCTCATCGGCAGGCAGGCGGAGCTTGAACGCACGGTTCAGGTCCTCTCGCGCCGTCGTAAGAACAACCCGATTTACGTGGGCGATCCCGGCGTGGGCAAGACCGCTATGGCCGAAGGGCTTGCGCTGCACATCGTCGAGGGTAACGTTCCCAAGGAATTCCTCGGTGCCGAAATCTGGGCGCTGGACATGGGCGCGCTGCTGGCGGGCACCAAGTATCGCGGCGACTTCGAGAAGCGGCTCAAGGCCGTGCTTGCCGAACTGAAGCCGCGCAAGGACGCAATCCTGTTCGTGGACGAGATTCACACCATCGTGGGTGCTGGCTCCGTGAGTGGTGGCAGCATGGATGCCTCCAGCATCCTCAAGCCGTTCCTCGCCTCCGGCGAGATCCGCTGCATTGGCTCCACCACGTACGAGGAATACAAGAACCATTTTGAAAAGGACCGCGCTCTGTCGCGCCGATTCCAGAAGATCGAACTGCCCGAGCCCTCGGTTGATGAAACCGTGGATATTCTCAAGGGCCTCAAGCCCCATTACGAGAAGTATCACGGCGTGACCTACACGCTGCCGGTGCTCAAGGCCACGGCCGAGCTTTCCTCGCGTCACCTGACGGAGCGTCACCTGCCGGACAAGGCCATCGACGTGATGGACGAAGCGGGCGCGCTCTACAAGCTGGGCAGAACGCGGCGCAAGGGCGACAGGATCACCATCTCGGACATCGAGAAGATCATCGCCCGAATGGCCCGCATCCCGGCCCGCCGCCTCAGCGGAGATGACCGCACGCGCCTGAAGAATCTTGAAGGCGAACTTAAGGGCGTGGTCTTCGGGCAGGACAATGCCGTGGACCAGCTTTCCAAGTCCATCAAGCGTGCCCGTGCGGGCATGAAGCAACCGGGACGCCCCGTTGGCAGCTTCCTGCTCACCGGCCCCACCGGCGTGGGCAAGACCGAGCTGGCCCGCCAGCTGGCGGACAAGCTCGACGTGGGCTTCCTGCGCTTCGACATGTCGGAGTACATGGAGAAGCATGCCGTGGCGCGGCTCATCGGTGCGCCTCCGGGCTACGTGGGCTTTGATCAGGGCGGCCTGCTCACCGAGGGCATCCGCAAGCAGCCGCACTGCGTGGTGCTTTTCGACGAGATCGAAAAGGCGCACCCGGACGTGTTCAACATTCTGCTGCAGGTCATGGACTACGCCACCCTGACGGACAACAACGGGCGCAAGGCGGACTTCAGGCACGTGATTCTGCTCATGACCTCCAATGCCGGGGCTCGGGAGATGTCCAAGGGCGCCATCGGCTTTACCCGCAACGAGGATGACGACCGCAAGTCCGGCGCGCTCAAGGCCGTGGAAAAGCTCTTCACTCCCGAATTCCGCAACCGTCTGGACTCCATCGTGCAGTTCGATTCGCTGGAAAACTGGGTGATGGAGCGCATCGTGGACAAGTTCATCAACGAACTGAACGGTCAGCTGGCCGAGCGGCGCGTTACTGTGGAACTGACACCGGCGGCGCGAACGCAGCTGGCAAAGCTCGGGCACGACCCGGCCTTTGGCGCGCGCCCCATGGGACGCACCATCCAGCGGGAAATCAAGGATCCGCTGGCGGACGAACTTCTCTTCGGCAAGCTCATGAAGGGCGGCATCGTGCAGGTCGGCTTTGAAAACGACGAATTCACGTTCAACTACTAGGCTGACATGGTTGACAATTACAGGGTGGTGCGCCCGGAGCACCTGAATCATCACGGGTATCTCTTCGGGGGCATCGTCCTCAAATGGGTGGACGAGTTCGCGTGGCTGTTCTGCTCCCTCGACTACCGGGGGTGCACCATGGTCACCGTGGCCATGGACGAGGTGCAGTTTCGCGCTCGCATCTCCTGCGGCGCCATCGTGCGCTTTAATGTGGAGCGCGAAAAGCAGGGGACGACTTCCGTGACCTACCGGGTTCGCGTCTACGGCGACGAACCCGGAGGCACGGAGGAAAAGTTCATCTTCGAAACCAAGGTCGTGTTCGTGCGTCTGGATGAAAGCGGCAGGAAGACGCCGCTGCCGGAGCCGGATGCCCATTCGCTGACCGTCGGAGGCTGATTTTGGCGATCTACCGGCTGTTCGAGGACCCAGTGTTTCCCGACCCGGACGAGGCTGAGCCGGACGGGCTGCTCGCCGTGGGCGGCGACCTGTCCGTGACGCGCCTGCTCACCGCCTATGCCAACGGCATTTTTCCCTGGTATGCCGAGGATTCGCCCATTCTGTGGTGGTCCACCAATCCGCGCCTGATACTCATCCCTTCGGAACTGCATGTCCCCAAAAGCCTGCGCCGAACCCTGAATCGCGGCTGCTACAGCTTTACCCTCGACCGGGATTTCCGCTCGGTCATAGCGGCCTGCGCGGAAACCTTGAGGCCGGATCAGGAGGGCACGTGGCTGGTGCCGGAGATGATAGAAGCCTACACGCTGCTGCACGATCTTGGGTACGCCCATTCCGTGGAGGCATGGTGCGGCGATGAGCTGGTGGGCGGGCTTTACGGCATCTCCATCGGCTCGGCTTTTTTCGGCGAATCCATGTTCTTCCGCCGTCCGGATGCATCCAAGGCCGCCTTCGTGACGCTGGTGCGCCAGCTTGAGCAGTGGGGATTCGACTTCGTGGACTGCCAGCAGACCACGGACCATCTGCTGCGTTTTGGCGCGCGCGAAGTGCCGCGCTACCGCTTCCGGGAAATGCTCGACAAGGCGGTTCGCAAGCCCACGCTCGAGGGGCGCTGGAGCTTTTGCGAAGGCGCCGCCGATGCTCTCCGGAACTAGATAACTACCCGTTTTTCAGTGTGCAGTACTGGCTGTAATAAGCCGCACCGCCGCCCATGTCCGTGACGTGGTCAGCGATGACCGCGTTGGGATTCCTGCCGTGTCGCATCCAACCGCCCCGGCGCAGAATGACGGTCTCGGGATGGATGCCTTCCTCCACCGTCACCATGACCCGAATGCTCCCGGCCTCTGTCTCAAGCAGAGCGGGGTCGGCCGTATTCAACCCCTTGAGCATCGGGGTGTCCGGAGAGATTCGGGCGGTCAGCATTTCTGCCTGCTCCTCTTCGGGAATCTGCGAATGAATGGCTTCACGGCGTACCAGGGTCATGAGCATCAGGGGATAATTCGCGTCGTGTTCCCGTGCATCGGAAAGCGTTTCCGGCAGGTGGTACAGGCCGTCTTCATGTCCGAATCGAAGGTCTTCGAAAGCGATCTGCGGCCAATCGCCGCGTGCGAAACCTGTTTCCCGCAAGTCGTCGAGGTCGATTCCGGATTCCTGAAGTGAACTGCGAAGGCATGTTTCCGCATCTGGAAACGTGATTGGGGTGGTCAGCCTTGCGCCCAGCTCGCGAAGGATTTCGAAGTCGGATCGGGCCTCGTCGCGCGGTTCCATCAGCTTGGCGGAGTGGTTCACGTAGTTGTGCAGGGCGGAGCCGAGGATGTCCTCGCGCTCCATGGTCAGCGCGGGTGGCAGGATCAGGTCCGCGCGCATGGCGGTGTCGGTCATGAACGCCTCCACGCATACGGTGAAGGGGATGCGCTTGAGGGCGCGGGCCGCTGCCACGGCGTCAGGCACCTGATTGGCGGGGTTGAATCCGTCTATCCAGCAGAATTCCACGGCAGGAGCGGCATTCTCCAGCTCTCTTGCCAGTTGCGGCACAAGAAAGCTTCGTGTCGGGCCGCTGTGGAGGCCGTCGGCTTTCCATTTGGTGAAGTTCCGGTTGGAGGAAATATTGTAGTAAACACCGTTGCCGGGGGAGCCGATGTGTCCGGAAAGCACCGAGAGCGCATTGATGAAACGTACGGACTCGCCGCCGTGCAGGTGTCTCTGAAGTCCCCAGCCGATGATGGAGGTCAAGGGGGATTCATCGGCGTACCATTCGGCCAGCGTTCGCACCGCATCAAAGGAAACGTCGCAGGCGCGGCAGAGCGTGGTGATGTCCTGCTCTTTGACCAGACGCGCGAACTCGTCCGTGTTGGCGCACCGCGTGAGCATGTCCTTGCCAACACGGTTCTCGCGCAGCAGCAGTGCCAGAACTGCGGCGGCCAGAAAGCGGTCCGTGCCGGGGCGGATGCGGATGACGGTGTCGGAAAGCGATGCCGTGTCGTCTCCGCCGATGGAGACCGTCAGGACAGAAGCGCCGTTCTTGCGAGCCTGCCTGATGAGAGCCGCGGTGTGGATGGAGCTTCGGTTGAAGTCCTTGCCCCAGTTCACGATGCGGCGGGCGTTGGGGATGTCGGACGGGTCATTGTGGGTGAGCACTCCGAAATCCGCTTCGCATGCGGCAATGCCGGTGTCATCGCAAAGCGATCCGTGGGTACGGGTCGCGCCGAAGGCATTGAAAAAGGCGACGCTGGCCATGCCGAGCACGCCGCGATAGCCGAAGCCGCGCAGATGCAGCGCCTTTTGCGGATCGCCCTGAACCGAGTTCAGTTTTTCCGCGCACAACGCGAGGGCTTCGTCCCAGTCAATAGGCTCAAACTGGCCGTTGCGTCGCAGCAGCGGGGTGGTGATGCGATCCTCGGCCTCGATGCGCCTGAAGATGCGTTGTCCCTTGGGGCAGGCGAAGCCGTTGGTGAAGGGATGCTCGGGGTTGCCGCGGATCTTCCGTGTGTCAGTATCCACCAGCCACGAGCAGCTGTCCGGACAGTCGAAGGTGCATGCGCTGTGTGTCATGCGGTGAGGATGTTGGATTTTCCCCGGACGGTCAAGTGCGGCCTAACAGCCCCTGAGAATCCTGTCGGCCAGCGCAGGATGGAACCCGGCGCGGCGGATCTTTTCGGCCGTGGTCTGCGTATCGTACGGCAGAAAGCGGATTTCAAGCTCGCCGGAAGCAGGATCGTAAAGGACGTACTTCGCATCAGGACCGTTGCCGCGAGGCTGCCCCACGGCTCCTGCGTTGACGATGTGCTTTGCGTCAGCCGTCAGAGTCACGGTTCCGGCGCAGAGCTTGCGGCAGCTCGAGGTGTCGCGGTCGAGTACGATGTGCCGCAGTTCATGGGTGTGTCCCACGAAGCACACGTGCTCAGGGAAGGCGTGCATCAAATCCCCGTAGCGGTCCGAGTACTTCCAGAGATATTCGCCCACTAGATCGGGTGGCGCACCGTGGACGAAGCGCATGTTGTCCAAGCTGAGGCTTTTGGGCCGGGTGATGAGCCACTGGACGGTCTCGTCGTCCAGCAACGCGCGGGTCTTGAGCAGCATGTCGCGGGCGACGGGGTTGAATCGTGACAGGTACATCTGGTTGATGAGTCCCTGCTCGTGATTGCCCATGACCGTCGCAATGCCGCGTTCGCGCACGAGATCGGCGCACGACTGTGGGTCGGGACCGTAGCCGACAATGTCGCCGAGGTTGACTATGCGTTCGATTTCGAGGGTGTCGATGTCGCCCAGCACGGCCCGGAAGGCCTCCAGATTGCCGTGGATGTCGGACATGACCGCTATGCGGCGTGATTCCTTCATTCGGCAACGATAGCTTCTCCGGACCGCGCGGGCAACACCTTACGGGGATTAGGACAAAAGTCCGGCCCGCAGCGCCAGCTCAAGGCACAGCTCGGCCTGATTGAACGGATAAAGGTGGATTCCCGGCGCGCCGTTGGCAGCCAGATCGCGAAGCTGCTGCGCGGCGTGATCCAACCCAAGCTCGCGCACGGCGTCGTCGCCTCCCTGCGCGTGGGCCTTTTCGATGGACGAGAGCAGATCGCCGGGGATGGGCGTGCTGCAAAGCGTCATGAGCCGCCGAATCTGTCCGAGGGAGCGGATCGGAAGCACGCCTGGGATGACGGGTTTGGTGCAGCCCATGCCTTCCAGTCGCTCCACGAGGTCGAAATAGCGCCGGTTGTCGAAAAAGAGCTGGGTCACGCCGAATTCGGCGTTGTCGAGCTTGAACTTGAGCATTTCGACGTCCTGCTGGGCTGTTTCGGACTCCGGATGAATGTCCGGATATGCGGCCACGCCCACCGCCATGTCCGGGGCCTCCTGCCGTATGATTGCTACGAGGTCGGTTGCGTATCGAAGCTCTTCGGGCGCAGCGTCCATGCCTTCGGGCAGGTCGCCGCGGACCGCGAGGGCGTTGCGGATGCCCAAATTTTTGAGTTCACGTACGGCCTCTCGCGCGGATTCGGGAGTATGATGAACGCAGGTGAGGTGCGGCATGACCGTGAACCCGAGGGTGTCAGAGAGTTTTGCTGCGGTTTCGAGCGTTCCGGTGGCGCCGCCGCCCCCGGCGCCGCAGGTAACAGCCGCGAACAGCGGCTTGAGCGTCTTCAGCTTGTCGGCGGATTCCAGCAGCTTCGGCATGAGTTCCGGCCTGCGCGGGGGAAAGAATTCCAATGATATGAACGGGCCGTCTGTACGGCACGAGTTGCGGCAGGCTTCGTGAATCAGCATGGCTCCTCCGAGATGAAATTGTATGCGTAAATGTTTATATTGAGATATCTTGATTTAAGCATTTATACGTGTCCGAGGGAGATGTCAAGTCAGTGGCGTGAGGTAAGACTGGGGCTTTGATGAGCCTGTGATCGGCAAGCGGGCCGGGTGCTTGCGAACAGAGGCAAATCCCGGTAGGGATACAGTGGGAGGCGGGGTTTCGAATAGTGAATGAAGCTCCGGTGTTGCGGTCATGCCAAAGCTGAAGACTCTGCTGATTCATCCAGATGCGCAGGTGCGTGCCGAACTACGGTCGCAGCTGGCCGAGGTGCCTTTCCTGCAGGTTGTGGGGGAGGCCGTTGAGGCGTTCGAGGCGCTTGAACTGTTGGATGCCATTCCATACGGTGCGTTTTTCCTCGGTACCGATCTGCCCGGCAGGGCCGACGGAATCGAGCTGGCGCAGATGCTGGCCGGACGCAAGAACCGGCCCGCGCTTATTTTCATTTCCGAATCCGAGCAGCAGGCCTACGCCGCCTTCGAGCTCGGAGCCACGGATTATCTGCTCTGGCCGCCGGCCAGCGGACGCCTTGCGCGGACCATAGATCGACTGTCCGATTTCAAGACCAAATACCGAGAAGTGCCCGAACCCGAGCACTGGGAGGACTCCCCCGACGCCAGCAACGCCACGGACGAGGCCACGGTGCAGCTCCCTCTCGGCGAGGATGAGCAGGACCATTTCCTCGCGGCGCTCAGGCAGGCGTGGGACGAATCGCAGAATCGCGGGCCGGAGCTGGAAAAACTGGCGGTCAATCAGGACGGCCGGGTCATCCTCATTCCCTATTCGCAGATAATCTTCATCGAGGCGTACGAGGATTATTCCTACGTACACACCGCCAATCAGAAATTTCTCACGAACTACCGGCTCAAACATCTTGAAGACCGGTTGAAAGCGTTCGGCTTTTTCCGGGTGCACCGCAAATATCTGGTGAATCTGGATACCGTTACGGAAATAGCCAGCATGCCGGGCAGCAACTTCATGCTTCGAACCACCGGTCGCACGCGCATCGAGCTGCCAATCAGCCGCAGACGCATAGCCGAACTCAAGCAGATTCTGGGACTTTGACCGTTCATCCGGTCCGGTCATCCGCTCACCGAATAGGGCGGGTGTTGCCAGGCCGTTTGTGTTGAAACAGACTCGCGGACCACCTGAGGCCGCGCGAGGAGGAAATATGGATCGTTTCGAAACCCTCGACAGCTTGTTGCAGGAAGAGCGCGTCTTTCGTCCCCTGCCGCAGCTCGTGATCGAGGCCAACGTCAATCCGCAGGAGCTGGGGGCCGCGCGCCGCCAGTCCGAGTACGATCCGTTGGGGTACTGGGAAGAAGCGGCGGACGAGCTCGACTGGTTCAAACGCTGGGATCGCGTGCTGGACGACTCCCGAAAGCCTTTCTACCGCTGGTTTCCGGGAGCGCGTTGCAACATCGTCTACAACTGCCTTGACCGCCACATCGAGACCGCCAACAAGAACAAGCTGGCGCTCATCTGGGAAGGTGAACCCGGCGATTCGAGGAAGTATACCTATTTTGAACTCTACCGCGAGGTAAACCGTTTCGCCAACGCCTTGCGCACCCTCGGCGTGCAGAAGGGCGACCGTGTGGTGGTCTACATGCCGCCGCTGCCGGAAACCGTAGTGGCCATGCTCGCGGCCGCCAAAATCGGTGCCGTGCATTCCGTGGTCTTCGCCGGATTCTCGGCCAAGGCTCTGCGCCAACGCATCAACGACGCGCAGGCCAAGGCGGTCATCACCGCCGACGGCTTCTATCGCAACGGGCAGGTGCTGCGACTCAAGGATACCGTGGACGAGGCGCTCGTGGGCGCCTGCGCCGACTGCGTGGAATCCATGGTGGTCGTGCGGCGCACCAAAGTCGGCGTGGACATGGTGGACGGTCGCGACTTCTGGTACGAGGACCTCGTCCGTCAGGAGCGCAACACCGCGCCCACCGAGGTCATGGAGGCGCACGAGCCACTCTTTCTCATGTACACCTCAGGCACCACTGGCAAGCCCAAGGGCATCGTGCACTGCCACGGCGGCTACATGGTGGGCGTACACCGCACCCTGACCACCGTCTTCGACGTAAAACCCACGGATATCTTCTGGTGCACCGCCGACCCCGGCTGGGTCACCGGCCACAGCGCCGTGGTCTACGGACCGCTGCTGGCGGGGACCACCACGGTCATCTATGAAGGACACCCGAATTATCCGCAGGCCGACCGTCTCTGGAACATCGTGGCCAAATACGGCATCAGCATTTTCTACACCGTGCCCACGGTCATCAGGATGCTCATGCGCTTCGGCGTGCAGCACACCAAACGGCACGACCTGTCCAGTCTGCGTCTGCTGGGATCGGTGGGCGAGCCCATCAGCCCCGAGGCGTGGACGTGGCTCTACAAGAACATCGGTCGAAGCGAGTGTCCCGTCATCGACACCTGGTGGCAGACCGAAACCGGCATGTTCATGATCAGCCCGTTGCCCATCTCGCTGCTCAAGCCCGGCTCGGTGACCAAACCGCTGCCGGGCGTGAAGGCGGATGTCGTGGACCGCGAAGGCAACTCCGTGGAGCCGGGCAAAGGCGGCCTGCTGGTGATTCGCGAGCCGTGGCCCGCCATGATGACCGGACTCTGGAACGATGAGGACCGGTACCGCGAATATTTCGAAAAGGTTCCGGGATGCTACTTCGCAGGCGACGTGGCTCGGCGCGACGAAGATGGCTACATCTGGATTCAGGGCCGTGCGGACGACGTGATCAACATCGCGGGCCACCGTGTCGGTTCTGCCGAGCTGGAGGCAGCTTTCGGCGCGCACCGGAATGTGGCCGAGGCCGCCGTCATCGGTGTGCCGGACACCATCAAGGGCGAGGCCGCCAAGGCTTTCGTCGTGGTGCGCTCCGGTGCCGAGGAAGACGACGAGCTTATCAAGGACCTCAAGCGACACATCCGCAACGAACTTGGGCCGGTGGCCGTGCTCAAGTCCATCGAGTTCCGCAGGAAACTGCCCAAGACCCGCTCCGGAAAGATCATGCGTCGGGTGCTCAAGGCGGAAGAGACCGGCACAGAGATCGGCGACCTCACCGGAATGGAAGACGACTCCTGATCCAAACAAAAGCCCCGGTCCGCTGTAGACCGGGGCTTTTTTTGAGCTGATGGGAATCGCTACTGCATGAATCGCTCGCGCACCTGCCGGAACAGCTTTGGCTTTCGGTCATACTGATGCACGATGACCGCAGGCTTTCCCGACGCATTGAGAACCAGCCCCGACGCATCGCACTCCGGCTCGCCCGGGTGGTAGCCCAGCGTGAGGATTGGCCCTGCATTATCGTGAAAGGTTGTCTTTGAATCAAATTCCTTTCTGATCAGTATGTTATGAATTGCCTGATCGAATCCCGCCATATTGTTGCCGGGAGAGAACCCCGCCGACTGTTCGATCATGGCGTCGAGGTATTCAAGCAGTGATTCCTGATCGGCGACGGTGGTTCCGGAGCAGGAAATGGGTTCGTCGCGCAGAAAATCCAGCGCCTGCGGTCCAAGGTGATTCTCCACCCAGTGGCTGTTGTGCGGGCAACGTCCGATGGTCATGCCCGGCGCTTCCAATGTGGCATTGATGCCGGGAGACCATGCAAAGGCGAACGGATCGCTCTGGAACAGCACGTCCCGGACATCCGTGAGCAGAATTCGCTCGAAGGATTCGTCGTGCGTGCGCAGGTACTCACGGTAGAGGCGGTAGCGGTAGCCATTGTATGGAACGTTCTCGAATTCAGCGGGTCGCTCGAAGGGAACGACTTCCACGCCGAGGTCCCGGAGTTGGGTCGTGTGCCGGGTGGTGGGACTGGTGAAGAGCACCAGTCGTGCTTTCGGGGCAACCGCCTTCCATGAGAGGACGAACGGGGCAAGATCGCCGAAGTGGTATCCTGCGGCGAGGCCCAGAATCAGATTTTGCGGTACGGGCATGTGCGGTGCTTCATGGAAAAGGGCGGCCCTTGCGGACCGCCCCTTTGAGGGTCGTTATTCTTCCCAGCCGTAGGTTCGTTCCACGGCTTTTTTCCAGCCAGCGTAACCTTTGGCGCGGGCTTCGGGGTCCATGTTCGGTTTCCACGTCTTGTCCTCGGCCCAGTTTTCGCGCAGCTCGTGGAAGCTGTCCCAGAACCCGACCGCCACGCCTGCGGCGTAGGCTGCGCCGAGACAGGTCGTTTCCGCCACCTTGGGGCGTGTCACGGGGACGTCGAGCACGTCGGCCTGGAACTGCATGAGCAGATCGTTCTGCACCATGCCGCCGTCCACCTTGAGGGCCCTGAGATCCACGCCGGAGTCCTTGTTCATGGCTTCAACAATGTCTTTGGTCTGGTAGGCGTTGGCTTCCAGCACGGCGCGGGCGATGTGGTGCTTGGTGGCGTAGCGGGTCAGCCCGACCATGACGCCGCGGGCATCGGGCCGCCAGTAGGGAGCGAACAGACCCTGAAATGCGGGAACAATGTACACGCCGCCGCTGTCTTCCACCTTTGAGGCAAGCTCCTCCACCTCGGGGGCGTCGTTGATCATGCCGAGGTTGTCGCGCAGCCACTGTACCAGCGCGCCGGCGATGGCGATGGAGCCTTCGAGGCAGTACACGGGTTTGCGGTCGCTGCGCTGATAGGCCACGGTGGTGATCAGGCCGTTCTTGGAAATGACGGGTTCGTGCCCTGTGTTGAGCAGCAGGAAGCAGCCGGTGCCATACGTGTTCTTGGCCTCGCCGACCTCGAAGCAGGTCTGCCCCACAAGCGCGGCCTGCTGGTCCCCCAGCGCGCCGCAGACCGGGACGCGGGCCTTGAGTGGACCGTCTTCCATGGTGGGGCCCCATGTCTCGGCGTCGGAAGAGGGCACGATGCGGGGCAGGCTGTCTCTGGGAATTGCCAGAAGGTCGAGAATATCCTGATCCCACTTCAGGGTTTTGAGGTCCATGAGCATGGTGCGGCTGGCGTTGGTTACGTCGGTGACGTGTGCGCCGCCCTTGGGGCCGCCGGTGAGCCACCAGATGACCCATGTTTCCATGGTGCCGACCATGGCGGTTCCGGCTTTCAGCGCTTTCTTTGCCTCGGGGACGTTGTCCATGATCCATTTGATCTTGGGGCCGCTGAAATAGGTAGCGATGGGCAGGCCGGTCTTCTCGCGGAAGCGGTCCTGACCGCCGTCTTTCATGAGTTCCTTGCAGATCTCGTGGGTGCGGGTGCACTGCCAGACGATGGCATTGTAGTAGGGCTGTCCCGTGTTGGCGTCCCAGACCACCACGGTTTCGCGCTGGTTGGTTATGCCGATGGAGGCGAGGTCGGTACCCTTGATGCCGGCCTTGGCGAGAGCGCCTTTGATCACGTCCTGCGTGTTGCGCCATATCTCCATGGGATCATGCTCGACCCAGCCCGGTTTGGGAAAGATCTGTTCGTGCTCCTTCTGGTCCAGAGCGACGATGCGGCCGCGCTTGTCGAAGATGATGAATCGGCTGCTGGTAGTCCCCTGGTCCACGGCTCCGACGTATTGTGCCATGGTTCCTCCTTGGTTCGTCCTGAAGTGAATGTACCGTATCCGTCAGCGGGCGATCCCGCATCATTTCGATCAGCTCTTTCGTCTCATGGCCCTGAGCGCCACCGATGCCACCGTCTCGGCAGCAGGCAGCTCTTCGTCTCCGGTCAGGCCTTCGAACTGCATCTGGCAGTAGGTGCATGCCGTGGCGACGGTTTCCGCTCCGGCTCCCGCCGCGTCCCGGAGTTTGCTCAGGCCGATGGAGTCGGCCATGGCGTCGTTGCGGTCACGCATAAAGTGCCCGCAGCATTCAACGCGCAGCTGCCACGGGACCGGCTCGGCCCCGAGCGCCTTGAGGACCCGCTCGAAAACCGTTGGCGCCAGCGGATCGTCAAAGTCCGTGGCTTCGGACGGCCGCAGGGCATGACACCCATAACTTGCCGCCACAGGACTGCCGCCGAGGCCGTTGCCCGCAAGCTCCCTGAGCTTGTCGAGGTTCTGGTCCATGACGGTGAGCAGGTGAAGCACTCTGGGGATCTCGGCGAGAGAAAGCCCCTCCGACTGGAGGTGCGCGTCAATCGTCGTGCGCAGTTCCGGCAGGGTCTGGAGCTTGTGCGCCATGACCTTGAGGTTGCCGTAACAGCATTTGCATGGGGTGACGATGTCCAACCCGGCGGCGTTGGCGAGGGCGAAGTTTCGCGCAGCGGCCAGCGCCGAGGTGCGAAGGCTCTCCTGCCTGAGCGGCCAACCGCAGCAGTTGAATTCCATTGAAGCGGGTTCCAGACCGAGCGCGGCGCAGACATCCAGCGCGTCCCTGCCGTACTGTGGCTGGTGATATGCTATCTTGCATCCCGGAAACCAGGCGAATTGCATCAGTCCTCTCCTTCTCGGAGCCGTGCGTTGGCGATGTTGCGAAGCTCGAACAGTACGTCCGCAACGGGGACGCCCTGCGGGCAGTGTTCCTGACACTTGTAGCAGGTGACGCAGTTCCACGTCATGCCCGCGCCCAGAGCGTGGTCCACCAGCCCCATGCGCAGCAGGTTCATGACCTGCTGGGGGGTGAAGTCCAGCTCGCGGGCCGGGTTGGCGCTGGCGTTGACCACGGTGCACACGCTGGTGCACGTGGTGCACTGCACGCATCCAAGATATGATTCCTTGCGCGCAACGAGCTTTTCGGCCCGGGCGCGTTCTGCTCTTGATTCGGCCAGTCCGCGCAGGGCGGTCATGCGCTGCGAGGGAGACTTGCCGGGCATGTAGTACTGCGGTCCGGCGAGCTTCTCTTCCTTCAGCCGCTTAAGCGAGGAAAGCCAGAGATCCTGCAGGTCGATGCCAGAGGGACAGACGTCGGTGCAGCGTCCGCACTGTGAGCAGATGCGGCTACCGGAACCGAAGTCGTCAAGTCGTTTGCCGGAAAGGCGGCCAGAGGCATAGGCGCCGAGTTCCCCGATTTTCTCCGAGGGAAGCACCGGCCTGATGCCGAGCACGTCGTAGGCCGGGGCCACGCTGCACCGCAGGGAGCATTCCCCGCAGTGGGTGCAGGCGGCAAGGCCTTCCTGACGCGCGGCTTCCATTTCGCCGGAGCTGCGTTCCCGTGCGGCTTCGGAACTGCTTCTTCCGCGACGCCTGAGCAGGTTGAGCGGGGTGGTGAGCACATGGGCAAATTTGCCGATGGGCAGCAACAGTATCCCCGCAAGAATGAACAGGCCGTGGAGGGTGCCGAGCGCAGCGGCCGCGTCGATGCGCTCCAGCGCCGGAGCTGCGGGTGATATGACTTTTGCCACCGCTGAAGACATGAAGGCCGAGGACGCTGGCGCGTGGCAGCTGGAACAGGAATCGGCGTTGAGTTCGCGGCCGAATTCCAGTGTCTCCGGCGATGTGTCCGGACGCCGGGGGAAGACCACGTCGTAGTCCACGGTCCAGACGGCCTTGAGTGCGGCGACTTCCTCTTCGCCGCCGTAGAAGTATTCTTCGGTCATGCGCTCGAATGCAGCAGGGGAAACGGACTTTGCCGCCTGCCAGAACACGCCCGAAAGTCCGATGCCCGCCACGATGATCAGCAACGCCCAGTCCATGGGGCGGGTGATGCGCCTGAGACGCGGCATGAACAGCCTGCGGCAGATGACCATCAGCAGCCCGAGGCAGAGCATGAAGCCGAAGAGATCCCTCAGGAAATAGAATGGATCAAGGGTAGCTTCGTAATAAAGGTCGAAAAGGTCGGCGGTCCAGGGGCCGAAGGCATGAACGACCAACAGTCCGATGAAGCCTGCGTGGATAAGGGCCGCCGTCATCCAGCGCCATGGACCGCCCCCGAGGGAGCGGCGCAGGGTCAGAATGTCGAACCAGCCCTTGGGAGAAAGCAGCGTTGCCGCAATACCTGGAAGGGCTTTGAGGCGGTCCTTGAGTCCGGTCACGCCGTCGAGGCGGGAGCGCATGGCGCGGGCGGCGCGGAAGGCAAGTCCGAGCACGGCCAGTGTCAGGACGGGAAGCAGGGCGGCATAGAAAAGGTCCATGTCAGTTGCCTCCCTCCAGTTGCTCGGTCAGAGACTGCACGGCTTTCCACGCCGTGGCCACCGCAAGTCCGGTGCCGCACTTTTCGCGTATCCAGTCGTGCCCGCACAGGATGGCTCCGGCCGCGCGCAGGTTCTGGTGATAGACCTGCCCGTCCGGGCCGAGGGGGCGGAAGCTGGAGTCGAAGCGAACGCCCGAGCGGTCGGCCGGGTGTCCTTTCGGGTCGAAGAATTCTTGCGAATACCATTCGTCGGGGCCCGACGGCTGTGCCACGGGGATATCGAAGACGGTCTCACGGATGCCGTGCATCTCCTGCCGAAGCCCCTTGCCGAAGAATCGGCCGGTGGCGAGGATGGCGGAGCGGGCGGATACCCGGTATTCGTCCCGCGCGCCGCCGACGGTGAAGGTGAATCCGCCCGAAGGGTGCTTCTGCGTGCCCCGGACCGTTTTCTGGCTGAGGGTCCGCACGCCAAGCGCCGGGAGTCCCCGGTCGAAGGCGGCCCTGAGCCGGGTGCCCATGATGGGGGGCGGAAGCGTGGGTATCTCGAACACGGTCGCGCCGAGCAGCTGTGAAAGGTGCGTTGTAATCTTCGTGCAGTCGAGGATGCCCAGCATGGCGGGGAAGGCCACGTATTGGGCGTCGCCGAGATGCGGGCGCACGGCTTCGGCCAGCGCTTCGCGCCGCTTGGCGTCCGAAAGCGCCAGTGCCATGTGTTCTGGGAACAGCTCGCCGTCCAGCCCCGGAAAGCGGATGGTCGCGGATTTGAGGGCAGGCCAGTGTCTCCCGAGGGTCTCGGTGAGCTGATGGCCGCTGAACCCCTTGAGTCCGTCAAAGGCCACTGCAAGGCACGGCGCTTTGCTGGCAAGCGCATCCGCGCCGGGAATCATGGTTTGCGGGGCGCGACAGGTGCGTTTGACCGTCCCGGCCGGGGTGGGCAGGCGCAGGTTGCTTTGGCCGTCTCCGCCGTAGGGCAGTCCTTGTGCATCGAGAAACGCGATGAATTCGCGAAGCGATTCCTTGATCTCGTCGGTCTTGAGTCGGGTGTATGGATGGTCCGGGATCTCCCGGCGCAGCGAGTCCATGGCGGACCACGGGTCATCGTGCTCCAGCAGCTTGGCGGTCGGGTGCACCCCGAGCACATCTATGAAGCCGCTACCGAAGTCGATGCCTCCGGTGGTCCCGGCCTGCGCGACCGACAGCCCTTTTTGCGCGGCAAAGAGGGCTGCTGCCATTCCGGCGTGACCGGCCCCGATGACCATCACGTCGCAGGATATGTCGATCATTCTTGATCTCCGGTAAGTTCCAGTTCCAGCAGAGCGCAGTGCAGCGCTTCCTGAAGTTCGGTCTGCTCGGCGGTGCGGCCCCACATGACGGGACGCTGTCCCTTCCAGCGGCGCTGGGTAAAGGACTTCAGCTCGGCAAGGCCTCTCATGCCGCCGACCACGCCCTCATCATAAAGGAATGAGGTGACCCGCGGGCCGCAGAACGCGCCCTGACACGGACCTTTGCCCATGCGGCTGCGCAGGTTGATGGCGTTGAGTGCCGACCGGCCGCGCATGTCGCCGAGTCCGCGGACCACTTCGCCGATGACCGAGCGCGGAATGAGTTCGCATTCGCAAAGCATGACCTCGGCGCGGGCGTCTCCCGTGGCGAATTCGCGAGGGGCGCGGCCCGGTTCGGTCCATCGTCCGGAAACGGATGAAGGCAGCGGCTCGGTGCGGGTCAGGCACGGCTTGGATACGCCGATCTTGGCGCAGACCATGTCCGCTGTTTTTTCGGCCATGAGCCGGTAGGTAGTCAGCTTTCCGCCGGATATGGTGATGAAATTGTTTATGTTTTCGTCTGAGTGGTCCACCAGTGAGAACCCGCGGCTCACGTTGCGGTCATCGCCGCCGCCGAGGCTGATGAGGGGACGTATGCCCGCATAGGCCCGGATGTAGCGCGTGGTTTCCAGCACGGGCATCATGCGCATGGCGTCTTCCACCTGCCGCACGCACTCTTCGCGAGTGGGCACGGCGTCGTCCGGCGAATCGACCCGGACGCTGGTGGTGCCGAGGATGGAGACCGTGCCGCCCGGGACGAGGATGTCTGCGTCCGAGGGCTTGCGGAGGCGGTTGATGACGCGGGTCGAGAGCCTGTCCTGCGTCACGAGCAGGGTGCCCTTGGAACAGATCACCCCGACCTGTGCGCCGGCCATGGTCGCGATTTCCCCGGCCCATGCGCCGGATGCGTTGACGACTATTTCGGCCTCGATGGTGCGTTCGCACTGCTCGGTTTCGTCAAAGACGTGCACCCGCTTGATGCTGCCGCCTTCGGAGTCGAAGCCGGTGACGCGCGTGTTGCGCATGATTTTGGCTCCGTGGGCCGCGGCGTGGGCCACGTTGTCCAGCGCGAGCATGAAGGGGTCTATGGCGCCGTCTTCCACTTCGTAGGCCGCAACGGTCTTTTCGGAAAGATACGGCTCAAGCCGTCTGGCCTCGTCCGGGTCAAGTTCTTCGCAGGGGATGCCGCAACGCGAGCAGTGCGAAGGGAATTCCGAAGCGAATGATTCGTCGTCGCCTTCCACGGCCACGAACAGGCCGTTGGTCTCCTCAATGCATTGCGGGGCGAGTTTTTTGAGGATCTCGCCTTCTTCCCGACATTCGATGGCCGCTTCGGCGTCGCCGGAGACATATCGGCCGCCGCTGTGCAGCAGGCCGTGATTACCGCCAGACGCACCGGCGTTAAGATCGCGTTTCTCAATCAGCAGGCAGGGGACGCCGCGCAGGGCAAGGTCTCTGAGTAGCCCGGTGCCGGTGGCTCCGCCGCCGATGATCAGCACTTGTGTTTCCATTTTTTCAGCTCCAATGGTGCCGCATTTTCGGAGGACCAAGCTAGCAGATGGAGAGATGAATCGCCACGGATTTTTCCCGGTGGCGAGTTGCCGTTTCGCAAATCCCGTTTTGCTTGTGAATTTTCAGAGTTGGAGAGTGTTTTTTGTTGAGACTGTGTCAAACAGGTGTTACGTTTTGATGGTTCTTCGGTTTAAGCTTACGAAACCGAAAGTCGAATGCTGGAGTGTGCATATGGGGCTTGTTCTTAAGGACGTCGACAAATATGTCGGACAGGAAATTCATTTAAAAGACATCAACCTCGAACTGGAGCCCGGCAAACGTTACGTCCTGCTTGGACGGACGCTGGCCGGGAAGACCTCGCTGCTACGCATCATGGCGGGGCTGGATCGACCTTCCAACGGTTCCGTCATAATGAATGATGTGGACGTGACCGGGATGTCGGTACGCAAGCGAAGCGTGGCAATGGTCTATCAACAGTTCATCAACTATCCCTCCCTCTCTGTTTTCAAAAACATAGCGTCGCCGCTGAAAATCGCGGGAACCTCGCGGGCCGAAATCAAACGGCGCGTGCAGGAAGCCGCGAAGATGCTGCATATCGAGCACCTGCTCGACAGGCTGCCTTCGGAGCTATCCGGCGGTCAGCAGCAGCGTTGCGCCATCGCGCGTGCGCTGGTGAAGAGGGTGGAACTGCTGCTGCTCGACGAGCCGCTGGTCAACCTGGACTACAAGCTGCGTGAAGAGCTGCGCGAGGAATTGCAGCAGATCTTCGAAAGGCGCGAGTCCATTGTGGTCTATACCACGACCGAACCCACGGAAGCGCTCATGCTCGGCGGCGAAACAATCGTCATGCATGAGGGCCGCGTGCTACAGACCGGACCCACCGCCGAGGTGTATCTCAATCCGGCCACTACCAAGGTCGCCGAAGTGTTCAGCGACCCGCCGATCAACTTCGTGCCCGCCGTGATCGAGGACGGCAACGTTCGCATCGGCAAGGGGCAGGTGATTCCGCAGCAGGGACGTCTGGCCGATCTGGAGCCGGGCGAGTACCGCTTCGGGATGCGGTCCAACCGGCTGTTCCTCAAGGGGCAGGAAGGCCGGACCGTGCGCTTTGACGGCACAGTGGGGCTTTCGGAGATCAACGGATCCGAGACTTTCGTTCACATGACCTACGAGGATGTGCCGCTGGTGGCGCAGGAGGTCGGCGTGCATCAGTACGGCGTGGGCGACGAGGTTTCGGTCTATCTTGATCCCAACGACTTTTATGTTTTCGGCGAATCGGGCAACCTGCTGGTTTCCCCGGTGCGGGCCGACTAGACTTCGGGAGGAGCGCAATGGCGCGCATTGAACTCGATGAGCTTGCCCACAGCTACATGGCCAATCCCAAGGGGCCCGATGATTACGCCCTCAAGCGTATTCACACCACCTGGGACGATGGCGGGGCCTACGCCCTGCTCGGGCCGTCAGGCTGCGGCAAGACCACCATGCTCAACATCATTTCCGGACTGCTCGTGCCCTCGCACGGAAAGGTCCTGTATGACGGCAAAGATGTGACCAAACTGCCGCCGGAACAAAGGAATATCGCTCAGGTCTTTCAGTTTCCGGTGCTTTACGACACCATGACGGTGTACGAAAATCTGGCCTTTCCCCTGAAGAACCGGAAGATTCCCAAGGATCAGGTCAACAAAAGGGTGCATGAGATCGCGGACAGCCTCGACCTCACGGCAGACCTGAACAAGCGGGCCGCCGGACTCTCGGCTGACGCGAAGCAGAAGATATCCCTTGGACGGGGCCTTGTCCGCTCCGACGTGGCGGCGATTCTCTTCGACGAACCGCTCACCGTCATCGACCCGCATCTCAAGTGGCAGCTTCGCCGCAAACTCAAGGAAATCCACAAACGCTTCGAGCATACGCTCATCTACGTGACGCACGATCAGGTTGAGGCCATGACCTTCGCCGACAAGATTGTGGTCATGTACGAAGGCGAGCTGGTTCAGATAGGCACGCCCGAGGAGCTATTCGAGCACCCCGAGCACACCTTCGTGGGATACTTCATCGGTAGCCCGGGCATGAACCTTGTTGAGTGCAGCGTGGCGGACGGCATCGCCAAGGCTGCGGGACTGGAGATTCCCGTCCCCGGCATCGGCACCCGCCGCGCGGCAGAGGCTTCCGGCACGTCGAAGGTCGAGCTGGGCATCCGCCCCATGTACATCGACATTCGTGGCAAGGACGCCGAAGGGCTTGAGGCCAGAATCACCAACGTCGAGGATCAGGGCAGCGCAAAGATCGTCACCCTTGCCCTTGGCGATGCGACCTTCAAGGCCCGCGTGTCCGAGGATCAGGAACTCCCGGCCGATCACTGCAAAGTGTTCCTGCCGCCGGAAAAGATCAAGATCTTCATCGACGGCCGCCTGGCCAAATAGGGGGGAGGAAACATGCAGCAGAAATGGTCTGACAACCGGGCCTGGTTCCTCATCCTGCCCGTGTTCCTTGTGGTCGCGTTCAGCGCCATCATCCCGCTCATGACTGTCGTGAACTATTCGGTTCAGGACATCCTCGGGCCGGGCATGAGCGTGTTCGTCGGTCCCGAGTGGTATAAGGAAATGCTTCGGAGCGAGCGTCTGCACGACGCCCTGTTCCGGCAGATGACCTTCTCGTTCTGCGTATTGGCCATCGAGATTCCGCTGGGAATCGCCGTGGCCCTCACGCTACCGAGGAAGAAGGGCGTGGCCGCCTCCACCTGTCTGGTGTTGCTGGCGCTGCCGCTTCTGATTCCCTGGAACGTGGTCGGCACCATCTGGGTGGTCTTCAGCCGTCCGGACATCGGACTGGCAGGCGTGACCCTGAACGAGGTGCTGAACATCAGCTACAACTACACCGCCGATCCGGTCCACAGCTGGCTGACCGTGCTTATCATGGACGTGTGGCACTGGACGCCGCTCATCGTCCTGCTGTGCTATGCCGGCCTTCAGGCGATTCCGGAAGCCTACTATCAGGCGGCCAAGATCGACGGAGCCTCGCGCTTCGCGGTTTTCCGCTACATCCAGCTTCCCAAGATGCGCGGCGTGCTGCTCATTGCGCTGCTGCTGCGTTTCATGGACAGCTTCATGATCTACACCGAACCGTTCGTCCTCACCGGCGGCGGACCGGGCAACTCGACCACCTTCCTCAGCCAGTTCCTTACCAAGATGGCCGTGGGACAGTTCGACGTGGGCCCGGCGGCGGCGTTCTCCCTGATCTACTTCCTGATCGTGCTGCTGATCTGCTTCGTGTTCTACACCTCGATCATCAACCTCGGTAAAGGAGAGGAGCAATGAGGATAAGAAAACGCACGCTTGCTCTCATCTGTTATCTGTTCTTCCTGCTGTTGCCGATCTACTGGCTCGTCAACATGTCCTTCAAGACCACGGATGAGATCCTCTCGGTCTTCAACTTGCTGCCCGAGAACTTCACGCTGGCGAACTACGCCATGATCTTCACCGATCCCTCGTGGTACAACGGCTATATCAACTCCATGAAGTACGTGGCGCTGAACACCATCATCTCCCTTTCGGTGGCGCTGCCCGCAGCGTACGGGTTCTCCCGCTACAATTTCCTGGGCGACAAGCACATGTTCTTCTGGCTGCTGACCAACAAGATGGCCCCCCCGGCGGTGTTTCTGCTGCCGTTCTTCAACTTCTACCAGACCGTCGGACTGTTCGACACGTCCATCGCTGTCGCGCTGGCGCATTGCCTGTTCAACGTGCCGCTCGCGGTCTGGATTCTGGAAGGTTTCATGTCCGGCGTACCGAGGGAAATCGACGAAACCGCCTTCATTGACGGGTATAGTTTCCCGAGGTTCTTCACCACCATCTTCATCCCGCTGATTCGTTCAGGCATTGGCGTCACCGCCTTTTTCTGTTTCATGTTCAGCTGGGTGGAACTGCTGCTGGCGCGCACGCTCACTGCCGTCAACGCCAAGCCCATCGCCGCAACCATGACCCGCACGGTCTCGGCTTCCGGCATGGACTGGGGCGGTCTGGCCGCAGCCGGCGTGCTGACCATGATTCCGGGCGCCATCGTCATCTGGTTCGTCCGCAACTACATGGCCAAGGGCTTCGCCCTGGGCCGGGTGTAGAAGGAAGACGGAGGTACAGTTATGCAATGGATGGTATGGACGCCGGTCACGGCCTGGTTCTTCGTCTTCATTGGAGTCATGCTCTGCTGCATGACCGTGTGGGAGGTTGTTTCCCCCACCGTGGCGCGCAAGGGCTTTCTGCCCATTGTCACCACGAGGGGAGACCGTCTCTTCATCGGCCTGCTCGGCAGCGGCTACATCTGCCTCGCCTGGCTCGGGCTGACGGACCTGCCGCTCTGGTATGGAGTGGGCATTGCCGCCGCATGGCTTGTCACAGTCATGCGTTGGGGGTAAGACAGGGGTAAAAACTGCGGTTTGATTCCGTATGGCCTTTACTGTGGAGGTCGAGCGGATGTTGTTAAGGATGTTACAAGCAACATTCTAACCAGGGAGGATAGGTTATGGTCTCACGTCTTTCCAAATCACACTGGCGCATCGTCGTGACCTTCGCGGTCATGATGGCCTTCATGCTCACCGCTACCGTGAGCTCGGCCGATGACGCCCAGTACAAAGCGGCTGCCAAGAAGTGGGTGGATTCCGAATTCCAGCCTTCGAGTCTGAGCAAAGAAGAGCAGATGAAGGAAATGGAATGGTTCATCAAGGCTGCCGAACCGTTCCGCGGCATGGACATCAAGGTGGTTTCCGAAACCATCGCTACTCACGAGTATGAGTCCAAGGTGCTGGCCAAGGCCTTCACCGAGATCACCGGCATCAAGATCACCCATGACCTTTTGGGTGAAGGTGACGTGATCGAAAAGATCCAGACTCAGATGCAGTCCGGTCAGAACATCTACGATGGCTACATCAACGACTCCGACCTGATCGGTACCCACATGCGCTACGGTTTCGTGCTGCCGCTGTCCGACTTCATGGTCGGCGAAGGCAAGGACGTGACCCTGCCGACCCTGGATCTCGATGACTTCATCGGTACCTCCTTCACCACCGGTCCTGACGGTAAGCTCTACCAGCTGCCCGACCAGCAGTTCGCGAACCTGTACTGGTTCCGCTATGACTGGTTCCAGGACCCCGAACTGCGTTCCAGGTTCAAGGAAAAATACGGCTACGAGCTGGGCGTTCCCGTGAACTGGTCCGCTTATGAAGACATCGCCGACTTCTTCACCAATGAAGTGAAGGAAATCGACGGCGTTCGCGTTTACGGTCACATGGATTACGGCAAGAAGAGCCCGGACCTCGGCTGGCGCTTCACCGATGCATGGCTCTCCATGGCCGGGGCCGGCGACAAGGGGCTGCCCAACGGCAAGCCCGTCGATGAATGGGGCATCCGCGTGGAAGACTGCCGTCCCGCAGGCGCATCCGTTGCCCGCGGTGGTGCCACCAACGGTCCCGCTGCCGTGTACGCTCTGACCAAGTACATGGACTGGCTGCAGAAGTATGCTCCGCCGGAAGCGCTGGGCATGACCTTCTACGAGTCCGGCCCGGTCCCCGCACAGGGTCACATCGCTCAGCAGATGTTCTGGTACACTGCGTTTACCGCGGACATGTCCAAGCCCGGCACCCCGGTCGTGGACGAAAACGGCCTGCCCAAGTGGCGCATGGCTCCGTCCCCGCACGGACCCTACTGGGAAGAAGGCATGAAGCTCGGCTATCAGGACTGCGGTTCCTGGACTTTCCTGAAGTCCACTCCGGAAAAGCGCCTGAAGGCCGCCTGGCTCTACGCTCAGTTCTGCGTTGCCAAGACCACTTCCCTCAAGAAGACCATGGAAGGCCTGACCCCCATCCGTGAATCCGACCTCATGACCGAAGAAATGGGCAAGATGGCTCCGAAGCTCGGCGGCCTCGTCGAGTTCTACCGCAGCCCGGCCCGCGTGGCATGGACCCCGACCGGCACCAACGTTCCCGACTACCCCAAGCTTGCACAGCTCTGGTGGCAGAACATCGGTGAAACCCTGTCCGGCGAAGTGACCCCGCAGGAAGCCATGGACAACCTTGCCGCCGCAATGGACAAGGTCCTTGCCCGCCTTGAGCGTGCAGACGTCCTTGGCGAGTGCGGTCCCAAGCTGAATCCCAAGAAGTCCCGCGAATACTGGCTGAACCAGCCTGGCGCTCCCAAGCCCAAGCTGGACAACGAGAAGCCGCAGGGCGAAACCGTCAAGTACGACGAGCTGCTTCAGGCTTGGCGTGAAGGTCGCGTCCGTTAAGGCACGCACCAAATGACGAATACGGGGAGCATCTTTCGGGATGCTCCCTTTTTTTGTGGCTTGTGGATGCAAGGGTGGTTGGGCTTAACTGTTTCAAATTGTGGACTAATATCTTGACGCATCGTTAGGGGATAGGGAGGCGCTGGCTGTGAGGCTGTGAGGCTGTGAGGCTGTGAGGCTGTGAGGCTGTGAGGCTGTGAGGCTGTGAGGCTGTGAGGCTGTGAGGCTGTGAGGCTGTGAGG